>Ga0134128_10007893_pt1 | contig 12822 bp, 8 predicted proteins | sample KB31754_FD_96462 | JGI IMG/M metagenome (GOLD analysis project Ga0134128, IMG submission 96462) | Terrestrial soil microbial communities with excess Nitrogen fertilizer from Kellogg Biological Station, Michigan, USA - KB3-175-4 | ecosystem: Environmental > Terrestrial > Soil > Unclassified ...
CGCGTGAACGGATGCCGGGGGTGGAGGAATATTTCTTTGGGAGTGTTGCATTCAACAATTCTGCCGTCGTGCAGCAGGGCCACGCGATGACAGAGAGAATATACTGACAGCAGATCGTGCGAAATGAAAAGCGTCGCCATTCCGAGATGTCTATTTAAATCAGCAAACAGGGCAAGAATCTCCGACTGCGTTATGGCATCGAGGGCGCTCGTCGGTTCGTCGGCAATCAGCAGACGAGGGCGATGAAGGATGGCCATGGCAATCAGCACCCGCTGTGCCTGGCCCACACTGATCTCTGCAGGGAATCGACGCAAAAATTCCCGAGTTGCCGGCAGACTAACCGCTTCGAGCGCATCCGCGATCGCACGTTCCCCCAGTTCACGGTCTTTGCTGTGCAGTTTCCAGGCTTCGTTCAATTGTGTGCCGAGGCGGAGCGCAGGATTCAACGAAGAGAGTGGGCTCTGTGGAACTAGAGCAATTTCCTTGCCGCGAATTGTCATCCACTGGCGCTCAGTCCTGGTGAGCAGATCAGTACCATCCCACAGGATGGATCCGGAAGCCTGTCCGCCCTTGAATTCAAGCAGTCCCAGCAGAGCAAATGCCAGGGAACTCTTACCGCAGCCGCTGTGCCCTACCAGCCCAAGGATCTCGCCGCTCTCCAGGCTGAAGGTCATCTCCTGCAACACGGAGCGGGCTCCATAGGAGACATTCAAATTGACCGAAAGCAGGTCTTGATTATTCATCGCCGCGCCAGCATTAAATCCTCAATGTTCCAGTACGCCTGCGGCCGGAAGGGGCTGGGCTGCGCGTTTTTCACCTGCGGTGAGATTGCAACCAGAGAATCCTTGTTCACCAGGTAAATCATCGGCGCCTGCTCCCAGGCAATTTTCTGCACACGGTCCCATGCTGTCTTTCTTTTGTGCAAGTTCAGCGTGGAGGCCTGAATGCGCATCTGCTTGTCAATTTCCGCTTCCCAGGGCGTCGCCGGCGTTTTCTGCTTTGGGTTCCAGATGTGGTCCTCTCCGGAGCTGAGCCACATGGTCATCAAAGAGCTGGGATCCAGGTCGCCGTTGACGTTGCCGAGAAGGCAGGCCTCATAGTTGAAGGTCTGCAACATCCGCTCCAGCAGGGAGTTGAAATCCAGCGTGACTACGCTCACCCTGATCCCGATTTTCTTCAGGTCCTGCTGGATCATGGTGGCCATTTTTTCCCGGTAAGGATTGCCAGCGTTGGTAACGATGGAGAACTCCACCGGATGACCGGCCTTATCGCGCAGCTGTTGATTATCGAGGTGAAAGCCGTCTGCATCCAGCCGCCGCAATGCGTCGGCTGTGTCATACGGATAGGGACTCAAGCTGGAGTTGAACCAGAACTTGTTGCTCTGGGGAACGATGCTCACCGCCGGTACAGCGTGACCGCGGAAAACCAGGCGCGCCATGTCTTGACGGTTAATCGCCTCCGAGACGGCGCGGCGAAAAGCGGTGGAAGCGAACCACTGTTTTTTATATGCCGGAATAGGAGCAGCCGGAACCTGATTGAACCATAACTCTTCAGTATCCGTGGATGGCCCCGCGTCGCGCACGAGAGAGGCATTCGTGCTCGCCAGCTTTTCATAAATAGCGGGCGTTACTGAGTTGATCAGATCAATCTCACCCCGCTCATACTTCACGGCTTCAATTTCGCGATTCTGTTCGACCTCGAGCCGGACGGAGTCGAGATATGGCAATTGGCGTCCTTGCGCATCCTTCTTCCAATAGTTCGGATTGCGCTTAAGCAGCACAAATGCTCCCGCTTTATGCTCAGCAACAAAAAACGGCCCCAACGCAGCCATTTCTTTCTGCGGGCTGCTGGATGAGACGATGGGCACGTAGTCGAAAAGATTGGCCAGATTGGCAAGCGGGGCGGGAAACGTGAGTTCGATCAGGGTTGGCGAAATGATGTGAGTCACAAGCTCGCCGTCGCCCGACCGGAAAGCGTCGCTCGTGCTCAAGTGCATGGACGGATCCAGCAGCTTCTGCATCGTGTAAGCGACATCAGCGGCGGAAAAGGGAGTGCCATCCGAATAGCGCACTCCGGGGCGAAGCTTGAAGCGGATGGATTTTCCTCCGTCAAGGACCTTCCAGGATGTAGCCAGCTCGGGTTCCGGCTGCTGCGTGAGCCTGTTGACCCGCAGCAGGAAACCCGCAGTCAGGTAGCGGACAGTCTCCGATGCGTCGTCGTTCACGAGAAGCGGATTAAAAGTCTTGGGATCAGAACGCAGACAGAAGCGTAGTTCTCCTCCGCTTTGACCGAATCCTGTGCAGGCGCAAAAAAGCACCAACCAGACGAGCAGTGCCCGGGCTCTCACGCGTGTACCTCCTGTTTACTGAGCAGGACCTGGAAGGAACCGATTAACACGATGAGTACCACGAGAGGCGCCAAACGCCAAGGTTCCGGACGTAACATGACCAGGTCCTGAAGCTCGGAAACCAGGCCGCCGAGGGACGGAAGAGGTTCAGCCACGCCGAGCCCCAGTGCTCCCAGATTGGCTTCTGCGATGATGAACACGGGGATAGAAAGGAAGAACTGCGCCGCCAAGGCGGGGCGCAGGCTGGGGAGAATGTGGGTTCGAACCAGCCTCAGGCCTCCGCATCCTCTGGCGCGGGCGGCCCAGACAAAATCAGATTGCAGCACCTGTTTGGCCCCGGCGCAGATCACTCGCGCAGCAGGCGCCCAGCCCAGAAACCCGAGCAGCGCAAAGGTGATGAGCACGGAAGAAGCCGGCGACAAGTTCAAAGGCAGAACTGCTCGAACCGTGATCAACAGAAAGAGCCAGGGCAAGGCGAGGAATAAATCTGTGGCGGCCATGACGCTTCTTTCCACCCAGCCTCCACAAAGTCCGGCAATTCCCCCCACAGCGGCCGCCAGAAATGTGCTTAGTAGAGCGGCAACAGGGGCCAGGAAGAGTGAAACTCTCATTCCGTACACCAGTCGCGCAAGCCGGTCGCGGCCCAGATCATCGGTTCCAAGAGGATGATGAATGGATGGCCCAGCCTGGGCCTCATCACGGAATTGCTGCTCGTAACCGGCCGGAGCGATGTTGCGCGCAAAAACGCAGGAAAAAACAGCGCAGAGCAGGACAGCAATCGCAGCCTTGTGAACAATCTTCATGCCGCCTCCCGTCCTGCAAAACGGCGCAGTTGATCGCAACACATGATGGCGCCGATTGTCAGGCAGCTCACCACCAGCGTTAGGTTCACGAGAAGCGGCAGATCGCGTGCCTGCGCCGCTGTCCAGGCAAGTTGTCCTATGCCCGGAAGATCGCAGAAGACTTCCACTGGCAAGAGTGCGCCGAGCCCCAAGCTGATGGAAACACCGACAAGAGCAACTAGCTGCGGAACGGCAACAGGCACAACATGCCAGCTCAGCAGCCGCCACGGGCCTACGCCTTTGGCGCGCGCAACTACCACGTGGGGTAATTCAAGGCAGTCCTGTATCAGGTTGCGCGAATAGCGGTAGATCTTTGGAAAGACCAGCAGCCCCACGGCAACAACCGGCGGCCACCGCATGATGAGGAAAAACAAGGCCAGAACCGCAGCCGGAGTTGAGATAAGCGTGCCCCCGCCGGCATCGGCGACCACAGCGAACCAGCCGGACCTCAAGCGAAAAACGCCAACTGACAACGCCAGCCCCACGCTCCACGCTAACAGCAGCGCAACCGCAAGGTTTCGCAGCGAGACAGGAAGCCGGTCGCGCAGGAGTTCACGAATGGGTAGGTTCAGAGATTGTGACTTCCCCAGATCGCCATGCAGGAGACCGTACAAGTAGTGGAGATAAAATCGCGGGACATTGCTGTCAGCGAGGCGCGCCTGCCTGATTGCCTGGATGCTTTCACTTGATAGGCCGGGATTCAGCTCCTGCTCATCTGAAGAAAACCCAGGCGCAATGCGCACAAGAGTGGCGCCGGCCAGGCCCGCCACCAGGATCAATACGAGAAAGCGAAGAAGCGCCAGCAACAAGGAGCGGAGCATTAGTTCGGCGCTGCTCCACCTGAAGCTATTGCAGCATACCGATGCTGCGACTCCTGCCGGCGATGATGTTCCTGTTTTTGCGCATACATGCGACGATCTGCTTCGGCCAGCAGTTGTTCTGTATCCATGCTGTCAACCGACGATATGGCATATCCGAAACTGAGGGAGAGCCAATCCACGCCGCAGGCTTCCTGACCTGCGTTGCGCGCCAGTTCGCTCAAACGCACGCCCCGCCCTTCTGCAGCCGCGGATCCCAGGCCCGGGGCCACAATGACAAATTCATCGCCCCCCATGCGCGCCACGTAGTCATAATCGCGGCATGACTCCTGCAGTCTTTGGCCAAACAGTTTCAGGGTCCGATTGCCTTCCAAATGTCCAAAATGGTCATTGATCTTCTTGAACCCGTTCAAGTCGCAGACCATGACGGTGACTGAGGTTTTCAGCCTGCGAGAGCGCGCCAGCTCGCGGTCAAGATGCATAAACAAAGAGCGAGCATTGGGTAAACCGGTAAGGTAGTCAGTAGTGGCTGAGTTTTCCGCTTCCTCGAACGCAAGAGCATTCTCGACTGCCAGGCCCACCCTGGAATTTATCGCCATCAGAATGCGAAGGTGATCGGATGTATAAGCGTCCGCGACCGCGTTATACAGAGTCAGCACTCCCACTACCCCTCTCGAACCCTCCAGAGGCACCGATAACGCGGAGCAAAGAGGGCTATCGTCAGGACCGTTGAGATACCCTGGCTCCATTGTCGGGTTTCCGTTTACGATCGGTTTCCGATTGTGCGCCACCCAACCGGAGATACCGGCGTTGAGCGGAATACGCAATGAGGCGAATAGGGGAAAGTTCTCTCCCGAAGCGAAAGCCGGAACCAGGCACTGCTCGCGCAAAACATAGACCACGATGGCTTCGAAAGGCACCAGCCGATACAACTGCTCGCTAAGCCGGGACAGTATCTCACTTAAGCTGAGGGAGTTGCCCAGATCGTGACTAAGTTCAAGAAGCGTTTGTGCTTCTTGCCGGGCCGCGGCAATCGATGAGAGGAAAGCGACGCCGTTACCTGAATCCACTTCTCGAGCGGCTTCAAATCCGTTGGCCGGCGCCTTTCCGCGCTGTACTTTTAGATCCGTGGAGAGTTTCTGGTGCTCCAGGCTGGCGGCCTGCGAACGAACGATCTGTTCAAGCTCTTGATAATGCTCCTGCAATAGCCCGACCACCTTTGGATCGTAAGCCCTGCCTGATTCATTCGCCACTTTGCGCATGGCTTCATCGAGGGAGAGCGCCTTCCTATACTGCCGGTCTGTGGCGAGTGCATCGAGACAGTCCACTGCGGACAGAATTCTCGCGCCCAGGGGAATTTGCTCTCCAGCCAATCCGTCCGGATATCCCTGTCCGTCCCACCGTTCGTGATGAGCTCGCACGATGGGAGCGACGGGATAAGGAAATTTCACTCGTTCCAGAATTTCAGCACCGACAATCGGGTGAATTTTCATCTTCTCAAATTCTTCCGGCGTAAGACGTCCAGGCTTGGAAATGATGTGCTCTGGAACCGCAAGCTTGCCGATATCGTGCAGCAACGCGGCCGCGCGCAGAGCATCCAGTTCATTCTTCGGCAGGTGCAACATCTTTCCCACTTCAATGGCGTAAACGCGCACGCGCTCCAGATGGTCGTGTGTGGTCTGATCTTTGGCCTCAATCGCCAGCGCGAGAGCTTCAATAGTGCGCAGATGTAGCTGCGCCATCTCTGAAACGTGCTTCTTTTCATCCTGGAGCTTCGTCACATAAAGCCGGTAGGACCGGTAAATTACAAACATGGCCGGAAGCGCCAGCAGAGTCGCCTGCCAACCGAGATGCTCATTCGCCCAGCGCACCATTCCCGCGATGGCTCCTCCTGCCAGGTAGTACGGCAGAGACCAGAAATAACAGTCAGCCCACACTTTGCGAAGGTTTTTGCGCTCGGTGAGACAGATGATGGTTGCCACAGGTAGGGTGTTCGCCACAAAATAAACGCAGGCAGCGAGCATCAGCGGAAGGGCAAAATTCTGTTCGAGCTTTGCCAAAGGTCCATGGTAGGCGAAATATGCCAGCCAGATCGCTGTGGCAGAGTTACCAAGGTTGAAAAGGATATGCTGCGGCTTGGGCCAGCGCCCGTCTCCGACATAACACTGCGCCAGGGTCGCTGCGGTTCCGAGTAGCAGCGTCTCTCCGAAAGAAAGCTCGGCCACCCCAATAAGGATGAACAGAAAATTGACCGATATTGACCCGGTGATTTCAGGCAGTGCTATCTTGAGTCGCGACGCCAGGATTGCTGTCAGGAGATAGGCGCTGAACTTGGGCAGATCCGTTGGGTCCCAGGTCACCACGCCATGAATCGAAGCCCCCAGTCCCAAGGCACACATGATGATGAGGAACAACTTGGCTGGCTTCGACACAGTGCCTCCTTCCTGAAGACTACGGCAACTCTGGGGCCAAACAGCCTGTGCTAGAACCGCAGCCCACGTTCTCGTGCTTTCAACCACTTACAGCGGACACCCGATTAGGTCCGATCGTTAAGAGAGCCAAAGTGTGACAACGTTGTCACACCTCGAATTGGGAGATTTTGTCACAAGGCGTAGATACGCTTTCATAACTTAAGTAATCAGGTCCCTTTACATCTAAAGTTGCTTGTTGAACCACCTTAGATCATGATCGTTTGTACGGAAGTACCTGTACTTCCAACTCATCGGTCGAGCGTATAAGGAACAGGCGAGTGAATAACCTGCTGAAAGATTCGGGCACTCAGTCCGGCCATATCGTGCGTAGCGAAGCTCTCCGCAGAATCTTCAACCTGGCGGAGCAGGTCGCGAAACATCCGGCCGCAGTCCTGATCGTCGGCGAAACCGGCACGGGAAAAGAGATGCTGGCACGCTGCATTCATCGGCATTCTCTCCGGTGCCATAAGCCCTGGGTCGATGTGAACTGTGCTGCCTTGCCCGAGCATCTGGTAGAAAGCGAACTCTTTGGATACGAAAAAGGAGCCTTCAGCGGTGCGGACACGCACAAGCCTGGGTTGTTTGAGCTGGCTGATGGAGGCACGCTGTTCCTTGACGAGATTGGCGATCTTGAGCCCAAGGTTCAGGTGAAACTCCTGCGCGTGCTTGACGGAGTTCCGTATTTCCGGCTCGGTGGGACAAAAAAGGTCACGGTGGATGTCCGTATCGTAGCCGCCACGAACCAGGAGCTCGAAAGCCTGGTCGCCGCGGGCAAATTCCGCCGCGACCTGTACCATCGCCTGGCGCAGTTCCGCCTGGATGTTCCTCCTTTACGCGAAAGACATGAAGATCTTCTGGCCATCGCAGAACAGGTGCTGCACGAGCATTCTCCGGAGTCGCACTTTAGCGGCGACGCTATTGCAGCTCTGCTCGCCTATGAATGGCCCGGCAATGTACGGGAATTGCGCAATTCCATCTTCAAAGCCGTGATGCTGGCAAAGAACGCCCACTGCGAAATCACGGCTGCAGACCTCAGACTTCCGGAAACTAAGACGTCGACTGCAGCAAGCGAGATCACACTCACTGACGGGTACGACAACTTCGAACGGCAAAGGATTTTTGACACCCTGGAAAAGTGTGGCGGGAACCAGGGCAAGGCGGCTTTGGCGCTGGGCATATCGCGCCGGACGCTGCTTCGCAAGCTGAAGGTTTATCGCGAAGGACGGACCGAAGCCGGCGTTGGAACGCTGTGCCTGGAGCAGCAGCGCTATTATCGCGCCAAGCTCAGAACCCGGATTGGTTTGGTCCACGAGAACGGATTGGCCGAGGGCACGCTGCTGAATCTGAGCCTGGGTGGCGCAGCGATCTCAACTGAGACAGCCCTGAAGTTCGGCTCGAGCGTCAAAATACGACTGCAACTTCCGAAAAGCGAGCGCCAGACTGAACTGTGTGGAACTGTGGCATGGTCGAACTATGAGGGCGATCATGGAATTCAATTCCGAGAATTGCAGACGCAGGACCGGGCACTTCTGGAACGCTGGCTGCATGAGGAAATGAAGAAGGAAGGCTGGCACACGGAGTGCGTCGGCTGAAAAACACCGCTCGCTTACATAACAACAGTCTGCGAACCTGAAAACAGCGCAGCCGTTCCCACTGCTACTCTCATTTCGCGCAAATGCACAAACAATCGGGGATATTCGGCCAACGCTACGAGTGGCCAAACGCAATTTGTGAACTCAAACCAGCCGCCTGTTTCTGGGATTCAGGATTGAATCCGTTGACGTGATCCGAAGCAGAGGCAGCGTCCCGCAAGTTCGCCGCAAGGTCCTGTTGGAAGTCAGCTAATACGCGCAGATCTTGATCACTAAATGCGTCGGGTCGCGTACTGTAAAGGGCGATCAAGCCGGCAATTTCTTTGCCGATGCAAATCGGCGCCACCAGGGCCGAGCGCAAACGCGTGCTGCTGCCGATGTCCACTGCAGGGTTCGCATTTCTGATGGCGCGCACGGTAAGCACGACCCACCCCAGCAGCCCCTGTCCGGAGCATGTTTTTAGCTCGAGCAGCTTACCGGAGTCTTCCCCGAAAGCGAAGCGCGGCTGTATGGCATCGCCGCTCACGCGGAATATGGCAAATGCATCAAAGACGATCTCACGCCGCAAACGCATAGCGAGTGAAGAGAAAAGGTCTCCCATTGACGTGCCTTGCAGGACGCCTTCTTCCCCCTGGTCGCGAATGAATCGTGCTGTAATGGCTTGAGCGGCCTGTTGAGGGTCCCCTTCGGCATCGGCATAGCCGGCGGCGGGAGCAGCGCCCGGAGCAACTTTGACGTTGACCGAGAGTTGTGGCTTTTCCATGCCCTGGTGCGAACGTGCCATCTTTTCCAGTTCGAGATAGCGGGCTTTGAGCGCTGCGACGACTTTGGGATCGAAAGTCTTTCCCGACTCTTGTTCCACGCGCGCCATGGCTTCATCCAGAGGCAAAGCCCGACGATACTGGCGATCAGAAGCCAGGGCATCCAGGCAGTCCACGGCAGCCAGAATTCGAGCGCCAATCGGGATTTCCTCCCCCTTCAATCCATCGGGATAACCTGTGCCATCCCACCGCTCATGATGCGAGCGCACAATTGGCACCACGGGATAGGGAAACTCAACCTGCTCCAGGATCTCCGCACCCACAATGGGATGGATTTTCATTTTTTCGAATTCTTCCGGTGTGAGCTTGCCAGGCTTGGAAATGATGTGCTCAGGCACCGCCAATTTTCCAATATCGTGCAGAACGGCTGCAGCACGCAGCGCATCCGTTTCGGCCGAAGAAAGGTTGAGGTCCCTGGCCAGCTCCAGCGCGTAAACTCGCACCCGGTGCACGTGGTCGCCGGTAGTTTGATCTTTGGCATCAATGGCAAGGGCCAACGCCTCAATGGTGCGCAAATGCAGCGCACCCATTTCCTGCATGTGTTCCTTCATATCCGCCATGCGGCCGATATAGACGTTATACGACCGGTAAACCAGGTAGAGCGCGGGCATTACGACCACGCTGATTTCCCATCCCGCGTGGCGATTTAGAAATTGAACCAGCGCGGCAATGGCAGCGCCAACCAGGTAGAACGGACCGGTCCAGGCATACGTATCCCGCCATTTGGAAATGATGGGGCTCCCCTCTGCCAGAGAAACCACAATCGCCACGGGAAGGCTATTCAGGAAGAAATAGAACGCTGCCGATAACAGGAGTGCAATCAGGACGCGCCCCTGCAGCGGTCCCTGAACCAGAAACTGATTGAGCCAGAAAGCTCCGGTCAGGGCGATGGAAATTTGAGACAGGTTGAAGATGAAGTGAAGCAGTGATAACCGCTTTGTCGCTTTCCAGTAGCACTGCACAAGGGCCGCCGTCACGCCCAGAGCAACCGTCTCCGAGAGAGACATACTCCCGATGCTTACGATGAACAGGATGAAACCCACGGAAACCGTTGCTTCGTAACCGGGAATAATGACTTTCAAGCCGGAGGCCACCGCGGTCAGCACCACGTAACAAGCGAACTGGAGAAGATCAGTGTGATGCCATGGCACTACTGCGACGCCAATACAAGTCAGTCCGATGGCGGAGACCAGGGCAACAAAACATTTCACCCTGACGCGGGCTGCGGGGTTGTTCGACTGGTTATTCATGGCTCCATCCGAAACGGACTTCTGGCTTTGTTTGGGAACATTCTTATACGAGGACGCAGAGGAAGATAGAGAACTTTAGTAACCACCAGCCTGTGACACCAAAGTCACCTGTGCGACGACAGTGTCACAACAAGCACGTGCTTCTTGCCTCTCCCGCTCTTTAAATTCAGCTATTTGCCGGCAAAGCACAAAGGTAACTGACGTGCTTCTGTATAGGCGTCACTCATCTCGGTGGGGTGTGCATATGAAGCGCGCATTTACTTACGCCATGGCCGTATTCGTTCTCGTCAGTTTCTCGGCAGCGGCCTTTGCTGACGACGCAAAGATTTCGCCCGATCTCCGTGGCTATAGCTCAAGCACGAAAACGCGAGTCATCGTGCAGTTCAGCTCGTCTCCGCAACAATCCTGCGGCGGACTTCTGGGACTCGTGGGCTGCCTCACCAATGCTATCCTGAGCCTCGGTGGCAACCTTCTTGGTGATCTGCCGCTGGTCAATGGAGTGCTCGCGGAATTGGATGGGAACAGCATCGTCACGCTTTCTAATAATCCCAGCGTCACATACATCAGCGCGGACCGGCCGCTCGGCACCCTTTCGAATGATGCCCCGGCCGCAATCAATGCGTCTGTGGCATGGCAATCCAAGTACACCGGTTCAGGCATCGCCGTAGCTCTAATTGACAGCGGGGTCAACAGCCACCGCGACCTGAACAGTACCGGCCTGCTTTCACTGCCGCGCGTGGTTTACAACCAATCTTTCGTCCCGGGGTCTTCGAGCGCTGCGGACCAGTATGGCCATGGCACGCACATCGCCGGGCTCATCGCCGGGAACGGAGCCAGTTCCACCGGCCTCATTTATTCGAAAACCTTCAAAGGTATCGCGCCGAGCGCAAAAATCATCAATCTTCGAGTGCTCGATCAGAATGGCACGGCCACTGATAGTACTGTCATCTCGGCTATCGATAAGGCAATTGCGCTCAAGTCCACATACAACATTCGGGTCATCAATCTGTCACTCGGTCGCGGCGTTTTTGAGAGCTACAAGCTTGATCCGCTCTGCCAGGCCGTTGAAAAAGCATGGAGGCACGGCATTGTAGTAGTGGTAGCCGCCGGCAACAACGGCCGTTTCCAGCCCACCGATGGATACGCTACCGTCACTTCTCCGGGCAACGATCCCTATGTCATCACGGTCGGCTCCATGAAGCCAATGGATACAGCAACGCGGACCGACGATCTCATTGCCAGCTACAGTTCCAAGGGACCCACACTGATTGACCATATCGTGAAGCCGGACATCGTGGCTCCTGGCAATCTTTTGATCTCCACGGAAACGAGCAACACGGCGCTTTACAGTGCTGAGCCATCGAATTTGGTGCCGTTGAACTATTACGTCTATGGTGGCACTTCGCGTTCCTCAACGACTTACTTCACCCTGAGTGGAACGAGTATGGCCACAGGCGTGGTGAGCGGCGCAGTGGCGGACCTGCTACAGGCGCATCCCACTCTCACCCCGGACCAGGTGAAAGCGCGCCTGATGAAGAGCGCAAGCAAAACTTTTCCACAGAGCAGCAGCGTTTATGATCCCTCGACGGGCTTGACCTACACCAGCCACTACGACATCTTCACGGTCGGCGCCGGCTATTTGGATCTGGCCGCGGCACTGGCTAACACCGACACTGCTACAGGGACGGCTATTTCGCCGACCGCAATTTATGATCCGTCTACGGGGGATGTCTTCCTTTCGCGAGACCCTTCAGCGGTGTGGGATAGCAGCAAGACATGGACGGCTCCATCAGTGTATGGAAAGAATGTGTTCATGTCGTCCGCGTCCAATATCATGTGGGGCGCCACCACTTCTTCTGGATCAAACATCATGTGGGGAGCAAGCGCCTTATCCGGGTCGAACATTATGTGGGGGGCGGATACGTCTTCGGGGTTCGATAGCATTTGGAGCAACAACATCATGTGGGGCGCAAGCGGAAGCTCCGGCACAAACATCATGTGGGGAGCGGGTGGTGCAAATGGCACAAATATTATGTGGGGCGCAGGCACCAGCACTGGAGAAAACTAGATCCCGATAATGCTTCGGTAGACAAGAGATCCTGCGAGCGTCACCCATTGTCTGATACATGATTGCGACCCGGAACTGAATTTCAGTCAGTCCCGGGTCGCGCATCTTTGTGCGAACGAAAGCAATAGCTCGCTAAATCTTCGAAAGCGATCTCGCGGGCCGAGGAGAGCTTCAAGCAGCCAGCCGCTCTGACAAAAAGACCATCGCGTCCCGCAGCGCCTCGTCGCCGTTCCGGCCGGAGGCAAATGGAGGATCGGAGATGCGTTTCCACACACCTTTCTCCTGGATGTGAATGGCGACGTAATAGGGCACGTCAGGATTCGAGAATGAGTGCCAGAGCTCGAGCTTGTAGAGCTCTTCCTTGATCACCACCAGCCCGGTGCGGGCGAGTTCCCACGATTCCGTAATGCCGGGAAACATGTGGAAGTCTTGGAGCGCGTTGTTGGACATAAGAATCAGCCTTTAGCAATTAGCCATTAGCTCTGAGCCGAAGCACGGAATGCCAGAAACATCAGTATCGCCAAACAAGACCAGGCGAAGGCTAAGTGCTGATGGCTAAGTGCTTGTCTTACACCGCTACCTTTTCCGCCGTGTTCTGGTCGGCGCGGAAGCG
>Ga0134128_10007894_pt1 | contig 12822 bp, 10 predicted proteins | sample KB31754_FD_96462 | JGI IMG/M metagenome (GOLD analysis project Ga0134128, IMG submission 96462) | Terrestrial soil microbial communities with excess Nitrogen fertilizer from Kellogg Biological Station, Michigan, USA - KB3-175-4 | ecosystem: Environmental > Terrestrial > Soil > Unclassified ...
AGCGGAGATGCTCATAGGATTCCAGCAAACTCGAGCGGGCTTGTTGACCAGCCTGCGACCAGATTTCTCCAAAACCCAGGGCCAGGATGAACTCGCCATTGCACGCTGCAAGGTCTATCTCCCCCGTAAGCGCAATATTGCCGTTTTCGGCGCGGGTGTATTCGTGTGTGAGCTGGAAATCTTTCGACAGGTCCTGCCAGCCGTCCGAGTAACCCACAAAACCCACAGACGTTTTGCGCCACGCCACGGAACAGGCAAACGCCAGCGCATACCCGCGGTGCTCGGCAAACATCATTGGAACGCCCTTATAGTCGCCGGTCCATCCCGTGTTGCCCATTCCGGCATTGGCCAAATGCGGCGCGAGCAGCGCATATAGCCTGTAATTGCTCAACTTTCCCTGCAAGGGAATGAATTTTATTTTTTGCAGCACCACGTTGCGGTACGGGTCGGTAAAAACTTCTTTTTCAATCCGGTAGCGCTGCTCATATTCCGTGTTGGTGAGCTCGTAAACCGGAACGCCCGGTTCTAAGGGAAGATTTTCAAATTTGCAGTGGCGTTTTTCCTCGGAAAAATAATCAGTACCGTTTGTAATGACGAGGCCTAGATCACGCGTGCACGCCTGGTCTACCCTGGGAAAATAGACTTCATTCAGAATGCCGTGGCTCAAGGTGAACCAGACGCGGCTGTGAAGGTTGAGCGCTGTACCTATGCCTGACTTGGCACTGGAAGTCCAGCGCGGCTCAATGCCGGGCCACCCCGGCGCGAATCTTTCTGGATCACTCACGGATGAACCCCCAAATCTATGAAATATAAGTTTGCCAGATTTGGCGCAAGCCCGTCATTTCACGTCTGTGTCCGGCGATACTTATATCAATGAATAAGATGAATTAGTCTTTCGCGGCCGATGTTCATATCTCGACTGTTTCTTCTTCCGTTCCGAGGGTCTGATATTTATTCAGGACATCCTGGCTCGAGATCACTCCCAAAAGACGCCGCCGGTCAGCCCGGTGAACCACGGGAACAATTGGATAGCGGTAGATAAATCTCAGAGCTGCATCCAGAGGAAGGTCGGGGTAGAGCCAGGGCAGACGTTTCACGGAAAGCGCCGATGCAAGAGGCTCTTTTTCTTTTCCTTCTGCCGCAAGATTCTGGAGCGCATCTTTGCTGATGCAGCTCCACCCGCTTGGTTCAACACGAACCAAAAGTTGCTCAATGTTCATCGCTTGGGCCACGCGCAAGGCCTGTTCCACCGGTTCATTGCCATTCAGCAACGGCGTATTCGCTGGCTCCATGGCATCTTCCACCAACAAGACGCGCTGCTCGCGTTCTTCTTCCAGCGAAGGCAGCACAAGGCCATCCTGGCGGGTCAACATATCGAAAATAGGCGTGGGCTGCAGGCTCCGTGCGATCACATAAGCAAATGTGTTCGCAACAATCACAGGGATAATGATGGAATAATTACCGCTCACCTCCAGCACCATAAATACGGAAGTCATGGGGGCGCGCAAAAATCCGGCAAACAACACTCCCATGCCCACCAGCGCGTAGGTTCCGGTTGAGACCATTAAGTGTGGATATAAGGCGTGCTCTGCGCCGCCAACCGCACCGCCCAGCATCGCTCCAACAAACAATGTAGGCGCAAACATGCCGCCAGGGGTCCCGCTTACGAAGGAAAGGGTGGTCGCAAGAATTTTCAGTCCCGCCAGAATACCGAGCACCTCCCATGTGAACTGGTTGTGCATGGCCTGGTCTATATAGTTGTAGCCGGCGCCCATAATCTGAGGCGCACCCAAATATCCGATCAAGCCGATAATCAGGCCCACGGCGGCAGACTGAAAATAATGCGTCCAGCGCGGTTGCGCCCGCAGCAGCGGCCGTAAATAGCCGATCGATTTCGAAAAGACCACGGCGGCGAACCCGCCCACAACCCCGAGCACAACATAGGCAATCAGTTCCGTTGGCCGGACAAATCCCACGGTTGGAATATGGAATAAAGGCTCCGATCCCAAAAACCATCGAACCACAACCACGCTGGAGATAGCGGAGAGCACAACCGAACCCAAAATCCCGGCGCTCCATCGTCCAATGACTTCTTCAATAACAAACAACACGGCGGAAATAGGAGCGTTAAAAGCTGCTGCCAGACCGGCAGCCGCGCCCACCGGAGCCAATAAGCGAAGTTTTTCCCGCGAGAGGTCCATCCTGCGGCCAAGCGCTGAAGCCAGCGCGGCCCCAATTTGCAAGGAGGGATCTTCGGGCCCCAGAGAATGCCCCGCGCCGATCGCCAATGCTGCCGTAATGAATTTGCCGATGGCTGTACGGAATGGAATAAATCCGTTGTAAATGTAGAGTGCGGCCTTCGTCTGATTTACGCCACTGCCGCGAACCTGCGGGAATACGTGAATCACGAGCACGGAAACCAGCAAACTTACGAGGGCGGGCGCAATTAACAATCGAATATCGTGACCGCGCGGCGCAGGCCCCAGCAACGCGACCCGGGTCCAATCAATCGAGAGCCGGAAGCAGATGACAGCCAAGCCGGAGAAAATACCGATAAACACTGCCAGGAGCAGAAAAAAACGCTCTTCCCGGAAAGTAGTGACCAGAGAAAACCAGGCAATGCGGTGAGTGTGATTGGCGGGTACAGTTACAGGATCCGCACTCTTACCTGGAGACTGTATCTCGCGTTTTGTGCCTTCGGGAGGGATCACCGGTCTACTCCCAGCGGGTTCTGCGACAGCAACAAAAGCGCTTCATCCTTGCCAACCGGCGCGCCGCAAATGGACTGCGTCTGCTGCTCAATATCGAAGACCAGGTCCATCATGGAATCCCGCGCATCGGCGGCATTGGCGGGCGTTATTTTCCGTTCTTTACTTTTGAGCGCGAGCCATCGTTGGTAAAGCGGAGTCAGCCCTGCCGTGTTCGACGCTGCGCTCAAATCAATTTTGCGGGCCGCGGCACAATCCTGCAGGCGCTTACCGGAAACTGCAAGCGCCGACTCCGCCCTTCGATTTCGTTCTTTGGAAGATATCCGCCGCATGAAAGGGTCCGCATCCAGTACAGCAGAACTTGTATCCAGCATCTGTTTTATTTCTTTATTTTGCGGTTCTGCCCGGGCTGCCTCGGTCAAATAATTCTGCGCCGTACGGTAATGCCCCAGCTGATATGCAACTTTACCTGCGCCTACAAGCGCCGCAGCTTTCTTGCTGTGCCGCAGAACCTGTCTATATTGTTCCAGGGCATGTTCATAGTCCTGGGCTTCTGCGAATAGCTCTGCTAACGTAAGGCGCAACTCTGAGTTTGCAGGTAAAACTGCTGTCCAACTGATAAGTTCGGCCTGCGCATCGGGGAAAGCTTTTTCGCCGATGAGATAATGCACCGTTTCCAACCGTATGCTTTCTCTCTCGCCGTCCGAATCGTTCCCCCAAACTCCATACATTGCATTGTGGTAATACTGGATTGCCTTTTGCGTTAAATGCTGCCGGGCGAATAAGCGGGCGAGAGCCAAATTAACCGCGCCATTTTGCGGGTCGCGCTCCCACAAATTAACAAGATATGTTTCAGCCTCGGGAATGTTTCCGGAATCGCGCAATAAACGCGCCAGGCTCAGTTGATATTGAAAATTATCGGGATCGTAATCCAGCGCCGAGCGCAGATCTGCGATTGCGCCCTGCGAATCGCCTCTGCGTTGCTCGGTGAGACTGCGCTGGTATAAATGGCGGGACAATGCCTTGCGCTGTTCGCCGAAGCGGTTCACCAGATGTCGTACCAGGGAAAATCCTAGAATGGCCAGTATTACCAGAGTTACCAGAACGACAGCGGGGCGGCGCGCCATTTGCTGAGGATTGATCGAACTCATATCGGAGGACAACATTATCTTAAACTACGGCTATTTTTCCATGGTTGGTGGAGCGGTTGAAGTATTGTGGAGTAGACACTGGCATGTTTACCGCGAGTCATTTTTTTCACGGCCTGCATTTGGCCGCCCTGCCAGTTTTCGCGGCGTATTTTTTGCGGATTGAACATTGTGATTATCGTTGTGATGGGAGTTGCCGGCGCAGGAAAAACGACGGTGGGCACTTTGCTTGCCCAGCAGCTTGGATGGGAGTTTGCCGACGCTGATGCATTTCATTCCGCCCAGAACATCGAAAAAATCCGCCGGGGCATTCCTTTGACCGATGAAGACCGCGCGCCATGGTTGACTGCGCTGCGCGAAGCAATCAGGCGATGGATCGCAGCGAAGAAGAATGTTGTGCTCGCGTGTTCAGCCCTAAAACAGACTTACCGTAAGCACCTTTGCGCGGGGCCTGAAGTAAAAATCGTTTATTTGAAGGGAGACTATGATCTGATTTTTAGGCGTCTGGAACACCGCAAGGGCCATTTTGCCACTGGGCAATTGCTGGCAAGCCAATTCGGCGATTTGGAGGAGCCGACTCATGCAGTGGTGGTTGAAATCAATCACTCTCCAGCTGAACTGGTTGCCGAGATTCGCGCGCGCCTCGGATTAAACTCCGCTTGAGACCGCCCTTGCTTTTTCCATAGGCACTTCCAATCTTCGTGAAACGATCCTTATATTCCCAACACCATGGTTGTGTACGGCAAAGTTTGGGAGAACAAAACGTTCTCTCTGCCATTGGAGCGGTCCATAAACCAACTGTAATCCTCTAGATCATTCCAACTGCGTCCAGAGACAATGATTCGACGCTCCCATCCAGAGCTGCAATTTCCGCCTGGCACCCTGCTCCATTTTATGGACCGCACATTTTTGCATATACTTGACGATTCTTAGACATAGACGTAACGTTCTGCATATCAAAACACACTAATCCATACTCGTTCGGGAGGTAATTATGTCTGCAACCGTGCAAGAGCAATTGAATGAAGGTAAACTTCATGAATTTGTCATGAAAGCTGTAGGAGAGATGGGAGCCGCGATGAATGCCGCTCTCATTCTTGTGGGCGACAAACTTGGCTTGTACAAGGCCATGGCTGGAGCGGGTCCCATGCTGCCATCGGAATTGTCGGCAAAAACTGGGACCCATGAAAGGAACGTGCGCGAGTGGCTGGCATCGCAGGCTGCCGGAGGATTTGTGACCTACGACGCCGCCACCGGGAAATACACCCTGCCCCCGGAACAGGCGTTCGCGATGGCGAATGAAAGCAGCCCCGTGTTCCTGCCGGGATTCTTTGAAGTGATTGAAGCCTGCGTGAAGGGCGTCCCCAAAGTTGTTGAGGCGTTCCGCTCCGGCAAAGGCATGGGATGGCATGAGCACGATGCGTGCCTGTTCACAGGCACAGAGCGGTTCTTCCGCCCGAATTACCGCGCGCATTTGGTCAAGGAATGGATTCCTGCCCTGGATGGGGTTGAAGCAAAATTAAAAGCCGGTGCCAAAGTAGCGGATGTGGGATGCGGATTGGGAACTTCGACCGTTCTGATGGCCGAGGCTTATCCGAAATCCAGCTTTGTCGGCTTTGATTATCATCAGCGTTCCATCGAGTTGGCGCGCGAAGCAGCAGCCAAAGCGGGCATTGGTGATCGCGTGAAGTTTGAGATTGCCAAGGCCAAAGACTATCCCGGCAAGGACTACGATTTCATCGCTTTCTTCGATTGCCTGCATGACATGGGCGATCCCGAAGGTGCCGCCCGGCACGTGCTCCAATCCATGAAACCAGATGGAACCTGGATGATGGTGGAACCTTTCGCGAATGACAAACTGGAAGACAACTTGAATCCGATTGGCCGGGTGTTTTACGGAGCTTCGACGATGCTGTGCACGCCCGCTTCCTTGTCGCAGGAAGTAGGCGCAGCGTTAGGCGCACAGGCAGGCGAGGCGAATTTGACCAGGATATTGAAGACCGCCGGATTTAAGAAGGTCCGCCGTGCGGCGGAGACACCGTTCAATATTGTGTTAGAAGCGCGGCCATAACGATAGATGAACTTTCAAAGGGTGCCGGACGGCGCCCTTTTTTCTATTCTGAAAATTGGGTGCCGCTGAGTGGCACCGTCGTGCCATTTACGGTGGAAGCTGCTGGAGCTAACTTAAAGGTACTTTCCTGCAGGGTAAAAGAGTACTTCGGCAAATGGCATCCCCCGATGCAGCTGTCAGGAAAAGTAACTGACAGGGGGAACAATGCCCAGCGCGAAACCAGCTCTAGCGAAAGAAATTCGGCCAACTGACTGCCGCGAATATTCCGTAGGCAGAGAGATTGCCGATTTCCTGCATGCTTTCTATTCTTATCCGGAGTGTTTTGCGGAAAACCCTCAGATAATCTTCCAGCAGCACCTTTCCAGCATAACAACAGAAAAGGAATTGCGTTAGCGTCGGCGCGACGGGCGATAGCGCTGCATTTGCTTCGCGGGGGCTTTTCGCGCGATTGCGCTGGCAATGACTTCGGCCTGTAGTCCATCAGCCAAAAGGTGCCGCTCAACGGCTGCTCTAAGCTTCTTCTGGTTGGAGGATTGATCCACAAACATCAGGACAGAAGGTCCCGCGCCGCTTAACACCGCACCCAGCACGCCTCCGCTTCCCGCAAGCTTCTGCAAAGAGGGGAGCAGCGGGCATAGAGATGCCCGGTAGGGCTGATGAATTCTATCTTCGAAAGAAGGACTCAAAAGGTCCTGCCGCCCCTGCGTAAGTCCAGCCAGCAACAACATGGAATTCTGAATGTTTGCCACCGCATCGGCGCGGGAATATTGCTCCGGAAGAACCCGGCGCGCTTCTTCCGTAGAAAGTGGATGCTCGGGAATCGCGACCAGCAGCGGCCAATTTACTCTGAGGGGAATGCTTGCAATCTGGGCTTCATGCTCCGAAGACATGCGCGCAACCGCAACGCCCCCCATCCAGCAGGCTGCGGCATTATCAGGATGGTGCTCGCGAAACGAAGCCTCGCCTACAATTCGGCTATCGCTCCAATTCAATCCGCCAAAGTGGACCGCCAGCACAATTCCCGCGAGCCGCGCGGCAGCCGATGAACCGCAACCTTTTCCGATCGGAATCTCATTATGAATGGTCAATGCAAGCGGTTTTACCTTCCGGTTTTGCTGCTCAAGCACTTCACGGTAGGTATTCAGGATGAGGTGGTTTTCGAGTCTGCCGCAGATGTCGTTATCCCGCCCGTCGGCTCGAATAGAAAATTCATCCGCCTTCTGGGCGCGAACTTTAAGAGAGAGTTCAAATGCCAGCGCGGCCGTATCGAAGGCCGGGCCAAGATTGGCCGAGGTCGCAGGAAACGACATTTCAAAGACCGCATCCTTCGAGCGCTTGGATTTTCTTTGCGGCATGTCGGCTACAGGTTTTTCTCTGCTTGTTCGAGCGCTTTTAAGACTGCGTCCGTCGTTGCCTCAAGCACGATAGGGGCGCGTTGTTGTCTCGCCAGCGCCGCAGATTCCTTCTGATCGAGATCGCCTTCGAATAGATCGCCGCGATGGAATTTCAATGTGTATTCGGCATCTTTCAATACATGCCCGGTAAGCACCAGAACCACCGATTCTTGTTTCTTTACGAAACCGCTCTTTACTAATTTCTTCAGTCCGGCAAAGGTCACAGCAGATGCAGGCTCGCATCCGATTCCTTCCGCGCCAATTTCGGCCTTGGCTAAAGCAATTTCTTTTTCGGTGACGTCTTCGACGGTGCCGCCTGTGCGTTCCAGAATGCGTACTGCTTTTCTCCACGAAGCGGGATTTCCAATCCGAATGGCAGATGCCATGGTTTCAGCTTGCACGGGCACCAGCTTCTTCCCGCCATTCTCGCGCATGGTGCGAACCAATGGGTTCGCTCCCGCCGCCTGGATCACAGAAATTTTCGGCAAAGAGGGAATGATTCCAAGCTCATGCAGTTCCATCACGGCTTTGCCGATAGCGGAAGAATTGGCCAAATTGCCGCCGGGAGCAATAATGTGGTCGGGCACCTGCCAATCTAGTTTTTCCAGCAACTCGATGGCTGCCGTCTTCTGGCCTTCCGCCCTGTACGGATTCATCGAATTCAGCATGTAGATCGGCATCCGCCGCACGACATCGTTCAACACCTTCATGCAACCATCGAAATCAGTTTTCAACTGGCAGGTAAGCGCGCCGTAATCGAGCGATTGCGAAAGTTTGCTCCATGTAATTTTGCCATCGGGAATCAGCACCAGGCTTCGCAGCCCGCCTCGCGCAGCATACGCTGCCATTGATGCCGAAGTGTTTCCCGTGGAAGCGCATGCGACCCAGCGGTAGCCTTCCTGCCGCGCGAATGAAGCCGCCGTGGTCATGCCTGTGTCTTTGAACGAGCCGGTCGGATTCATGCCCTGGTGCTTGGCAAAGAGCTTTTCTATGCCTGCAATGCGCGCGCACATGGGCATCTCATACAGCGGAGTATTGCCTTCCCGCAGCGTGATGGGTTCAAATCCAGGCTGCAATGTTGGTAGAAGCTCGCGGAAGCGCCATACACCGCTTTCATCCTGCGGGAACGTAGAACCGCGGCGCTGCTTCCAGGTGGCTTTCAATGCAGAAGGCTGCATCGCGGGCAGGCGTGGGGCGCTGTTCCATGCAGGAAATATAACTTCCAGCAACTCTCCGCAAGAAAGGCAGCGCAGGTTCTGGCGCATGTCGGCGGCAATCTGGCCGCATCCCACACAGCGAAGTTGATAAGTCTGTTCGAGTTTGGAGGCCACAGCAGTCTGTTCAATCATGTAATGTGAATATTAAAGAATATGGGAAACTTGGGATTTACGCCACTCTCGCGCCGCTGCGTTTCGGCACCTTCAGGCAAACACTTTAGATACTTTAGCGCTTTGACCAACAGGGATTGGCTGATTGTTTTCTTCGCGATGACGGCCCTTTTCCCGGCAGTTTACGCGTCTCCGGTCCCGGCGCAGGAGCAAATTGTGGTAGCGGCGGCTTCCGACCTGCAGTTCGTGATGCCGAAATTGGCGCAACAATTTGAAGAGAAGAGCGGAGTGAAAGTCCAAATCACCCTTGGTTCCTCCGGCAACTTTTTCGCACAGATAAAAAACGGAGCGCCTTATGACCTCTTCTTTTCCGCCGATGTGAATTATCCCCGGCAGCTTCAGGCAGCGGGACTGCTGGAGCCGGGAACGTTTTATGAATATGCCAGGGGAGCGATCGTTTTGTGGACGAGGAAAGAGACTGGGATTGATGTCAAACGGGGCTTGCCGGTCTTGCTAGAGGGAGAGGTACATAAGATTGCGATTGCCAATCCTAATCATGCGCCTTACGGGCGGGCAGCGCTGGACGCATTGCAGAAAAAAGGTTTGTATAAAAAGATCGCAGGCAAGCTGGTTCTGGGAGAAAACGTTTCCCAAGCCGCGCAGTTTATTGCAACCGGCAGCGCGCAGGTGGGGATCATCCCGCTTTCGCTGGCTTTGGCTCCTGCTCTGGCAAAGCAGGGAGCCTATGCAGAAATTTCCCCGGCGGACTATCCGCCGATTGAGCAAGGCTGTGCGGTCCTGCGGTCCTCAAAACACAAATCCGCCGCGCTTCAATTCTTGCAATTTATGAAAAGCAGGGAAGCGTTAGCTTTGCTATCGCAGGCTGGATTTAGCGGTCCATCGAAGTGACCCCATCGAAGTGATCCCATCGAACGGAAATCCGTAACACAGTTGCGCGTTGTGTATTAGACCGCGAACAGATGGTACAGCATAAGGTAGATAACCACTCCCGTGACCGAAACATAGAGCCAGACGGGAAACGTCCAGCGGGCAATAGCGCGGTGCCGGTCAAAGCGTTCGCGCAACGCGCGGCTCAAAGTAATAATGACCATGGGCACTATAGCTGCCGCAAGGACCGTATGCGAAAGAAGAATGCTGAAATAAACCGGCCTCGACCAGCCTTTTCCCTGAAAATGCACTGACCCGACATGTGCGTGATAATAGAGATAACAAATTAGAAACAGGCCCGATGCAACCAGGGCCGCAATCATTGTGACCCTATGAGCGGCGACCCGTCCGCGCTTGATGAAGCCGCGCCCAATAAGCAACAAAATGGCGCTCGTGCCGTTCAGCGCTGCATCGATTGCAGGGAAGGCGGCGTACTCAGGGGAAATTTGCATCTATGCAACCGGCTTGGTGGTGCGCCGGTTGGCCAGCATGAATGCTAATCCGAACATGAATAAGGTGAAGAGTACGAGGGTTGCCAGGGAAGATGAGAGCGGGAACAACGCCGGGCTATTGGGAAATAGCAACGTTCGTAATGCTTCCACACCATAGGTGAGCGGATTCACTTCCATGATGATCCGCAGCCATCCCGATGCGCCAGACAACGGAAACAATGCTCCCGAAACCAGCCACAAAGGAATCAGAAAAAGATTGATGATGGCGTGAAAAGCCTGCGTCGAATCCATGGGCCACGCGATGGCAAATCCCAGCGCGGTCAGCGCGAATGAAACCAGAAAGACGGTCAGAATCACCAAACCGAATGATCCTGCCGTGAAGTGGACTCCGATGATTGGCGCGAAGGCCAGAAATATCAAGCCCTGGATGGTTGAGAGGGTAGTCCCTCCGAGCACCTTACCCAATACAATCGCCGAACGCGAAACCGGAGCAACCAGAACGGAAAGCAAAAAGCCTTCCTTGCGGTCTTCGATTACCGACATCATCGTAAAGATCGAAGTGAACAGCACGATCATAATGAGCGCGCCGGGATAGAAATATTCCAGGTAGTGCTGACCTCCCGCCTGGCCGGACTGAAACGAGGTGCCAAACCCGGAACCAATGACCAGCCAGAAAACCAGGGGCGAAGCCAGCACGCCCACCACGCGGCTGCGCTGCCGGTAAAAACGCACAACTTCCCGCCACCATAGGGTCAGGGAAGGCAGCAAAATGCCGGTGGATTCTGCACTGGCTTGCAATGGTAAAGTTGCGCTTCTGGTGGCCACGTTAATTCCTTAAACTATTTTTCTGTGGATGTTTCCGTCCAAAACTTATGTCCGGTGCGGCGGATAAAAACGTCTTCCAATGTCGGCTTGCTCACGGAGATGGCCTGAATTTCGCCGGGAAATGACTCCGCCAATTCGGTGATAAACCTGTGCCCTTGTTCCCGCTCAATGCGAATCTTACGGCTGCGCTCTTCCTCGCCAATGATGTCCGCCCGCACATTAAACTTGGCCGCGATTCGTTGCGCCAGGCCGTCCACATCGCGCGCGGGTTCAATCCAGATCACATCGCCGCCAATTTCACTCTTCAGATCGAATGACGTGCCCAGAGCCATGACTTCACCTTGATTCAGGATGACCAAGCGGTCGCAGCGCTCCGCCTCTTCCATCAGGTGGGTGGTCACAATGACGGTAACGCGTTCTTCATCGCGCAGAATGTGCAGATATTGCCAAAGATCGCGGCGGGCGCCCGGGTCAAGTCCGGTTGTCGGTTCATCGAGCAGAAGCACTGAGGGATGGTGCAACAATCCCTTGGCCAGCTCCAAGCGCCGCTGCATGCCGCCGGAAAATGTTTCGACTTTGTCGTTGGCACGGTCCGCAAGTCCCACCCGCGCAAGCATCTCCTGAATGCGCAGCTTAAGCGCCGAGCCGCGAAGGCCGTAGAGATGGCCCTGGTGCCGAAGGTTTTCAAATGCGGTCAACTTCAGATCAATGCTGGGAGACTGAAACACAATCCCGATCCTATGGCGCAGCCGGTTTGGTTCTGTCGCCACGTCGTGACCCAAAATGCGCGCATGTCCGCCGATGGGAACCATCAGCGTGGAAAGGATGCGGAACATCGTGGTCTTGCCGCTGCCATTGGGGCCCAGCAGACCGAACAATTCCGCATGTCCGACGTCGAAGGAAACCCCATCCAGAGCCGTCCGGTCTCCATAGCGGTGGACTAAATTTTCAACGGAAATAACTGCCGGGCCGGAGGACGTTATCTCGGTAGCGATAGGAAGCTCTTGTACTCTGGAAGCCACAGTTTATTCTACGCCGTAATCTTGTCCAACATCATCAATGCGAATAAAAGAGGCAGATAAATTACCGTCGCCTGCAACAGTTGGCGGGCGTACTTTTTGGAAAGCCCCGCCGTCATGGGCATTTGCAGCAGGGCCAAGCGCGCGCTGAAATAAAACAACACGAAGCCCAAAAGCAGCGCCCCCGCGAAATATATCCAGCCGGAAAAGTCCAAAAATGTAGGCATCAAGGTGACCGGCACCAGCGCCATGGAGTAGATCAAAATGTTGCGCGCCGTGGACCTGCCATCGGTTTCAATGACCGGCAACATGCGAATGCCGCCGCTTTCGTAGTCTTCCCGGTAGAGCCATGCGATGGCAAAGAAATGCGGAAACTGCCAGAAGAAAACGATGGCGAAAAGGACGAATGCGCCCAAGTCAACCCGGCCGCTGGCCGCCGTCCACCCGAGCAGCCCGGGCATGGCGCCGGGAAACGCTCCCACCAGTGTGCATATCGGATGCACACGCTTCAGTGGCGTATATGCGCCCAAATACATCGCCGAGGTGGCCAAAGAAAGCCACGCCGTAAGCGCATTGAGCGCCAATCCAAGGTAGATCGCCCCTCCCGCGGTAAGCGCGAGTCCAACGATCAGGCCGTGGACCAGGCTCATTCTTCCCGCAGGAAGAGGGCGGCGCGCAGTCCGTCTCATTTTCGCGTCTACATGCCGTTCCATTGCTTCATTGAGTGCGGCGGCGCCCCCTGAAACCATGCCAATACCGAGCAATGCGTGAAACAGGCTCCAGGAAACGCTGGGAACGCCAGATTTCAGTGCGCCAAAGTAGTATCCGCACCACGCGGTCACAACCAGCAGAATGGTTACGCGGATTTTTGTGAGTTCGCCATAGTCATGAAAAAGCGCGCGAACGCCGGTGCGGGGAACTACCAAAGG
>Ga0134128_10007896_pt1 | contig 12820 bp, 11 predicted proteins | sample KB31754_FD_96462 | JGI IMG/M metagenome (GOLD analysis project Ga0134128, IMG submission 96462) | Terrestrial soil microbial communities with excess Nitrogen fertilizer from Kellogg Biological Station, Michigan, USA - KB3-175-4 | ecosystem: Environmental > Terrestrial > Soil > Unclassified ...
GATCCTAGCCCATGAAACGACCTGCCCGATCCTAGCCCATGAAACGACCTGCCCGATCCTAGCCCATGAAACGACCTGCCCGATCCTTGTTGATATGGTCAATGCTGGTGCTGTGCGCAACGAATACGCGAGCCGCGAGTCCTGAGGCCGCCTCGCCGTCCGAATACAATCGTCTGGTCGATGCCGTGGTAGCGCAGTATCACCTTCCGGGCATCGCTGTCGGTGTCATCAATGACGGCCAGGTGGTCTATACGCGCACAGTGGGAGATCTGGATTCCGGCAAGCCGATCGACACCGACACGCTGTTCGAGATCGCGTCCAACAGCAAGGCCATGATGACGACGCTGCTGGCTCGCCTGGTTGAGGAAGGCAAGCTGCATTGGGACGACCCGGTCACGAAGTACCTGCCGACATTCCGCATGTACGATCCGTGGGTCACGGCGAATATGCAGGTCGGCGATTTGCTGGTGCATCACAGCGGCCTGCCCGAGGGCGCAGGCGACCTGATGCTGTGGCCGGGGCCCAATCATTTCACTGCGGGGGATGTGGTGCGGGGCCTGCGTTACCTCGAGCCGGCTTACAGCTTTCGTGCGGGCTACGGATACGACAACGCACTCTACATCGTGGCCGGCCAGGTCGCGGCGGCGGCCGGAGGCGCGCCATATCCGACGCTCATGCGCCGGGAGATATTCCAGCCGCTCGGCATGAGCCGCTGCCAGATCGGCACCTGGAATCGCGCCAAAGTGGGCAATGTGGCGAGCCCGCACATCTGGAGGGACGGTCGATATATCGAAGAGCCTGCCGGCGGGCCCATTGTGCATGCTGCCACCATGGACGCGGCGGGGGGCGTGCGTTGCAGCCTGAACGACATGCTCACCTGGGCCATGAACTGGCTGGCGCCGACACCGAAGCAACTGGCCTGGTTGTCGCCGCAACAGCGCCGGAAGGAATGGACCGGCTATACGCCCATGCCGATATCCGCGCGCCAGCATGCCTGGGACGGCACCCTTTTCTACAGCTATGGTTACGGCTGGCGCATCGGCGATGTGGATGGACAGATGACGGTATCGCACACCGGCACGCTGTCGGGTATGTACTCTGCGGTGACGCTGCTGCCGTTCCGCAAGAGTGGCTATGTCTTGCTCATCGATGCCGATGCGGAAAATGCGCGCACGGTGCTCAATGAGGTGCTGACCAAGGTTTTCACGGCTCCGCAACGGGCTCGCAGTGTGGCCAGCTACGCCGAGGAGCTGGCACGCGAAGACGAGCGGCAACGCATTTCGCGCGTCCCCGATACGTCCTCTCGCAAGCCTGCGACGCCGAGGGATCTCGAGGATCAACTCGGCGTATGGCGCGATCCGTGGTTCGGCGAGGCACGGATTTGCGCGCGAGGGGATAACGTGTTTTTCGCCTCGCGCAAATCGCCGAGGCTGGCGGGGCAGGTCATGCGCGTCGGGAAGCAATATCTGGTGCACTGGGGAAGCGGCAACTCCGAGGCATGGCTGCATTTTCCCACCCGAGCCGGCGAGGCGCTGCACATGAGCAAGGTCGATCCCGACGCAGACTTCAGCGACGACTACGAGGACCTGGCGTTCAAGCGAGAGCATGCTTGTGATTGACGGGCGTGATGATTCTCGATGCGGAGGTATGATCATGACGCGCAGACTCGTTCTGTCGGCGCTGGCATGTCTGGCGATGACAGTCTGCGTGCACGCGCAATCCGCGGAGCAGACGAAGCGCGCCGAAATCGACGGCTTGATGAGCCGTTACGCGGGTGAAGTTCCCGGGGCCTCCCTGCTGGTCGTCAAAGACGGCAAGTCCGTCGTGAGGCGCGGCTATGGCTACGCGAACCTGGAGAAGCACATCGCGGCCGGTCCTGAGACCAACTATCGCCTGGCATCGGTCACCAAGCAGTTCACCGCAGCGTGTATTTTGCTGCTGAAGCAGGATGGCAAGCTGCGGCTGGAAGATCCGGTACGCAAATGGCTCCCGGAGCTTCCCGCCAGCGACGACGAGATCACCCTCTATCACTTGCTGACCCACACCGGCGGGCTGATCGATTACGAAGACCTGATTCCGCCGAACCGGACTACCCAGCTGAACGATGCTGACGTACTGAGCATGATCGCTGCACAGCACCGGCTTTACTTCGAGCCTGGCAGCGCTCATCGCTACAGCAACGGCGGGTATGTGCTCTTGGGTCTGGTCGTCGAGCGCGCGTCGGGCATGGGTCTGGCGGATTTCATGAAAAAGCGAATCTTCCAGCCGCTCGGCATGGAACATACGCTGATGTACGAGCACAACCGCGGACCTCAGGTGTCGCACCGCGCCTATGGCTACAGTGAGATCAGCGGCAAGTGGACGAGGACCGACCAGGACATCACGAGCGCCACTCGCGGCGACGGCGGCGTCTACTCATCCATCGACGACCTCGCCAGATGGGATGCGGCACTGTACACCGACAAACTCCTGGACGCGGACTCCCGACGCATGGCCTTCACCGCGCACGAACCGACGGATGATCCCGACGCCGGCTACGGGTTCGGCTGGCGCATCTCGGGCGATACCGTGTGGCACTCCGGCGAAACCGAGGGATTCCGCAACGTGATCGTCCGCTGGCCGAAGCAGCACGTCACCGTGATCATCCTCAGCAATCGCAACCAGTTCCAACCGTATCCCCTGGCACTCGCAATCGGGCAGTTGTTCCTGCATCCGTGAGGGATAGTCCTTGGCGGCAAAGAAGATGAATGCGAGCACGAATTTCGGCGGCTACGTAGTCGGATACGACATCCCCGCTCTGCCCGGCATGGACGAGGCGGATATCCAAACGCCCTGCCTGATCCTCGACCTCGATGCGCTGGAGCGCAACATCAGGAAGATGGGGGAGTACGCGAAGACACACGGCGTGCGCCATCGCAGCCACGGGAAGATGCACAAGTCGGTCGACGTGCAGAAACTGCAGGAGAACCTGGGCGGCGCGGTCGGCGTTTGCTGCCAGAAAGTTGCCGAGGCCGAGGTTTTCGCCCGCTGCGGGATCAGGGATATCTTCGTGTCCAACGAGGTGCGCGACCCGGTGAAGATCGATCGCCTCGCCCAGCTGCCGAGACATGGCGCGCGAGTCATCGTCTGCATCGATGATCTGGCTAACGTGGCGGAGCTTTCAGCTGCCGCGCAACGGCACGGTACGACACTGGAGTGCCTCGTCGAGATCGACTGCGGCGCACGCCGCTGCGGCGTCAGTGACACCACATCCGCAGTCGAAATTGCGAGAGCCATCGATGCCGCTCCGGCCCTGAAATTCAGCGGCGTGCAGGCCTACCACGGTGCCATGCAACACCTGGAGAGCTTCGAGGACCGCAGGGTCAAGCTCGACGCAGCGATCGTCCTGGTGAAGGCGGTCGTCGCGGCCCTGCAGGCGGCCGGATTGAGCCCGGAGGTCGTCTCGGGCGGCGGCACGGGCTCCTATTACTTCGAGTCGAATTCCGGTGTCTACAACGAGCTGCAATGCGGCAGTTACGCGTTCATGGACGCAGACTACGGGCGCATCAGGGACCAAGACGGGAACCGCATCGACCAGGGCGAATGGGAGAACGCGCTGTTCATCCTGACGTCAGTGATGAGCCACGCCAAGCCCCATCAGGCGGTCTGCGACGCGGGACTCAAGGCGCAGTCGCTCGACAGCGGGCTTCCCGTGATCCATGGCCGAACCGACGTGAAATACATCAGCGCCTCGGACGAGCACGGCGTGATCGAGGACAAGCACGGCGTTCTGCGCGTCAACGAGAAGCTGAAGCTCGTTCCCGGGCATTGCGACCCGACCTGCAATGTCCACGACTGGTATGTCGGCGTGCGCAACGGCAAAGTCGAGGCGGTCTGGCCCGTGTCCGCGCGCGGAAGGTGCTATTGATGGATCGGACGCTTCGGCGTCGCGCCCATCAGTTGGAATTGCTGAAAACGGCGCCGTGCGGAACGGCGCCCCCTTGCCAGCCATCCGGCCAAGCGCGGGTGAAATCGATGGTCGACGGGTTTAATGTCAGCTTTCCGGTGCGGCGATCGATCGTCGCAAACCGGACCCGGGTCGAGAGCGCTCCATAACCCGTGATGACCAGGCGGTTGCCGCCCGGCTCGAGCGCCAGCCAATGGGGATACTCATCCGGCGGCAATAGAATGCGGCTGACTTCATACGGGTGTTGAGGATCGCGCACGTCGAGGCTGGCGATCGCGTGTCCGCTCTGCATCGTCTCCACCAGATAGTCACCGGCGACCACGGGCACTTCACACGTCCGGTAGCCGAAGTCGTAGATATGTCGCAGTGTCGGCTGGCCACTCGCCAGGTTCCGAACCAGGAAGAGACCGCAGTTGAACGTCGGGACCACGACCGTCTTGCCGTCCGCCAGCACCCGAGGCTCCGATGAATCGGCGGCTGTGTCGTAGAACCAGTCGGGCTGCGGCGGCAACGGCAGGGTCCCGATCAGCTTCAGATCGGAGAGCCGCCAGACCTGGGCCACGTGACTGACCTGCGCTCCCATCATATCGGCGCTGCCGGTGACGACGCGGTCGAGCTTCTCGGCGACCGCGAGGCTATACGGACGAATGTCAGGATATCCGGGAGCGGCAGCCGAGGCGGTCCTCACGACCCGACCTTGCGGATCGAATTCCACCAGTCCACCCGCGGCGTGGTTGAACCCGCCGGAATACTGAAACGTCGCCAGCGTATTGCCGTTCGCAAGGTGAGCAAAGGAGTGCGGGTAGCCGTAGGCGCCTATGCTGCCGAATTTCCGCATCAGCCGCGGATACCTGGGATTACGCAGATCGAACACGTAAGTCTGGTTCGCGATCCAGTCGTTGGCGTAGAGCAGATCGTCGGGAGGTTCCGCATAGTTCGTATGATGGGCCATCGCCCCGTCTCCGACGGGCAGCATCGCAACGAGTTTGCCAAACGATGCACCCGGACGGACATCGAAGACGGCGAGGAAGTCTTTGCCTAATCCTCGATTGGTGCGCCAAGCGGCCAGATCGGGCGACATCAGCGCCTGGGTCGAGGCTTGCGGGCGCTTCGCCTCCATCGCCCATACGAAGAGGTAGTTGCTGCGAGCGGGTGTGGCCGCCGCAGTCAGCGGGAAGGTCAGCAGCAAGCCCAGCAGCCAGCGTGAAATCGTTCTTGTCATGGCTCGTCTCCTCAGTCGCCAGCCTGCGGAAAGAGCCGGCGCAGATGTGACGCTAATGCGCAAACGCCTTGTCGAGGAAGTTGACGATCCGCTGCCGGCCGTCGAAGCCGTGCCAGGGCTCGGAGCTGGGCTCGCCGAAGATGCCGCCGGCCAGCGGGCCGTGGTCCTCCCGCGGATACTCGACCAGCTCGACGGGAACGCCCATCTGGCGCAAGGCACGGAACATTTCCTCGCTCTGGCCGGGAGGGTCGGTGCGGTCGGCTTCGCCCTGGAGCAACAGGAGCGGAGTTCTGGCATGGGCGGCGTAGGCGAGCGCGCTTTGCTTCCAGGCATCGGCTGCGTGCTCCCACGGGAATCCGCCGTAGAACCAACGGTCGTACCAGGACCCATTCTCCGTGCCGTATTCGCTTTCCTGGTCGATGACGGGCGCGCCGGCAATGATGGCTTTGAACCGCGTGGTCTTGCCTTCCATGAAGCCGGCCATTTCCCCACCGTAGCTGTAACCGACGAGCGCCACTCTGTTCGGGTCGAGCGGATATCGCGTGAGAACGGTGTCGACGCCGGCGAGGATGTCATGGAGATCCCCGCCCCCCATGTCGTGGCGGTTCGCCGCCGCGAACTCCGCCCCGTAGCCGGTACTGCCGCGAGGATTGGTGCAGAGCACGGCCCAGCCGTGGCCGAGGAGGAATTCGATGAACGGATTCCAACGGTCCACGAATGCGCCCGTGGGGCCACCATGGACATCCACGATGAGGGGGACCTTGTGATCGGGGCCGGCCTGCGGCGGTAGATAGAGCAGGCCCTGAATGGTCAGGCCGCCGTTTTCCCACTTGACCAGGTGAGAGGAAACGGCTGTCCACGCGGCCGGCTCGATGGCCGGTGTGGCGAGCGCGCGGGCCGGTTTGCCGAGAGACGCAGTGAAGTAGACCGTCGGCGGTTGCGCGCTGGATGAGCCGATCCACACCCACCCCGTGTGGCGGGCATTGGTGCTGAGCTGCGAGACCGTGGCGACATCGAAGTGCAAGGACACGTGATGGCCCGCGCCGAAGCGCATGACGGTTGTATCGACGCCCATCTGAACCGGCTGGAGGACGCTATCGCCGTCTGCAATGGGTCCGTCGCGGCCGATGCTGCCGTCGAAGCCGGCACTGAGGTCGCGCACCGACTGATCGGCGATGGTGTAGTGATACAGGTCGGAGTATCCGGGAGGCGTATCTGCCTGTGCCTGGGCGACGAAGTCGATCTGCGCCCCGTCGGGTGACCATGCGGCAGCCTCGATCGTTTTGGGAAGGGCCTTCAGCTGCGTGGGATGGGCAGGATCGGAGACGGTGACGATCCATGCGGTGCGATCCGGCGCAATATCGCCGAGGTCGTTCATCCCTTCAGCGATGGCGAGGAGGCGGTCTCCCTTGCGTGACCAGAAGACGTTGACGACATCCGGCGCAACCGTGGTTGGGGTGAGCTTCCCGGTCTTGGGGTCGAGCAGATACAGGCGCGCGCCATGGGGATTGTGATCGACCCAGACGGCATCGGCCTTTTCCGTCTGCTCCTTCTTCTCGCCGGGGGTCTGCGGGTCGCGGATGACGACGGCGATGGAGCGCCCGTCGGGCGCGATGGCGAAACGCCCGACGTCGCACTCCACGGGCTTTGGTTTGGCGGGCGCCGCGGCAGCCTTGGCGGGAGGAATGGCGCCGGGCTCAGCGGATTCGTCGACCGGAGGAACCAGCTTGATGTCGAAGGGATGGGCTTCGCCACCGTCCATGGGCAGCTCGTAGAGCTGGGTGTGCTCGCCGCGGTGGGCGAGAAAGAGGATGGCGCTGCCGTCAGGCAGCCACTCGCCGCCAAACTCGCCCTGCTTCTGACCGGGCGCGGAGTATGTGAGCTGGCGCGCCGTGTTGGACCGGAGATCGATGAGCCAGAGATGACCGCGGCCGCCGTCGGCGGTGGGGTCGGTGACTTCGATGAGGACACTGTGGCCATCAGGCGAGAGACGCGGCCCGGAGATGGCACGCACGTGGCGCAGATCCTCGTTGGAAGGGAAGTGGCCCGCGGCCGCGGAAGCGGCAGGAAGGGATGCAAGGTACAGGGCAGCCAGCAGCGTGCAACGGGGCATCGTGCGCATGGTGGAAGTATACCCCCAGTTAGGATACGCAGAAGCGACAGTGCGCAGCGGCAGGCCTACCGGCGCGCCTGGCACAGCACGTAGCACCTGACTACCGGCACGCCTGGCACACCATGAATGACCTGACCACTGCCGCGAGGCGTTCCGGTTGATCATACGGAAGGCCATGGCCGGCGTTCTCGATCTGTTCGGTGCGAACGCGCGAATTGAGATTCTGCAGCTCTCTTGCCGTTTCCATCGAAACGACGGGCGACTCCCCGAGGACGATGAGAATTGGGACTCTGATGGCACTTACGAGCTGGCGGAACTCCGGGTTGGGGGGCACGAGAACGTCAAACGCGCTCATCCGGGTCTGCAATCTCGCGTCAACCAGGAGCTCGAGAATCTCGGCTGAACGGTGCGAGTGACGATTACGCAGCTCAGCCAGCAAGTCATCTTTGTTGCGACTCAGAAGCCGGCGGTGTTGCTCGGCGGCATCGCTATCGCAAACCTCACGCTGGCGCTGCGGGCTCAGGAAGGTGGGGTCGGCCAGGATCACCCCGCTTACGAGGTGGCCGTGTCGACTCGCCACTACAGCCGCGGTCATACCTCCCATTGAATGCCCGATAAGAATCGGAGCGTTCAGTTCGAGCGGGCGGATGAGACCCACGACATCGCTTGCATGATCGTCGTACCGATATCCATGGAGCGGCGTGCTCGACTTGCCGTGCCCTCGAGCGTCCGGCATCACTACGTCGAAATCGGCCTCGAGCAAGCGAGCCACAGGCGCCCAGCAGGCTCCATTCCCGGTCAATCCATGGAGCAGCACCAATGGCGGCTTGGCTCCTCCGGTTCTCAGGTAGTGTATGGTGGTGCCACCTGCATCGCAGGTCCCCGTCGTCCAATTCGACATTGCACGGTGTTTGAGCGGAAATCGGCATCTTACATCAGGAGCTCTCGACGCCGGTGGACCCAGAACCGATACAGATCAGTGACTACGATGTGACCTGGCCGAGGCTATTCGATGGCTTCGCTGATGCGGTGCGCGCGCATCTCGGCACCCTGGTGCAGCGTGTAGAGCATATCGGCAGCACCGCCGTCCCCGGATTGCCGGCGAAGGCCATCATCGACCTGGACGTCGTCGTGGAATCGCATGCCGACCTGCCATTGGCAATTGCGCGACTCACAGGGATGGGATACGCGCACGAGGGAGAACTGGGTATCTCCGGACGTCATGCATTTGTGTGGCCGCCAGGCGAGCCGCGTCATCATTTGTACCTGTTGACCAAAAACGCCAAAGAGTTGCATCGGCATATCGCATTCAGGGATGCGCTTCGAGGTGACCGCGAGCTGAGGGACCGCTACGGCGTGCTCAAGCGCGAGCTTGCAAGCAGTTACGCTGCCGACCGTGCCGCCTATACGCTCGGCAAGAGCAAATTCATCGAGTCCGTGCTAGGCCGAGCCTGAATCCTGCTACGCGCGCGAGATGCGTGAGCGCTCAGCCGCTGTCAGTCCCTTGGGAAACGCTGGAGTACGAACTCGATGAACCGCTGCAATTTGGGCGTCATCTGCCGGTCCTTCGCATGGACCAAGTGCATCGGCCGTTCGGGAAGCGCCCAGGTCGGCAGCAGCCGCACCAGTTTGCCCGCCTTCACGTCTTCTGCAAGCAATACTTCCGGCTGCATCACGACACCGGCGCCGGCCAAAGCGGCCTGGCGCAGAGCCTCTCCATTGTTCGCCACGAGCCGGGGCGTGTAGTGGACGACCCGCTCCTCACGCCCATGAATCAACCGCCATCGGCCCCGTGACTGCGAGTAACTGAACCCGAGACACGCGTGGGAGGCGAGATCCGCCGGCGATTTCGGCATACCGCACCGGCGCAAATAGGCCGGCGCGGCGCATAGCAGACTGCGATACGAGGGCAGCGGACGGGCCACGAGCCTCGAATCGGGCAGATGCCCGATACGAACAGCGGCTTCGATCCCCTCCTCGACCAAATCGACGACCCGGTCGCTCAACGAGAGGTCGACGGTTACGTCGGGATACAGACGCAGAAATTCCGCCAACGCAGGAGCGAGGCGACGCGTGCCAAAGGACACCGGCGCCGTGATCCGCAGCGTTCCCCGAGGCGCGCCCTGCAGCAGACTGACCGATGATTCCGCGGCCTCGACATCGGCAAGCAACGATTTGCATCGATCGTAATAGAGCTTGCCGACCTCCGAGAGCCCGTGACGGCGCGTCGTGCGGTAGAGCAACCGGGAACCGAGTCTCTTTTCCAGCGCCGAGACGTGCTTCGCGATCATCGTCGCGGACAGGTTGGCGGCCTTGGCCGCCGCGGCGAAGCTGCCCAATTCCACGACCTGTACGAAGATGCCCATGCTTTGCAGCCGGTCCATGATTCGAAACCATTAGTTTGGAAAGCTGCAACTATACACGCCTTCCAATCTGCAATACCCCAGGCAGGATATGACGGCCAGTCCAACCCGAGGGTGCTTCGATGACAACCGAATTCACGCCGGCTACCCACATGCGCAGCGACCCGGTAGCCCACGAGCAGGGTGCGCAACTGCTCGCGCGGCTTCATGGCGGTCATTCCGGTGAGCAGTTGGTGGCGTCGTTGCGAAGCGTGTGCCCGGACTTCGCGACGATGACCATCGAGTGGGCGATCGCCGGCATCATGAGCCGTCCGGGCCTGGATCTGAAGGTCCGCGAGCTTCTGCTGATCGCCGCGTCCACGACTCTGGGATTCGCGATGCCGCAACTGCGCGCGCACATCGAGGCGGCGCTCGGTCTCGGCGCCACTCGTGAAGAGATCGTCGAGACCATCCTGCAGATGACCTTCTATGCCGGCGGAGTCGCCACGAGTAACGCGCTGCGGCTCGCGGCTGAAATCTTCGTCAACCCATTGCCGCAGGCTGCGGCGCAGCGCCCCGACTCTCAACATCGGTGACCGCGGCAAGGTAGCGCGCGAAGGACTGATCGACGGCTGCCTTCCCTTGTCCGATGATTTGGCGGCCACGGGTGAAGCCGAATACGTCGTCGAACTGAAGTGGTGTCACCGCACGGTGGAGGCCGCGTACGGCCGAGGGCCGAAGGGGGATTGCGTTGGGGTAGCTGTACATGAAGGTGACGTGGCGACGATCCATGACGACTTGCAGGGCATCACCAGGAAAGAGGCTTCCGCCCGAACGCGGCCCGCGCTTCCACCAGAGTCCTGCGCTGCCCGGGAAATGGCCGGGCAGGTGGAGGAGCACCAGGTCTTCTGACAGCTCGAGCCGCTCGCCTCGCCAGAAGCGAATCCGGGGTGACGGGCGCCGTACCCAGTCCCGATCCGCCTCATGCACATATATGGGAAGGCCGCCCAGGGCGTCGCTCCACTCGACCATGGACGTATAGAAATGCGGGTGGGAGATCGCCATGCAGCTCACTCCGCCCCGCGACTCGAGCTCCGCAACCGCCTCAGGCGTGACGAGGCTCAGGCACTCCCACATGAGGCTGCGACCGCGGTCGGGTATGAGGAACGCCCGCTGATCGATTCCGAAAGCCGGGCGTAGCGAGAGGGTCGTGACGCCCTCCTCTTCCTGGAAATGAACGCTCGCCTTGCGGCCGAGCGCCTCCATGGTGGTCCAGCGCTGGCCGCCCCAGCCGACGTATTGGCGCTCGTCCTCGCAAACCGGGCACGCCTCAGGCGGCTCGGCGCTGGGTTCGTACTGTGTCCCGCAGGTCTCACAGATCCAGCCGATCGGCTTCGTCTCCGGTGTCATTGCAAATACCTCCACCCGAAAGTATCTTGATACCAAGATAATTCGTGAGATATCTTGATGTCAAGACAATTGCCGGTTCGTGACCGGATCGACGAGCGTCGGGCGCAATGGACGAAGGAGCTGCCGTCGGTCGACACCACTGGCATGGCCATACTTGGCCGCGCGCGCTGGATTACATTCAAGGTGCGGCCGCCGATCGAGGCGGCGTTCGCAAAGGTCGGGCTCGACACCGGCGAGTTCGATGTGCTCGCGACGCTGTTGCGCAGCGGACCACCGTATCGATTGCGGCCGACGGAGCTATATCGCTCCCTCATGATCTCCTCCGGCGGACTCACGGACCGGCTGAATCGCCTGCAAAAGGCCGGCCTCATCCGGCGCGGAGAGCCCGGGGTTGACGCGCGGAGCCTGCCGGTGGAGCTGACGAAAGAGGGACGCAGGCGCGCCGAGGCCGCTTTTCGCGAGGACATGAAGACCGAAGCCGAGCTGCTGGCGGCGCTCAGCGCCGAGGAGAGGCGGACTCTGGAAGCGCTCTTGCGGAAACTGCTGCTGCAGTTGGATCGGGAAGAGCCTACACCGAAGCTTTGACCCTGCGAAGGGCCGGAGTGGCCCACACGACCGCGCAGGCCACGGGATGCAGCAACCCCATGAGCAGGAATATATGGTTGTACGAGCCGCCGCTGGCGAGATAGCCGACGAGCTGGGTAGAGAATATTCCGCCCAGGCTGCTGCCGGCCGCAATGATGCCGAAGACCGTTGAGACGGTTCGCTGCGGATAATGATCGACGATGAGCGTGCCCATGTTGACCTGGAAGACGAGATGGGCGAATGCGACGACCGCCGCCAGGGCCAACGTGAGTCCGATCCCGACATTCCCCGCGATGAGCATTCCAAGTGGAGCCAGCACGGCCGCAATCGTCATGGCGATCATCCGGCTGCGGGCCGGCGCGCCGCCGTGGCGGATCAGCCAACCGGAGAACCACCCTCCCCCGATGCTGCCGATGTCGGACGCGAGATAGACCACCCAAGCGAGCTGAGCGATCGCGAGCAGGGTCATGCCCCTGGCATCAGCCAGGTATTTCGGGAACCAGAAGAGATAGAAATACCAGACCGGGTCGGCGATCAGACGCGCCGCCGCCAGACTCCAGACCGTGGGGTCGCGCAGGATCGGCTTCCAATCGATGGCGGCGGAGCCACTCTGCGGTGCAGTGTCAGGCGGTCTGCGATAAACCACCAGCCAGGCCGCCACCACCACGAATCCCGCCGCGCCGGTCACCACGAACGCGGCGCGCCAACCGTAGGCGAGCGCGAGACCGCCGATCAGGGGCGGCGCAAGCGTGGCGCCGATCATGGCACCGGCAGTGAAGAACCCATACGCAAAGCCGCGGCGCTCCGGCTCGAAGTGCTCGCCGATTGCCTTGGGAGCCACCGTGTAGACACCTGACTCGCCCAAGCCGAGCAGGGTACGTCCGGCGCCCAGGGATATCGCGCCGCGCACGAAACCGGTGGCGATGTTTGCGGCAGACCACCAGGCCAGAGACAGCGCCAGCGTGAGCCGGGTGCCCAATCTGTCGGTGATCCAACCGGCCGCGAGGTACGAGATACAGTAGGCAAACAGGAAGCACTGCACGATGTGGGCATAGCCCAGGTCATCTATGCCTAAGTCCCGCTGGATCCGCGGCGCAAGGATCGACAAGGCCTGCCGATCGACATAGTTCAGGATGCCGGCAAGGAAGAGCACCGCCAGAATGGCCCAGCGCATCCAACCTGTCCGCGCCTCTTTGCGCAAA
>Ga0134128_10007897_pt1 | contig 12820 bp, 14 predicted proteins | sample KB31754_FD_96462 | JGI IMG/M metagenome (GOLD analysis project Ga0134128, IMG submission 96462) | Terrestrial soil microbial communities with excess Nitrogen fertilizer from Kellogg Biological Station, Michigan, USA - KB3-175-4 | ecosystem: Environmental > Terrestrial > Soil > Unclassified ...
GCCTGCTCGGCGTTCTTGCGTACCTCCGCTTCCATGTGTCGGGAGATGATGATCGAGGCCGTATTGGTCAACAGGGAAGCAAGTTCAAGGTCGCGCTGGGTCGCTTCACGAGCATGCGGCCAATATATCGCGAGCGTACCTATGAACTTCCCAGCCCTCGTGTGGATGGGGAAGCTCCAGCACGCGCGAAAGTCGAAGCGTTCGGCGAGCCATCGCCATGACTCCCAGCCCGGATCTTCCTGCACGTCTGCGGTCAGCACGGGCTCACCCCGATGTATCGCCAAACCGGACGCCGGCGAGTCCGGGCCGATCGGAACAACTTCGACGACCTTGGCATAGTCGTGGGGCATGCCAACCACGTGCTGAATTGATGTCCCCTGGTCGTTCACTAGATAGAAAGCCGCCCGCGTACTGGCACCGAGCGCTTCGATCGCCGTGCGCACCAGCACGCCGAGCGACTTATCCAGTGTGGCGCCGTCCACGGCGGCCGCGAGAGCCTCGTGCTGCCCTCTCATCCAGGCAGCGTGTTCGCGCAGCGCCCGGGTCGTGTCGCGGCGGATGCGCGAGAGACCGAGATGAGCGGATACCCGGGCGACCAACTCGCGAGCCGAGAACGGCTTGACAAGATAGTCATCGGCGCCTGCCCGCAGTCCCTCCACCCGACTCTCCTCACCTGCGCGGGCGGACAGCAGGATGACCGGAAGGTCGCGCAGTTCGGGATGGCCGCGGATCGCGCGAAGCAGGCCGAACCCGTCAAGCCGCGGCATCATGATATCGGCCAGCACGAGATCGGGGCGATGTGCATGGATCGCCTTGAGCGCGGCCTCACCATCGGCAACCGTTTGCACCTCGCAGCGGGTTTCGAGCAGACGGCAGACATAAGCGCGCATGTCGGAGTTGTCGTCGGCGAGCAGAATTCGCGTGGCGGTTTCTATTCCAAGATTGCTCGGGGGCGGATCATTGACGCACGGCTGTTCAACAACGGGAGCCGCATCCGGCAGCCAGCGCAGTGCCTCCTGAACATAGGCGTCCGCGGCGCCGGACGTCGATTCAAGGCTACGGTCGACGCCGACACGATCCGCCGGCAAATGCGCCTTGCCGCACGGAAGATGAATGGAGAAGGTCGTTCCGCGGCCGACTTCGCTTTGGGCGCTGATGGTACCGCGATGAAGCTTGACCAGCTCATGGACGAGCGCGAGGCCGATGCCACTGCCTTCATGGGTACGGGCCTTCTGCCCCTCGATACGATGAAACCGCTCGAACAATCGCGGCAGTTCATGGTCGGGCACGCCGACACCGGTGTCGGCGACCGAAAGCTCGACCTGTCCGTCCTGGACGCGCTGCACAACCGAGAGCGCGCCCTCGAAAGTGAATTTGAAGGCATTGGAGAGAAGGTTGAGGACAATTTTTTCCCACATGTCCCGATCGACATAGACCGGTTCGGGAAGAGGCGGACAATCGACGACGAGCGAGAGTCCGGCGCGTTCGCAAGCGGAGCGGAAATTGCTCACAAGCTCGCTCGTCAGCGCGGCGAGATCGGTTGGCTGATAGCAGGCCTGGGTCCGGCCCGCCTCGATCCTTGAAAAGTCGAGCAGGGAGTTGACAAGCTTCAGCAAGCGAAGCGAGTTGCGATGTGCGACGACAAGCCGCTCGCGTTCGTCGGCCGCCAAATCCGACCGCAGCGCATCCTCCAACGGACCCAGCATCAGCGTCAGCGGGGTGCGGAACTCATGGCTGACGTTGGAAAAGAACAGCGTCTTGGCGCGATCGATCTCTGCGAGCGCATCGGCGCGGTTGCGTTCGTCTTGATAGGCACGCGCGTTGGCAATGCCAGTCGCGATGTGGCCGGCGGCAAGATCGAGGAAGCCGCTATATTCATCATCGAACTGCAACCGGGGGCTGAGGCCAACGACCAAAAAGCCCGCGGGAAAATCCTGGAGACCGCTCCTTGCGAGCGGCAACACAATCGCCCTCGACGTGACGTCGTCGGTCCACGCTCCCGCGCTCAACCGGCCGAAACGCGACGTGAGCTCTTCGAGCATCTGCGGCCGCCCGGTCTGCAGAACGCTACGAAACCCCCAGAGATCGAGGCCCGAGGTCAGATTGATGACGGACGGGGCGGAAGCCGAACCCTCGTCGACCCGGACGCTGCCGGCGAGCCGCGCTGTTTCGCCATCATCGCCGAGCAGATAGATGAGCGCGAACGGCACGTCATTGGGATTTTCCGCCACTGTGATGGCGGCCGCGCGTATGGCGTCCTCGGCTGTCCGGGACTGGCTGAGCGTACGTTCGCCGAGATCGCGAAGGGTCTTCAGGCGCCGGCGGCTCAGCACCTTGGCTGTATCTTCGGTGCAGATGCAAAGGACGCCGCCAACCTGGCCGTCTTCCCGGTGTGCAGGGCCATAGGAGAAACTGAAATACGTCTCCTCCACGTAGCCGTAGCGCGTCATCACGAGAAGCATCGACTCATTCCAGGTCGGGCGGCCTTCCTCCATGACGATCCTGGCCTGCGGGCCGACCACATCCCAGATTTCGGCCCAGATCTGTGAGGCGGGCCGGCCGAGCGCCGCCGGGTGGCGATCCCCGAGTATCGGCACGTAGTCGCTGTTGTAGAAATTGATGAGGTCGGGTCCCCACCAGAGAAACATCGGATAGCGTGAATTGAGCATCAGGCGTATCGAGGTGCGCAGGCTTTGCGGCCACGTATGCATCGGGCCGAGCGGCGTTGACGCCCAGTCGAACTCGCGGATGCGACGGGCCATCTCGCCCTCGCCCGGAGGCCATTCTCGCGGGCTCGCATCCTCTGGAATCGCACTTTCGACATGCGAGAGTGGAGGTAACGTGGTGCGCACCGGTTTACTCACTCTCATGCGCGCCGCCGCTGGCGCATATGCGGAGAACATATCATCAGCATCTTGGCGTGGATTAATCCATGTTAAATTCTGAGCAGCCGGGCTTTGCACGGCTCGTAGAATGAAATTTTCCGGCTTTAGGCTTCGGCCTTTTCTCAAGTTCCTTCGTCAAAGTTCGTGCTCCGGAACAGCGGCGAGGTACTGCGGACGCAGGTTCCGGGCTCGATCTGAACGACACTTTGATCTGAATCAAACTTGGACGACAAAGGGATTCACAAGCCGAGGATTTCGTCAGAATTGAGTAGCGGCATGTGCGACAGAACCGCACCGCGGCTCGTTGGCCGGAATCCACGTTTCATCGATCGACAGCCTTGCTGCATCGGCGAAGTTTCGGAAATGGCTCGCGACGCCCCGCTCGCTCGACGAATAAGCGACCGCCTTCTAGTTCTGCTCCGACAACAAATGTTGGTGCCGGAACCCCGCGACGAGCGCACATTGAAAGCGGCCAGCCGAGTTCAATGGTGATCAACCCGATGCGGGAGGTAACCCATGCAGCGCTCACTCACATTGGCGGTCGCTCTCAGCCTTTCTATGGTGACTTCAGCGATGGCGCAGAATGCTGCGGCGGACGCGAAAAAGGCTTGCGAGAATTTCAACGCGCTTGGCGCGACAGGAGATGCCGCGAAATTGGTCCGTGAGTTCTACACCTCAAACGCCATGTTCATCGGCCCTGCACCAGTCGCGGGCATCCTCATTGGCCACGAGGCCATCCAGAAGAACTACGAGGGAATTTCAAAACCTTCAAGGCGATTTCCGCCACTTGCGAAAATGTTGAGGTGCTCAGCGACGCGGCCGTTGCGATCAGCGGCCACTGGATGACAGTGCCAAACGACCAGACGGCGGCTGCGCCAAAGGGTACCTACGGGATCACATTCGTGAAAGAAGCAGACAAATGGCTCGCCGCGGTGGATAGCTGGAATATCGATATGCCTCCGTCGCCTGCCAAAACCCAATAGGCAGCGCTCGTGGAGACCGCGAATGGCTGCATCAAGGCGAAGGAGAGCTTTATCGCACAGCTAGCCTGGATCGCCCGTGCCAAGCGACGGAATGAATCAGAGCACGCATGGCCCGATGCCGTAATGGGCGCCGCCCGCTCTTGAATTCTAAGATTGGAGACAATCGGTTCCGTCCACCCACGTTAGCAGTGCCGTGATTGGAGGCATTCCATGAAACACAAGCGTCCGATACGCATTTTGGTTGCTGTGCTGGCGGGCGTCTCCGGCGGGGCGTCCGTGTGCGCTGCCGAAGAGGCGGTGCAGGGCATGCTCGCCGCCCAAATTCGCATGCAAGGATATACCTGCGAAAAGGCCGTTGGCGCGACCAGGGATGCGAAGCGCTCCAGGCCAGATCATGACGTCTGGATCCTCAAATGCAGCAACGCGAGCTACCGGGTAAGCCGAGCGCCCGACATGGCGGCGAAGATCGAGCCGGTTCGATAACGGCAAGTCGGGTCCATTACCACCGCATTCACAGTCGTGACTTACGCGGACTTGGCGTGCGTCTGCGGACGATCGGCGACCCGAACACGCTTGCCTGCTTCCGTGAGAGCACCGAGAGTTGTTTTTCCGCTTCGTGCGCATCGGACGATGGCCTCCGCGACACGCTTTCTGACCTCGTGCGTTTCGCCGCTCGGTGTCTTTCCGCAAACCCGCTCGAGCGCGACCTCCATATTGGCCAGCGTCCGGCGATCGAAGCTTCCGTCAATCATGCGGACCTCCCCGGTCATTAAAGCGCTCCCACCCGACGACAGGCCCTAAAATGGGCCTCGCAACCTATCCTGGGCAAAGCGTACCTTCTGAATACTGTGCAACACTCTGCATAACGTCCAACATTCCACCCTGTTCCAGTTTCGGAACGACGAGTAGGCGCGTCCGTCGGGTAGCGGAGGTCACCCGTTTCTTGTTCGCCCCGGTACTCTCCCTTACCTGGCTACGCTCTATAAGCTTCCGGCAATCCATGGAATCCGGGAGGCCCATGGGCGGACCCCAAACGCTTCGCCCCCCGCCTCAGGGCGAGGCGAATGACGGTACCGGCCTGGCGTTGGGATGGCTGTAGCGATGCTGGAGCCATAGCAGCAATGCCCCGAATACCGGAATAACAATATCCATATAGAAAATGACGCCGGCGCTGCCCGGCGCGAAATTGTGCTCGGTTGCCATTTGATAGACATGGCCGAGCGCGGCTCCGAGCGTGAACAGGCCGGGCCCGACTATCGCTGCGAGGCGCAAGTCGAAGCTTCGGAACGCTGCGAGAAAGCCAACAACGGCAAATCCCAGACTTGCCGTCGCCACCTCGAACTGGAAGGGGCTGTCGGCCCAGCCGATGAAGGCCGCTGACATCTTTCCGAAGACGCCATGCATCACGAAATTATAGAGATAGCCAACGCCGATGCACCAGAACACGTGCCAAGCGATCAGCCTTTCAACGATTTCCGAGGGACCGATCGGCCGACCTGCCCGAACGATCGCGACAATGGCGAAGAGCAATCCCAGCGTCAGGAACGTCAACGAATAATTCGACAAGGCAAACGTGATTGCAGCTCTGATAGGTGCGGCCATGCCCATTACTCCTTGTTTGGACGAGCCCGATGCCGGTCGGATCAGTTGGTGCGGCCCGGGAAGGGCTCTGTGTAGAACTCGCCGTTGCGCCCGAAATACATCGCCTTGCGCCCCAGGATGAACACGCTGTAGCGGGCGCAGCCGGCGCGCATGATCTGGCGGAGAAATTCGGAATAGCCGATCTTCTTCTGCTGGATTGCACGCAGGGACGCTTCGACGGCGACCGGGTCGAAGGTGCTGGCTATGGCAGGCCCGTGGGCGAGCGGCATTGGTTCGTCCGCGCTTTTGGTCCCTGCGTCGTAATAGGTCTTGCGTAACGCGATGAGATCGGCCGCGTACGCGGTGACGCCGGCGCCCGCAAGCTTCTCAACGACGACTGGAAAAGGCGTGTCGTCGAAGCTGAGCCTCATGCATTCGGCGACGGTTTCGTTATTCATGACTTTGCTCCTTGCCTGGTTGATGTCATTCGCGATCGTTCATCGCTGTGATCATCCGGCGCAGACCGCGATGAATTGCGCCGACATCGGTCCCTGTCAGTCGCCGGGCGAGCTTCGTGTGGCTGCGGGCCGCGGCTTTACTGAGCTGGACCAACGCGGTTTGGCCGCGCTTGGTGAGCACGAGATGCGGCGAGCCGCGATGATCGGGATTTGGCTCGTAAGTTGCCCAGCCTTCATTCACCAAGAGATCCGCGATCCGTTGCACGTTCTGCCGGGTGACACCGAGGCGGCGGGCAATCTGCGCAACCGTCAACGACGCGGCCGAGGCGGCGCTCATCACCTGCCAGCGCGCCTGGGTTTGTCTGACAGTGGCCGCGATGCTCTCTCCTTCGGCGCGGAAGCGGCCCGCCAGTTCGTAGACGTCCGCCACGATCAGTGGCAGCAGCGCCGAATGTTCAGCCTCGTCAGACATGACATCATATTTACTATATGACATCATGTTGTCAATACGCTCCTGCCGTCTTTTTTATAACGTGCGAAACCCATTTATGGGTACACGACTGTTCTGCGACGAATGTGATAAGGCGCGATGAGTGCCAGAAATCCAGAGTGAAACCACCATCTCAACGGCGACTTGGGACGAAGTGATTTGCCTGGGAACGCCTTCATTGCGCAAGGCGAGCAAGGCCCCGCAGGCGATTATCTCCGGTTCGGCCCAGCGCTCACAGGCGAAGCCGGTTCTCCTTAGCGGTTTTCTCATCCATCGTGCCGGCCATGATGTGTCGTTCGCCTTTCAGTTTATTGGTTGATCCCCTTCGGTCGCACGGCTTGACGCGACCGTCTTCCACCGCCTTCCGCACGCCGAACATTCCCAATGGTTCGCAACCTCATCTTGCGAATAGGTCGAACTGCTGGGAGCGGTCACAATCTCACCGCAAGCGCAAGTGTCCGTGCCCTCGGGCGGCGACTGACGTGTCGCCTCGCGAACCATCCTGGCCGCCCAGCGCCGCTCGAAATCGCGTCGAAGATGAATCGGGTAGATAAGGGCGCTCATGCTGGTGCTCCTGTTTGCCCGGCGGGAGCCCAAACTGTCTCTCAGTCACTAACGCCGCTTTCTCGATCAGTGATCCCCTCATGTAAGCTTGCCAAAGCGCAATGCCAGGCGAAATCGCCAGCATCATCACAAATCAGACTTGCCGTCTTGTGATGTCGGCGGCGTTCTACCAGACAGGATGCATGTGGCTCGGATACGACAATGAACCACAAAGCGATGGCAACCGGAGATCCCCGTCCCCCGCACTATCCTAGGTTAATGACCCGGCTCCTCACGAGACTAGGTTTGGAACGGGTAGCAAGCACGATTCGTTGAGCGGCCAATGAATCATTCGCTGGGTCAGTGGTTGGATGTGAATCGAAACGGAAGCCGCTCAATTGGTCAAAAGGTTGGTGACCGTCCTGTCGTAATGGTTGTAGAGGACGAATTCTGGATTCGGGTCTTTATCGCGGACGAACTGCGAACTGCAGGCTATCTGGTGGTGGAGTGCGGCACGGCTGACGAGGCGATTGAGCTTCTGCGCTGTGGAGTTGCGGTGCGTGTCGTCTTCACAGACGTCAACATGCCCGGATCAATGGACGGTGTGGCCCTTGCTCAGGCGGTACGGGAAGAGTTCCCCGAGCTCGAAATCCTGGTGACCTCAGCACAAACGCGCGGAAAGGGCTTCCCTGAGCGATTTGTCCCTAAGCCGTATGAACCTCACCGGATAATCGGTCTCATCGACGAGCTGATAGGAACGAGTCCTGGCCCGCTCGGTTGAGCGAGATGATGAACCAGCTGCAGGGGCATCGGGGAACAATTCTATTGGCGGAAGGCGACGTACTCATACGCATGCCGCTCGCCGAGTATCTGCGCGAATGCGGCTACAGGGTTGTCGAGGCAACCACGTCAGAAGAGGCGAAACTGGCGCTCGGAGATCCGAAGGCCGAGGTGTCCGTGGTTGTGAGCAGCCTGCAACTGGCGGGCGACGGCTTTGGTATCTCGAATTGGGTCAAACAGCATCGTCCTGAACTGAACGTCCTTCTCACAGGCACTCTGCGGCGAGCGGTGGAAGTAGCCGCGGGGCTTTGCAGCGATGACAGCACACCGACGCCGTTGGAGCCGCAGCTGCTGCTGCGCCGGATTCGGCAGATGCTCGCTACTCGCAGGCCTCCGCAGCACGGACGAACGGCCAACTTGGTCTGATCATCCGACAGGAACGACCGCAATTCGCCTTTTGCCCGCGAAGGCGAGCAGTGCTGGAATCTCCAATGTCGAACGATGATAAGCCGGAGGATGAAAGCGCCCCCGCCCTGCGCGCCAAAGCAGCCCATTGCATGAGTGTCGCCGATCTCATGGGAGAGGAGACGCGAGCTAGATTGATCCGTATGGCAGGCGTTTTTCTTGAACGCGCGACGAAGCTGGAGCAAACAGGTAAGCGCCCAGGGACAGGATAAGGGCGCCACAATGACGATGAGTTTGTTTGACAGTTGAATCGGGACGGTAGGGTGCGCAAAGTGTCGCGTGCCCACCCCACGATGCTCAGAGTACTCCCTACTCCGCCATCTCGACCGGCTTGGAGGATGGGCCGGCAAGCGGCCGCTCCTCCATCAGCAACATGCAGGTCAAGGCGCCCGTCATTAGCGCCGCGGCCGCGCCGAACACATAGCGGAAGGCGACGATCATGTCGGCGAGCGGGATCGAGCTGACCGGCCCGCGATGTTCGCCGGCGAGCGAAATATCCGCCCCCAGCGCCATCAGCAGGATCGCGGTGAACGCCGCGACCGTAAACGACGACATCAGCGAGCGGAAGAAGTTCATGGCACCGGTGACGGTGCCGATCTGCTGACGGGCCACCGCGTTCTGCAGCGACACCACGCTGACCGGGAATGTGGTGCCGAGCCCGAACGCGAATACCGAAAGCAGAACAAGCATGCCCCAGAGCGGCAGCGTCGTGAACGCGAGCGCTGCGCCCGAGATCGCAGCCACCGACGTTCCGGCGATGGCGACGCGCTTGTAATGCCGCGCGCGCGCGATGGTGCGGCCGGCGAACGCCGCGCCACAGGTCGAGATCGCGGCGAGCGGAATCAGCGCGAGGCCCGCTTCGCTGGCCGACAGGTGATAGACCACCTCGTAATAGAGCGGCAGGTTCACGGTGAGACCGGTGATCGCCCCGAGCGCGCAGGCGCCCGCGACCACCGCATAGGGCACCACCGTGCCGCCAAGCAGCGGCAGCGGCAGGAACGGCTCGCGCGCCCGTCTTGCGTGCCAGACAAAGGTGAGCGCCAGCGCGACGGAAGCGCCGATCATCGCGATGATGGCTGGCGACAGCCAGAGGAAGCGGTTGCCGCCCCAACTCAGTACCAGCATGAAGACGACGGCGGAGGCCATCAGCAACAGGCAGCCGAGCCAGTCGACCTCGCGGCGGCGATGGAACACCGGGATCTTGCCCATCTTCGGCAGCAGCATGCCGAGCGCGCCCAGCGCGAGCGGCAGATTGATCCAGAAGATCATCGACCAGTGCAGGTGCTCGGCAAACACGCCGCCGAGCACCGGTCCGCCGATGCCGGCCGCGACCCAGACGCCGCTGAAATAGGCCTGGTACTGGCCGCGCTCGCGCGGGCTGACCACGTCCGAGATGCCCGTCTGGACGATCGGCATCATGCCGCCGCCGCCGAGCCCCTGCAGGCCGCGGGCGAGAATGAGCACGCCCATGCTGGGCGCGACCGCGCACAGCACCGAGCCGGCGATGAACAGGCTGAGTGCTGCGATGATCATGGCGCGGCGGCCATAGATGTCGCTGAGCGTGCCAAACACCGGCGCGACTGCGGTCGAAGCCAGAAGATAGGCTGTTATCACCCAGGACAGGTTGGATACATCTTGGAACTGGCGGCCGATGGTCGGCAGCGCGGTCGCGACAATGGTCTGGTCGAGCGCGGCCAGGAACATCGCCAGCAGCAGGCTGACCAGGATCGCGCGGACCTCATCCTGCGTCAGCGGCGCGCGCGGCGCGATCGGTGGCGCGTCCGGAACGGCGATCACCTGGGTCGGGATCTCCGCAAGCTCGCCCTCGAACTCTTCGGCCAAACCATTGGGTTCGGCAGGAAGGCTCCGCCGTTCGTGTTTGTTCATGGGGAATGTTTTTATTATCCGGAGCGCCACCAAGGCAGCGCAGATTCGCTATGTCCAGACCAACCTAGGCGGCAATCCGCCCGTCAGGCAGCACCCCGCGCGCATGGGTGCATCCCGCAGCGCAACCACCGCACCGCCCTATCACGCTTTCGGCCGCTTTTTCAGCCGCGCGCGCTTGGGCAGGAGCGCCGGCCAGCTCACGATGTGATCCTCGAGGTCCTCATCGGGGATCTCGTCCTCCGTCCCCTGCACCCGGCCGCGGACGGAAACACCGGCCTCATGCACGGTGTTGGGATCGCCGGAAATCAGCGGGTGCCACCAAAAGAGGTCGCGGCCCTCGGCCACGAGCCGATAGCCGCAGCTCGGCGGCAACCAGTTGAGCGTCCGGACGTTTTCGGGCGTCAGGCGGACGCAATCGGGAACCTTCTCGGAGCGGTTTGGATAGTCCTTGCAGGTGCACAGCCCCGCATCCAGCAGCTTGCAGGAGACGTGGGTAAAGTAGATCTTCCCGGTATCTTCATCCTCCAGCTTCTCCAGGCAGCAGCGCGCGCAGCCATCGCACAGGCTTTCCCATTCGGCGTTGGACATTTCTTCCAACGTCTTGGTTTTCCAGAAAAATCCCTCCTGGGTGGAGGCCTTTTTGGGTGGTGCGGTCATAAATCCCTGAAGCTGTGGAATGGTTTGGGCCGAATTCCTTCTAGGGGGTCTCCTTGCATGGGCACAAGTGGCCAGCGGGCCAGAGGTTTTTGGCTTTAGGTGCGGTTCATTCTGCTGATCAAAACTCCGAGCGGCACCATTGGTTTATGACGCCCGCTCGGTTAGAACAAATGATGAGTCCCCGGGGAGCGCAAGTGGCGCCTCGGGTTTGCCGTAACATACGCGCAAGACGTCTCGACGGCGCCCGGGCCGGGCGCTCGAACGGCTTCGAACTGACGAAGAGCCCCTGTGCCGCGCCCGATCATCCCAGAGCGATGGAAGACGAAGGTCAGGCACTTCTTCCTGGACCTCGACGCCCGCATCGACTCCAGCCTTTTCTCCTCCGGCAAGGGCGCGCGCGAGCTCTATGAGCGCTACTCGACCTTCATGGACCGCTTCTATGTCGGCCGCTGGAAGCGCTGGGTATTCATCGAGCCGCTTTCGGAAGGCGCCACCATCGGCCTTGGCGGCCTGGTGCTGCTGCTCGCGCTGGCGGTGCCGGCATTTCGGGAAACCGCAGACGAGGACTGGCTGAAGAAGTCCGACCTCGCGGTGACTTTCCTCGACCGCTACGGCAACCCGATCGGCAGCCGCGGAATCAAGCATAATGACTCGATCCCGCTGGAAGATTTTCCGGACAACCTGATCAAGGCGACGCTCGCCACCGAAGACCGCCGTTTTTACGACCATTTCGGTATCGACTTCCCGGGCCTCGCCCGCGCGCTCGTCACCAACGCCCAGGCCGGCGGCGTACGCCAGGGCGGTTCGTCGATTACCCAGCAGCTCGCCAAGAACCTGTTCCTGTCCAACGAGCGTACCATCGAGCGCAAGGTCAACGAGGCATTCCTGGCGATCTGGCTCGAGACGCGCCTGACCAAGAACGAGATCCTGAAACTCTATCTGGACCGCGCCTATATGGGCGGCGGCACCTTCGGCGTTGACGGCGCGGCGCACTTCTATTTCAACAAGTCGGTGCGCGACATCAATCTCGCGGAAGCGGCGATGCTGGCCGGCCTGTTCAAGGCTCCGACCAAGTTCGCCCCTCACATCAACCTGCCCGCCGCCCGCGCGCGCGCCAACGTCGTGCTCGATAACCTCGTCGACGCCGGGTTCATGACCGAGGGCCAGGTGTTCGGCGCCCGGCGCAATCCCGCCTTCGCTGTCGACCGCCGCGACGAGAGCTCGCCGAACTACTTTCTCGACTATGCCTTCGATGAGATGCGCAAGCTCGTCGACACCTTCCCGAAATCCTACACCGAGCGAGTCTTCGTCGTCCGCACATCGATCGACATGAACGTGCAGCACGCTGCGGACCAGGCAATCGAAGGCCAGCTCCGCCAGTTCGGCCGCGACTATCATGCGACGCAGGCTTCCACCGTGGTGGCCGACCTCGACGGCGGCATCCGCGCTATGGTCGGCGGGCGTGACTATGGCGCGAGCCAGTTCAATCGCGCGACCGACGCCTATCGTCAGCCCGGGTCGTCGTTCAAGCCCTACGTCTACACGACGGCGCTATTGAACGGTTACAGGCCAAATTCGGTCATGGTGGACGGCCCGGTATGTATCGGCAATTGGTGCCCGCAAAACTATGGCCACTCCTATTCCGGCAACGTGACACTGACGCAGGCGATCACCCGCTCCATCAACGTCATTCCGGTCAAACTGTCGATCGAGATTGGTCGAAAGCTGGAGCCGAAGGCGTCCAATCCGGCCAAGGTCGGGCGCGCCAAAATCGTCGAAGTGGCCCGCCGCTTCGGTATCAAGGCGCCCCTGCCCGATACGCCGTCGCTGCCGATCGGCGCCGACGAAGTCACGGTGCTCGAACATGCGGTGGCCTATGCGACCTTCCCCAACAAGGGCAAGGCGGTCACTCCTCACGCGGTACTTGAAGTTCGTACCGGCGCCGGCGATCTGGTTTGGCGCTGGGATCGCGACGGGCCGAAGCCGCGGCAGGCGATCCCCGCTTCGGTGGCCGCCGATGTGGCCGGCATGATGAGTCACGTGGTGAGCGAGGGCACGGCACGGCGCGCCGCACTCGACGGCATCCCGACC
>Ga0134128_10007898_pt1 | contig 12820 bp, 12 predicted proteins | sample KB31754_FD_96462 | JGI IMG/M metagenome (GOLD analysis project Ga0134128, IMG submission 96462) | Terrestrial soil microbial communities with excess Nitrogen fertilizer from Kellogg Biological Station, Michigan, USA - KB3-175-4 | ecosystem: Environmental > Terrestrial > Soil > Unclassified ...
ACCGCCCGCCAGGAATTGCCAGTCGCTGACAAGGGGAGTGATAGCTGAATTGGCGATGACAGCCGAAGTACTGACCATCACGGGTACAAAGGTTGTCAGGAGTATAAACAATGTGAAAGACCGTCCTGCGAAACGTTTAAGAGAGAAAACCATAGCTTCTTCCTCCTTGAAAAAAACCCTTCTCACAACAAAAAGTGCATGCATTGGTTGTACAAGAGAAGCAACCGACCTCCTTTCTTCCCCAAAATATCAGAAAGACGATAGATCAGCTAAAAGGATGGTATTTGGCACCATGAGGGAAGTTGCTTTTCGCAGTGAAAAAGTTATGGGTTAACATAAAATGGCTCCACAAGCCGGCATCATTCGTTACCATCGTTGAGGAACGCAGCAGTAGCGGTAGTTGTGAACCAATACCTGGCTCAACCTCTTCTTCCCATTTTGGATGGGGCGTGTTCCCAGATCAAGCAGGACTTCTTTCCTGTTCTTCTTGGCGCTTTCCAGGCTTTCCCCTACACTGAGAGGCATCACTTGCTGGAAGTGACTTACAGCCGTAACTTTTTCCTGGAAATCACAACTTTTTCAGGAGAACGAACTTGTATGCGAAGCCTGTCGATTGCCTGGAGGTCATTGATCAACCCTCTGATCGCAGAGAGAAGGGCGCGAGGAAGCTTTCCTCTTTCTTGAGGAACAGAATGATGGACCGAAGCCCCGTTGGGGTCTCACGAGGAGAAGTGATGAATCCGCAACATGAGCGGCTCAATGAGCGGCTCGACCAATCGATAAGAGTAACCGCCCCTGGCACGCAGGAGGGGAGCAACAGCTCGAATGAAAAAAATGCTGAGGATTCCCAGATGGATGGACTGGTTGATCTCGCTCAGCGCTTTCAGGCTACGCCGCAGCTTCGCGTTGATGCGGGTTTTGCGGAGGCACTAGAACAGCGCCTGCTTCGTCACGTGTTGATGTCGCCGCAGAAAGGTGCTTCTGGTGGAGCACTATGGCGCCCCTGGCGTCATCAGCGCGTGTTGATAGCGCTCTCAGGGCTGTGCTTGCTTTTGCTCCTTCTTAGCCTGGGAGTGCTCCTTCTAGCGGCTCAGGCGACGAACCCAACGAACCCGCTGAATGCCATCAAGCAATGGGAACAACCAGCAAAAACGGCGCTCACCTCATCGGTGAAGACAGCGACGCCCGATCAGGCGACACTGGCTCTCCAGGCCGCGCGTAATCGTTTGAATACCCTGCTCAACCTGACCACGCCGGCGCAAGCCAACGATTATGTGCAAGCCTTGTTGCAATTTGACGCACAATTGACCACGACGGAGAACACCATTCATGCGTTGTCAGCGGGGGAAGAGAAGACGCATCTGACCGATCAACTCAATCTCCTTAGAAGCGACGCGCGCCGGAAGCTGCGGGGACTTCTCCACACACTGACCAGCACCGCAAGTGCAGCCACAACCACTGAATTAGGGCATCTGGGCGAACAGACTCCCCAGGTGAACACTGTGGCCGTCGTGTTGCCTGCACATCCCAACGGAACGGCCATTATCCGCATTGCTGGCAGCGGTATCCAGTCTGGCGCACAATTGTTGGTCGATGGGAAGCTCTTGCACGTTACTGGTACCCTCCAGAACGGGCAAATGGTGTTTGCTCTCTCCTGGACAAATGAAAAGCATCCACACAGTGTAGGGATTGTGAACCCCGATGGCACTGTTGCTCAGACAAGTAACGTCACAGTGACGACCGCCGCTCAAGGGGAGAATGGTAATGGCAATGGTAATGGTAATGGCAACGGCAATGGCAACGGCAACGGCAATGGTAATGGCAACGGCAATGGCAACGGCAATGGCAACGGCAACGGCAATGGCAACGGCAACGGCAACGGCAACGGCAACGGCAACGGCAACGGCAATGGATAAGTCTACAATTTCTCTCGTGCTTTCTTTTTTGTCTCCTGTCCTCCAATCGCCAGCAGGACCAGCTTCATTGCCCATAACCTTTTCCAGGCAAATCACAACTTTCTCTCAACGAGACGGATTTTCTCTCAGGGAGGCCATCAATTGATGGAGGCCATTGAACATCTTTTGGAGCAAGCTCGGCAGGGCGAGACGAAGGCGTTAACGACCCTGTATCATCGCTTTTTGCCTGGCATCTTTGGCTATATCGCCATGCGTGTGCCCGACAGAGCAACCGCTGAAGACCTGACCTCCGAGGTGTTTTTACAGATGATCGAGGGCATTCATCATCTCCGGGCGACCGATGAAGCTGGCTTTGCTGCCTGGCTTTTACGCATTGCACGGGTAGTAGTCGCGGGATACTATCGCAAACGGGCCAAACAGCCGGTGATGGTTCCGCTGCCCGGTGAGTCCTGGGAAGAGCTGCAAAAAGCCTCGTTGGTCGTTTCATCACCAAATCCTTCAAGTGATCCGGCAATCTGGATGGAGGCACATGAGGAGTGGCAGGCAGTTGTTGAGGCCATCAATGCTTTAACCGAAGAGCAACGTCAGGTGCTGGTTGGGCGCTTGATCCTGGGATATGATGTCGCAGCCGTCGCACGCATGATTGGCAAAAAAGTGAATGCAGTGAAAGCACTGCAATTTCGTGCGCTTAAGAGTTTGCAACGTCTGCTTTCTAAGCAGACAGACCTTATCCATCCTCAGCAGGGACGAAGGGAGAAGATCCAATGAAACCGCTTCAGGAGCACCTCAGCAATCAACTTGAACAAAGGGGATCGTACTCAGGACAGCATTGGCAACCTCCAAGAGGTTTGCTTTTGCCAGAAAGCAGACCCGGCCTGGAAAGAGAGGATGTGCTGGCACTGGCCTGGAGTTTGAGGGTGGCGCCACAACTTCGAGTCAACCCATCCTTTGCCAGGCACATGGAACGACGAATGCGATGGTATTGCGCCGAAAAGCGCCTGCGCAACGGCGGCAAAAAAAGGCTTTTTTCCCTTCTGTGGCACCGTCAGCACTTTGCTGTTTGGTTCTCTTATCTTCAAGCAGCAGGTATCCGCGCGGTGTGCCACTTTTTGTCCAGAGTAACCCCCTCTGCGCGTTTGGAGAAAAAGGATCAACTGCCGCTCCTGGGAGAGCAGGTACCAAGAGCGCTCAATGGCACGCTCACGCTCCATGCGAACGGGACGGCAACCATTCGTCTTACCGGAAAAAACCTCCAGCCGGGTGCGCGTTTGCTGATCGATGACCAGTTGCTCACTATCCCAAGCACGTTACAAGATGGCCAATGGCTCTTTCCACTCCCAGATTGGGAAAGGAAAGTGCGACCACATTCTCTCGGTATCCGTAATCCTGACGGCACCGCAGTTCAGATCGCTGCTCTGCTGCTGACCGCAGCCCATAAAGATGGCAATGGGAACGGGCTAGAAAGAATTCCAACGCCTCATCATTTACCCCTTGAAAGCCAGTGAGAAAGTTCAACAAAATACAAGGAGAACCTCTTTTCGTGGGGAAAGGAACGTGCTCTTTGTTTCTTCGTCGAGAGAGGATGTCACGTGGCAAAGAGAACCTCACGTAGATCAACGCCCATCAAATCGACATGACTCAAATCGACTCCGCTCAGATTCGCGCCATAGAGATTCGCATTCCTCAGCGCCGCTCGATTGAGATTGGCATGGCTGAGGTTGCTGTAACGGAGATTGGCGCGGCAAAGAGTGGCCTGCGAAAAGTCGACAGAGTGAAGGTCCGCGTGCTGGAGGTTGATGGCGCTAGCATTGGCCCGACTGAGATTCGCGCCAGTCAGATTTGCCCGGTGTAAATGAGCGCCGCAGAGGGTCGCAATGTTCAGGTTGGCTCTACAGAGATCGGCTTCACAAAGGTTGGCCTGGTCAAGGTGAGCACGACGGAGATCGGCTCCACACAGATTCGCGTGACTCAGGTCTGTGCCCCGAAGATCAACCCTGGCGAGATTCATGCGGCGAAGGTCCAGGCCCTGGAGGTTGACGAAGGCAAGGTCGAGATCAAGTAAATCCGCGTGTTGCTGCCTCCATTGGTTCCATTGCTCTCTTCCCTGTTCCAGAAGACGAAGAAGTCTTTTATCTGCCATTGGTAGATTCTTTCTAGAGGACACCTGAATGTTGACCCTTTTGAGAGAGCATCCCGGATCGATCCCGTTCTCCTGTGAGCGGGACGATCCGGGAAGGATGTCGCTCCTCAAAAAGGTTGTTTGGCATCAGCATTTGGTTACGGCCAGTGCTGTTGGCGAGGCCGAAAAGGATGGTACCAAATCCCGCAAGAAACATACAAATCCTCTTTCTGTCTGACAAACTATTGAGAAGCGCTTCATCGCTTGCTTCCCTCTTTGCAGCAGGAGAAAAGCGAAGTTTCCCAAGCTTTGCTTTTCTCCTGACTCCTTCGCGCCTGGTAGCAAGAAAAGCGCGTTAGTGGCTCAATGCGCTCAAGAAGCCGTTCGCTGGTGTCCCAACGCCCGTTACATCATCGTAACCCGATGTTGTTTGTAAGCTGAGAGCCTGGTTGAGGGTGCGTAAGCTATAAGCCAGGCCAGCGCTTGCATCGACGCTATTGATGTAGTTGGTGCGCACCACTGCCAGGGTGGATGCAGGACTCACCACATCGGTAAAGGCGGAAGTGTTTGTGAGGCTGTAAAACAGTGGATTCGCGAAGCCGTGTGCAAAACCAGCCGCCTGATCAGCGAGCGCCATGATACCGGCGAAAATGGGACTGGCCAGGCTGGTGCCACCGATACGATATTCGGAGTATTTGATGGAACCATCTGGGAAAGTCTGTGTTTCGCCGATTAAGTAACCAGTGTTGGGATCAGCGATAGCGGCAACATCGGGCACGGCGCGACCAGTGCGGCTTTGCGCGCTGAAGACCGAAGTTGGTACGATCCCCTGCTGATACGCCGGTTCGGCGAAGACGGTGCTGACGCCGCCACCGGAGCCGTACACCCAGTTGCCAGGAGGGGTGGGCGACCACGTAGAGCTGCTGCTGTTCCACGAAGTGGCAGTCGAGCCCCAACCAGTCTCAAACAAGTAGTTATTGTTCGCGCCAACGGCCAGGCTGGTGCCACCAACGGCTGTGACGAAGGGGCTGGAGGCTGGCCAGTCAGCAGTTCGGTACCCCTCGACAAGCGATTCGTCACTGTTATCGCCAGACGAGAAGTAGATGCCAATGCCTTCGGTGACGCCCTGGAGGATGGTGTCCTCGTAGGGTTTAATGAAGCCAGGAGCCAGTTGCTCAGTGTCGAAGCCATACGAGTTGGTGACGATCTGAGCCAGGCCCTTGTCAACCACGGTATTCAGCGCTGCGTCAAGGTCCTGGAAGCTATTGGGCGCGCCCACATAGACGATATTCGCGCCGGGAGCCATGCCATGTACAGCTTCGACATCCAGCGTCTCTTCTCCATACCATCCCTGCGGGTCTTGCTTTTTGCCGCTTTCAGGATGATGATAGGTACCAGAAGCCACCACCTGCGTGAACTGGTTGGCCTTCATCGTCGGCAAACCGCGATTGATCGACCACTGGTTCACATCCTGCAAGATCGTGGGCGAGGCAAAGGCATCAATGATGGCGACTGTCTGACCGCTCCCATCATAGGTCGTGCTGGCCAGACCATAGGCGCCCTTGATCTGAGCAGGCGTGTAGCCGCAGGGAGCATAGGGCAGCGTGCCTGAACCGTACGGATTGGTGAAACCGGTGGCCTGTTTCTCGCCCCAGTAGCTTGAGCAGGGCTGAGCGGAAACAAAAGCCGCTGGCAGAGGCGCGTTGCCGTCAATTACGTGATTAGTGGAGACAAACTGCGCGCTATCATCCAGACCGATCACGCCATCGATAGTCGCGGCGAGCGAACTGGGGAGCGAAATATCCGTCGAAGGTGAGCGCAAAGTCATGCCAGACACATTATACATACCAAAAGTGACGCCAAAGGCTATAGATGCCTGAGCGACAGTCCCCTCAGCTGAGATATAGTGGTTATTTTGAGGGGTATACTCGACAGAGAAGCCCTGAGCGCGCAGCCACGACTGGACAGTGTTGACCTGGGACTGCGAGGGCGCGAATTGCTGGCGGAACTGCGCCGGGGTCAGATAGTGGCGATAAGAGGTGCTATGAGGGTCAGAAACAGCCTGAGCGTAGGCATCAACCGCCGAGGGGTTGTTCCAGCCCAGATAGAGACGAAAACCAATGTAATCGCTGGAATTGGCCGCGCTAGCATAGTTTTTCGCATTTGCCCACCCCGGCGCGCTTCCTGCCAGGATCGAGCGGCCAGACGCGGCATGAGCTGTCAGTACAAAGCCACTGCCTAGCACAATAATGCTGGCCAGCGCCAGCACAGCAGCGATCTTGAGGAGAACTGATTTGCTTTTCACGTTCTTCAAGTTTTTCCTCCTATTTTTTTACTTCCGTTTCCCTGGCCAGAAAGAGCAAGCAACGAGCTGTCTGCAACAGGCAAAAATGGTTCCTTTCGGCTCGTATGCACCAGGGTCAATGGATGGATGCAATGTATAGCATCCATCCATTGAGAAAAGGGAGTCTGACCATCCTGAGTCTGGATTGCATGTGTAGGGATGAAAAAGCCCAGGATGCGTACTCGTTGAGAAGAGTTGCTTTTTTCTATGCTTTGGTTATGGCTTGACCTTTCTTAGAACCGGTTTTCGTTGTGATTTCTCGCCGCCTGTGAACCATATTTACACTAACCATACAAATAAGACCTTCCTATAATAGAATACATCTTTGCTTTTTTTTCTTCTCGTTTAATAAATAACTTGACAACCCCCTTTTTTGCTGGCATGTTTAGCGCATGGAAGCGTTTCCGGGAACGGTTACGGATGCCTGGGGAAATGCTTGTGAGAAGGAAGCGTTGACTTTCGTCCCTTTGTGGCTTGAGTGACGTTTGTTTTTCAATGCTTGTAGGCGTGTTCACTGTCTTTGCTGGCAAGTTCTGTCATCTTGTCAGCGATTCACATGGATTTCTTTCATGGAGGAAAGACTATGATTGCCTCTCCAGGCGTCCATGCCGGGTGCCACATGACCCCTCTTTTTTTCTCTCGTGTCGTGCTCCTGCTTGTGCTGGTTGGGATGCTCATGTTTGCTTTCGCTCCTCGTTCCGCATTGGCTGCGACTGGTTCGGCTTTTGTGCGCGTCAACCAGGTGGGTTATGCGACAACAGCGACGAAACGCGCGTATTTGCTGGCTTCGGCACTTGAGACCGGGGCGGCGTTCAGTGTCAAAAATACCAGTGGCACAGTGGTGTATTCTGCGCCAATCGGGGCGAATCTTGGTTCATGGAGTAGCAGTTATCCCGATGTGGCCCGATAATGCCGCGCGAAATCAAACCAGATCTCTATTTGCGACGGTCGTGTGCCTGCGAAGAGGTGCGAGAACGGGAAATGAAGTGTAAAGCTTGCCTTGCTAAGTTTCCAGTCAAAAGCATCGAAAGCCCTCTCATTCCTCCCTTACTCGCCGTGTACTCCAGGTGTAGCGCATGATGGCATCGACAGCCTGCATGGCTCCGCCTGTCTGATGGATCTTCTGTTGCATTGCCTGTGTGCGGATGTGGATGTTGAGATCAGAGGCAACCTGTTCGACTGTGGCAAGGAGCGTTTCCGCGCTCAGCGTCTCCCTATCGAGGGCAAGACCCAGACCAAGCTCCTGAACGCGGCGAGCGGTCATCTCCTGCTCCCCAATCTGCGGAACCACCACGAGCGGCACGCCAAACGAGAGGCTCTCCATCGTACTATTCATCCCACCATGGCTCACAAACACGTCTACATGTGGGAGCACTTCCAGTTGCGGAACGTGCGGCGAGATGATGAAGTTAGCAGGAATTTCTTTGAGCCCCGCAGGATCGATGGTTTGACCAAATGCGAGCACGACCTGCCACTTGCTCTGCGCGAAGGCGTCGAAGCACAGGTTATAGAACTCGATCTGATGGTTGAAGGCTGTTCCCAGGGAGATGTAAAGCTGTGGATGTTTGTCCAGGCGGTCCAGTGGGAAGTCACCATTGTAGTAGCGATGCGTCTGCAACGAGGGGCCAACAAAGAGGTACCGTTGCTCGTCCAGATCCTCCCCTCCTGGATGAAAGGAGCGAGGCAGGAAAACAATGTTCAGATCGGCTCGCTCCAGAAGGAGTTCTGGCAGCGTGAAAGGGGGTAACTGGTACAGGTCGCACAGACGAGCCAGGTCTTCATTAAGGGGAGTGAGAATCTGCTCTCGACCATCGCCCTGCATCTCCTGAAAAAGGTTGTTGAGGACATACGTCGGGTTCAGGGAGACCGCAGGAATATCCAGGATCAGGCTCAGAAAAATCGCTGGCAGAAACATACGATCATAGAGAATGTAATCAATCTGCTCAGCACGTATCTCCTGGAGCAGTTGGGGTAATACATTGAAACATTCTTGTACCACCATATTCATCATGCGGCCTGCCGGGTCTTCCTTTTTGTTGGGCTGAGCGGCTGGCCCACCTGCGCGCATAGTAGTCCTGTAGAGACGGAAGGTTGCCCCTGTCGCCTCGACGAGGGAACGGAATGTTTCAGGGAGGTAATAGATGACCTGTTCCCCACGGGCAACCAGCTCCTGGGCGAGCGCCAGCGTTGGATTGACATGGCCGTGAGCAGGAGGGGAAAACAATAGGTACTTTGCCATGAAAAATGCTCTTTCTTATCCAATAGTCTATTCACAGACTCTCTCGACAAAGGGTCAAAGCAAGCAGGCGACTTGCTTGTAGCATGTGCCGAATATGCTAGAAAACAACGGCGCACACACAAAATGGTATGACCCCAAAATGAGGCCAATTTCACTCTTCCCTTTCTTGAGGACCATGGTGAGCCATCAGGTCAAGCATGCCCTGAGGAGTGTCAGAGCGGAAGCTGAGAAGAAGATTGCTGGCGGATTCCTCAGCGGCGGCTTCGCTGCGCGGAAAGCAGGCTGCTTCGTAGGAGGCGAGCGCGGTTTCTCTGTCGTCCAGGTGGGCAAGAATGGCTCCCGCCAGATCTGCCGCGTCAAGCATGGCGAGATTGGCACCCTCGCCAGCGAACGGCGACATCAGGTGAGCAGCATCCCCAAGCAAGGTTACGCCTGGAACGCGTTCCCAGCGGTGACTAATGGGCAATGTGTAGATGCCATGAACAAGAAACTCCGTCTCACTTTTGGCAATCAAGGTACGTAGCCGGTCATCCCAGCCAGTAAAGTGGTTGAGCAGCGCTAACCTGGCAGCCTCTGTATCACGAAAATCAATCTCACCGGAAGTTGCCCAATGTTCAGGAGTTTTGAGCGCAATATAGACATCAATGCGCCCCTCGCTGTCCCGGTGCGTTAGCAAACCCTTTCCGTCGGCCAGCGCGAACATCGATCCACGTCCAACCAGAGCCGCGCACTCTGCATAACGCACATCGGCGTCATGCAGATACGTTTCGACAAAGGAGACATCCAGGTAGATCGGTTGCGCATCGGAAAGCAGTGGCCTGACTTGTGACCAGGCACCATCCGCGCCAACCAACAGTTCCGTGGTGAACGTCTCTCCGCTCGCCAGGGTGACCTCATGTCTACCCTTTTCTCGTTTGACGACACTGATAACTTTACTTTCCCAATGAATGAAGTGAGCTGGCAGTGATTGCAACAAGATCTCGCGCAACGCTCTGCGATCAATCTCTGGTCGAACACCGTTCCCACTTTCTTGCAAATGTACGGTCCCGGTCTTATCAAGAATACGCAGATCATCACCGTTTGGGATAATCTTTTTTTGAAATGCCTCAAAAAGTCCAGCCTTGCGTAAGGCCAGTTGACCTGACTCTTCATGCATGTCCAGGACGCTGCCCTGATGACGGGAGGTCGCCGATGCTTCAAGCTCGTAAATGGTCGTGGGAATACCGTGCCTGTGCAGGATGCTGGCAAGGGTAAGACCGCCAAGACCTGCGCCGATAATAGTAACAGGTTGTTCCAATATCATTTTTCCTTTTCTGACAAGTTAACGATATATCGTTATTGTTAATAATAACGATATATCGTTAACTTGTCAAGTCCGAGCTTGCAGATTGACAGGGCTTGTGAATTATTGCTGGGAGAATCTGCCAGGAAGGAGGAGGGCAAAAGCGTGACGAGGATGGGAAGCAAAATGCCAATCCAGTCAGCCAGGGCACATTCGATGGCCTCGGCATCCAAGCGGGGCAAGAGTTTGCGAAAGACCTCAAAGAGGCTGAGCAAGGGATCGTTCTACAGTAATTGCTGGCGGTGAGCACCGGTCAAGGAAGGCAAGGTGAGTGGCAATGCGGTAGAATAGGTCATTGGAGACTCCTTCTTCTCGATGGGTGGGTTTACAATGTCTGGCACTTTCGCCCGCGTCTCCAGATAGCCATAGGTATAGGCAAATCTTGAGGGTGCTCCATCGGCTGCCGGGCCGCTGCTTATCATGCCAGAGGTATACTGGTAGGTGTTCCCGCCTGCGCTCACCTGCTGCTTTTGGGCGGTGAGATCCAGGATGCCTCCACTCACGATCACATTGCTCGGCTGATAGAGCTGCAACTCACTTTGATCGTGCGTGTAATCCTGGGTCCCGGCCACGTGGAAATTGAAAAAACACGTATTCCATTTGCTGGTGTCAAGCGCGTTTCCCTCAAACTCATCATGAAAGAGCAGATGCCAGGTGCAGAGAGCGAATCTACTCCTTGAGCTGGCTCGCGTAAGCTCCGGCACTCTGGCTGCGTTCTTCGCTCTGGCTGGCTGCGGAAAGAAGGTATTGTTCTTACTGAAACAGTTCAGGATACCTTGCTTTCGCTATCTCTATTTCCAGGGCGGGAACTTCGATATGGTTCTTTCCATAGTCGCTTTCCTGCAACTCCTGGCAAATAGCAGCAATACGAGCAAGGTTGACGTTTGATCGAATCGCTTTTGTCAGGTTAAGTGCCTCTTTCGCTCTTTTTGTTGCTTCGCTGTACTCTGCCTCAATGAGGTAGGACTTTGCAAGAAATATGGTATTGAGCGTTTGCTGGCGTTTGGCGTTGGGATTCTTTTGCGTGGAGGTGGCCCAATACAGTTCTCTGCGTGCATCTTTGGGATACCGGGCTATTTTTACTGGTGTATTTACATAGATCGACGCTCTATCCAGGTGATAGCGACTTTCATTCACACTGAAAGCGACACACTGGTGGATAATATCAAAACTCGTATCCTGTCCGATGAACCTTTCTGCTTTATCTAATTCTTTGAGGGCTTCATGAAGTTGTGATGGATGAGTAGCCAGGTGCGCTTGCGCAACACCTGATGCGATATGGAGATACCCTTGCAGACCGGGATAGGCAGAGAGAGAGGCTTCAAATGTCTGGGCTTTTTGAAAATCAGCGCTGGCCAGCTCGAAATAACGACGTGCCATACTGGGGTCCGGTATGTTCTCGTAACTGCAAGCCTGGCTGTAAAGCACACAGCCGCGCTGCTGAAGGATGGCAGCTTGCATATCGGGTATCTTTTCATTGCTTGCTAATCCATATGCCTTATTGCAATGTATTGTGGCGAGATCATACCATTGTTGGTCACGAGCGATATATGATAAAAGTAGATGGTATCCGCAGAGTAGGGAAGCTACTTTTGATCCTTGCTTCTGGTCTTTATTATAGAGCAAATCCTGTTCTAGATGGACTATCCGCTGATTTATTTTTCCCCACGAGCTAGCCGCTGTATCTGTGTGATTGAGGTTTGAATACTTTTTTAAAGCCTGATGATAGGCTCTCAAGTCAACGCTTTTTACTTCAGTATGTAATAATACTCTGCTTTCTGGTCTCTCTGGAGGCATTTTTGTTGGACTTGGAAGGAGATCATCAAGAGCGTGTACCCCCAGAAGAAGTGGGGGAATTTGGAGGAGTTTTGCTATTACCCATCGTCGTCTTGGGTCATTTGGAAATGATTTGTTTTGTATCATTTGATATAACCGTGCCTTTGTATATGGTCTTCCTTTGATGGCCAGACCATAAAGTTTTCCAAATTGTTCTACGCTTACTCCGTTTTGGCGTAGAAAAAATGTAACAACTTCGTTAAAATCTTGTGCTCCATCTCCTAAAATAGTGTCGGGTCTTTTCTCCGAAGAAACCTTTTCTCCCATCTTCTCTTGCTCCTTGTTATGTATTCAACTAAGAGTTTTGACACAAGTCCTATCTCAGGAGCAATTATAAAATAGGAAGGTTTTTCTGTCTATGCTCTTTTTGTCAAATTTTTGAAATATTTCCGAAAAATTTGACTATTAAGCAATAAGAATGATGGTAAACTCTCGTGTGGATGGTGCAGATAGATACGGTTGTTAGCCCGGTTTATCTATCCGCCCCATCTTATTCAAGTATGTCATTACACAATAAGCCTGTCAAGCGTACATGAGCTTTATCAGGTAGCAAAGCGAGGAAATAATGCGATGTTTTGCGTGCTATGTGCCGTAGTGCTGAAAGATGACAATCAGGAAGGCGTTTTGTGCCATGTTTGCAAGCAAGTACACAGGGAGAACAGGGCCAGCCGAGGTCTGGTCATCCGGGTAGGCTACTGCTATAGCTGTGGGCTGTCCTATCACCCCACTGACGCATCCATCATGCACACCCACTGCTTCGCAGGCGGGATGAATAAACGGGTAATCGTCTCCATGCTGCACGCAGTACCGATATCGTCGCAGGGCGTTGTGTACCTGCAAAGAGGGAAAGGAAAGCAAACTGATGGCATGGTTCTGGTGGCTTCGTCGCCGTGTGAAGACAAAACAACCGCCCCAGGCGTGGGTGAGCGCTCCGCAGTCTCCTGTTCAAGCGACACCTCAGCGCCGCTTTCTGGAAGAAACTGAGTATTTGTTGCCCAAAGATCTGGAGGAGCAAGCCCGTTTA
>Ga0134128_10007899_pt1 | contig 12819 bp, 13 predicted proteins | sample KB31754_FD_96462 | JGI IMG/M metagenome (GOLD analysis project Ga0134128, IMG submission 96462) | Terrestrial soil microbial communities with excess Nitrogen fertilizer from Kellogg Biological Station, Michigan, USA - KB3-175-4 | ecosystem: Environmental > Terrestrial > Soil > Unclassified ...
CTCGCCGTCGAAGGCGAGATGCAGGCCGACGCAGCGCTGTCGAAGGAGATCCGCGACCGCGAGTTTCCCGATTCGCGCCTGACGACCGACGCCAACCTCCTGATCATGCCCAACATTGACGCGGCGAACATCACCTACAACACGCTGCGCGTGATCGCGGGCGAAGGCATCGCGATCGGGGGCTTCCTGCTCGGCGCGGCGCGTCCGGTGCACGTGCTGACGCCGTCGTCGACGGTGCGGCGCATCCTCAACATGACCGCGGTCGCTGCGGCCGAGGCGAGCGCACTCGCCTCGGCGGCAGCGCGCGGGTCGCAGCCGGCGTCTTCCGGCCGCTGATGCAGGCGGCCGGCGAGCGCCTGCATCGCATCGTCGTCGTCGGCGGAGGCGCGGGCGGGCTCGAGCTCGCGACGCGCCTCGGCGACACGCTCGGCCGCCAGCGGCTCGCCGAGGTGACGCTCGTCGAGCGCGCGCGGACCCATTTCTGGAAACCGCACCTGCACGAGATCGCCGCGGGGAGCATGGATCTCGACGTCTACGAGACCGATTACCTCGAGCAGTCGCACTGGCACTCGTTCGGTTACCGGATCGGACAGATGACCGGCCTCGACCGCGGCGCACGCACCGTGCAGGTCGCGCCGTTCATCGACGAGGATGGGCGCGAGGTGGCTCCGGCGCACGAGATCCCCTGGGACACGCTGGTGATCGCGATTGGAAGCCGCACCAACGATTTCGGCACGCCGGGCGCGGCCGAGCACGCGATCGCGCTCGACGACGCGGAGGCCGCGCAGCGCTTCCACCGGCGCCTCGTCAACGCCTGCCTGCGCGCGCAGGCGCAGTCGGGTCCGCTCGCGGCGGGGCAGCTGCGGGTAGCGATCATCGGCGCCGGCGCGACCGGCGTCGAGCTCGCCGCCGAGCTTCACAACACGACGCGCACGCTCGTCTCCTACGGTCTCGACCGCATCGATCCCGATCGCGACATCCGGCTGATCGTCGTCGAGGCGGCGCCCCGGATCCTTCCCGCGCTGCCCGAGCGTCTGTCGCGCGCTGCCGCGCGGCTCCTCGAGCGGATGAAGATCGCCGTCCACACCGGGTCGCGCGTGGCCGAGGTGCTTCCCGGAGGCGTGCGCCTCGCGAGCGGTGAATTCATCGACGCCGAACTCGTCGTCTGGGCCGCGGGAGTAAAGGCTCCCGATTTCCTGCGCGATCTCGACGGACTCGAAACCAATCGCGTCAATCAGCTCGTTGTGCGGCCGACGCTGCAGACGAGCCGCGACGATGCGATCTTCGCGATCGGCGACTGCGCCGCATGCCCTTGGCTCGGGCGCCACGGCGAGACGGTCCCGCCGCGGGCGCAGGCTGCCCACCAGCAGGCCTCGCACATGGCGAAGCAGATCCGGAGACTGTTGCGCGGTGCCCCGCTCGTGCCGTGGCGCTATCGCGACTTCGGGTCGCTCGTTTCACTCGGCGAGCACTCGACGGTCGGCAACCTGATGGGCAGCCTGACCGGCGCGAACCTGTGGCTGGAAGGCACGTTCGCGCGGATGATGTACCTGTCGCTCTACAAGATGCATGAGTACGCGCTGCACGGCTTCTGGAAGATGGCGCTCGATACGCTTGCGCGGATGATCACGCGGCGCACCGAGCCGCACGTAAAGCTCCACTGAAGCGCTTGGGCCCAAGCCCGATCGCCGGGGACGGCCTTCACGAACATCAGCGCGCGATGCCCAGCCCGAGCGACTCGAGTTGCCGAATGTCCGACGGCGAAAAGCCCCAATCGGCGAGCGCCTCAGCGCCGCCTTCGCCGCGTTCGGGCGGCGCTCCGCGGATGCCGCCGGGCGTGCGTGAGAAGCGCGGCGCCGGTGCCGGCTGGTCGACGCGGCCGACGCGCGTGAACGTGCCGCGTGCAACGGCATGCGGGTGCGCGCGCGCCTCGGAGAACGTCAGCACCGGAGCGAAGCAAGCGTCCGCATCGTCGAAGATCCGGCACCACTCGTCGCGGGTCTTCGTGCTGATCGCGCCGGCGAAGGCTCTACGCAGCGCCGGCCAGCCGCTGCGGTCGTGCTGCGAAGGAAGACCACCGTGGTCCTTCAGATCGAGCTTTGCGAGCAACTGTTCATAGAACCTCGGCTCGATCGCTCCGATCGCGACATATTTTCCGTCACTCGTCTCGTAGGTGTCGTACCAGGGCGCGCCACTGTCGAGCATGTTCTCGCCGCGCGCCTCGGTCCACCGACCCGCCGCGATCATCCCGAAGAACATCGTCGCGAGCGTCGCGGCGCCGTCGACCATCGCCGCGTCGACGACCTGGCCCCTGCCTGATTTGTGCGCTTCCAGCAGCGCGCAGGTGACGCCGAACGCGAGCAGCATGCCGCCGCCGCCGAAGTCGCCGACAAGGTTGAGCGGCGGGACCGGAGCGCCGCCCGTTCGGCCGATCGCGTGCAGCACGCCCGAAAGCGCGATGTAGTTGATGTCGTGGCCTGCGCGCGGGGCCATCGGCCCATCCTGTCCCCATCCGGTCATGCGGCCGTAGACGAGCCGGGGGTTGATCGCGAGGAGGGCGTCGGGACCGAGGCCGAGGCGCTCCATGACGCCGGGCCGGAAGCCCTCGACCAGCGCGTCGGCCTTCGACGCGAGCAGCGTCGCCGCAGCGATCCCTCCGTCGGTCTTGAGATCGGCCGTCACCGAGCGCCGGCCGCGCATCATGACGTCGAACCGGCGCTCGATCCCGACTCCGAGCTGTGGCTCGTTCGGGCGGTCGATGACGAGTACGTCGGCGCCCATGTCGGCGAGCATCATCGCGCAGAACGGCCCGGGGCCGACGGCCTCGAACTCGAGGATCTTCGATCCGGCGAGCGGTCCCATGCCGCGATGATAGCGAGTTGCCGTGCCGGCGCCCATGACGCGCAGCCGCGGTATCATGCGCCGCACACTGGCCACCGGGGACGCACATGGCCCTCACCGATTCGCTGATCGATGCGCTCGGCCCCGGGCAGGCCGCGCCCGTGCTTGCCGCGGGCTGGTGGATGCCACGGCCCGGCGAGGGCGACGCCCCGATCGGCGACCCTCCGGACGAGGACTGGGACGACGACGACGATGACGACGACGAAGAAGACGACGAAGATGATTTCGACGACGAATGACGCCGCCCGCGCGTCAGGGTATCCACGGCGGGAAGAGCCGATGCGGACGACGAACCGCGGCAGCCTGCGCATCCGTGTCGCGACAGCGCTCGCCGTCGCTGCGGCCTGCGCGCTTGCCGCGCCCGCGGCCTTTGCGGCCGGCGAGATCCGGGCGGGAAGCATCACCAACAGCCCGCCGATGATCTCCTACGCGTCCGACGGGACGACGCTGCAGGGCGCGATCGTCGACCTCGCTGCGGCGATGGGGAAGGAAATGGGAACGCCGATCGTGTTCGAGTCGATTCCGTTCAAGGGCCTGCTGCCGGCGATGGAGGCGAAGCGCATCGACATCACGTTCACGCTGATGAACGACACGCCCGAGCGCGAGAAGGTGATCGATTTCGTCGACTTCTTCGACCTTGGCACGATGCTCCTCGTGCGCAAGGGCAACCCCGACCACGTCGAGAGCCTCGAGACGGCGTGTGGCAAGACGGTGTCGACGGTGCAGGGCTCGACGCAGGTGCAGCTCGTCGACGAGATGAACGCAAAGTGCAAGGCCGCCGGGAAACCGCCGATCGAGAACCTGCAGTACGCCCAGCCTTCCGATGCACGCCTGCAGGTGCAGAACGGCCGCGTTGCCGCATTCCTGGGCAATTCGCCGGTGATGGTCTACCTCGCGAAGACCGCCGACGACGGCAAGCTCTTCGACGTCGTCGAAGGGCACGAGTACCAGCCTGTCCCGCTCGGCATCGGCGTGGCGAAATCGAATGTCGAGCTCCGCGACCGGCTGAAGAAGGCGCTCGACACGCTGATCGCGAACGGCAGCTACCGCGCGATCCTTGCGAAGCACGGCGTCGAAGGCGGCGCGGTGAAGTCGGCGACGATCAACGGCGGTGCGAATCTGAAGCTCTGATGGCGCGAGTCGTCGCGCAACGGCGGCCGTGGCTCTGGCTCGCCAGCGCGATCGTCTTCGTCGCCTGCGCGGCGCTCGCCGTCGCGATCTGGCGCAATCCCAATATCGATCACCGGATCGTGGCGCGCTATCAGTTCGCGCCGGCAATCCTGCACGGGCTCGTCGTCACCGTCGTGCTTGCGCTGCTGTCGGCGGCGATCGGCACCACGCTGGGGGTCGCCTTCGCGCTGATGCGGCTGTCGCGAAGCGCGGTGCTGCGCGGTTTCGCCGCGTTTTACGCGTGGCTCTTCCGCGGCACACCGCTCCTCGTGCAGATCCTGTTCTGGGGCAACCTCGCGCTGTTGTTCCAGATGCTCGGACCGTTTCGCACCAACGACGTGATGACGCCGTTCGTGGCGTCGGTCGTGGCACTCGGGCTGAACGAGGGTGCCTACATGTCGGAGATCGTGCGCGCCGGAATCTCGGCGGTCGACCGCGGCCAGTACGATGCCGCCCAGGCGCTGGGCATGTCGCACGCATTGGCGATGCGGCGCATCGTCCTGCCGCAGGCGCTCGCGGTAATCGTGCCTCCGGCTGGAAACCAGTTCATATCGCTCCTGAAGGCGACATCGCTCGTCTCGGTGATCGCCGGCGGCGACCTGCTGACCGCGGCCGAGAACATCTCGTCGGCCAACCTGCGCACGATCGAGCTGATGCTGGTGGCGACGTTCTGGTACCTCGTCCTGACGACGCTGACGAGCCTCGGCCAGCACTTGCTCGAGAAGCGGCTCGCGCGCGCGGGGGCAGGAATCCATGCGGCAGACTGACGGCGTCCACCCACGATGAGCGAGTCCGCCGCGGCGCCGATGCTGCGCGTCGCTGGCGTGCACAAGCGCTTTCGCCGCGACGAGGTCCTCAAGGGGATCGACCTCGACGTCGCGGCCGGCGAGGTGCTGTGCCTGATCGGTCCGTCGGGCTCGGGCAAGAGCACGCTCCTGCGCTGCGTCAACCACCTCGAATCGATCGACGACGGCCACATCTGGGTCGACGGGCAACTCATCGGATACCGCGATGCCGGCGATCGCCTCGTCGAGCTTCCCGAGCGCGAGATCTGCCGCCAGCGCGCGGCGATCGGCATGGTATTCCAGCACTTCAACCTGTTTGCGCACCTCACCGTGCTCGAGAACGTGATTGAGGCGCCGGTAGCGGTGCGCCGCGTCCCACGCGGCGAGGCGGTCCGCCTTGCGCGTGAGTTGATCGGCCGCGTCGGGCTCGCCGAGAAGGCGGACGCGTACCCTGCGCGCCTGTCCGGCGGGCAGCAGCAGCGCGTCGCCATCGCGCGCGCGCTCGCGATGCAGCCCAAGCTGCTCCTCTTCGACGAGCCGACGTCGGCGCTCGATCCCGAACTCGTCGGCGAGGTTCTCGAAGTCATGCGCGCCCTTGCCGACGACGGCATGACGATGGTCGTCGTCACGCACGAAATGGCCTTCGCGCGCGAGGTCGGCGATCGCGTCGCATTCATCGATGGCGGGGCCATTGTCGAGAAGGGGCCGTCGTCCGAAGTGCTGGTCGCGCCACGCCACGAACGCACGCGGACGTTCCTCGCGCGCTTCGTCGGCACGCGCTGAACAGCTCGCCCCGCTGTCGTCAGCGCAGGCCGCCGAAGCGGCGATAGAACGCCGGATCGGCGCGCGGCAGCGGCTCGCCGGCCGCGGCGAACGCGGCGGCGAGATGACGCTCGGCGATCGCATGGGTGAGCCGGTAGAAGTCGCGCGTCAGCGCGTAGGCGGCGCTTCCCGGCCAGTCCGCGGGGAGCAGTGGTGGCGGAAGCTGGGGGTCGCGCAGCAGCACGCGGCGGTAGGCGTGGATCAGCAGCGTGCGCACGATGAAGCACTGCCCAGGGTCGAGCCTCGCGGGCTCGGCGCGGAAGCGGTCGATCACGCGCCCGAAGCCTGCGATCAGTCGCCGATAGTCGGCGGCTACCGTCGCAAGCGGCAGCGCGGCAACGGCGCGCGCGGCGAGCCCTCCGGGACCGGCAGGGTCGTCGCGCGCGCGCGCGACGACCACTCGCGCGGAAAGGCCGAGCGCCTCGACGATGCCGCGGGCTGTCGCAGGTCCGTGCAGCGGCCGCGCAAGGACGCCCGGCGCGATCTGCCCGTACCCCGCCCAGGAAAGCTCGTCGCAGAGGGCGCGGCGCGAAGCGGTCTCGACGGCGTCGGGGGGCGCGACGACGATCTCCCAATCGCCGTCCCAGCGGCCGTCGCCCGGCGCATAGATGCGCTGATGCGCGTGGGCGAAGCGCCGCTCGCCATCGGTCGTAAGGCGGTAGCGGCTGCGCCGGCCGCTCGCTTCGCCGGCGAGCCAGCCGTCGCGGACGAGCCGGAACACACTGGTGCGCACCAGCCTTTCGCTGACGCCGAACGGTGCGAGCAGTCGGATCAGCGTGGTCAGCCAGACGCGTCCGCCGTGCGGCGCCAGCGCGTCGCCCCACATGGTGACGATCAGCGAGCGGGCGCGCGGCGGATCCCTCGCGAGCCTGCGCGCGATCCACCGGGCGACCGCAACGTCCGACCTGGCTGCGGCGGGAGGAAGCGGCGTTCCCGCGGGATCCGCGTCGGGCGAAAATGATACGGTACTTCGTTGACGCATCGGAAAAGTGTATCGTATGATCGACGGTGAAGGGAAGGCCGGACCGCCGCGGAGGAGGAGGGCAGCGATGTATGCGCAGATGGTCGATACCGGGCAGAGCAGGCTGCGCGAGCCCGCCGAACTCTCCGCCGACGAGCGTGCCTTCCAGGCGCGCATCGACGCCGACGTCAAGATCGAGCCGCGCGACGACATGCCCGAGGCCTATCGGCGCACGCTGATTCGCCAGATCCAGCAGCACGCCCACTCCGAGGTGGTAGGCATGCTGCCCGAAGGCAACTGGATCACCCGCGCGCCGTCGCTGCAGCGCAAGGCGACGTTGATGGCGAAGGTGCAGGACGAAGCCGGCCATGGCCTGTACCTGTACTGCGCGGCCGAGACGCTCGGGACCTCGCGCGATCGGATGATCGAAGATCTGCACGCCGGGCGAGTCAGGTACTCGTCGATCTTCAACTACCCGACGCTGACCTGGGCCGACATCGGCACGATCGGCTGGCTCGTCGACGGCGCGGCGATCATGAACCAGATTCCGCTGTGCCGCTGCAGCTTCGGTCCGTATGCGCGGGCGATGATCCGCGTGTGCAAGGAGGAATCGTTCCATCAGCGCCAGGGCTTCGACATCCTGATGACGCTCTGCCGCGGCACCGCGGAGCAGAAGGCGATGGCGCAGGACGCGCTCGACCGGTGGTGGTGGCCGTCGTTGATGATGTTCGGTCCGCCCGACGCCGAGAGCGTGCACAGCGCGCAGTCGGCGCGCTGGAAGATCAAGCTGCTGTCGAACGACGAGCTGCGCCAGCGCTACGTCGACCAGACAGTGCCCCAGGCCGAGTACCTCGGACTCGCGATCCCCGACCCGAAGCTCGCCTGGAACAGCGAGCGCGGGCACTACGACTTCGGCGAGATCGACTGGCGGGAGTTTCACGAGGTGCTGAAAGGCAACGGTCCCTGCAACCACGACCGGATGGCGACGCGCATCAAGGCGTGGGAGGACGGCGCATGGGTACGCGAGGCGGCGGTCGCGCACGCGGCGAAGCGCGCGGCCCGCGAGCTCGAGGCCGCGTGACCGGATACAGCGAGGAGGCGAAGCGATGAGCGCCGGCACCGAATGGCCGCTGTGGGAGGTCTTCATCCGCTCGCAGCATGGGCTTGCGCACAAGCACGTCGGCAGCCTGCACGCCCCCGACGCCGCAATGGCGATCCGCAATGCGCGCGATGTCTATACGCGAAGGAACGAAGGCGTGTCGATCTGGGTCGCGCGCTCGGCCGACCTGCACGCGTCCTCACCCGACGAACGCGACGCGCTGTTCGACCCGGCGCAGGACAAGGTCTACCGCCACCCGACGTTCTTTCCGATGCCCGACGAAGTGAAGCACCTGTAGCGATCGCGTGCGACGATGACCGGCACCGCACTCCCTCCTGCATCGGCAGACGCGCTGCTGTTCGATTACCTGCTGCGCCTCGCCGACAGCGACATCGTGCTCGCGCAGCGCCTCGGCGAATGGGTCGGCAAGGGCCCGGTGCTCGAGGAGGACATCGCGCAGACCAACGTCGGGCTCGATCTCCTCGGCCAGGGCCGGCTGTGGCTCGCCTATGCCGGCGAGGTCGAGGCGCGCTACGCGACGCGCGGCCGCGACGAGAACGAGCTCGCGTACTTTCGCGACGGCAGCGAGTACCGCAACCTGCTCCTCGTCGAGCAGCCGAACGGCAGCTATGCCGACACCCTCGTGCGGCAGTTCCTCTACGACGCGTGGCACCTGCGGATGCTCGACGCGCTGGCGCGCTCGCGCGACGAGCGCATCGCGGCGATCGCCGCGAAGGCATCGAAGGAAGTGCGCTACCACGTCGAGCGCTCGTCGGGCTGGGTCGTGCGTCTGGGCGATGGCACCGACGAATCGCACGTCAGGATGCAGCGCGCACTCGACGCACTCTGGATGTACACCGGCGAGCTGTTCGCGGCCGACGCGAGTGACGATGCGCTCGTCGCGGCCGGCATCGCCGCCGACGTGACGGCGTTGCGCGAGCCGTGGCGCCAAGCGGTCGGCGACGTGCTCGCCGAGGCGACCCTGGCGATGCCGTCCGACGGCTGGATGCAGGGCGTGCGCGGGCGCGGCGGCAGGCAGGGTGTGCACAGCGAGCACCTCGGCCAACTGCTCGCGGTGATGCAGAGCCTGCCGAGAGCAATGCCCGATGCGCGCTGGTGAGGCCGTCATCTGGGGCGCGCTTGCGGGCGTACCCGATCCCGAGCTTCCGTTCGTGTCGGTGGTCGAGCTCGGCATCGTCCGTGCGGTCGAGCCCATCCCGGACGTCGCACCGGCGCGGGGAATCACACCGGCGCGGGGAACCGATCCGATCCCCGCCACGGCCCGGTGGCGCGTCGTCGTGACGCCGACCTTCTCCGGCTGTCCGGCCACGCGCGTCATCGAAGCCGATATCCGCACGGCGCTCGACGCGGTGGCACCCGGCGCGTGCGAGATCGTCACCCGCCTCGCCCCGCCGTGGAGCACCGACGCGATCGCGCCCGAGGCGCGCCGGAAGCTCGCGCAGGCGGGCATTGCCCCTCCGGCGTTCCGATGTACGGCCGCTGCCGTGACGCGCAGCGGCGCCGCAGCGGCGTTGGCGCGCGGCGCCGCAGCGGTCGCTTGTCCGCGCTGCGGCTCGCAGCACACGCGCGAGGTGTCGCGCTTCGGCTCGACGCCGTGCAAGGCGCAGTTCCGCTGCGACGACTGCCTCGAGCCTTTCGACCATTTCAAGCCGCACTGACGTGCGCCGATGAGCAAGTTCCACGCGTTGCCGATCGCCCGCGTCGATGCCGAAACCCGCGACGCGATCGCGATCACCTTCGACGTTCCCGAGCGGTTGCGCGACGTGTTTCGCTTCGAGCCGGGCCAGCACCTGACGCTGCGCGCCGACCTCGACGGCGAGGACATGAGGCGAACGTACTCGGTCTGCGCGCCGGCGGGTGGTCCGCTGCGGATCGCGATCAAGCGTGCGCCGGGCGGCGCGTTCTCGACCTGGGCGAACGAGACGCTGCACCGCGGGAGCGTCGTCGAGGCGATGCCGCCGATGGGTCACTTCGGCGCGCCGGCCGATCCTGCGACCGATCCTGCGGCCGATCGCCATCATCTCGCCTTCGCGGCGGGCAGCGGAATCACGCCGATCATCTCGATCATCGGCACCGCCCTCGAGCGCGAGGCGAGGACGCGCTTCACGCTGGTCTACGGCAACCGTGCGTCGTCGTCGGTGATGTTCCGCGAGGAACTCGCCGCGATGAAGGACCGCTGGATGACGCGCTTCCAGCTCCTGCACGTGCTGTCGCGCGAGGCGCAGGACCTCGAGCTCCTGCACGGACGCATCGACCGCGCGAAGGCCGATGCGCTGTTCACGAAGCTGGTGCCGCTCGAAGACATCGACTGCGCGTTCCTGTGCGGACCCGAAGGCATGATGGAGGCGGTGCGCGACGCGCTTGCGGCGCGCGGCTTTACCGCGTCGCGCATCAGGATCGAGCGCTTCGCCGCCAGCATTCCGAAACACACGCACGTCGCACGGCCGCTGCCTCAGGCATCGCGCAGCCAGTGCGAGGTCACGGTGATGATCGACGGCGGCACGCGGCAGTTCCTGCTCGAGAAGGGGAAGGAGAACATCATCGACGCCGGAATTCGCAACGGCATCGAGCTGCCGTACTCGTGCAAGGGCGGCGTCTGCTCGACCTGTCGTTGCCGCCTCGTCGCGGGCGAGGTCGACATGGATGTGAACTTCGCGCTCGAAGACTACGAGGTGGCGCGCGGCTTCAGGCTCGCCTGCCAGAGCTATCCGGTCAGCGACGCAGTCACCGTCGATTTCGACCAGGCCGGAACCGGGTAGCTCGCGAGCGCGTCACGAACGCGTGCTAGAGTACGCGGTCGAACGCAGCAAGGGCGGCATCCCGGTGTCTCATCCACTTTTCGAGCGTCACCGCGCAACACTCGACCGAGCGCTGCAGGCGATCGCCGACCGTGGCTACTGGACGCCATATCCGGAATCGCCATCGCCGAAGGTCTACGGCGAGGGCACGGCGGAGAAGGGCAAGGCCGCCTTCGACGCGCTGCTCGGCAAACCGTTCGCGCTCAACCAGCCGGCGACCGTCGGCACCGTCGGCAACGAGCGCTCGCCGTTCGGGCCCGCACTGGCAATTTCCTATCCGAAGGCCGATCCGAACGGTCTCTTCGCCGCCGTCGAGACAGCGCAGACGCGCTGGCGCAACGCCGGGCCGGAAGCCTGGGTCGGCGTGTCGATCGAAATCCTGAAGCGCATCAACGAGGCGAGTTTCGAGATCGCGCACGCCGTCATGCACACCACCGGCCAGGCGTTCGTGATGGCGTTCCAGGCCGGCGGCCCGCATGCCCAGGATCGCGGCCTCGAGGCCGTCGCCTACGCCTGGGACGAGATGCGCCGCGTACCCGCTCATGCGCAGTGGGAGAAGCCGCAAGGGCGCGGCGAGCCGCTGCGGATGAACAAGGCGTTTCGCATCGTGCCGCGTGGCATCGCGCTCGTCATCGGGTGCAGCACGTTTCCCACCTGGAACGGCTACCCTGGTCTGTTCGCGAGCCTCGCGACCGGAAACGCCGTCATCGTCAAGCCGCATCCAGCGGCGATCCTTCCGCTCGCACTGACCGTGCGGATCGCCCGCGAGGTCCTTGCCGAGGCCGGGTTCGACCCGAACGTGGTGACGCTCTTCGCGCACGAAGCCGGGGACGACATCGTGCAGACGCTGGCGCTGCGCCCCGAGATCAAGCTGATCGATTTCACCGGCAGCACGGCGAACGGTCGCTGGCTCGAGGAGCACGCGCGGCAGGCGCTCGTGTTCACCGAGAAGGCGGGCGTCAACCAGGTGATCGTCGACTCGACGAGCGATTACCAGGGGATGCTGAAGAATCTCGCGTTCTCGCTGTCGCTCTATTCGGGCCAGATGTGCACGGCACCGCAGAACCTCTATGTTCCGAAAGGCGGAATCGATACCCCCGAAGGGCACGTCGGCTTCGACGAGTTCGCCAGCGATCTCGCGCAAGCCGTCGGCCGGCTGACCGAGGACCCGGCGCGTGCCGTCGAGGTGCTGGGTGCGGTCACCGGCGACGCGGTGCTGCGGCGGCTCGAGGCGGCGCGCTCGTTCGGTACGATCGCCCTCGATACGCGCGCACTGACTCCTCCGGCATGGCCGGAAGCGCGCGTTCACACGCCGCTCATCGTCAAGCTCGCGCGCGGCGACCGTGCCACCTATCTCAACGAGTGGTTCGGCCCGATTTCCTTCGTGATTGCGACCGACGGCACCGACGACAGCCTCGCCATTGCGCGCGATGCCGCCGCGGGCCATGGCGCGCTGACGCTGTCGGTCTACTCGACCCGCGACGACGTCGTCGCGAAAGCGATCGAGGTCGCCGAGGATTCCGGGGTCGCGCTGTCGATCAATCTGACCGGCGGCGTGTTCGTCAACCAGTCGGCCGCGTTCTCCGACTTCCACGGCACCGGTGCGAACCCGGCGGCGAACGCCGCCCTCACCGATGCCGCCTACGTCGCGGGGCGCTTCCGCGTCGTCCAGCACCGGATGCACATCGGATGAACTACGAGCAGATCAGGTATGAGTGCGCGGACGGCATTGCGCGCATCATCCTCAATCGGCCCGAGCGGCTCAACAGCTTCACCGTACAGATGCACGGCGAGTTGCGCGACGCGCTCACGCGCACGGCCGGCGATTCCACGGCGCGCGTGCTGTTGCTGACCGGCGAGGGACGCGGCTTCTGCGCCGGGCAGGATCTTTCCGACCGCGCCGTCGCGCCTGGTGAGGAGCCCGTCGATCTCGGTGCGTCGATCGAACAGTACTACCGGCCGCTCGTGCTCACGCTGCGCGAGCTGCCGCTGCCGGTGGTCTGCGCGGTCAACGGTGTGGCCGCCGGTGCGGGCGCCAACCTCGCGCTCGCCTGTGACCTCGTCGTCGCATGCCGTTCGGCGAGCTTCGTGCAGGCGTTCTGCCGCATCGGACTCGTTCCCGACAGCGGAGGCACGTATTTCCTCCCGCGTCTCGTCGGCACCGCGCGCGCAATGGGGCTCGCCCTTCTCGGCGACCGCATTTCGGCCGACCAGGCCGCAGCGTGGGGGATGATCTGGCGCAGCGTCGACGACGCCGAGTTC
>Ga0134128_10007900_pt1 | contig 12818 bp, 7 predicted proteins | sample KB31754_FD_96462 | JGI IMG/M metagenome (GOLD analysis project Ga0134128, IMG submission 96462) | Terrestrial soil microbial communities with excess Nitrogen fertilizer from Kellogg Biological Station, Michigan, USA - KB3-175-4 | ecosystem: Environmental > Terrestrial > Soil > Unclassified ...
ACCAGCTTCGCTTCCGCGATCAGCCGCTCTCGCAAGTCAGGCAGCAGGAGCTTTCGGTTTTCCGAGAATACGCGGCGCATCCGAGCGATGGCCCAAAAAAGGTTGACTGCGGTCGGGCGCGTTTTCGACAACACGTCGCAGACCTGCTCGAACTCTGCATCGAGGTTCTTCTGGTCCGCGTGTAACACGCCCAGGGCGACGCCCATCGCCGCCGCAACGCCAATAGCGGGCGCTCCACGAATCACCATCGACCGAATCGCCTCCGCCACTTCTCCGTAGGTGAGGCATGTCACGAACTCCGTCACGCGCGGGAGTTTCCGCTGGTCGATCATGACCACTCCCGCATCTGTCCATTCAATCGTTTCTACCATTGCGTTGTTCCCGAGAATTTAGATTGCGCGATCAACGCCAGGAATGCCACCAGGTTGAACGTGCCGTGCATCACCGCCGATGCCATCGTTGAGCGCGAGCGATAGCAAATCCATCCGAACGCCGCGCCAGCGAGAAAAATTACCATGACCTGCTGCCACGCCCATTCATACTGCGGCCCGTGCAGCAGCGCGAATGGCAATGCGGTTAGAAGGATTCCAGCCACGGCTCCGAAAGAGCGGATCAGTAGCGGCATTAAAAATCCGCGAAATGCCAACTCCTCGCACAACGGGCCCAGAACGACAACAAAGATCCCAAGTAAGGCCAGTTTCGCCGGGCTGTCCGACATCGGAATAAAAGGCGACGGAATCTGCTTAGCCCCGGCGGACATCGCGGCGCCCGCCAGAAGGAGGGCCATCACCGGGCCCGCGGCGATGCCCGCCCAAAGAAACTCAGCCTTCGGAAGCGTCCATCCTAGTGAAGCCCAGAACGGCCGCCCATACGTGATCCGCAGTAATATCGCAAGCAAGACGAACAGTAGTCCCCACCAGAGAAATTGCGCGACAAGCTCCTTTTCGATTAACGCTCCACGCAGCAATTTCGCCGCTAACGCAGCCGCCACGCCCGTGGGGAACGCCGACAGCACGAAGATCGCGAGATCCCTGTAACCCCAGAACGGGCGTTGCTTGCGATAGCGCGCTGGAATCATGCGCCCGCTTCGATCAGCGCCGCCGCGAGGAAGGGAATCATAATTTCGTGATGACCGGTAATCGAATATCCATGCCCGCCGGCCTTCGCGTGAGGCCGGTCCACGACATTCATTTTTGGCCGGTAATGTTGCAGGAAATCGAAATTGACGGTCGTGAATTCAGCGAGCGGATGACCGAGATTCCGGACCACGGACACCGCCTTCAAAAACACCTCCGGCAGTACTACCGCGGAGCCCACGTTCAAGTACACGCCGCCTTCGTTCATCTCGCTGACGAGCGAACACAGTAGCCGGAAATCGCGAAGGGTCCCGCGCCCAATAGCCGCGCCATCCGCCGCCGGGTGCGTGTGCGGCGTGTCCGTTCCCACCGCCACATGCACGGTGACGGGAACGCTTGCCTGAAACGTCTCGTGTAGCAGACTTTGCGCCGCGTATTGTGGATCGGCGATATCCTGCAATCGCTGTCCCAACGCCTCGCCGATGCCGATATTGCGCGCCGATGCCTGGGCGATCGCGACATTCATCTCACGCCCGGTCTCTTCAGCCGAGCCGAAACGTCCGTCCGGCAGTACAGCCTCCACATCCTCGCTGGTTTGTCCCGCAATCGCGATCTCGAAATCGTGAATCGCCGCCGCGCCGTTTAACACGAAACCGGTCGCATAGCCGCGCCGCATCAGATCGGTCAGCACCGGCGCAAGCCCGCATTTAATTACGTGGCCGCCTAATCCCCAAAGCACCGGCTTGCCGGCTTCCTTGGCACGCCGCAGCGAATCGATCACGCCACGCAATGAATCCGCCGCCAAAATGCGCGGCAGAGATTCCAGCAATGACATCACGCCAGCGCCCTCTTCGTAGGGCCGCGCGAAATCCTGCACCCGCACCTTGCCGCCGCGCTCTTTGATCGGCACCGTCTTCAGCGCCGCGAATTCCATCGGCCTCTGCGCATAGCGGCTCATGCCACCTTCCCCTTGCGCAACACGGTTTCGAGCGCGCGCGCCGTGTGGCTTCGACGCGCATTCAGAATCTGCTCCGGCGTTCCGCAGGCCACGATCTGGCCGCCTTTTTCGCCGCCCTCGGGCCCCAGGTCGATAATCCAATCGGCCGATTTGATCACGTCGAGATGATGCTCAATCACGATCACAGTATTCCCCAGATCCGCCAGCCGCTGCAAAACTTCGAGCAGCCGCTTGACGTCTTCAAAGTGCAGCCCGGTGGTCGGCTCATCCAGAATATACAGGGTTTTCCCAGTCTGCCTGCGGCTCAGCTCGCGCGCCAGCTTGATCCGCTGCGCCTCGCCGCCCGAAAGCGTCGTCGAAGATTGTCCCAGATGAATGTATCCGAGCCCCACGTCCGCCAGAGTCTTCAGCTTCGCGTGGATCTGCGGAATATTCTCGAGCAATGGTAGAGCTTCTTCCACCGTCGCGGCCAGAAGATCGGCGATGGACAGCCCCTTATATTTCACTTGTAATGTTTCGCTGTTATAGCGCTTCCCACGGCACACATCGCAGGTCACGTATACGTCCGGCAGGAAGTTCATCTCGATTCGCTTCAACCCATCGCCCTGGCAGGCTTCGCAGCGGCCGCCCTTCACGTTAAAGCTGAATCTTCCGGCCTTGTAGCCGCGCTCCCGCGATTCCGGCAGCATGGCGTAGAGTTCCCGGATCGGCGTGAACACGCCGGTATACGTCGCGGGATTCGATCGCGGCGTCCGGCCAATCGGCGATTGATCGATCTCGATCACTTTGTCGATCTGCTCCACGCCATCAATAGCGTCGTGCGCCCCTGGCTCCGCGCGGCTGCGGTAGATCTCGCGCGCCAGACTGCGATACACAATGTCGTCGATCAGCGTCGATTTTCCGCTGCCCGAAACTCCCGTGATGACGATGAACGTTCCCAGGGGAAATTCCACCGTGACGTTCTTCAGATTATGCTCGCGAGCGCCCCGGACCACTAGCTGTTTCCCATTCCCGGTTCTCCGTGCGGGCGGGGTCGGAATCTCCATCGCGCCGGAAAGATACTGGCCGGTTAAGGATCGCGGATTCCGTTTGATGTCACGCGGGGTTCCGCTCGCGATCAGCTCTCCGCCGAGCCTTCCCGCGCCAGGGCCAAGGTCGATTACGTAGTCCGCGCGTTCGATAGTTTCGGCGTCGTGTTCCACCACCAGTACCGTGTTTCCGAGATCGCGCAGCCGCGCGAGCGTGTCGAGCAATCGCCCGTTGTCGCGCGGATGCAGCCCGATCGACGGTTCGTCCAGCACGTACAACACGCCCCGCAACTTGGAACCGATCTGCGTCGCGAGACGAATGCGCTGCGATTCTCCTCCGGACAGCGTCGCCGCCGATCGTGCCAGATTCAGATAATTCAATCCGACAGCGATGAGGAATTCGATCCTTTGCGTGATCTCATCGACGGCGCGGCCAGCCACCTGCCGCTCGCGTTCCGTGAATTTCCACTCGCCGACAACGGAGAGCGATTTTTCAAGATCCAGCCCGGTCAGTTCCGCGATACCGATCCCCTTCACTTGCACGGCCAGGCTGCTCGGCTTCAGGCGCTGTCCATGGCACTCCGGGCAAACGGCGGGCGACATATAATCCATCAGCCACTCCCGATAACCGGCGCTTGCGTCTTCAAACGATTCCGCGAGCAACTTCAGAATGCCGGCAAAGCCAGGACCGCCTTCGAGCAGCACTTCCTGTGTTTTCTTCGGAAGGTCTTCAAATGGCTTGCTCAGCCTGATCCGCAGCTTCTTCGCGGCCGTTTCGATGTTCGCCGTGACGTGTGACGAATTTGCTCCCGGACCAAGACCGCCGTCGAGCAGCGGTTTTGAAGGATCGGCAATCACCTTGACCGGATCAAAGCTCCACTTGCTGCCCAGCCCGTGGCAAGCCGGGCACGCTCCAAACGGACTGTTGAACGAGAACGAGCGCGGCTCAAGTTGCGGAACGCTCGCGCCGCACTCCGGACAAGCCAGCTTTTGCGAATACAGCCGCTCCTCGCCATTCACCACGGCAACCAGCACCAAGCCGTTCGCAAGTTTGGCCGCAGTTTCAATGGATGCTTCAAGCCGTTTCTCGATGCCCGGTTTGATAAGCAACCGGTCCACGACAACCTCAATCGTGTGATTCTTCCGCCGGTCGAGCGGAATCTCTTCATCGAGCGAGCGTAGCACGCCATCCACGCGCGCCCGCACGAATCCCTGCCGCGCCAGTTTCTCGAGATCCTTCTTGTACTCGCCTTTGCGGCCGCGCACAATCGGCGCCAGAATCATCACGCGCTCCTCGCTCTGCAGCGCCAGCACCTGCTTCAGGATCTGTTCCGTACTCTGCCGTGAAATCTCGATCCCGCAATTCGGGCAGTGGGGCACGCCAATAGCCGAGTACACCACGCGAAGGTAGTCGTAAATCTCAGTGATCGTTCCGACCGTCGAACGCGGGCTGCGGTTGGTGGTTTTCTGCTCAATTGAAATCGCGGGACTCAACCCGTCGATCGAATCGACGTCGGGCCTTTCCATCTGATCGAGAAACTGCCGGGCATAAGGCGAAAGCGTCTCAACGTAGCGCCGCTGTCCCTCGGCGTAGATGGTGTCGAAGGCGAGCGAAGACTTACCCGAACCGCTCAACCCGGTCACGACGGTGAACGTGTTGCGTGGAATCTCGACGCTGACATTCTTCAAATTGTGCTGCCGTGCTCCATGCACGGTAATGCGATCCAGCATGTAAGAGGGACTCTATTCAAGTTTATCAGCCGCCGCAAGCGCGCCAGCGATTCAAGGGAGCACTTCTTTTATCAGCGGGCCGGGCCACGGGCCGTTTTGATCGCCATTGCGATCGAGTCCGGCAAGCGCGAGGATCGTCGGAGCGAAGCTCAGGCTGTCATACGGTTCTTCGACCGTAAGGCCGCGAGGAATGCCAGTGCCATTTGGCCCGGCGAACATCAGCACCGAATGAGTGGAGATGTGGAAGAAGCTGCCGTGATTACCTCCGGGATTGAATCCGCGGACGTTGAAGTTCCAATGATTCGATGCGAAGACTTCGAAATCCGGTGCCGTCGCGGCGCGGAGTTGCAATTCGAAGCGGCGGACGAGTTCGTCGTCCGAAGAAGCGAGCGGGGGCAGGGGGTTACGAATCATCTCTTCCACAATGCCGATCAAACCATTCGAGTAGCGTGTGTCCGCGATGGCGCGGAACCAGTCCCGCTCAGGATGCCACTGAGCGAGCCATTGCGCCCGGTCCGCTCCTTCGGGCAAACGCAGCTTAGGGTCCTCCCAATAGTGCAGCGGAATTCTCGCGCTCCACGGCGCTGTATCGAAGTGAATGGCGCCGCTCGCGTCCGCGCGCAAATGCGCGATAGGGAGATAACGGAGCGATTGCTCGCCCGTAGCCGCGTCGCGCCGCGAAAGCACGAGCGCCTGATCGCCCTCGCCGGAGTAAAGCCACACCGCGTCGCGATTCGGTTGGTCTTCCGTCGAAAGCGCCGCCGCTATCTTTTCACGCGGTATCGTGGCGGCAACGAAATCGACCGGCTGCACGCCCACTTGCGGTTGCGGCTGATTGCGGACCCGTTGCGCCAGCAGCAGCGCGGGATAGTCGATGTGTACGAAACTGCGTTGGATATCAAGCGCGCCGGAGGGATCGAGAACCAAGCCGCTTGCTGTGGGTCCCGCGATGTAGTCGCACACCTCCGCGAGGGAATTAGGATCGCCCAGAAATCGCTTTGGGATCAGAGTTTCGAGTTTCCCCGCGCCTGGTTCGAAGCTCTTCTCCTCAAGGGAAAGAAGATTTGTGAGCGCCTGCGCGTAGGCTCCATAGCGCCTCTCCGTATTGCGCCAGGAGAACAGGCGGGCATCGAGCCGGCGAGCGTCCTTGTCAAGCCCCGTCGCTTTTTGAGCGGCCGTCCATTTCCAGGGCTTACCAGCAATCTCAGCTTCGAGCGCCGCGGCACAACGATGCAATGCGGCGAGTTCCAATTGCAGATCCTGAAGCTTCGATTCCCAGTCGGCGCGATGGCGTTCCACGATGCCAAGAGATGCTTTAACCACGGCGGTACGCAGCGGGCCTTTCACCTCGCCGCGGTCTAACACGCGGAGTAAGATTTGCAGCTCGTTCATGTCGCTGTTTCGCAGCCAGACCGACGCGCGCTCGTTGCCGTCCAGGTCGAGTGCGGCGGTGGGGAAATCCCCGCTCTGGCCTTTCAGGTAGAGCGATTCGCCGCTCGCCGTCGTGACTTCGGAAACAAAAGGGTCGAGCCCGCGCAGTTTGTATTGCGAAAGTGGGTGCCGATTCGTGATGATGTGGTGGCCGCCGCCGGCGCGGCTGTTCAGAAAATCGAGCAGGCTGAATCCCTGGCTATACACGCCCGGCGCCGTGTTCATGCCGTGATCGGAAACCATCGCCAGCACGGTCTGGTTCGCGAGCGCGCTGTTTTCGATGGCAGTCCACACACGGCCCACCAGCGCGTCGATCTCTTCCAATACCCGCCATTGACTTTCGCGGTCGGGAGTCAGGTGGGCCACGTGATCGAAGTCGCCCGTGAAGTAATCCAGGTAGCGAAACGAAGGGTCGGCGGCATGCCGGAGCAATTCGCGCTCGGTCTGCTGGTTGACCATGCTGCCGACCTCGAACCCCGTCTCCCATTCGTCGAAAAGTTGCTTAGGCGATTTCGAGAATCGTTTTTGCGCCGCATGTTGGAGAGACTTCCACCGCACGCCGCGCTGCAGCAATTGGAAACTCTGGAAGCGTTCGGTATACGGGAAATGATCGGAAATGAGAGGCAGGCCGAGGCTGTCGAGCACCTCGACCTCCGGCATATCGACGCGATGCGAGCGCGCGTAATTCACGTAGAACGGAAAGAAGTTGAGGTAATCGTAGACTCGCAGCGTGTGACGATCGTATTCGACGTTGCCCCGAATCGCGAGATGACGTCCGGTGTCGAGTAGCGACCATGATGGTGCGGAGAGGCTGATGCCACGCACGAAAAACCGGTCGATGCGCGTGCCGTTTTCGACGAACACGTGCTCGATCCAGGGAAGGCGACTCCGGCCCGTCGCCGGATCACGCGCGACGAGCGCCTCATTAAGGACATCTGCGGGAACGCCGTCGAGCTTCAAAATGACCACTCGAAGCCCGGCAGCCAATGATAGCGGTGACAGAACGGTAAGGAAGAAAAGCAGCGGCCAAAGCCGCCGTGAGTGCATTTTCAGAATCCGCCCGCTGAAGGGGAAGCTTGGGAGGCCGATTCGGATCCAGACGGTATGATCACCGGATGATGCAGGCGGCGCGCGAGTCCGTTTGGATCGCCCGCGTACCGGACCAGCGCCGTGTACTGTTGCCATGCGACTCGCGCTTCGTGCGCGGAGCCGTTATCGAGCGGGTTCAACTCCAGCATTCGAAGGCGATCCCTCAATTCGGCGCGCAGCTCGGGAGAGAGCGAATTGTTCAGAGCCAAGTATTCGCGGAAACGCGAATAGGCGCGAAGGCGCTTGGCCCGGTTGACAGCCGCTCCATGCCGGTCCCGAACGAAGTTCCAGGATGTCTCGGCGGCGAGCCAGCTCAAATTGCTCCACGGACTGATGCCTAAAACAGACCGCACAACATCGAAGCAAGTGCGCCGTAATAGTTCGTGGTATTTGGGCTTCCAATCGTCGCGAAAATCGACCAGGAGCAACGGGACCTTTGGATAATCCAGGCTGTAGAGCGCCAGGGGAATCATCTGAACGGCGCGCGAGCCCGGAACTGGCGTGGAACTCCAGGCCCCGTTGTCCCGAACGTACCGTGTTTCGGTATAACCCTTCCAATGGAGCAGGCGGTCGTCCTGCCAGGGATTCACGATGCCGAGAAATTTCGACTCGAACGCATGCGCGCGAGACGCGGCGAGCTCTTCGCGGGAAATCCAGATCAGCGCGTGCGCCGGCGTACTGCCGCCCGGAAGTGAAAGCGGCTCGAAGTAGAGATCATTCTCCTCGGCGCACTGGCGAAGCAGATCCCAATTATGCGCAAGATTCTGGACGGTCTGACTGCGCTCGCGCCGGTAAACAGCGGGAAGAGCGGATTGTCCCACCAGCCCGCCCAGGGTGCGGCTCATCAAAATCAGCCGGCCGATGATGACTTCAATTGCCCGCTGTGGTATCGCGGGCTGCTCTTGCGGGTTGCCATCGATTTCCGACAAAGCCGCCAAAGTCTGATCAATATGCAGTGCGCGATCTTCGTCGGCATTGCCCCGATAGCTGCGGGAAGTGGCTCGAAAGGCGACGCCCGCTCCGTCGAGAAGAAAATTCTGCATGCCGATTTCCGCAAGTTTCAGCCATAGCCCACGCGCCGGATGGGCGAGATCGAGAATTGGCTTCGGCGGCCCCGAGCCTACTTTTTGGCGCTGCTCCGCATGTCTGTAGAAGAATGGAAGCGCCGCGGCTGCGTGCTGAATCCAGCTTGGCCGCGCGTAACCGTGAATCCAGACATAACGCAGGTGATCGTTTGCCGACGCAGTGGATTGCGGATCGCGCAGGACGCTGACAATTGGGATTTCCGGCGGCTGACCCGCGCCCAATGGTTGCTGCGCGGCCCCGAAGAGCGTGATCAGTTCCGATCCTCCGGGAACCGGCAGCGACTCCCACCGGAACTCAGAGCCCATATCCGGCGCAGGTTCGATGAATGCGGCATTCGCGTCCGCCGCATTCACGGTGATCGACACGGTGAAACACGCAATCCACGTAACAGCGCACACGACCCCTGAACGGACACTCGGCATCACTTCTTTCATTGGATTGTTGTGAAATCGATTTAGTTTCGGATAACGAAGCTGTGCCCGGATCGGTCGATTGGGTGTCTATCATAAGTCAAGATGTCGCTGCGTGAATATCGCGAGAAACGCTCGTTTGAGAAGACGCCGGAGCCGAAGCCGGCTAAGGAGAAACCAGCGCATGGGCGCGAGCCGGTGTTCTGCGTGCAGCGTCACGATGCCACCCGGCTGCATTACGATTTCCGGCTCGAGATGGAAGGAGTACTGAAGTCATGGGCGGTACCGAAGGGACCAAGCCTGGAGCCGCTTTCGAAACACTTGGCAATGCACGTGGAAGATCATCCCTTTGACTATGGCGACTTCGAAGGCAATATTCCCAAAGGACAGTACGGCGGCGGCAGCGTCATGCTGTGGGACCGCGGGACTTATGAATTGCTCGGAGACATCAGCGGACCGGATCAGATCGCGCGTGGCGATCTGAAATTCCGGTTGCACGGTGAAAAAGTGAAAGGTGAATTCGCCTTAGTGTTGATGCGCGGGCGTGGCAAAGGCAATGAATGGCTGCTCATCAAGAAAAAAGACGACGAGGCAAAACCTGGTTGGAATGTCGAGGACTATGCGTATAGCGTGAAGACAGGAAGAACGCAGCAGGAGATCGCGGAGGATCTGCCGGCGAAGAAGAAGACGTCGAAAGCGATTCCGAATAAGCGGTCATTCAATCCCGGCAAGGTGATTGGCGCCATAAAGGCCGCAATGCCGAAAGCGGTGACTCCGATGCTGGCGACGCTAACAGGCGCGCCTCCCGCCGGGAAAGACTGGCTGTATGAAGTGAAATGGGACGGGGTGCGCGCCATCTGCTTTGTGCAGGATGGCAAGTTGCGCATCGAATCGCGCAGCGGCAAGCGATGCGAGCAACAATATCCGGAATTACAGGTACTACCGCATTATGTCGCTGCAGGCGAAGCGATCCTCGATGGCGAGATCACGGTGCTCGACGCGCAAGGCCGTTCGCGTTTCGAATTGATCCAGCCGCGGATCGGAGTGGGCGACCCCAACACGATCGCGCACCGCTCCCGATCCACTCCCGTGACGTTGTTCGTTTTCGATCTGCTGTACCTCGACGGATTCGATCTGAGGAAAGCGCCACTCGTGGAACGAAGGCGCGCTCTCGAATCCGTGCTCAAGCCGGGTGAGCGGATTCGCATTTCAGATGCATTTCCCGCAAGTGGCGAACAGATGCTGGAAGCGGCGAGGAAGCACGGTCTGGAAGGCGTCGTCGGCAAGCGCGCGGAAAGCGCCTATGAAGGAAAGCGCAGCAGGGAGTGGTTGAAAATCAAGGTTGAGAAACGGCAGGAGTTCGTCATCGGCGGCTTCATGGAAGGCGAGCGGGAGCATTTTGGCTCGCTTGTTCTGGGTTTGTATGAGAAAGGCAAGCTGATACCGGTGGGCCAAGTAGGTACAGGCTTCGACGCGAAGACCATGAAGGCGATTTTCGAAAAACTAGAGCCGCTGATCGTGAAGAAAAGCCCGTTTGCGAAGCGAATTCCGGCGCCGCGTGGCATCACCTGGGTACGGCCGGAACTCGTCTGCGAGGTGAAATTTCTGGAGTTCACGAAAGACGGCTTTGTCCGCGCGCCGGTCTACATCGGGCTGCGTGAGGATAAAAATTCCAACGAAGTCGTCAGAGAAACGGCCGAGCCGGAGCCGGCCGAAAACGCGGACGGCGCGCTCCAACTCGATTCCCCGAAGAAGGAAATTCTCACCCAGGTCGATGGCCATCAGTTGAAGTTCACGAATCTGGACAAGATTTTCTGGCCGAAAGATCGCATCACAAAGCGCGCATTAATTGAATACTACGATGCCGTATCCGCGTTGTTGCTGCCGCATCTGCGGGATCGTCCGCTTTCCCTCAAACGCTTTCCGAATGGGATCGAAGGTAAGTATTTCTTCCAGAAGGACAGCCACGATCAATTCCCGGATTGGATGCAGACGGAAACGATCTGGTCCGAAGACAGCAAGCGGGATATTCGATACGCAATCGCTAACGATCGCGCGACCCTGCTGTATCTGGCGAACCTGGCGTGCATCGATCAGAACCCGTGGATGAGCCGCATCGGATCGCTGGAGAATCCCGATTATGTGCTGGTCGATCTCGATCCGCAGGAGTGTACTTATGACGAGATCGTAGAGGCGGCGCTCCTGGTGAAGAATAAACTGGAGTTCCTGGGGCTCGAAGGTTATCCGAAAACGACGGGCGGCGATGGGATGCACGTCTATGTACCGCTGGAACCGGTTTACACGTATGAACAGGCGCGATCGTTCGCGGAGATTCTGTCGCATCTGGTGGTAAACGAACAGCCGGACCTCTTCACCACTCCGAGGAGTGTCTCGAAAAGACAAAAAGGCCGCGTTTATTTCGATTACCTGCAGATATCCACTGGCAAAACAATCGCGGCACCTTATGTTTTACGTGCGTTTCCGGGAGCTCCGGTCTCGACCCCTCTCGACTGGAACGAGGTGAAGAAGGGCTTGCGCCCGGACCAGTTCACAATCCGCAATGCCGTCGAGCGATTCGATAGGGTTGGAGATCTGTTCGCGGCGGTTCTCGAAAAACCCCAAAAGCTGGAAAAAGCGCTGGCGCGACTAGGTGGCCAGATGGACACGCACAAGAACAAATGAGCCGCCTGGCGTTAGTAGCATTAGGATTGGCGGGCGTGCTCGCGGCTCAGTCACTCAAGCTGGTGAAGACGATCCCGCTCGGAAACATCCAGGGACGAATCGACCACATGGGCGTCGATATCGCCGGGAAGCGGATCTTCGTGGCGGCGCTCGGCCAGAACGCCGTGGAAGTTGTGGATCTCGCGCTCGGCCGGGTGACGCATTCAATCCCTGAACTTCGCGCGCCGCAAGGCGTCTTTTACTGGCCGGAAGAGAAGAGACTTTACGTTGCCAATGATGGAGACGGATCGCTGCGCGTTTTCGATGGCAATTCATTTCAACTGCTGAAGACCTACGACTTCAACAGCGACGCCGATAACCTGCGGTTCGGCCCGAAGATGCGGGAATTGTTCGTCGGCTATGGCGACGGCGCGCTGGGTGTCGTGAATCTGAACCTGAAATCGCGTGTTGGCGATATTTTTATCAGCGGCCATCCGGAATCCTTTCAGCTCGAGAGGCACGGTTATAGGATTTTCATCAACGTACCGCATGCGGCATCCGGCGCGCGCGTGGTCGTGATCGATAGGCGCTCCCGATCCATCGTTTCCAACTGGTCCATCGCGGAAAAAGAGAACTTTCCGATGGCCCTCGACGAGGCGGACGGACGGCTCTTCATCGGTTGCCGCGATCCCGCGAAACTGCTGGTTCTCGAAACACTCAGCGGCAAAACGATCGCGCGCGTGGATATACCCGGAGATGCAGACGACGTTTTTTATGACGCCTCTACGAAGCGAATTTATGTTTCCGGAGGAAGCGGCGAAGTCGGTGTGATCTCGCGGAAGGATTCGGACCACTACATCGAGGTTGCGCGACTGAAGACCGCGGACGGCGCGCGAACGTCGCTTTTGGTTCCGGAGTTCGGCCAACTCTTCGTCGCCGTTCCCCAGCGGCGGAAGCAGGAATCGGTTCTGTTGGTCTATTCAACCGACGGTTATCATTCAATTTTGCAGCGTGACCGATAGACAATTCGCACGGCCGGCGGTAGTCTCTCGGCGCACTACGAACGCACGCTGGTCATTACGAAGGCCGATCCGGCTTTGTTGGCACCGGCTTAGGTGCCTCATGGTATCGTGCGCTCAGGTTCTTTCATGCTCTCCGGCTGAGTCTGCCAGGCGTGCCAGAGTTTTTCGAGGCGTTTTGTAAACGCACGCGGCTTGACTTCATAAATCCGCTCGGCGAGCGAGATCGAGTTGTCGCGAAGCTCCTTCTCATACTTACCGATCAGGATCAGCAAGCGCTGGATCTCTTTATCCGAGCCGTAAAAATCCGGCTCCGCCAGAATCTTCGC
>Ga0134128_10007901_pt1 | contig 12817 bp, 10 predicted proteins | sample KB31754_FD_96462 | JGI IMG/M metagenome (GOLD analysis project Ga0134128, IMG submission 96462) | Terrestrial soil microbial communities with excess Nitrogen fertilizer from Kellogg Biological Station, Michigan, USA - KB3-175-4 | ecosystem: Environmental > Terrestrial > Soil > Unclassified ...
ATGCCGGCCTCCAGGTCGCAGCGGCGGCCCTCGTCCTTGGCGGCGGCGGCGAACCAGGCGAGGCGCCTCGCGCCCACCAGCTCGGCGGCCATGGAGGCCAGCTTATTGGCCACCCGCGGGAAGCGCGCGATGGGCTCGCCGAACTGCCGTCGGGCCAGTGCATAGTCGAGGGCCAGGTCGAGCGCATTCTGGGCCACGCCGATGGCGCGCGCGGCGGTTTGGATGCGGGCGCTCTCGAAGGTCGCCATCAGCTGGGCGAAGCCCTGGCCTTCCTGCCCGCCCAGCAGGTCGGCGTGCGGGACCTCGAAGCCGTCGAAGGCGATCTCGTACTCCTTCATCCCGCGATAGCCGATCACCGCGATCTCGCCGCCGCCCATGCCGGGCGCGGGGAAGGGCTCGGCGGGCGTTCCGCGCGGCTTCTCCGCCAGGAACATGGAGAGCCCGCGGTGGTCCTTGGAAGCCGGATCGGTCCGCACCAGGAGCGTCATCAGGTCGGCGCGGGCGGCGTGCGTGATCCAGGTCTTGGCGCCGGTCACGCGCCAGACATCGCCGTCGCGCACCGCCCGGGTGCGTAGCGACCCCAGGTCCGAGCCGGCTTCGGGCTCGGTGAACACCGCCGTGGGGATGATCGCGCCCGAGACCACGCCCGGCAGGTAGCGGGCCTTCTGGTCGTCCGTGCCGTGGGCCAGCAGCAGCTCGGCGGCGATCTCCGAGCGGGTCGGCAGCGAGCCCGCCCCGAGGAAGCCGCGCGACAGCTGTTCGGTGACCACGCACATGGCCACCTTGCCGAGCCCCGAGCCGCCCCACGCCTCCGGCGCCGTCAGGCCGAAGACGCCGAGCGCGCCCATCTCCTCGAGCAGCGCCAGCGGGATCAGCTCGTCCTTGAGGTGCCAGCCGTGCGCGAAGGGGGCGATCTTCTCGACCGCGAAGGCGTGGAACTGGTCGCGGACCTGCTCCAGCGTCTCGTCCAGGCCGCCGGCCTCCAGCGACGCGCGGCCGCGCGCCGCCTCCAGCAGTTCGACGATGCGGAACTTCACCGCCTGGCTGGCGCCCGGCGCGAGGCGTCCCACCACCGGGCCCATCGGCAAGGAGGGCACGCCCAGGTCCCAGGTGCGGAAGGTCTCGCCCTGGTTCATGGGCAGGCCGCCCAGCAGCTGGCTGGCGTAGTCGTAGGCCAGAAGCTGGGCCGGCAGGGCCTCGGCCTCGCCGAACCGGCCCTCCGCGGCCAGCGCGCGCGCCCAGGCGGCGGTCTGGCGCAGCGTCTCGGCGTAGGCGGCGACCCAGGCCAGGCCGTGGGCCCCGTGCTGCTCGGCGTCGAGCAGGGCCCGGTCCGTCCGCCCCTGCCGCGAGGTGCGCCCGGCGACGGCGGCGCGCAGCTGCGCGGCCAGCGCCTGCGCCTGGGTCGCGGCCTCGTCCAGCAATTCGAGAAGGTCCGGAAGGATCAGGCTCATCGCGCTCGACTATAGGCTGAAGCTTGCCTTGCGCAGCGTCAGCGGGCTTTGCTGCCGCGCCCGCGAGGGAGGGGCAAGCATGCTGGTCGTCCACCACCTGAACAATTCGCGCTCGCAGCGCATCCTGTGGCTGCTGGAGGAGCTGGACGCGCCCTACGAGATCAAGGCCTACCAGCGCGACGCCACGACCAATCTCGCCCCGCCCGAGCTGGAAGCGGTGCATCCGCTGGGCAAGAGCCCGTTGATCACCGACGACGGCGTGACCATCAACGAATCCGGCGCGATCGTGGACTACATCGTGCGCAAGCACGGCCACGGCAAGCTCGCCCCGCCGGCCGGCGCGCCGGCCCACGAGGCGTATCTCGAATGGCTGCACTACGCCGAGGGCTCGGCCATGCTGCCGTTGATGCTGAACCTCTATGTCCGACGGCTGGGCGAGGCCGGCCAACCGCTGCACGGGCGCATCCAGGACGAGATGGACCGGCACCTGGGCTATGTGGACAAGGCGCTGGAGGGCCGCGACTGGCTGCTCGGCGACTTCACCGCCGCCGACGTGCAGATGAGCTTCGTGGGGGAGGTGGCCCGCGCCTTCGGCCAGACCGACAAGCACAGGAACATCAAGGCCTGGGTCGAGCGGTTCCAGGCCAGGCCGGCGTACCTGCGCGCCCTGGAAAAGGGCGGCGCCTACAACCTGGGGCCGGCGCGGGGAGGCTGAACCGCTACCAGATCCTCACCCGATCGGCGGGAGGCACGAACATCGGGTCGCCGGCCTTCACCCCGAAGGCGTCGTAGAAGGCGTCGATGTTGCGGGCCGGGACGTCGACGCGGGCGCGCTCCGGCGCGTGCGGGTCGGAGACCAGCTGGCGGCGCATGGCGTCCTCGCGGGTCTTGCCGCGCCACACCTGCGCCCAGCCCAGGAACACCCGCTGGTCGCCGGTCAGCCCGTCGACGATTGGGGCCGGACGGCCCTTCAGCGAGGCGTGGTAGGCGTCGAGCGCCAGCAGCAGGCCGCCCAGGTCGGCGATGTTCTCGCCCATGGTCAGATCGCCGTTGATCTTCGCGCCGGGCAGCACCTCGAAGCCGGCGTATTGCTTGCCGAGCTTGGTTGCCTCGGCCTCGAAGCGCCGCGCGTCGTCGGCCGTCCACCAGTCGGTGAGCTTGCCGGTGGCGTCGTAGCGGCGGCCGGAATCGTCGAAGCCGTGGGTCAGCTCGTGGCCGATGGTGCCGCCGATGCCGCCGTAGTTGACCGCCATGTCGCCATCGGGATCGAAGAACGGCGGCTGCAGGATGGCGGCGGGGAAGACGATCTCGTTGCCCAGTGGATTGTAGTAGGCGTTGATGGTCGGCGGGGTCATGCCCCACTCGCCGCGGTCCACCGGCCCGCCCAGGCGCGAGAGCCGGAAGTTCCAGTCGAACGCGGTGGCTCGCTGGACGTCGCCGTAGAGGTCGTCGTCGGTGAGCTTCAGCCCCGAATAGTCACGCCACTTGTCGGGGTAGCCGATCTTGACGGTGACCGCTGCGAGCTTCTCCAGCCCCTTGGCCTTGGTGGCCGGGCTCATCCAGTCGAGCTTCTCGATGCGGCCCTTCATGGCCGTGCGGATATCGCCCACCAGGCCCAGCATCTTGGCCTTGCTCTCGGGCGGGAAGTAGGCCGCCACATAGAGCTTGCCCAGCGCCTCGCCGATCTGGCTGTCGGCCAGGGCGACGCCGCGTTTCCAGCGCGGGGCCTCGACCTTGGCGCCGTCGAGCGTGGCGCTGCGGAACGTCCAGTGGGCCTGGTCGAAGGGCCTGGGCAGGAAGGGCGCGGCCTGATCGGCCAGCCAGAACGCCTGCCAGGCCTTCAGCGTCTCGATGGGCGTCCTGGCGTAGATCGCCGCGATCTGCGGCAGGGCGGTCTTCTCCTGCACGACGAGCGTCTTCACCTTCCCCGCGAAGCCCGCGCCTTCGAGGAATGGCGTCCAGTCGAAGCCGGGCGCCAGCTTCGGCAGGTCGGCGACGGCGGTGGCGTTGTACATGGCGTTGTCGTCGCGCTGCTGCGCCCGCGTCCAGGAGGCCCTGGCGATCTCGGTCTCCAGCGCCACGATCGCCTTGGCGGCGGCCGCGGGCTTCGGCCAGCCGGCCAGGCCCAGCATCTGGGCCACATAGGCCTCGTACTTCGCCTTCTGCGGCGCGAACTGCGCCTGCAGGTAGTAGTCGCGGTCCGGCAGGCCCAGGCCCGCCTGGCCCAGGTAGACGGCGTAGTGGTCGGGGTCCTTGGCGTCGGGCTGCACCTGGGCGCCGAAGACGCTGCCGCCGAACGCCCGCAGCGAGACGCCCATGGTGCGCGCGACATCGGCGCGGGTCTTCTCGGCCCGGATCACGGCCAGGTCGGCCTTCAGCGGCGCCTTGCCCAGCTTCTCGAGGCGGGCCTCGTCCATGAACGCCCGGTAGAGCGCGCCGACCTGGCCGCGCTCGCCGCTCGCCGCGCGGTCCGCCGCCGCCTGCTCGACGACCGCGCGCATGCGGTCCTCGGAAAGCTCGTTCAGCTTGTCGAACGCCCCGAACCGCGAGCGGTCGGCCGGAATCTCCAGCGCCTTCAGATAGGCCCCGTTGGCGTATTCGTAGAAGTCCCGGGCGGGGCTGGCGGCGAGGTCGCGGCCGGCGGCGTCGAAACCCCAGGCGCCCATCCGCGGCGCATGCGCCAGCTCGGCCGGCGAGGGCCCGGGCGCCGGTGCGGCCGCGGGCGCCGGCTTCGGACGCGCCTTCGTCCGGTGATGTCTGGCCACGGCGGGGGGCTTGGCCGGCGCGTCGGATTCGGCCTGCGCCGCTCCGGCCAGCATCAGGACCGCGGCGGCGGCCGCGGCGGACCAGGATGACGTCATCTTCGGCTGCTCTTGTCTGCCCACGGTATCCGGCGCCGACCATGCCTCGCGCGGGCTTGCGCGTGGGTTACATTTTGGTCAGGAACGCGCGGCCGATGCGCCCAGCGGCGCTTCACGCGCCGGGCCGCCCGAGGCCGACCGCCAGCGTGGCCGCGACCTTGGCGCCGTCCGCGAACGCCAGCCTGGCGGGGACCCGGTCGCCGACCTTGAGCGGCCTCTTCAGGTCCAGCAGCATCAGGTGGTAGCCGCCTGGCCCGAACACCGCCTTGCCGCCAGCCGGCACGGCGACGGCCTTGACCTCGGCCATGCTCATCACCCCGCCGGCCATGGACATGGCGTGCATCTCCACCTTGCGGGCGACCGGCGTCTCCACCGCGACCAGGGTCTGGGGCCGGGCGCCGCGGTTGACGATGGTCAGGTAGCCCACGCCGTTGGTCCCGGCCACGGCCGGCCGGCTCCAGCCGCCGGTCACCTCCAGCGCCGGCCTGGGCGCGGCCGCCGCCGAGGTCGCGGCGAGCACGGCGACGAGGGCGGGGAAGATCGGCTTCATGGGGGACGCCTTGCGCGGTCGGGGACGGCGGCTCTCTACGCCCCCGGCGGCATTTCTCAAGCCCGCGGCCCTGCGCCATAGTCGCACCGGTCGTCATCCGGAGCCGCCATGCCCGCTGAGGTCCAGCCCGGCGCCTACAAGGACGTGGTGCTGTTCCTGGCCACCGCCGGCGTGGTCGTGCCGCTGTTCCGACGTTCGCGGATCTCGCCGATCCTGGGGTTCCTGGCCGCCGGCGTGCTCCTGGGCCCGCATGGGCTGGGCGCGCTGGCGCACGCCGCACCGTGGCTCGCCAACCTGACCATCGACAACCCCGGCGAGGTGGCCCAGCTGGCCGAGTTCGGCGTCGTCTTCCTGCTGTTCATGATCGGCCTCGAGCTTTCCTGGGAGCGGCTGCGCACCATGCGCCGCTTCGTGTTCGGCCTGGGCGCGGCGCAGGTGGCCGCCAGCCTGGCGGCCATCGCCGCGGGGGCCGCCGCGCTTGGCCAGCCGCCCGGCGCGGCGATCGCCATCGGCGCGGCGCTCGCGCTGTCCTCGACCGCGGTGGTCATGCCGCTGCTGGCCGAGCGCAAGCGCCAGCACTCGCCGGCCGGGCGGGCGAGCTTCTCGGTGCTGCTGTTCCAGGACCTGGCGGTGGCGCCGATCCTGGTGACGCTGACCCTGCTCGGCCGGCAGGGCGGAATCTCCCGGCTGAGCCCCGCCGTTCTGCTCGACCTCGCCCCGGCGGTCGCGGGCCTGGCGGTGCTGCAGGTGGTCGGCCGGCTGGCGCTGCGGCCGATGCTGCGCTCGGTGGCCCGCGCCAAGAGCCAGGAGCTGTTCGTCGCCGCCTGCTTGCTGGTGGTGATCGGGGCCGGCCTGGTCAGCGCCGCCGTCAGCCTCTCCATGGCGCTGGGCGCGTTCATCGCGGGGCTGTTGCTCGCCGAGACCGAGTTCCGCCACGAGGTCCAGGCGGTGATCGAGCCGTTCAAGGGCCTGCTGCTCGGCCTGTTCTTCCTGTCCATCGGGATCGGCCTCGACCTGCCGCTGCTGGCGGAGCGGCCTGCCGAGGTGCTGGGCGCGGCGGCGGGCCTGGGCCTGGTCAACGGGGCGGTGGTGCTGGTGCTGGCGCGGCTCTTCGGCCTCTCCTGGCGGGCCGCGGGCGAGACGGCGCTGCTGCTGGCCGGCGCCGGCGAGTTCGCCTTCGTGATTCTCGCCGAGGCCGCGGAGCGGCGGCTGATCGAGCGCACGACCGCCGAGGCGCTGACGGTGGCCGCGACGCTGTCGATGGCCGCCATTCCCGCGTTCGCCGCCCTGGCCGCGGCGGTGGGGGGACGCCGCGCCCAGCCCGCCCCAGCCGAGGCCGTGGGCGAGCCGCCGGAGGAGCCTCGGGTGCTGATCGCCGGCTACGGCCGGGTCGGCCGCCTGGTGGGCGAGATGCTGTCGCGGCACGAGAAGCCCTGGGTGGCCGTCGAGCAGGACGCGCGGCTGGTCGAGGCGGGCCGCCGGGCGGGCGAGACCCTCTACTTCGGCGACGCCGCCCGGCCGGACTTCCTGGCCCGCTGCGGGCTGGCGGTTGCGCCGGCCCTGGTCGTCACCATGGACGATCCGGACGGGGCCGAGGCGATCGTCGCCACCGCCCGGGCGCTGCGGCCCGACCTGGCCATCGTCGCCCGCGCCCGCGACGCGCGCCACGCGGGGCGGCTCTACGAGCTGGGCGCCACCGACGCCGTGCCGGAGACGGTGGAGGCCAGCCTGCAGCTTTCCGAGGCGCTGCTGGTGGAGATCGGCGTGCCGATGGGCCTGGTCATCGCCTCGATCCACGAGCGCCGCGATGAATTCCGCCGCCGGCTCAACCGGCCAGAATCGCTGGGCGGCCGGGCGCGCGCTTGGCGCTCCCGCCGCGACGCCTGATCGGGGCCCGAAAGGCGCCGGGAATTCGTCCGTGCGCGGCTGCGGCAGGAACCAAGCGGCGCCGTCGGCGTTTGGAGGATAGCGCGGGCCGCGCGCTAAGCCGTCGAGGGGTGGGGATGCCGCTTTGCGGTTCGGAGGTCGAAGCCGACTGGCGAGGGCCGGGCGCGCGCCCGGGCGCAGCCGGCGGCCGCCGCGGCAAGGCGTCCCGTTTACAAGTTATTCCAGCAACTTCCGCGAACATTGAGTGGCCCAGGCGCCCGGTATCCGGGCAATGGGCGAAGTCTTTCGCGGCCAGAAGCGATGCTGGCGGTCCGGCCGGGCCCGCCAGTCTTTGGTCGCCGGGGTCGATCAACTTGACAAGTGACGTTGATCCCTTGGCCGAACGTCGTATAGCGTCCCGGCCAGGGTATCGGGGCGGATGAGATTGCGGTGCGAGTGTGGCTTCGGTGACACTTACGCCGTGTGTCCGCCTTGTTATAAGAAAAGCTGGGTCAATCGGCCGCAGCACTGAGGGCAACGAGAGGGCTCTGATTATGAAGTTCAAACTCCTGACAGGGGCAGCGTTGGCTGCGGTGTTTGCGGCGGGGGCCGCCAGCGCCGCCGAAGGCTGGTACGGCGCCATCGATCTTGGCTACCACTGGCCGCAGGGCCTGAGGGCCAAGTCGTCCAACAATTCCGCACTCGGCCAGCCCTTCATCTGGGATTTCAACCAGCAGGACGATTGGACCGGGTTCGCCCGCCTCGGCTACCAGTTCAACAATCACTTCCGGGTCGAGATCGAGGGCGGCTACCGCCCCGGCGACATCGGCTCGGTCACCGGCGGCACGAACCAGGCGATCTTCGGGCTCTGCACGCCCGGCGTGACCCGCACCGCCGCCGCCCCCAACTGCGGCTCGCCGAACGGCAAGCTGGAAGTCTGGACGGCGATGGTGAACGGCATCTACGACTTCGACACCGGCTGGGTGATCGATCCGTTCGTCGGCGCCGGCATCGGCGTCAACCACATCGACATGATGGTCGACGGCCAGTTCACCAACGTGACCGGGGTGATCACCGGCGCGGCCGGCGCCAACCCGTCGCAGCAGAACCTGCACATCGACGATTCGGACACCGTGTTCGCCTACCAGGTGCTGGGCGGCTTCTCGTGGAAGGCCACCGACCGGCTGAACGTCGACGCCACCTACCGTTACCTCAGCGGCTCCGGCGCCCACTTCAAGTCGCTCGGCACCGCCGCCATCCAGCCGGGCGTGTTCGACGGCCGCTACAGGGACTCTTCGGTGACCGTGGGCCTGCGGTACTCGTTCGCGGCCCCGCCGCCTCCGCCGCCGCCTCCGCCCCCGCCGCCGCCCCCGCCGCCGCCTCCCCCGCCTCCGCCTCCGCCGCCGCCGCCTCCGCCGCCGGCCTACGAGGCGAAGCAGTTCATCGTCTACTTCCCGTTCGATCAGTACATCCTGACGCCGGAAGCCCAGGCGGTGGTGCAGGAAGCCGCCAACTACGCGAGCGCCGGTCATGCGACCCGCATCGTGGTGGTCGGCCACACCGACACCTCCGGCTCGGCGGCCTACAACGTCCGCCTGTCGGAACGCCGCGCCAAGGCGGTGGCCGACGCGCTGGTCGGCATGGGCGTCGCCCAGTCCACGCTCTCGGTGGATTGGAAGGGCGAGACCCAGCCCGCCGTGCAGACCGGCGACGGCGTGAAGGAGCCGCTGAACCGGCGCTCGACGATCGACATCAACTTCTGATCTCGATCGCCGCCAGTCCGGCGTAAGCTATTGGAGCCCGGCCGCGAGGCCGGGCTCCTTGCGTTTTCGGCCGAGAGCCTTCCCGCTTACGTCGGATCATCGTGAGCGGAGGGCTTCGGGAAGGCGACGACCCGGTTCATGCCGATTGGCTGGATGATTGAAGCCGATCGGGAGAGGGTCTGGCCGCCCGGCGCCACCGAGAGCGGCGCAAGGGGTTACCGAGCCGGAGGCCGCGCATCGAGTCCCCGCCATGACCGCGCATATCGAGACCAGGAGCCTCATCGCCCGCGCCCGGCGCCACATCCGGCGCACCGAGCTTCGGCTGCTGCTGGCGGGGCTGGCCGTGTTCGGCGCGGTGTGGGGCTTCCTGGCGGTGATGGGCGAGGTTCGCGAGGGCGAGACGGCGCGGCTGGACTCCGCCATCCTGCTCGCCTTTCGCCGCGCCGGCCATCTGGCGACGCCGGTCGGCCCGCGCTGGCTGCAGGAGGCCGCACGCGACATCACCGCGCTTGGCGGAACCACCGTGCTGACGCTCGTCGTGGTGCTGGCCGCGGTCCTGCTGTGGCTGCACCGGCGGCGCGCCCAGGCCGGCATGTTCGTGGCCGCCGTGGTGGGCGGCGACCTGCTGGCCGAGGCGATCAAGGCGCTGGTCGGCCGGGCCCGGCCCGAGCTCGTCCCCCACCTCGACATGGTCTATTCCTCGAGCTTCCCGAGCGGCCATTCGGCGATGTCGCCGATCGTCTATTTCACCCTGGCCGGGCTGGTGGCGGCCGGCGAGGGCCGCCGCGCCCAGAAGGTGCTGCTGATCGCCACCGCCCTCGCGCTCGTCCTGGCGATCGGGGTCAGCCGGATCTACCTGGGGGTCCACTGGCCCACCGACGTGCTGGCGGGATGGGCGTTGGGCGCGGCGGTCGCGGTCGCGGCGCTCCTGGCCGTCCATCTGGTCGCCCCGCACCGCCGCGAGACCGGGGCGGTGGCGCCCGTCGAGCCGGCGCCCGGCGCCTGAGCCTCAGTCGGCGATCTGGCCGCCGCGGTCCAGCGCGCTGGCGTCGATGCCGCCCGGGGCCACCTTCACGCCCAGAAAGCGCATCACGCCGCCGGTGAAGCTGACGTCCTCAACCGCCAGCGCCGGGTCGCGCCGGATGCGGTTCACGTCACCCAGCGTCAGCCGCAGGGTCATGTCGTCCAGGGCCACCCCCTCGGCGACCGCCGCTTCGATCTCACGACGGAAGGCCACGGACGGCGACAGGCGCGCGACCGGCGATGCGGCGCGGGCCATCAGGGGGCGCTCCAGAAGCCGTGCTCGCCGAACACCCGCACCTGGCAGGCCCGGCCGCCATCGTGCATCTCGCGCGCGCGGCGGTGGGCGGCGGCCTTGGCGATCTCCTTGTCGGGGGAGTGGCCGAAGTGATTGCCTTCGTGCTCGACCCGCCAGACGCCTTCAATCCTGGTGACGGTCAACACCGCCCGATCTGGAACCATTCGCATCAGAGTTAACTAGCACATACGGACGCGAACGGAGCAGAAATCATCAGATTCCTTGCGCGCGCGAGGAAAAGAGCGCATGGCTCACCGGTCAAATCTCGTTTTGGCTCGGCTCAAGCCGACTTCGAAGTGCTGCACTTCTTGGCCGGCGGCGTTTTCGACCCTCTCCGAAAATTTGATCTCGCGCCCCGTCCTGGGTTCGAGGACTCATGTCCGAAAGGGACGACCATGCAAACTGGCATCGTGAAGTGGTTCAACGGCCAGAAGGGCTTCGGCTTCATCCAGCCGGACGAGGGCGGCAATGACGTCTTCGTGCACATCTCGGCGGTGGAGCGCGCCGGCCTGGGCGGCCTGCACGAAGGCCAGAAGATCGGCTTCGAACTCGAACGTGACGCGCGCAGCGGCAAGATGGCCGCCAGCCAGCTGCAAGCGGTCTGATCGGCTCCTGAACGGCCCGCCTCCGCGCGGGCCGTCTCCGCCTCGGACGACCGAAACCGCACATTGGACCCGGCGGCGCCCAAGGCGCAGCTTTCGCCCCTCTCGCGCGTTACCCGCCGACGGTAACGGCCAGGAGCCAGGGTCCTCGTGACGCACCAGCAGGCGCTGGCCTTCGGGCTGGTGATCGTGACCATCGGGCTCTTCGTCTGGGGGCGGTTCCGCTACGACCTGGTCTCGGTGGTCGCCCTGCTCGCCTCGGTGGCGCTGGGCGTCACGCCGGCCAAGAAGGCGTTCGACGGCTTCTCCAGCGACGTGGTGGTGATCATCGCCTGCGCGCTGGCGGTCAGCGCCGGGTTCGCGCGCTCAGGCGTCATCGAGGCGATGCTGCGGCCCATCACCCCGCGGCTGAAGTCGCTGCACGTCCAGGTCCCGGTGTTCGTCGCCGCCACCGCCGCCCTGTCCATGGCCACCAAGAACGTGGGCGCGCTGGCCATCCTCATGCCGATCGCCATCCAGACCGCCCGGCGGACCGAAACCTCCGCCTCGGCCCTGCTCATGCCGATGTCCTTCGCCTCGCTGCTGGGCGGCCTCGTCACCCTGGTCGGCACCTCGCCCAACATCATCGTCTCGCAGGTGCGCCAGGACGTGCTTGGCAAGCCCTTCGGCATGTACGACTTCGCCCCGGTCGGCCTGTCGCTGACCGCCGTCGGCATCGTCTTCCTGTCGGTCGCCTATCGCCTCCTGCCGCGCCACCGGGTGGCCGCCGCCACGCTCGACGCCGCACTGGCCGCCAAGCCCTACGTCACCGAGGCCGTGGTCCCGGGCGACTGGAATTCCGAGAAGAAGCGGGTCGGCGACCTGCACGGCATGGCCGAGGGCGACGTGAAGGTGGTGGCGCTGATCCGCGGCGGCCAGCGCCGCACCGCGCCGCACCCCAACCTGCACCTGCGCCCCGGCGACCGGGTGCTGCTCGAGGGTGAGCAGGAGGCGCTGGACCAGCTGATTGCGCGGACCAAGCTGAAGCTCATACGCGCCGATAACCCGATCGAGACCGAGGAGCCCACCGAGGACGTGCGCGTCATCGAGGCGGTGATCGAGCAGGGCTCGCCGCTGGTCGGCGAATCGGCCAAGCGGCTGAACCTGCACGCCGACCACGGCGTCAACCTGCTGGCCGTCAGCCGCTCCGGCTACCGCCTCAGCCAGACGCTGCGCACTCTGCGTTTCCGGGTGGGCGACATCGTCATGCTGCAGGGCGGCGAGCGCACCTTGCCGGGCGCGCTGCAGGTGCTGGGCCTGCTGCCGCTGGCCGAGCGTCAGGTGAGGCTGGGCGGCCTGCGCCGCGTCGCCGCCCCGGTGCTGATCCTGGCCGCCGCGATGCTCGCCATCGCCTTCCACCTTTCGCCGGTGGCGATCGCCTTCTTCGCCGCCGCCGTCGCCATGGTGGCGTTCGGCGGCCTGCGGATGCGCGAAGCCTACGCGGCGCTGGACGGGCCGGTGCTGGTGCTGATCGGCGCCCTGATCCCGGTGGGCGAGGCGATCCACGCGACCGGCGGCGCGGACCTGGCGGCCGGCTGGCTGGCCCACCTGATGGTCGCCGCCCCGCCGATGGCCACCCTGGGGGCGATGATGCTGCTGGCGATGATCGCAGCCCCGTTCATGCACAATGCGCCCACCGTGCTGGTGTTCGGGCCGATCGCGGCGGGCCTGGCGCATCGGCTGCACCTCAACCCCGACGCCTTCCTGATGGCCGTGGCGACCGGCGCGGCCAGCGACTTCCTCACCCCCATCGGCCACCAGTGCAACACCCTGGTCATGGCGCCGGGCGGCTACCGCTTCTGGGACTACCCCCGGCTTGGGGCCCCGCTCAGCGTGACCGTGCTGATCGCCGGAACCTTCCTGATTTCGTCATTCTGGGGATTGGCGGGCTGAGCGCGCCCGCGCATCACAGTCTCGTGAGCCAAGCCGGCCGGCGGCTTGATCCGCCGAGGGGCGGGACGCCACGTTAAGGCCTCGTTAACGAAAAAATCTGGGGGCGGAACCTATCGCCTCATTGACGAGTCATTAGGACCGGTGTCCCCATATGTGGGTTGTGCGGATGAAGCGCACACAAGATGTAGGGGCTGGAGTGTCCGCCATTGGGCCGGCGGACGTTCGTGAGGGGACGGTCTGGGACCATGAGTGAAGCGGCGAAAGTTGGGATTGCCGGATCCGTCGAGCGGGTCGCCGAAAGCGCGCCTGCGCGGCCGCAGCTGCAGCTGGTCAGGAAGGTCGAGGTCGACCGCTCGCGCGACGCGGTGCTGACCGACTTCGGCAAGACCACGCTGGAGGACCGATACCTGCTGGCCGGCGAGAGCTACCAGGACATGTTCGCACGCGTCGCGACCGCCTACGCCGACGACGCCA
>Ga0134128_10007903_pt1 | contig 12813 bp, 14 predicted proteins | sample KB31754_FD_96462 | JGI IMG/M metagenome (GOLD analysis project Ga0134128, IMG submission 96462) | Terrestrial soil microbial communities with excess Nitrogen fertilizer from Kellogg Biological Station, Michigan, USA - KB3-175-4 | ecosystem: Environmental > Terrestrial > Soil > Unclassified ...
GGCCTCCCCGGCCGGTCGCGCCGTGCGAGTGTCCTCGACCCGGTTGGTGTCCTTGGTGCAGCGCTCGATCGCGGCGATCTGCTACGACGTCGAGGCACTCGACGGCCCGTTGCGGGTGGTCGTGCAGTCCGAGCTCGTGGCCAACGAGCAGCTCCCAGCGCCCGACGGTGATCCCCGGGTCGCCGCGGTGCTCGAGGCGCCCTTGGTGGCAGAAGAGCATGCGGCCAAGGGTGCGCGGGCCGGGCTGGTGCACTCCACCCGGCACAGCGGTCTGCGGATCGCCGCAGTGATCGACCACATCGTCGACGGACCGGCCGCCACCGAGGTGTCCGCGGAGAGCTTCCCCCACCTGGGTCGAGTGACGGTGACCGCGACGCTGCAGCCCGGACAGCGGCTGCGGCTGGTCAAGTTCGTCGCCTACGGCTGGTCGGGGGCCCGGTCGCTGCCCGCGGTCCGTGATCAGGCCGACGCGGCCCTCGCCGGGGCAACCCAGACCGGCTGGGACCGACTGCTCGCCGAGCAGCGGACCTACCTCGACGCGTTCTGGGACCGCGCCGACGTGGAACTCGACGGGGACGCTGAGATTCAGCAAGCGGTGCGGTTCTCCCTGTTCCATGTGTTGCAGGCCGGGGCCCGGGCCGAGGGCAGAGCGATTGCCGCCAAAGGCCTGACCGGGACCGGCTATGACGGGCATTGCTTCTGGGACACCGAAGCCTACGTGCTGCCCATGCTCACCTACGTCGCACCGGAGACCGTCGCCCACGCACTGCGCTGGCGCCACTCCACCCTCCCGATGGCCACCGAGCGGGCCCGAGCGCTCGGGCTGCGCGGCGCGGCGTTCCCCTGGCGGACCATCCACGGCGAAGAATGCTCCAGCTACTGGCCGGCGGGCACCGCCGCATTCCACGTCAACGCCGACATCGCCGACGCCGTCATCCGTTACCTCCACGCCACCGACGATCACGCCTTCGCACGCAGCATCGGACTGGAGCTCCTGGCCGAAACGGCGCGGCTGTGGTGCTCGCTGGGTCACCACGACACCCACGGCGCATTCCGCATCGACGGGGTCACCGGCCCCGACGAGTACAGCGCCATCGCCGACAACAACGTCTACACCAACCTGATGGCCCAGCAGAACCTGCGCGCCGCCGCCGAGGTGGCCACTCGCCATCCCGACCGGGCCCGTGACCTCGGGATCGACCAGGAGGACACGGCGGCTTGGCGCGACGCCGCCGAGGCGATGTACATCCCCTATGACGACACCCTCGGCGTCCACCCGCAGTCCGAAGGCTTCACCGGCCACCGGGTCTGGGACTTCGCCGCCACCACCGCCCAGCAGTACCCCCTGCTGCTGCACTTCCCCTACTTCGATCTGTACCGCAAACAAGTGGTCAAACAAGCCGATCTCGTGCTAGCCATGCACCGCCGCGGCGACGCGTTCACCGCCGAGCAGAAAGCCCGCAACTTCACCTACTACGAACGGCTCACCGTCCGGGACTCCTCACTGTCGGCCTGCATCCAGGCCGTGATCGCCGCCGAGGTCGGCCACCTCGGGCTGGCCTATGACTACCTCGCCGAGGCGGCCTTCATGGACCTCAACGACCTGGAACACAACACCCGCGACGGTCTGCACATGGCCGCCCTGGCCGGCAGCTGGATCGCCCTGGTCGCCGGTCTGGCCGGCATGCGAGACCAACACGGCACGCTGAGCTTCACCCCCCGACTCCCCGAACAACTGTCCCGGCTCGCCCTGAAAATCTCCCTACGACAGCGACGCCTGGCCCTCGACGTGCGAGCAGCAACCGCCACCTACACCCTGCTCGACGGGGAACCGCTACGCCTCACCCACCACGGACAGCCGATCACCGTGACCCTCAACCACCCGATCGTGCGTCCGATCCCCCCAGCGCCCGCGGAGTTGCCGAGGCCGACCCAACCACCCGGACGTGAACCGGTCCGGGCGCACCCTACAGAACGCAATTCCGTTTAGCGCGTGAAGATGAAACGTTCATCTCGGCCAAGTGGCCGTCCGGCTATGCGGTGCCGTGTCCTCCCCCGTAGCGTCCGTCTGCTCTAGCCCGCAACGCCCACCCGGCGAGCTCAGGGCTTGACAAGCGGCCGGGGCCCGCCATGCACGGCGTCCAGGCGCTGGTGGTATTCGTGCTCGTCGATCTCGCTGCGGGCGAACCGCTCGGCCAGCACCTGTTCAGCGGTGGGTCGAGCGACCACCGACCGGTCTCCACGCGCCGCGTAGCGGGCCAAGGCGATCACCCCGAAGATGACCAGCCCCCAGAACAGCACCATGCTGACCGTCATGAGTGTGTAACCCAAACACTCATCCCGCTGCCGTACCGCCACATCATTTCAATCACTTCTCAAAGAATCATCTCTGCCGCGCAGTCAATGGCCTAAGCCGCGATTTTCTTTCATCGGCCGGATACCATAAGGATGCTCATGAGTCCCCGGTGACGCACCGGCCAACAGCCACCGCTGCGAAGGCCAAAGGTCCCTTCCACCTCAGGGTCCGGTGGCCTGATCCCCGTTGTGCTTGCGCCGACTCCGCTGCGCCACCCACAGTGGCAACGGCTTCAGGGGAGCGGCGCTGTCCATAGCAGGCGGGTTCCGCCGCCCTTCCGATCGTTCGAGGGTGCATGACCCACCGGCGTCGACGGCCCGCTGTTGGAGGTTGTGCAGCTCGCTGCGAGCGACGGTGTCGGGGATGCCGACGCCGTTGTCGGTGACGTCGATGTCCAGGTTGTCGTCGACGGAGATGATGACCACCAATTCGTGGACATGGGCATGCCGGACCGCGTTGCTGATCGCTTCGCGGATGACGGCTACGGCGTGCTCGTCGAGGCGGGTCGGCACCACATTCACCGGTCCAGACATCCGGACTGTGGTCCGCAGCGACGTGTCAACGGTCAGTTCGGTGATCGCCTCATGCAACGTGGTGCGCAGCCGGGGTGAGTCTGCGGGACCGGCGTGGAGATCGAAGATCGCGGTGCGAATGTCCTGGATGACATCGTGGAGCTGGTCGAGGTGCTCAGTCAGCCGCGCGGCCACGGCGGGGGATGTCGCGCGACGGTGGGTGCCCTGCATGGCCAGGCCGATCGCGAACAACAGCGTCTCGGTCACCCTCGGCGTGTCGTGCTCCGCACGTGAGCCCGCGGTCGGGGGCACCTCGGCTTTCGTCACGGATTCACTGGGGCACGAATCAATCCGTCCCCGACATAGGTCGGCTCCGCCGCCGGATTCCCCCACAGTGGCATTGGGCTACCGACAAGGGACGTTCGGCACTATGACCGCACCCGCCGGCGGCGAAGGGTGGCAGCAAGTGAACTGGCGTCAGGCATGTCGAGGACCACACCGCGACGAAGGAGGCTGGCCGAATGAGCACCCGTGTCATGCCTGTGGGCTGCCTCACCGACGAGCAGGTCCACGCGGTCCTGGCCGCGGCCAGGACCGCACCCTCGCTGCGCAACAGCCAACCCTGGCGCTTCCGCTGCACTCATGAGGCCATCGAGCTCTACGCCGACACCACCCGCGCGGTGCCCGTCGCCGACCCCGACCACCGGGAACTGCTTCTGGCCAGCGGCGCGGCCCTGCTCAACCTGCGGCTAGCGATCCGCGCGCGCGGGGTGCATCCCGCCGTGCAGCTGTTCCCGGACTCCAACCAACCGGACATGCTCGCCATCGTGCGGCTGCAGAGACGCAGTCCGGTCGGGCCCGTCGACCGGCGACTGGCTAAGGCGATTGCGCGCCGCCGGACCAAGCCCCGACCGTGGGCCCCCACGACCGTTCCGTTGCCACTGCTCAACGAACTGCGGCGGGCCCGCTAAGAGCGAGCAAGCCTGGATGGCCACCCTCGTCCTTCCACAGCTGCCGATCTTGCACACGCTGTTAGGTCAGGCCCACGACACTCAGCAACACGATCCGACCTTCGGCGCCGGCGACCCAGACTCGGCTGACGGTATGCCCACTTTCGGACCCGACCCGCTCGGTGGTGGACTATGGCCGCAGACCGTGCTGCGGCTGGGCTATGGACCAGCCCCAGCCGCCCACCCCACGGCGCAACATCAAGGACACGAGGTGTCGATCATGTCGGTCGGCGATCACGGACGGCTATCACCGGCGGTGGCCTTGATCTCGAAGTTCGGTGGCCAGCACAGCAGCTTGGGTGCGTCGCTCCATCCCGAGCTTGGCGAACAGCCGAGACACGTAGTTCTTGACGGTCTTCTCCGCCAGGAACATCCGCTCGGCGATCTGCCGGTTGGTCAGGCCGTCACCGATGAAGTCCAACAACGTGCGTTCCTGCGCGGTCAGCGCGGCCAACGGCCCCGGCTGGTCCAGGCTGGCCCGAAGCCGGCTCATCAGCGCGGCAGCGGCCCGATTGTCCAGCAACGAGCGGCCTGACCCCACCGTACGGACCGCGGAGACCAGCTCCATGCCCTTGATAGCCTTGATCACATAACCATGGGCCCCGGCGAGGATCGCGTCCATCATCGCCTGCTCGTCGGTGTACGAGGCGAACATCAAACAGTTCAACCCGGGCAGCTTCGAGCGCAACTTGCGGCACAGCTCGACGCCGTTGCCGTCAGGCAGCCGCACATCCAGCACCACGACGTCCGGGACCAGCGCCGGTACCCGAGCCAACGCCTCGGACACCGAGGACGCCTGCCCGATCACCGTCGGATCCTCCTCCTCATCGAGGAGATCGGCGACTCCACGCCGCACCACCTTGTGGTCATCGACCAGGAACACCGTGAGCACGAGCGTCCCTCCACCCACACACCGACCCCCGGCCGGGCGGCCAGGACTCTCCTGATCAGGCTACGGCGCCCGCCGGCTGTCCGTCCTTCCCTCAGACGACCGCTATTTCGGATGGGAGGCGGTGCGAATGGCGGAGGTCCCCCTTGGCGGTGACCAACGACCACGGTGAAGTACGCGGCGAGCCTGTTGGCGACCAACGGGTTAACCGCGCTGCCGGTGTTGGACGAAGATGGTCTGATTGGCATCGTTACCGAGTCCGGCCTTGTGCGCGACCGGTTCCTGCGCGATCCGCGTTACCGGTCCGCCTACGAGGCCGACGTCGCCCGGCACGGACGGCGCGCCGGACCTGCCTGCCGCGACGGTGGGGGCGGTGATGATCACCCCGGTGATCGGCATGGGTGCGGGAACCGATGTGGGCGATGTGGTGACCGCGATGCTGGATGACCGCGTGCGCAGCATCCCGATCGTTGACGGTTCCCGCGTGGTTGGCATCGTCACCCGGCGCGACCTGATACGGATGCTCGCTCGCGGCGATCACGCCATCGCAGACGACGTGCGGCACCAGTTGGCCATGTATGGCGTACCCGATCGATGGACGGTCGAGGTGCATGACGGTGCGGTGGCCATCAGTGACGAGTTCGACAGTCCGACCGACCGGCACGTGGCGGCTGTGCTGGCCGGAGCGGTGTCCGGAGTGACCGCGGTGCGCGTGGCCGGTCACGCGGCGACGGGCTGAACCGGCAGCCGCACATGTGACCGGTCAGCGGCCGGCACCTCGATACAGCACCAAGGGAGTTCCAGGATGACCAGCAACATCGATCGCCAGCGGATTGTTGTGGGCGTCGACAGGTCGACCTCGGCCCTGCACGCCGCGCGCTGGGCCGCGGATGAGGCCGTTTGCCGGCATGCTCCATTACGGTTGGTGCACGCCGTGAACTTCTCTACGCCCGCCTACGCCGGTGGGCTCGGTTACCCCCAGAGTTTCTTCGACGCGCTGGAATCCGATGGCCGGCAGCTGCTGGTTGAGGTCGAGACCGCGATACACCAAGCACACCCCGAACTGCAGGTCGACGTCGAGCTGCAGACCGCTGATGCGGTGCCGGCGTTGATCGAGGAGTCCGACAACGCCCGGCTGATCGTGCTCGGTTCCCGGGGACTGGGCGGCTTCAGCGGCATCCTGATCGGATCCACCGCCGTTGCTTTGGTCGCGCACGGCCACTGCCCCGTCGCGGTGATCCGCGGAACCAAGCCCGAGGAGTCACCGCCGGCCCACGGGCCGGTGGTGGTCGGTGTGGACGGCTCACCGACCAGTGAGTCGGCGCTCGCGATGGCCTTCGACGACATCATTGCGGGGCGCGGACCTGGTTGCCGTGCACACCTGGATCGAGTTCTCCTCCGACAGCGCGTACGCCTTCGCCCATCAGTTCATTGTCGACTGGGATGTCATCGAAACCCGCGAGCGTGAACTGCTGGCGGAGCGGTTGGCCGGCTGGCAGGAGAGCTACCCGGATGTCACGATGCGGCGCGTGGTCACCAGGGATCGGCCGGTGCGCTGCTTGCTGGACCACGCCGCCGATGCACAACTGCTGGTGGTCGGCAGCCGGGGACACGGCGGATTGCCCGGCATGCTACTGGGCTCAATCAGCCAGGCGCTGATCTACCACGCGCCCTGCCCGCTTCTGGCGGTTCGTCCGGCCACTACCCGCTGAGCTAGCCAGAACATTCACTCGACCAGGCTTGGCCAAGCCGTGATTCCACGTCCGGCGAAGCGGTCAGGAACGCGGTCGGCCATGCACACGTGCGTCACCGCGGGGCTGAAGAGCATCTTTGTTGGTATCCGGCCGATGAAGGGGGCCCGGTAGGCCATCGACCGCTCGACAAGCACTGATTACGCCCACGCCGACCCCCCAGACGCAAACCGGCGCGGTCACGCCCAACAGACGGGAGAAGTCGTCGCTGACAGCTCTCGCCCGTGAGCAGCTGAAGGTCGCGCTGCAGGCTTCCAGTGGGCGCAGCGCGCAGACCGTGTACGGCGGCCATGAACATGTGCTGCGTCAGACCCTGATCGCGCTGGCCGCCGGCCACAAGCTCGACGAGCACGACAGAGGGCATCGTCGACGCTGGCCGCACCCGCCGCTCACCCTCGGCCAGCACGCCCAGGGCTGACCCTCGGTCGTCGCACGCGCAGTGACCACGCTGGGCCAGATCGGAGTAGTCGGACCCTACGCGCTGACCATCGGGCCTGCCGGCTAATCCGCATCGTCGAGACCACCGAACACGACGGCTACCCCCGAGCACCTCCAGCGGATCCTCGACGGCCCGGTCGCCTGGACCCTAGGCCTGGACCCTAGGCCTGGACGGCGCCGTCGTCCTGAGCCAGCGCGGCGGAGACTTCCTACTCGACGTCGACCAGGACCTGTCCATCGGATACAGCCGACATGACACCGACACCGTGAGCCTCTATCTCGAGGAGAGCTTCACCTTCCGCGTCATCAAGCCCGATGCGGCAATCACCCTGACCGACTGACGGGCCGGGCCACATCGATCGCCCAAGCTGGGCGGGCACTGCGTTGGCGACGTGTAAACAGAATCAATTCCGGTGGGCAGCCTGGATGAGACAGCGAGCACGAGTCCGACTAAGGATGCTGGTAGCCGGTGGTGAGGGTCGACGCCACGTTCGTAGCCGTCATCGGCTTCAACCACTTTGCCAGGCGGGGTGATCAGGGACTGGGCTCGGCAGTGGAGTGGACGCGGTCTCGATGCCGGTGTACACGACTTCCCGCGCGGCGCGGTGCCAGAACGGGGCAACGGTCAGATAAACCCCGCCAGCGGCGATCATGCCAATCGCGGCGTCGACGCTGCGGCGTCCCTCCCGGGCCCAGTAAACGTCCTGGAGGTCGATAAGCAGGGCCAGCTCGTCGACGATGAGCGCGGCGCCGCTGCCATAGGCGGTGGCGGTCAGCGGATGGCGCCGGTCGGTTTCCTGGCCGCGAAGCGCGATCGCGCCGACCGCTGCCAGCAATGCGATGCCCAGGTTGTAATGGTGGATATGCCGGCCGCCAATCACGATCCCACCCGCCGAAGGCGCCGCGCCGCCGTGCAACCAGTAGGTGATCGCCCGGGTGATGCCGAAGGTGGTCCCGAAGGCCGACCAGGCCACCAGCAGCGCCTGCTGCCCCGCTCCCACCTCATCGTGGTAGACCCGGCGAACCCGCCGCCCCAGCACCCGCAACGGGGCAATGCGTCTGTTGGGATTCTGCGCTGCCATCGCGTGCTTCCTTATGTCAGGCCGGCTGCGGATCGTATCCAGGCCGCGCGACCCTGGCCATGGTGCGCTGGTCGATGATGCCGCGGTCCAGCTCGGCGAACGGCGCGGCCTCGGCTAGCCCTAGCGGAGCACCCGGACTGGCAGTACCGACGCGCGGATTTTCGCACGAGCGCGGCTCAGCCGCCGTTAGGGCCGAACTAGCGCAGCCCAATGAGCTGGGCCGGGCGTTGTTCGCCGGTGTCTCGTTGGTTTGCTGGCTGTGCAGACCCAGCGCACCGGCGCCGACGGCTACCGGCTCACTGCGCAGGGCCACTGCTTTGCGTCGGCCGGCGTGTGCCGTGCCAAAAATCGCCACAAGTGTGACCTGCGGTTTTGGCGGCCCTCCGTGATCATGACATGATCACAGGTCGTGTTGTTTCGTCTGCTGTATCTGACCACGATCAGGCTGTTGGGCTGGCTCGGGCTACTCGCCCGCAGCGCGGCGGCCAAGAATGTCGAGATTCTCATCCTGCGCCAGGAAGTCGCGATACTTCGCCGCCAGGTGACCAGGCCTCGCCTCACCTGGCCGGACCGGGCCATCTGGCCGCTCTGGCCCGGTTGCTGCCCCACCCGCTGCGGACCTCTCGGATCGTCACGCCGGCCACGCTGCTGGCCTGGCACCGCCCGCTGATCACCAGACGGTGGACCTACCCTCAGCGGTCAGGCCGCCCACCGGTCACCGACGAAATCCGAGGTTTGGTGCTGCGTCTGGCACGAGAGAATCCTTCCTGGGGCTACCGCAGGATCCAAGGCGAACTCGTCGGTCTCGGGCGTCGCGTCGGTACCGGCACGATTCGGCGGATCCTGGCCGCCACCGGGTGTCGGCTCGGCACCCCGCCGGGCCGACACCCGGTGGCGGACCTTCCTGCGCGCTCAGGCCACCGGCCTGTTGGCCACTGACTTCTTCACCCTCGACACCATCGCGCTGCGCCGCCTTTTCGTTCTGTTTGTGATGGAAGTCCGCACCCGCAGGGTCCATCTCCTCGGCGTCACCGCCCATCCCACAGCGGCCTGGACCACTCAGGCCGCTCGCAACCTGCTGATAGACCTCGGTGACCGCATCGGCACCTTCCGCTTTGTGATCCGTGACTGGGACTGCAAATTCACCGCTGCCTTTGATGCCGTCTTCGCCTCCGAAGGCATCACCGTGGTCAAGATCCCTCCGCGCACGCCCCAGGCGAACTGCTATGCGGAACGGTTCGTTGGCAGCGTCTGCGCGGAATGCACCGACCGGCTGCTGATCTACCGCCAGCGACACGCCCGAGTTGTTCTTGACCGGTATGTGCGCCATTTCAAATGACCACCGCCCGCATCAGAGCCTGGATCAACACCCACCAACCCGCGACCTCGCTACGCCGATTCCTCGCAACACCCCGATCCGACGCCACCGAGTCCTCGGCGGACTGATCAATGAGTACCGACGCGCAGGCTGAGCCGATCAGAAGACACCTGGTCGAAGCCTCGATCGAGTTTTGGCACGCCACACGGGTCACCTGGCGGCGCAATACTGCGACTTCCTGGCGCAAGATGAGGATCTCGACATTTCTGGCCGCGGCGCTGCCAGTGAGTAGCGCGAGCCAACCGAACAGCCTGTGACGCTGGGGTCGGCGGCTGACACGATCCGGGCCGGGTTGGTGATCAGAATGGCGATGTGGCGCATCGGTGTACGACCGGCGTCTCGGTCGTGCTGGGGTATTTCATCCCGACGGCGCTGCTACGCCTTGATGCAGGGCCATCCTCTGCTCACAGCACGGACGCGCGAGATGTTGTGTACGTTCGGGTCAGCTAGTCGGGAGGACCGTCATGATGAAGAAGATCTTGGAGTTGCTGGCTCTCAAGTGGTTGTGGGACCGGCGCAAAGGGCGCCGCTGATCTCCGCCTGCAGACGTCTTGCCCTCTGGCCGGGCCCGACGGTGGGCGCCTAGGTCGCGCTACATCCAGCGGGGCATCGGGCTGGATCGTATCCGAAGGTATCCCGGGCTATGGTGTGGCCGACCGCGGGGCGCGGCGATCAGGGCCGCGCGGTGGCAGGTCAGTGCCGATCGTGGATCCGCGGCCGCGCGCCTAATACACGCCGGCGACCGATCAGGATCGCCACGACGAGGAACACGACGACGAGCACAGCGATGACGAGCACAACGATTGGTGTCCAGCTCAGTGGGCGTGGCCGCCGTTGCCAATCTGGTCGCCGCAGGGAAACTCGATCCCAAGGTGCTCCAGGCCTACCCCTTCGAAGAAGCACCACAAGCACTGCGAGCAGCTCGAGTCCGGTCATGCGCTCGGCAAGATCGTGATCGACCTGGAGCCAACCACCAGGCATGACCACAACAGGCCGAGCACCACTGCCCGCACCGGGATCCGCTTCCGGAACGTGGTGACGTTCCCCTTGGACCCGGGGACAGCCGATCCGGCCGAGGTGGTCTGCGAGCTGCTCGGCGAGTACCGAGCGACCGCCAGCCGATTGGACATCCCGGCAGCCGAGGCGCCGTATGCCCTAGTCGAAGCGGTGATCCACGGCTACGACATCGCGTGGCCCCTGAAGCGCACCCTCAACGTGCCGGCGCCGAGCCTGTTCGTCGTTGCGCAAACCTGCCGCAGGACCGGCCTATTCCAGGGCAGCAAGCAGCGCAGCGCCGGACTCGAGCTGCGCGCCTGCGATCTCGCCTGGTCCGCTGGCAGCGCCCGCAAGTCACCGGCCCACTAGCGTCGATCATCATGGCGATCACCGGACGCCCGCAGGCGCTCAACGACCTGTCCGACGAAGGGCTCGCCACGCTGCGCTCCCGTCTGTGATCGGGGCGTGGAGGGTTCTGGAACGAACTCCAGCGTCAGTGGCTACTTCCGCTGGTAACAGGCCAGGCTTACCGGCCCGAGCTGCTGTAAAGGCAGGTGACTCCCACTTATCCAAGCCAAGCAGTGTGGTGAACTGCGGAAACGCGCGCCAACGCCGGATCTCGTTCCAGAACTATTCGCACCCCGTCACCGGCACAGGTCCTCCCTGTCCTGGCACGGAGTGTAGCCCTGTTAATCGCAGCGTGGGACGGCTCTGAATTCCCGAAACCGTATGGGCACCGCGCGGAGGACGGGGGTGATAGCGCCTTTCGCCGCGGCGGTCGAAGTGACGGTGGTCCTGTCGACGAGCCGTGCAGAGTTCACGGCTCGGCTCCCCGGTGCCTGCCCCGCATCTGGCCGAGTGGGGCACCGCGAAGCCGATGACGGGACGGTCAGCTCTCCGCGATGGTGAACTTGACCACGCAGCTCTGGCCGTCCACCCCATCGACGGTCACCTTGACCACGCCCGAGCCGTCGGGGACTGGGACGACCAGGACCTGGCCGTCGACACTGAACCCGGATCCACCGATCTGTTGCGCGTGTATTGCGGGGAATGAGAACGCGGGTGCCCCTGGGCTGGGAAGATGTTCTTGCTGAGGGAACATCCGAGCCGGTTCGAGGGGACACCCGCGAGATGCAATCTTGCCATGCGGCTGGCGTGGTTGATGTCGTGTTCGATGACCCGAATCTGATCGCGGATGCGGGGCTGGTGCCGGTGGTCACGCTGGCCGAGCAGGTCGGCCTGCCCGAGTTGGTCGCGGCGCATGTGGCGGTTACCGGCGCGGCGAACGGTGCTGGGGCGAATCCGGTGGCCAAGGTGAGGTCGCTGGTGGCCGGGATGGTCGCTGGGGCGGACTCGATCGAGGACGTCGACCGGCTCCGGCACGCCGGCAATCAGGTCGTGTTCGGCGAGATCCGGGCTCCGTCGACCCTGGGCACCTTCCTGCGGGCGTTCACCCATGGGCACGTGCAGCAGCTCAACGTCGTGCTGCGCCAGGCGTTGATCGCCCTGGCCGGCCGGGTGTCACTGCTGCCCGGCGCGGACGAGGTGGTGTTCGTGGACCTGGACTCCACCCACCGGCAGGTGTATGGCTACGCCAAGCAGGGCGCCGCGGTCGGCCGGCTGAAGGGCACAAAGACCCTGCACCCGCTGATCGCCACCGCATCGACCCCGATCGCGCGGCCGGTGATGGTGGCGATCCGCCTGCGCAAAGGCAAGGCCGCCGACGTGCGCGGGGCGGCCCGGTTGCTGGCCGAAGCGCTGACCACCGTGCGGGCGATCGCCCCCACCGCCCGGATCGTCGTGCGAGCCGACTCCACGTTCTACACCGCCGACATTGTGGCCACCGCCGCCCGCTACACCGCGGACGTGTCGCTGACCACCGGCTCCAACCCGAGCGTGAACGCCGCCATCACCCACATCCCCCACACCGCATGGACGGCGATCCACTACCCACAGGCCTTCGTCGATGAACAGACCGGCGAACTGGTCTCCGATGCCGAGGTCGCCGAGATTCCCTATACCGCGTTCACCTCTCGCCCCCCTCACCAACAGGCCACCGGCCGGTTGATCGTGCGACGGGTCCGCCGCCTCAACCCGAAAGCCGCCCCCGGCCAAGACGGGCTGTTCGACCTCTGGCGCCACCACGCCGTGTTCGTCACCAGCCCATTTCAGATGCTGCAGGCCGAATCCCCCCACCGCGGCCACGCGATCATCGAGCAGGTCATCGCCGACGCCGCCGCCAGCGCACTGGCGCATCTGCCCTCCGGATCATTCAACGCCAACGCCGCCTGGACCGTGCTCTGGGCCATCGCGCACAACCCGGGCGATCGGCGCCCTCGCCGGCACGTTCCACGCCCGCGCCCACACCCCGACCATCCGCACACACCTGATCAACGTGCCC
>Ga0134128_10007905_pt1 | contig 12811 bp, 27 predicted proteins | sample KB31754_FD_96462 | JGI IMG/M metagenome (GOLD analysis project Ga0134128, IMG submission 96462) | Terrestrial soil microbial communities with excess Nitrogen fertilizer from Kellogg Biological Station, Michigan, USA - KB3-175-4 | ecosystem: Environmental > Terrestrial > Soil > Unclassified ...
AATCATGACAAACACAATCAAATTAATTCTTTGCCTTTTATTCATTTTTGGCGGTGTTACCATTGCTTGCTTAGGGCATATAGTAGCAGGAATTGCCGGAGTGGTAATCGGAATCGGAATCGCGGCTTCAACTTATAAAAAATGAGAAAAATATTCTTCATACCACTACTGATAATATACATCTGTTATATAGAGGTACGGAGATACTTTAATAAAAAACTGCTTAACCTTTTACTGAAATGGGAGAAAATTTAGAACAAGATATTAATGCTATAAAAAACAATCTTTCGTCATTCGGGATGAAGCTCGAAATGGTTTATGCCGCATTAGTCGGGAATGAAATCTCAAAAGACGGCGGATTAGTCGCGGACATTGCCGGCCAACAAAAACAAATCTTACGATTGAAAGAACGAATAGAAAAAGTTGAGGCAAAGGAAACTAAACGACAACTCTATGTAAATATTATTTGGGCCGCGGTAACAGGAATTATCGTACTCATATTATCTCACCTTTTTAAATTATAAAAATGAAACAATCATCCTTCTTAAATCTTAACCTTCAAGACCTGATAAAAGGTCTCTTAACTGCGATAGGTGGCGCTGTAATGGCGATCATCCTGCCTTCTATACAGGCCGGTAATTTAACGCTTGACTGGACTACAATATGGCACACTGCCGTTGCAGCAGGACTGGCTTATCTGTCTAAAAACCTTTTTACACCAACACCTAAAACTATTCAGATAGATCCCTCAAAAACATCTGTCGTGGATTCAAAAACAAAACAACCAATTATTAAATCAAATTAAAACAAAAATCATGTTTAAATTCTTAGGAAATTTCTTTAAAAAAGTAGGTGAAATTTTTTCATCTCTTACCGCCGGCGCTGAAAAAGTATGGGCGCATTATGAACCAATTCTTCAACAGGCGCTTCTTACCTCTTCGGGGATCGTGGCCTTGATTAACAAGGAAATTGATCAGGCTCCGGATTTCGTTTTTTCCGCTATTGAGCAAGCCTTCCCGCATCTCACCAAAGCTGACATTGAAAAAGCATTAGGAGCGGTAGCAGTTGATCTTAATTTAGTTCAAACAGGTGTAGTCGCTGATCCGCTTGTGACACTGGAAAATATCATGACATATCTTAAAGGACACACCGGGGCAGGGTGGGCAAAAGTATCAGAATTTATCGCTAATTCTATTGCACTCGTACTCGCTCCCGAAGGAACCGCCTGGAATAAAATCGGAACTATAATGTGGTGGGTCTATCAAACATTCATTAAGAAATAGGCTATGAATATCAAATGCTTTTTTATTGAGCCAAGCGGCATGACTAAAGTTTATGCAAGAAGATATTCGAGTGGCAGTAATTGTGTGAAAAATGGTTATCATGATTCACAATTATTTGTCGGAGAATTTCCTACCATAAAAGATCCGCAGGGATGGCGTGAAAATATTCCCGTTCCCGAAGGAACCGTTTTTCCTACACATTGCCAATGTGGTTATGAGTTTACGGGTACAGACAACAAACAATCATTCAACGAAGAAATTTATATCTGCAAAGAAACCGGTGAACGAATGACATTAAGAGCTGCTAAGGTTGGAGCAATATGGCGTGCATGGTGGTATGAGGATGTGGAATGGTTAAGAGGTATTGATGGTAAATCGTATGTCTGTCAAACTCCAGGTGGTGAATGGAATATTGATAGCCGGGCTTCCAATTGCACAAAGCCAAATGACTTAGTCCATAAATGTTGGTGTCGCCATGGAGAAGCTCCAAATTTCACCGTAAATAAAAATGGGAACACTTGCTCTGCAGGTGCCGGAAGCATTGCCATAGGAAATTATCACGGCTTCTTAATTAACGGAGAACTAACTAATTGCTAACAACTAAACCCGGGATATAAAACATAATGATAGCGATTTTATTTTATTTACTCTCCCTTAACCCGATCGTACACAAATATTATACGATCCACTATGATTATGCAGAGTGCGGCCCGGACTATACCGAGTACTGGTTAACTCGTGATCATTTAAAACAAGTCACAGGAAGACCGGCGAAGTTTACCTGTGATCCGTCCATCGAAAAAACACAACAGGCCGGTAATAAGACCTACCGTAATTCAGGTTACGATAAAGGGCACCTTTCACCTGCCGATGACTTTAAATTCGATCAACAGGCCGAAGCTGAATCTATGTATTACACGAATGTAGCTCCACAGCAGCCTTACTTCAATGAACACCTATGGAAAGCCGTTGAAGATCACATCCGTAAAGAGGCAGAACAATATGATTCTGTTTATGTGATAACCGGTGTAGTTTATTCGGATCAGAAATTAAACGGTGTTGGAATCCCGTCTTGTTACTATAAAGAAATTGAGTATAACGGAACCAAAGAATTCTTTATCGGGAAAAATGAACGGCCGACCAGTAATGATTATAAAAGTATCGAAGTTGACGAAAAAACTTTTGAGAAAGAAGTAAATAATTAAATACAGAATAAAATGAAAAGAAAATTAAAAGGAGAAACCATCGTCTTTGAAGTACAAAGAGAAGGTGAAATTATCGGTGTTGACGTATTCTACAACGGAATATTTCAGCATAGGCAATTATTTTAAAAAATTACCCTGGCGAAAAACCGGGGTTAATTTAAAAAACATGAAATGGCAGACTTCAAAATAGCATATCAGGGAACATCCGTAAATGAGGGAGGTTATGCAAATGATCCTGATGATCACGGCGGCGAAACATGGAAAGGTATTTCGCGCAACAATGAAACGAACTGGATCGGCTGGCATATTGTCGATATGTATAAAAAACTTCCAAACTTCCCTAAAAACCTTTATGCGAGTTCAGAGTTAGAAAAAGCCGTTCAGGATATTTACAAATCCAACTACTGGAACCTTATTCGCGGCGATGAAATTAATTTCCAGGATTGCGCTAATGACCTTTATGATTCCGCTGTAAACGTGGGTGTTGGTACTGCAATCATTCTTGCAAAACGTGCTGCAGGTCTTCCTGAAGATACACATATGGACAATGAGTTTTTGAATTTTTTAAACCATAAATTATGAAGTTAATTTTCACCGCTGCCGCTGCTTTGATTATTGGATGCCAGCAGCCAATTAAAACTGTTTCTGCACCTGCAGTTCAAACGGTCCATGACACCACTTACATTCCTGTCTTTGATTATGAAATGAAGGATAGCATGATCGGTGAAATGAACCGCTTAAAAGACAGCCTGTTTGTTGCACGGTACAAAATTGAGCGAGTTAAATATTATCTGAAGATATGCAAGCATAATCCATCACAGGTTAAATTTTTAATTGGATGGATTGATAGAGCTGTAAAATAGCATTGAACTATGTTTTTTTCATATGGTAAGTTAGGGTAAACAATGCCGCAGAATTTCTATTCTGGCGGCTTTCTTTATTTTTGGACAATGAGACCGGATCGTCGCAAAAAACAAGACGCTTATTTTCACAAACAACCGGCCTTTTCTTCAATCAAAAAAATTAAAACACTGGCAGCCGCAATGGAAGATGGAAGGCGATCTTTGGAACAGGCATTTCCAGGAACTGATTATCAAAGCCATTGAAGAAAAGATCGGGATAAAATAACCAGGTAATGTTTTAATTCAGAGTTTCCCATTTCTGCATTTCTTTATCAAGGCTTTTATTTTTGATGTGATAATATACCTCTGTTGATCTTTTATCTCTGTGACCCAAAAGCTTCTGTGCCTTTTCAATCGGAACATCCAGCTCAGCTAAAGTGGCACCGAATGTGTGCCTTCCCACATGTGCGGTCAGGTTAACATTCAATTCAGCCATTGAAGCAATAATTTTCAAATATTTATTGAACTCTTTATTGCTGATGGAAAGATGGTTTTTCTTTACTACCTCTAAAACAGTTCGAAGCCTGGAGTGGATTAAAATGTTGACATTCACATCAAACTTTTGCGTGTCAATAATAATCCTTTCATTGTTGATTAAATGTTCTTCCGGATTAAATCTTTCAATCGCATCCTGAAACCTGAAACCAGTATAGCACATGAAAAGATAATAGTTTGCAATGACTTTGAGCATATAAGGAATTTCTTTTCCAAGGAGAGACTCAATTTTATCACACTCTGATATTTCCAGGTAATCTCTCTTACCTTGTTTGTATTGGCCCCTGTCAAATTCCTGGAAAGGATTATTTTTAATAACACCAACTTTCATCGCATCCCGAATCATTGTATTCATAAACTTGAAAGCTTTCCAAATGGTATTATCTGAATTTCTTTTTACATTAATCATCCATGCTTTATACCTGCTCAGGAAATGAGGATCAATATCCCCAAAGCAAATTTCTTTTTGAAACTTTTGTAATTTTTTCAGTTCGCCAAAATAAGATCTTCGCGTCTCTTTTTGGTCCTTTTTAGGATATCTCTCAGGGATTCTATCTTCGCAATATTTAATAAAATCCCGGCCAGGATCCTCGCCTCTTACAATTTTCTTTAGCCGGTTTTTTGTAAGTATCATTCCCGTCACTTCGCTTTCAATAAATTTCTTTTCCAGCTCTGAAACTTTTTGATAGATAATAAAATTTAGCATGCTCGAATTTGGGGCGAAGCTTTTTACTTTTCGTTTTGCCTCGTCCCAAAAATGAGGTTCAATTTTTTTCCCGGTTTTGTCATTGCAGACAACTTTGCTGTTTTGATATACACGAATCACGATTTGTGATTTTCCTGATTTGTCAATCCGATGTTTAAGGATCATCGGAACTACTGATATACTTCCCATATAAAAAATGTTGACGCGGATGTTGACGTTATGTTGACGTAAATAATGTTATTTACTGCCGAATGCAGCCAAATACCGCCGTTAAAAATATGGAGGTGTGTGTCCCTTTAAAGCAACAAAGACGCTGAAAGTAGCGTCTTTGTTGCTTTTTTTGAAGATTTGCGAAGCGGACCGGACGGGACTCGAACCCGAAGCACACTCACCTCAAAACCAATCAATTATTTTTTTTGTTGACGCAGAATATTATTTTTCCCTTCGAAATAGTTCTTTCATTCTTGTTTTATTAATTGTAATTTTTTCTTTTTAAGAAATGGGTTTTCATGCTGAAAACCGAAGATCCAGTTCATGTCGACATTGAATTTTTTACAGATCGTTTCCACTTGTTTGAATGTAAAACTTTCGCCATAGTTCTTTACATTATTTACTTTTTGCTTCGAAATTCCTACCTCATCGAACATTCCTTTTGTGAAAGAAAATTTCCCTTTCTCTTTCAATATCTCTGCAAGCTCCAGGATCCTTTCATCTACTATGTAAAGATTGTTATTCATTCATTTTTCTTAGTGTGCCATATCCTGCTAACGCTATTAATAGCCAAAATATAAAGAAGCCGTACGATCCTTCTCCTAATGCATATAATGCGGCAAAACCAAAAATTAAAATAAGTACTTTTGATGTGCGTTTGCGGTACTTAATCTCTTCTTCTGTTTTTGGCCTATCGCCAGGTTTAAATTCATGACCGCAGGCAAGACACGTAATTTTTATTTTATTGCTTCCAATCGTTCCAGCAAGTAGTCCAATGCCTCCTGTCAATACAGCTCCGCCAAAAGCCTTTGTTCCACTGAATCCTTTTTTGTTAGCAGTTATTTGAGTTGAATTACATTTGGGACAATGAATCGGAGGTTCCATGTCTGTATTATTTTACTTTGAATAATAGTTTTTCTTTTTTCTTAGCCTGCTTCTTTTAGAAAGATATTTTAAGCCCGATTTTATTTTTTTATTTTGCAGTTTTGATTATCACAAAACAAGCATAGTTGCACTGGCCCAAACAGAGGAATTATTTTACCCTTTTTATTCCCTCCTGGGCGTGATCGTTTTTTAATTTCTCTTCAAGTGAACCTATTTTTATATAGAGCTCGGCATTTTCTTTTTTCATCATTTTAATAGTTTCTTTTAGAGTTTCATTTTCCCTTTGTAATATTTTCATGTTCATTAATTGTTCAAAAGGCTCTGAAACCATCATTGAATGATCAGGATTTGAATAACTTTCTTTCACTATTAATACATCAGGATTTTCTTTTGCCTTTTTATATAAAGAATTAACCGCCCTTATAATATTATCTGTAACATTATTAGTGCTTTTTGCCTCAGATAAATAATTTTCTGTCTCATATCCCGCCAGTAATGAAATCTTTCCTTGTGTAATTCTTTTAATTTCTTGGATTTTCTTTATTAAATCATCAAGAATTTCCTTGTTTGATCTAACTTCTCTCATTTTTATTAAACATTTTCTAAATCTTTAAAAAACTTTGATTTTTTCTTTGATTCAAGAAAATACAAGTTATATTTGTATAAAATTATTCAACAATAGTAATAAATAAATAAGATAAATGGAAAGGTTTCTTTTAAAACAAGAATACGTGGATAAGATAAAAAATGACCAAATACTTTATGGTCAGATTGCCTATTTAATCGGAGTGACCATTCTTTCAATGAGAGCCGTTCTCAATGAAAATAGTCCAAAGCTTACGCAAGCAAGCGCTTTACGCCATCTTAAAAATTATTGGGGGATAGAAAATGAATCAGAGCTATTGGAAGTTATTCCTGATTCAGAGGACAATAATAATACGCACCCTTCAATTATGCAAGCATCACATTAAACTTTTTCCAAAATGGCTGTAATCACATTCGACAGTAAGGTTTTTAAAGTGATCATGGATCGATTAGAATTTTTAGAAAAATCTATCAAAATAATGAGTTCTAATAATGGATTTAGCAGATGGATGTCAGAAGAGGAAGTAATGCAGATGACCGGCCTAAAGCCAAGAACACTGAGGGAAAAACGTAGACGTGGAGTTTTCAACTGGACCACCGCTACCGGCAGAAAAATACAATACTTAAGAAAAGATGTAGAAGGATATCTCGACAATAATTCCTCTATTTCAATAAAAAAGCCGATGCGCGAACATCAGCTTAAAGGTTAAATTTTTAAACGCATAAAAACTTGAACAGTGATGGCAAAGATACTATTCTCTTTCGTCCCTAACGAAAAAAAGTTGTACGAAGAACTTCCTTCGGAGAATCCGCTAATTATTAAACAGGAAGATGAAAACGGAAGCTTCCAGGCTGACGAAGATCAGCGTCGTTTTGAGCAGGATGAAGATCGCTGGCATCTGGATCAGGAATTCTAAACCTTTTAAAACTACCAATCTCATGATAAAAGATTTATCCAAAGAAAAAATTTTGCTGCAAAGAAGAATCGCGCACAAAAAACAATTAATGGAAACCAAGAAGAATGATTTCAATTATTACGATTTGGAGGCCAGGCGTCTTGAAAGAATAGTACATAACCTCTGGAATGAAATTCTTTCGGATCAAAGTAAACTGGCTAACCTGGAAATCAAACAATTAAACTATTCCGAATGAAAGAGATAAAATTTACATGCTCATACCTCGGCGCTCACTATGAAATAAGCTTTGAAAGTGATAGTGTTGAAAGAAACCGGCCCATTGAAGTAGTCTTTTCGGGATTCAAACTTGATGTCCCAGAATTGAGAATCAGCCACCCGTTATTATATGCCGAGATCAAAAAAGAGATGACAAAACATGCGGCCAAATATTGGGCAGGGGTAAATGATATATTCTCAAATTCCGACACTCGCTTACCATACGAAAAAAGCATTGCTGTTATGACGGTAGAAAATAAATAAAAGCCACAAATCAACCATTATGAACATTCTGCTTCCAGGCGCGGCCGAACTTAAAGCATTTCAGATTGAGCATTATTCTGAAATGCTTCTGAAACCGCGAAATTTTGAACATAAAATATTCTTAAGAAAACAAATAAAACTGCTCAAAGATGAAAGGATTTTTAATACTCGGACTGATAATTTTTACCGTGTCCTTCCTTTATTTAGGGGTTTCCATAATAATTGGAATTAGGAAATACAGGAAAGAAGTTAAAGAACTCGATGTAAGAGACTTTAAAAATTAACTGCTATGCTATACTTAATAATATCAATTGGTTTACTCACTTTCTTAATAGCAGGGGTAGTGATGCATTTTAAAGGAATAGAAGATTTAAAAAGATATAAAAAATGGGAAGGTTTTTCAGAATAGTAGCCGTATTAATTATTTCTCCTTACATACTCTTTATTTTTTTTAAAGATTTATGGAAATGGGAAAAGGAAAATCTTTAAGCTATAACGACTTAATTAATTCATTATGACAGATAATCTCATATTAATTCTTAAAAACAAAATGATCAGTGACGAGCGGTTGAGCGCAAGGAAACAAACGATCAGAGTGAGAAGGTTAGGCAAAGGAAATATGAAAAGCCATAGTATAAATTCCACCCTGGCGAAAGTTGAAAAAAATCAATTGGAAGGGCACGTGTAAGGACTTTCGAGGTTCGAATCCTCGTTGCCCGCGGTTTATAGGATTTACGTTTTGAATTGTAAGAGTAGTCAATCTTACACCCGCTCTTTTTTCTAATTGAGCGGCCATTTTTAAAAAAAATTAAAAGCTTTATATCATGAAAGTTTTATCAAAAAAAGAAGTTGAAACAGAAGTTGAGTTTCCAACTCCCTCATTTTGGAAAGAAGGTTCAAGTCACTTGAAGGTTACGGACAATTACATTATTTCCACGACTCCGGGCATTGTAGTAGTGTTTGAAAAGAAAGAAACCGCTTATGAAGAACGCTTGCAGGAAATCATGAATCCTCCTGTTTATAAAACTTTTGAGCAGGTAGATGAAACAGATTTTCTAAATGCATATAACAAGGCACTCACCAATATCGCATACCTGGTAACTGATTTCGAACCAGTTTTTTAAAATAGTTCTAAACCCAATTGTTCACAGTAAAAACAAAACATCATGAAAAAGAATCCCGATGAATTGAAGTTCTACTCTGGCCCTGATGATGAAGATGAAGATGAAGATGATGACCTGGATCCGGATGAGTAGCCAAAAAAAAACAAAGCCGGATAATCAGTCCGGCTTTAAAAAGTAATTAATCAATAATCGATATAAACAGAGAACAAAATTATGAAAATTATTATCAAAAAACTAAACATTGTTAATTTCAAAGGAATCAAGAATCTTGAAATTAATTTCAATCACATCACTGATATTTTCGGTGAGAATGCCGCCGGCAAAACAACCATCTTCGATGCTTTCACCTGGTTATTTTTTGGGAAAGATTCTACTGACAGAAAAGATTTTGAATTAAAACCAATTGACAAAAATGGTAAGGTATCAGAAAAAGTAGATGTGGAAGTTTCTGCTATCATTGAAGTGGACGGGAAACCGATTGAAGTAAAAAAAGTACTTCATGAAAAATGGGTAAAGAAACGTGGTGATCAGACGCCAAAATTTGAAGGAAATGAAAACCTGTTTTATTGGAATGATGTTCCTGCCCAATTGAAACAATACCAGGAAAAGATTGGTGAGCTACTCAATGAAAACATTTTCAAACTCATTACAAATCCGCTTTATTTTAATTCATTGAAATGGCAGGATAGAAGATCTGTTCTGTTGCAGATTGCCGGTGAAATTACCAATGAAGAACTGATCAATGGCAATCCTGATTTTGCTCCGCTGGCAAAGATTTTAAAGGATAAATCATTGGAAGAATATAAACGTGAAGTTGCCGCCAAAAAGAAAAAAATAAAGGCAGACCTGGAAGCAATTCCAACACGGATTGATGAAATAATCCGCAACATGCCTGCGGCTGTTGATTTCGATTCATTACGAAAATCTGTTGAGGAAAAGGAAAAAGAAATTGCTGTGATTGATAGTGCATTGCAGGATGCTACAAAGGTGATGCAGTCAGCTTTTGAGGCGAAAAGAAAACAGCAGAATGAATTGCATGAACTAAAAACAAAAGCCGCCAATCTTAAAAGTGAAATCCGCAGTAAGGTTCTGAATGCACACAATAAAAGGAAAGAAACTATTTCCGGTTTGGAATTTGAAATCAGGCTGAAAGAATCCGGACTTAAAACTCTTGAATCTGCAATTGAAAGCCATGCAAACAGTATCATCGGGTTCAATAATGAGCTTCAGCAATTGCGGGATCAATGGTTACAAGAAAATAAAAGGCAACTGATTTTTGATGAAAAAGAATTTGTTTGCCCGGCTTGTGAACGCGAACTGGAAGAAGATCATATTCATGAAACTAAAGAAAAACTTACCAATAATTTCAATGTTGATAAAGCGAAAAATCTTACTGCTATTGTTTCCAAATCTGATTTGATCAAAACAAAACTTGACGGTTATCAATCAAAAATTAAAGAGCTGGTAACAGAATTATCAGACAGGAAAATAAATCTTGAAACTCTTCATGCTTCTTTGGATAGTTCGGTTGCAGACCATAATAAAATCACTGCTAATTCTGAAAGTGAATTCAATAATGAATTGGAAGGCAACCAGGAATATGCCGGCATACTTTCAAGAATTACAGAAATGGAATCTGTTGTTTCTGAAGATGTGAAACCAGCAGATAATAGCGCTTTGCAGGAAAAGAAATCATCTCTTAAAATAGAAGTTGATGTTATCAAACGCCAACTCACTGATGAAGATGTGATTAATAAAAGTATTACCCGCCGCACTGAATTGGAAGAAGAAGAAGTGAATCTTTCACAGCAGCTGGCAGATCTGGAAGGAAATGAATATCTGGCGGAGCAATTTACCAAAGCCAAAATGGATACGCTGGTACAAAGAATCAATGGCCGATTCAAATATGTAACCTTCAAATTATTTGACCATACGATTGATGGTGGTGAATTTGAAATGTGCGATACATTGGTAAATGGCGTTCCTTTTACTGATGCCAACAATGCCGGAAAGATTAATGCAGGCATTGACATTATCAATACACTTTGCGAGCACTACAATACTTACGCTCCCATCTTCATTGATAACAGAGAATCTGTAAATAACCTGATTGATTGCAACAGCCAGGTAGTAAACCTTATTGTTTCAACTGATAAAAAATTGAGGGTAGCATAATGGAAAATATTAAATGCCAAAGATGCGGAAAGGAAATTAATATCAATGAAGCAATTACTCAAAGTATCGGATATAGAGATAGAGAAATGAAATATGATAGTTGGAAGAAAAAGTGGGTTAGTAAAGCTATTTATAAAACCAAACAAATGACTTTCTGTTCATCAGAATGTGCGGGAAATGAACAGATGTCAAATGAAGGATAAATTAAAAATTAATTAATCAAATCAAAAAACAAAATCAAATTATTATGACAGAAGTAAAAATGCCGGTAGCTCCGGCTCAAACAAACGGACAGCAAATAGCAAAAAAAGAATTTTCCCATAGCGAACGGTTTACTCAGGCGGTAGAAAGGGAATTTTCGGGAGGAGTGGGTGAAGTAAACCTCACTGGTTTTCAAAGAAAGTTAATTCAAAATTATTTCATCAAGATAGATTCTCTTTTCAAAGAAAGCGAAATCAAAAGGCTGGCAAAAGATGAAAAATATCGCGAACCAGTTCCTTACACCTGGGAAAATATAAATCTTACTAAACTGGCTGTAGATGTGATCTCTTATTCAGGCGTAGGTCTTGATCCTACGCAGGATAATCACATTAATCCGATTCCATACAAAAATAAGCATACAGGAAAGTATGATATCACTTTCATCGTTGGTTACAAAGGCGAAGAAGTGAAAGCTAAAAAATATGGGATGGACATTCCGGATGAAGTGGTGGTTGAATTGGTTTATGAAAAAGATAAATTCAAGGCAATCAAAAAAGACATCAATAACAAGGTTGAAAATTATATTTTCGAACAGTCTGAAGACTTTGATCGTGGTGCGTTGGTCGGAGGTTTTTATTATCATTCATTTTTTGAAAATCCCGTCAAAAATAAAATCAAAACTTTTTCTAAAGCAGACATTGACAAACGGAAACCAGACAAAGCATCTCCTGAATTTTGGGGAGGCATGAAGGATAAATGGGAGTTTGATCCGGGTTCTGGAAGAAATAAAATTGTTGGTAAAGAACAAGTTGAAGGTTGGTATGATGAAATGGCTTTCAAAACTGTTTACAAAGCTGCCTTTAAAGCCATTACTATTGACAGTGAAAAAATTGATGCTAATTATCTTTCTGTCATTGAAAAAGAAAATGAGAGTCGCAATCTCAAAATAGAAAATGAGGTAAACCAGGAAATTACAACTAAGGCCAATAAAAATGAAATAGGTTTTAAAGATGAGCCTCCTGTTCAAAATGCCGAAGAAGTTTCTGGACCCGAATCTAAAGAACCAAAGCCGAATGAAAACGGAGAAGTGGTTGAAGATTCTCCAAGCAACAATACTCTTTTCCCAGAAACCAATTCTTCACAGGAAAAAGCACCTTTCTAAAAGTCATGATTTTAAAAGTCCTTGGCTCCTCTTCTGCCGGCAACTGCTACTTACTCGAAAATGAAAAAGAAACCTTAATCATTGAAGCAGGATTGCGCTTTGATGAAATTAAAAGAGGGTTGAAATATAATCTTCGCAAAGTATGCGGTTGCCTGGTTAGCCATGAGCATGGCGACCATTGCAAAGGAGCCAAAGACATGTTGAATGCCGGCATTACCATATTTGCATCAGAGGGAACACACAAAGGCATCAATGGCTTTCTGAAATTCGACCGTCATCACCGGCAGGTAAATGTTTTTCCTGGTCAACAATTTTATGCAGGAAATTTCCGGATCATTCCTTTTGATGTAAAGCATGATGCTTATCAGCCAACAGGATTTTTGATCAATCATGAAGAAACCGGGACCATACTTTTTGTAACCGATACTTACTACGTAGCCAA
>Ga0134128_10007906_pt1 | contig 12810 bp, 8 predicted proteins | sample KB31754_FD_96462 | JGI IMG/M metagenome (GOLD analysis project Ga0134128, IMG submission 96462) | Terrestrial soil microbial communities with excess Nitrogen fertilizer from Kellogg Biological Station, Michigan, USA - KB3-175-4 | ecosystem: Environmental > Terrestrial > Soil > Unclassified ...
CGGTGAGTGGGGCGGGTAGCGCCAGCGACCGGTTCGCTTCACTACCCCCCTTTTTTTTTTTTTTTTGTTTTTGTTTGTGTGCGGGTCGTACTGGTCGAGATAGTATTACCAGCGGAAGCATTAGCGCGGGTTGCAGGAGACGCTCGCCCGGTATTTCAAGATTGCCTGGCAGGGGTGCCGGACTCTGGGTGCTGGACGACGATATTCGCGCCGCCGGCTGCCGTATTGCACACGTAGACTTCGGCTTTTCGGCCGGTTTGCGATTCGTATTTGGGAATGACGGTGGATTTGAATTCGTCGACGCTGTTAGTCGCCATTATCGCCACGGTACAACCGCCGAAACCGGCCCCGGTCATGCGCGCTCCGCAAGTTCCCTTGTGTTTGGTGGTAAGCTCGATCAGAGTGTCGAGTTCGGCGCAGCTCACCTCGAAGTCATCGCGCAAAGATTGGTGCGATTGCATCATCAACCGGCCGAGCGTTTCGAAGTCCTCTTTCTCGAGCGCTTGCACTGCTTGTTCCACGCGCTCGTTTTCGGTGACCACGTGCCTGCACCGTTTTGCCACCACCGGCAACAGTTGCGACTCGCATTCGGCTAACTGGGCTGTGGTGATGTCTCGCAGACTGGAGACCGGTTTTCTCAATATGGAACCGAGTAATTTGGCGCCGGTTGCGCATTCCTCGCGGCGGGCATTGTATTGGCTTTCCACCAGTCCGCGACGAACGCCCGAATTGGTGATCACTATCGACAAGCCATGTTTGCCCAGATGCAAAGGCACGTTGCGAGACTCGAGCGACCGGCAATCGATGAGCAGGGCACAGTCTGGTTCGGCAAGCGCCGAAACGAACTGATCCATGATTCCGCACTTCACGCCGACGAACTCGTTTTCCGCCTTTTGGGCGAAGAGAGCGATCTCCTTCGGGCTCATGCCAAGCGAGTTCACCACCCGGCACAACTCACCGACCGCGACTTCAACCGCCGCTGACGAACTGAGTCCCGCTCCTTGTGGAACGTTCCCCGATACCGCCGCGCGAAATCCACGCAGAGAAAACCCTGCCGCTTGCAGCATCTGCAGGACGCCGCGTACATAGTTGGACCAGGGATGCTCGCGGGTGCTTTTGATGTCGTCGAGCGAAAACGCGTCGACGGCCTTATACTCACATGAATAGAGTTGCACCGACGAATTGTCGTTTGGCAAAGCGGCGATCAACACTTCTTTGTCGATAGCGGCCGGCAACACGAACCCCTCGTTGTAATCGGTATGGTCTCCGATGAGATTGACTCGGCCGGGCGCACGTGCCACCACAGTAGGCTGTTGTCCAAACTGCTTCTCGAAAGAGGCGGAAATGTCGGCAACGCGTTGCTCAAGTTGAGGATGCATGCAATTCTCCTCTGTTGGGTTCGGCCGCTCGCAGTTCTTGTGCCTTTTGCTCAGGCAACGTATCGTTTACGAATGTCCCTGCCCCCGATTCGCAACCGGCGAGATATTTCAGTTTTTCCTTCGTGCGCAATGGTGGATAGAATTCAATGTGGAAATGACTGCCTGGATGATTGCCACCATCTGTGGGCTGCTGGTGCATGACCATCATGTACGGCATTGAAATACCCCACAGATTGTCGTATTTGCGCAAAACTACGCTGAGAAGATCCGCGAGCTGAGCTACAGCATGCTCATCAAAATGACGCAACGATGGCAGGTGTTGCTTGGCGTAAATGTGCACTTCGTAAGGATAACGCGCGTAGAAAGGCACGAAAGCCGCGAACTTTTCGTTTTCGAAAATAACTCGGGTCTTTTCCGCAAGTTCGCTCGTCACTATGTCGCAATGCAGGCAACGCTTGTGTTGGTTGTAATGTTTCTCCTCAGAATCGATTTCGCGCTGGATCTTCGGAGGAATAAAGGAAAATGCGTAAATCTGTCCATGCGGATGATGCAGCGTGACTCCAATTGCTTCGCCCTTGTTCTCGAAGATAAACACATAGGCAATTTCCTTGCGATCGCCCAGCTCGATGTAACGATCTTTCCAGACGTACACGAGTTCGATGAGGCGTTGTAAGGGCATTTCGGCAAGGCTGCCGTTGTGGTCCGACGAGTAAAGCACGACTTCGCAGGCGCCTTCGGAAGGTTGCACCGGACACAAGTCGAAGCCTTCTACCGCCGGAAGCGGTGGTGTCCTTTGAAGACTGGGGAATTTGTTCTCGAACACCACAAGCTCGTATGACGGCTCGGGCACTTCCGTCGGAAAACCACCCTCCTGAGTTGGACAGAGAGGACAGTAACCTGCCGGCGGCAGGAAGGTGCGGTCTTGTCTATGAGTCGCTGTGACGACCCACTCACTAAGTACAGGATTCCAGCGACGTTCAGACATGCGCGCCGACCTTCTCGTAGCCTGTGGGATGGCTTGAGTGCCAGCGCCAGGCATCACCGATAATGGTGGCGAGATCGGTTCGGCTTGGTGTCCAACCGAGCGCTTTGCGGATGCGGGCGCTGGAGGCGACAAGGGCGGCAGGATCGCCTAAGCGTCGTGCACCGATCACCGACGGCATCGGATGTCCTGTGACCTGGCGTACCGCGTCGATCACCTGTTTTACCGAGAACCCTTGTTCGCTGCCGAGGTTGTAAATCTGCACGGGCATTTCATCCAATGTGGCGAGCGCAAGCAGATGTGCCTCGGCGAGATCGCTCACGTGTATATAATCGCGAACGCAAGTACCATCGGCTGTAGTATAGTCATCACCGAATATGGTGGCGTGAGGCAGTCGGCCGCGAGCAACATCCAGCAAGATGGGAATGAGGTGCGTTTCCACGGAGTGATCTTCGCCGTGAGTTGCCGTCGCACCGGCTGCATTGAAATAGCGTAGCGACGCATAATGCAGTCCATAAGCGCCTGCGTACCATTTGAGGATCTTTTCGAAAGCGAGCTTGCTGTCGCCGTAAGGATTCGTCGGCACCAGCGGAAACTCCTCATCAATCGGACAGCGCGCCGGCTCACCATAGACGGCAGCGGTCGAGGAAAAGACAAATTTCTTTGTGCCATGTGCCAGCGCTTTATCAAGCAACCGGATGCCATTGGTGACGTTGTTGCGAAAGTACATTGCCGGTTGCTCGACAGACTCGCCTACGAGACTGAGAGCCGCAAAGTGCATTACCGCTTCCGGCTTGCCGGCGAACGCGCGGTCGAGATCCGCATCGTTGCCCATGTCGCCTTCGATAAACGTAGCTTGTTCAACTATTGCACCGCGATGGCCGCGCGACAGATTGTCCAGAACTATGACTTCGTGCCCTTTGTCGATAAGCAGCTCTGCAGCGACGCTGCCGATGTATCCTGCGCCGCCGACGACTAATACCTTCATCGTGACTGGTCCTCCCGGCGTGCTTGCTTCTGCGATTGCGCAGCACCATCCTGGATATCGTCCGACTCGGTCCTGACTTGGCTGCCTGCGGTTTTTGTTTCATCAGATGAGAATGAATAATAGATTAGCAACCTGCCGTCCGGCATTTGCTCCACTCGTTTCTTCATCTGTCTCGTGCGTTCCATAGCAATTCTCCAGAGGAGTTGCAGACAAGGCTGGATGTTTCAGGTGACGAAAACAACACCGACAGCCGCGGACGAGGCTTCGTGTTCCCGGTTCTTGGGGTTTGACCACAGGCAATTCTACATCCAGTCCTACATCTAGGACAACAGCTTCGGCAACGATCGCAACAATGACCGAGACCACAAAAAGTGCCTAAAAAAGATAGAAAAGTCGGTCAAAAAGGTGGAAAAGCGCGGAAGAGGGCGTGGTTAGGCGGTTGTTGCCTTCCTTCATCCCCCTTCCGAGCTCTGAGTCATTGCCGCTTATGCGACAAGCTGCGGTGTGTTGATCGCAAGCCGCCAGGTTTATCCCTTTTGCTCATTCACGCGCCGCACTAGATCCAGATCCAGCTTGGGCGTTCTATCCATAAACAGAAGCCCATTCATCTCCTGGTAAGTGTCGGTCAGTTGCGTCCAGCAATAGCCGGCGATTTTCGAATTAGCAAGCAGCGGTGATACCAACTGCTTGTACTTCAACGCGAGCTCCTCCGGAGTTTGCGCCCAGGAGTAGCCCCAACTGTCGTCGCCGGCCTCGATTTCGGGAGCAAAGCGCACGCCGCCGAACTCGTCGACGAGTATCGGCTTGCCGCGAGCAGACGCGCCGTCGACGACGAGCAATTTGCCGGCCGGACGAAATTCCGTCAGTAGTTTGTCGAACGCTTCCGCGGTATCGGCATAGCGTTCTGCGAACGTCTGGGGATTTCCGTCGTAGTCGTGGATGGTAACGATCTCGCCGCCGGCCGCTTCCCAACCGCTGTTGGAAATGGTCGGACGACTGGGATCAAGCGCGCGCGTCAGTTGACAAATGCCACGGACGTAATCGCGCTGCGCCACGGAGCCGGGAAGATCCGGAAGCCCCCATGACTCGTTAAACGGCACCCAGGCAACAATGCATGGATGGCTGTAGTCACGAGCGAGCACTTCCAACCATTGACGAGTCAGGCGTTGAACGGCGATCTGACTGAACTCATAGGCACTGGGCATTTCCTCCCAGACCATAAGTCCCAGCTTATCCGCCCAATACAGGAAACGAGGATTCTCAACTTTCTGGTGCTTGCGCACGCCGTTGAATCCCATCTCCTTCGCCAACTCGATGTCGCGTCTGAGCGCCTCGTCATCCGGAGCCGTGAGCCCGGACTGTGCCCAGTATCCCTGATCGAGAGCCATGCGCAAAACGCAATTTTCTCCGTTCAGGAGCAACTGTGTATCGCGCAATTGAACAGATCGCATCGCGGTGTAGCTTTTCACCGTATCGACCGGTTTGCCTTTGCTGTCGCGCACCTTGATGGTGGCATCGAACAGCGTCGGGTGATCGGGATGCCACTGCATGGATTGGCGTTCCTCTTCCGTAGAGGGAACGGGCAGGGCGATACTCGTTGTCGCTTTGCCGTCATTCAACGCAATCGATTGCGAGGCAATCGATTTGCCATCGCGGCTCAGAAAGACTTCGAGTGTGCAACCGTTAGTTTCACCTTCCGCCTGCGCCTCGAGGAGAATCTGCCATTGCTCGGTGTCGCAGCTCCACCGCAAAGCACTTACGTGCGTTGCCGGCACCACTTCGTACCAGACAGGTTGCCAGATGCCGCTTGTGCGGTCATACCAGATGCCGTGCGGCTTTGCGAGCCAATCCTGTTTTCCTCGCGGCTTGTGCATGTCGTGCGGGTTGTCTTCGGCGCGCACCACAATTGTATAAACGCCGGAGCGCGGTTTGATATCGGTGATGTCCGCGGCAAACGGTGTATAGCCGCCTTCATGTGTGGCGACCAATTTGCCGTTCACCCAAACGGTTGCCTGATAGTCGACAGCGCAGAAGTGCAACAGAAGTCGTTCGCCTTTTTGCAGGGTTGGGCTGCTGAACTTGCGGCGATACCACGCGGCTTTAAAAAAGCCGCGCTCGTTCACTCCGCTGGCCGGTGTTTCCGGTGCGAAGGGAACGTTAATCTTGGTTCGCCAGCGCACCTGAGAGGGGCGGCGCCCACGTCCTTCGACGTCTTTGGCCCAATCCCATACGCCGTTTAGAGATGACCATGAACGCTCCATTTGCGGACGCGGATGGCCGAAGGTTGCATGGGCGTTAACGCCCGGCGATTGAATATGCTTTTTCATACTATTGATTGCTCCAAAGCACAAGGGAGAGCCGGGCGACGCGTATGATTCTACGCATCGCCCGACTTCGGCTGAACCGCAGCCTGACTAACTCTTGTTCACAGCCTCAAGTACCCGTCGCAACTTGCGAGCAGGGATGTCCAACATCTTGATGAGGAAGCCGTATCTATCGGCGATTTCCTCCATCTGCTTGCTGAGCGGTTTGCCGGCTCCGTGTCCTGCCTTTTTCTCGATGCGAATCAGGCAGGGCGCATCACCGGCTTGAGCCCACTGCAGCGCAGCAGCGAACTTGAAGCTATGACCAGGAACGACGCGATCGTCGTGGTCGGCCGTCATCACGAGCGTGGGCGGATATTTCACGCCCTGGCGCACGTTGTGGTACGGAGAATAGGCGTACAACGCCTTGAACTCCGCCTCGTTTTCGTCGGCGTTGCCATAGTCACCGGTCCAGCCTTTGCCTGCCGTGAACTTCTGGAAACGCAGCATGTCCATCACGCCGACTTCCGGCAAGCAGGCGCCGTACAGCTCGGGGCGCTGCGTCATGCAGGCCCCGACTAGTAGTCCGCCGTTGCTGCCGCCGTTGATAGCGAGCTTGGGTGTCGATGTGTACTTGTTGGCAATCAGCCATTCGGCGCAAGCGATGAAGTCGTCGAAGACGTTTTGCTTCTTCAACTTCGTGCCGTCCTCGTGCCAATGCTTGCCGTACTCACCGCCGCCACGCAGAATCGCCTCGGCATAAATGCCGCCCATGTCCATCCATACAACGCGGCTGGACGAGAACGAAGGACCAAGCGAAATGTTGAATCCGCCGTAGCCGTAGAGCAGCGTCGGATTCTTGCCGTTGCGCTTCAGCCCCTTGCGGTAGCTGACGAACAAGGGAACCTTGGTGCCGTCCTTGCTGGTGGCAAACACGAGCTTGGTGACGTACTTCGAGGGATCGACATCGATCGCCGGCTTGAAATACACAGTGCTTTCGCCGGTGGCAATATCGTACTTGTAGGTGATCGCCGGAGACGTATAGCTGCTGAAGCTGTAATATGTCTCCATGTCTTCCGCAGCACCGCCGAAGCCGCTTGCCGAACCGATGCCGGGCAACTTCACTTCGCGAACGAAGCTGCCGTCCAGGTTGTGTTCCTTCACCGACGTATGCACGTCGGTCATGTATTGGCAGAAGAAGTGCTTGCCGACGAAGCTGGCGCTCTCGAAGATCGTGCGCGAATCCGTGGGCTCCGCGACGACATTCTCGATGTGCAGCGCACCCGGCGAACTCATGTTCACGTCCACAACGACGAGGCGCCCGCGCGGAGCATCGTGGTCGGTGTGGAAGTAAAAGAGGGCGCCGTCGTTATGTATAAATGTCCACTGCGAATCGGCGTTGTCGATCAGCTTCACCCACTCTTTGGCGCCCGTTTCCTTATAATAGAAACGCCAGCCGCCCGAGGCGCTGCTCGAAACGTAATTGATCACGTACTTCTTGTCGTCAGTCTCGCCGATGCCGAAGCTCAGCATCTCGTTGTCCGGCCTCTCGTAAATGAGTTCGTCTTCCGACTGCCGCGTTCCCACTCTATGGAAATAAGCCTTCTGAAAGACGGCCGGTGCGTTGGGATCCTTGGGCTCGGCATAGCGACCGTAATAGAAGCCGCGATTGTCCTGCGACCAGGAAGCGCCGGAGAACTTCACCCACTTGATGAGGTCTGGCAAATCTTCGCCTGTGGCGATATCGCGCACGCGGATCTCCGTCCAATCGGAGCCCGAGTAGGACAGACCATAGGCAAGCAGATTGCCGTCATGGCTTACCGCGAAGGCGGAAATGGCCGTGGTGCCGTCGGACGACAGGGTATTGGGATCAAGCAGAACGCGCTCGCCCTTCTCGTCACGGACAAACTGAACGGCCTGGTTCTGCAAGCCTTTGCGCCGAGAAAAGAACGTGCGATTGCCGCGCGTGTAAGGCGCGCTTTCGCTGTCGTAGTTCCACAAGGTCTTGAAGCGCTCGACCAAGGTCGAGCGAATCGGCAGTGCGGACAGGAACTTGTCGGTGACGGCGATTTCAGCGTCAACCCAGGACACCGTTTCTGCCGAGTCGGGATCTTCCAGCCAGCGGTAGGGATCGCTTACGACCGTGCCGAAGAAGTTGTCCTTTTGGTCGCTGCGCCGCGCGGCGGGATAGTTGAACCTATCTTTAGCCATAGCATGCTATCCTTTTGGAGTGCCACCGCCGGCGGTGGCACAATGAGGAAAAGAAAAAGCTGAATAACGGAGGGCGGCTTTTTGGGCACACCCTCCGTCGTAATTCAGCTAGCTCACCAGCTTCTTAGCGGCGGATTTCCACCGTGCACTGGAACGGCGCTTTCGTCGAAGCAGGCGGCGTCCAACCCCAGCGCTCCCAAAAGGGATTGCTGATCGGCACTTCCTTGAAGACGATCTTCGCCTTCTCAGCGGCCGCATTCAGGTTGACGTAGCACTCGAGAGTCGCCTGGCGCCAGTTGCTGGGATCCATGATGAGACGGAAGCCGTAATAGCTTACCTCTCGGCTGGATTCCCGCGGGTCGAGCTTCCACGTGTACCACGAGTAAGGATCGACCGTGAATTGCACCAGAACCTGTTCGCCGACATCCATACCGGGGGTATGGCTGCCGTTGTCGCGTTCGAAAACGCGCACGAACTGCTTGGTGGTAGGAACTTCAACACCGGAACCGCCATCGATCGGGCCCCAGCACCATGTGCAACGTCCCATGTACTCCGCACAACGATCGCAAAGCGTGAACGCGAAATCTTCGGTCCATGCCTGGCATTCGGGAGACTGGTTAGCACGGCAGGTGCCACGGTACGTACCCGGCGGCTGCGGCTTCGTCTTGCAAGACGGGCAAAGCAACGCCATATCTTATCTCCTTTAGAGACGCGATTACCGGAAACGCCGGGGATCGTGGTTGTGGTTCAGGCCGCAAGCGCAGCCCGTCGGATGCTTCGCCGGCTCAGGGTCGTTGATGAACTCCTTGTAGGGAGTGATCTTCGGCAGCTTGATGCGGCTGTGCAGATGGGCGCGAATCTTGGCGTGGTCGTTCCAGGTGTTGAGCTGGAACAGCACATACGTGAAGCCATCGGGCGGCATGAGCGGCTCGCCTTCGACGGCGACCTGCAGCATGCGCACGCCAACGGCAACCAGCCCCTGGCTCTCGCCCCAATTCTTGGGAAGCGGCAGCTCTTCGACTTCGGCGCCGGGCACGGGAGCAGCGTTGGCCTTCTCCCAGGGTGCCACCATGCCTGCAGGCGCTGCAACCGGCGACGCGGGCGTCGCGGCAGCAGGAGTCGCCTCGGTGGAAACCTCGGTGCCCTCAAAGGAAGTGGTGGCAGCAACGGTTTCACCATTCGCAGACGCATCGCCTTCGGACAGCTCATGGCCGTCCGGCTTGTTAGGCGGTGCAATCGGCTTCTGGCCGATGGCCTTGAGCGGATTCACGTCCATCTTCGCATGGAAGACGGAGGTGGGATCCTCACCGACGCGCATAGTCGCCGGGCCGCTGACCGGAGTCAGACGATCCGGATGCAACTGCATGCGTACACGCTCGTCCGCCGTGCGACCCTCGGGGTCGGGCGTGAAGAGCATGCTGGCGCCGTCGTCGCCGGTGCTGATGAAGAACGGCTGCGGAGCGCGAGCCATTTCCTTCACCTGGCGAACAACCGGGCTGTCGTCGCGATTGCCAATCGTTTGTGGACGAGGGTCGAGCCGCTTTTCGGCAAGCAGCTTGCCGTCCAGAAGCACGCGGACTTCCACCGGCGATGCAGCACCAACGAGCACCGAGAAGGCGCCGTGGCTCATCAGGCGGTAGTGGACATCCGCGAAGAATGCATTCGCCGGAGTGGCGACGTCGATATCGAAGCCATGCGTGATGATGTTGTTCGCATCGGTGATACCGACGAGCACTTCACGTCCGAACTTCTTATCGACGGCAACAATCGAACCGGTCATCGCCGGTGTCGTGTTCTTGCTCATGGATAACTCTCCTTCTATCGATCTGAATGGATAACTGGTTGCACACTGCGGCGGCAAGGCAGGATCAAACGAGGGCGATGCATGCATCGTCCCTACAATTTGACCGGCCCCGCCTTGCCGCTATGCAGCCGTTACAACCAGCGTTCCTTGACCGTGACGCCGTTGTCGGTGAAGTACCGATACGGACGCGGAGGACCCCACGTGCGACCGAAGTCGTCCGTGAGAACTTCCCAGGTAAGGAGTTGCACCGGACCGCCGAGCCGCCAGAAACGCCGCAGCGTCTCTCGCGCGTCGTTCTGGGCCAGCGGACCGAAGTCCGGGTCGTACTCGTGGCGCAGCGTAGACATGCCGACCTTGCTGAACCGGCCGGAGTCGACGATGCGGATGTCCGGCACGAACGACATGTCCGTGTAGAGGATCATCTGGCGCTTGAAGGCATGCTTGTCGGCATCCCAGGAAGCGACCGTCTGGATGATCTGGAGCATCTGCTGCAACGCCATCGGATGCACCGGGAACGTCGGGGCACCATAGCCGTACCACGTCCGGAACATTTGGGACATCTGAATCTGGTTTTGCCAGATCGAAATCACCATGTACATGTCCTCGAGCGTGTCGGGGATCGGGTCGAAGATGAGCGCCGGATCCCAACCCTTCTCCTTCAGGATAAGGTTGACCTGCGCCATCACGCGACGCACCCAGTCGAGCGCCTTCTTATTCAGCTTCTGCATCGAGTCTTCGGTGATGAAGGTCTCGAACAGCCGGCGATCGTTGTAGGTGCGGTCGATTTCGTGGAGCTTACTGCGATCCCACTTATCGACCTCGACCTCTTTCCACTCATCGGTCTCGATGATGTGACCATCATCGCCGAGCTTGAGCTTGCGGAAACGCACGGTCTCCTTGCCCAGGTACTTGTTGTACAGCTCGCCGATGTGCTTCTTCAGGTGCAAGCCGAACGCATACACGTCGTGGAACCACTGAATCGGGTACGAGTCGTGCATGGTCGAGTAGTTGGCCACGTCGACGAGCTTGTCGAAGCCGAGGCCGAGCAAGTCGATCTCAGGCTCCCAGATCATCTCGTCGTCGACCTGGTGCGAAGTGCCCTCGTGCAGGTACCGAGTGCGCATGAACGCCTGGTGGTACCGCATTTCGTCGCGGGCGATCTTCAGAAGGTGATGCGCTTCCCACGGCAGCTGCGGCGTGTTCTCCTCGTTGGCGAGGAAGCCGAGGATGTCGTTGGTCGGCACCAGCGGATGACAGTTGAGCGTCTTCAGGACGTCCTTGATGTCATCCTCGATGACCTTGCGGTCTGCGTCGGTGGACGCCTTGCGGTAAGCCGCCTCCAACTCCCCGAGCTGCCCTTCGAGCATGCGCCGGTGTTGCGAGTCGGGAAGCACCTCTTTTTCGCTCGGCAGAATGCCCGAGTGATACTCGAGTGCGTGCGCGGCATCCATGAACCACTCATAGCGTTCATGGCCCCACTTGGCGATCAGCGCGTCGACGAAGCGCTCGTCATGGGCGAACTTCTGAATGATCGACTTCGCCTCGGTTTCGCGGAACCAGGCGTTGTCGAAGTCCAGACGCGCGTGACCCATCCAGGCGTGGATCATCACCAACACCTGCATGACGATGTCGTTCGTCGAACCGAGCGCGATTTCACCCGGGTCCGAGTTCAGAGCGAACTCGAACACGTGACCGCTGCGACCCTGCATGGCCTGCTTGCCGTACCGCCAGTGGCGATAGTGGCGAGGCAGGCCCGCGTAGACGATGTCGTCCAGGATCTGCTGGTCGTTTTTCAGGGTGAAGTTGACCGGAGGCGGATTCAGGCCGTAGCGCTTGCCGACAGCATAGATGCGCTCGCCAAGAATCCGCAGGTCGTTCAAATACTTCTCGCCTTCTTTCGTCGGCGCAAGCTGCATAGTGACCTTATCTTCCATAGCGATCTCCTTAGCTGTCCTGTCCGGCGGGATCCTTCGAGAGGATCTCCTTCATCGCTTCCGGCACCTCGTCCTGATTGCGAACCTTAGAAGCGCCGACGTGACGCCGGGCAGCTTCCGACAACAGCTCGATAGCGGCCCAACCCCAGGTGGAGTTGCGACCGCCCCAGCCGTAGGGGTCGATCTCAAGATAACCGAAGTAGTTGAAGTCGCCCTGGCCGGGAGTGACCATGCGCTCAATGACTTCGGCGAGGAATGCCGGCGGCTCGAAGTTGTAACCGTCGGTTGCGTGGAACGCGTACCTGTTGTACACGGTCGCCGGATACTCACGGGCGGCAATTTCCATGCACAGCTCGTGAGCAGGGGAGAACATCGTGCCACCACCGGCGTCGATGGTGAAGAACTCCTGCTCGCTCTGCACCCGGAAGGCAATCGCGTTGTGCGGGACGAGGACGACGTCCACATCGCCGTAGCGCGAGCGCAACCAGATCAGGTTCAGCAGGAAGAAGAAGCGGGCGATAGCCATCGGCTCGCCGCCCATCGAGCCCGACGTATCGAACTCGAAGAAAACAACGGCCTTGGAATCGGGATCCCAACGCTCTTCGACGCGCTTGAAGCGCTGGTCGTCGTCGTCGTAGGGGAACTCTTCGACGGTGGGAATGTCATCGATGGACAGACCCTTCGCCTGGAATTCCTCAGGACGCGCATTGAACAGCGTGCGGTAACGCTCGAGCCGAGCCTCGTAGGTTGCCATCTCGTCGAGACGGGCCTGCGGACCGGTCTTCTTGATACCGCGCACGCGCAACTTGTATGCCAGGATCTTGTCGGCATCCTTGGCCAGCAGCCAGGGAAGATCGAACAGGAGCGAGAGCATCTCGGCCAGGTCTTCCCACGACAAGTCGAGGTAAACCAGATCCGAGGGATCATCGGAGGCATCCGGTCCGCCGCCGCCGTTGCCGCCACGGTCACGACCGGGACGCCAGCGAGGCTCGCCGACACCAACCGGCAAAGACGCGGAGGCAATCGGCAACTGGAAGTCGGAACCCGTGAGCGGCACATACTGATGTGCGTTGCTCATGCCTGCGATGTAGACACCCTTGAGGATGTCACCACCGCGACGGAGAAGCTCCTTGATGTGATCCTTGGTGATGCGCGGCCGAACACGATCCATGAAGCGGTCGCGGTCGGGCTTCGTGCGGTCGAGGTAAA
>Ga0134128_10007907_pt1 | contig 12809 bp, 7 predicted proteins | sample KB31754_FD_96462 | JGI IMG/M metagenome (GOLD analysis project Ga0134128, IMG submission 96462) | Terrestrial soil microbial communities with excess Nitrogen fertilizer from Kellogg Biological Station, Michigan, USA - KB3-175-4 | ecosystem: Environmental > Terrestrial > Soil > Unclassified ...
GAGATGGATCTCGGCCTGATCAAGGAGCTGGCGCGGCGCGGCGTGCCGCTCGTGTTCATGGACGTCGGCCGCGTCGGTCCGCGCATGAGCCACGTCCTCATCGACTATGGCAACGGCATCCGCCAGGCCGTGGACCATGTCGTCGGTCTCGGCCACAAGCGCGTGGCCTTCATCACCGGTCCGCTCGATCTGCACTCGGCGCGGACGCGTCGCCAGGCCTTTGTCGAGGGGATGCGCGCGCACCACCTGCGTCCCGATCCGAAACTGATTCGCGAAGGCACGCACACCGCCGACGGAGGCGAGAAGGCGATGGCCGGGCTGCTTCGCAGCGGCGGCAAGGCGCCGACGGCGGTCGTCTGCTCGAACGACTGGACGGCGATCGGCGCGCTGCACGCCATCGACGCCGCGGGGCTGCGCGTCCCCGAGGACATCTCGATCGTCGGCTTCGACGACATTCCGCTCGCGAGCTATACCAACCCGCCGCTGACGTCGGTACGGATGTCTGCGGGAGACGTGGGATCGACGGCCTTCGATGCGCTTTTCAGGCTGATCGGCGGCGAGCGGCTCGAGGGAGACGTCTACCAGATTCCGACGCAGCTCGTCGTCCGCCAGTCAACCGGCAAGCCCAAACGATCGGCATGAGTCCTCTTCCGCCTAAAGGCGGAAGCTACGGGACCTTCCGCCTAAAGGCGGAAGCCACGGGATCTTCTGGCTGAAGGCGGAAGCCGCGGGGCGCTGTGTGGCTTCCGCCTTCAGGCGGAAGTCAGCAGCCGTTCGAAGGCGTCCGGCGGCAGGTCGGCGAGCGATCTGACGTAGACGTCGGCGGCGAGCGGCGACTTGGCGTTGACGCCGATCGTCTTCATGCCGGCGCGACGGCCCGCTTCGACGCCCGCCGGAGCGTCCTCGACGACGACGCACCGCGATGGCGGAACGGACACTGCCGCCGCGGCCGCGAGAAAGACGTCGGGATCGGGCTTCCCTTTCTTCACTTCGTCAGCCGACACCATCGCGTCGATCAGCCCGTCGAACTTCAGCACGTGCAGCATCGTTTCGACGTTGAGACGCGGCGCAGACGAAGCGATCGCCTGCTTCCAGCCGTCGCGGTGCAGCCGCTCGACCCACTCGCGCGCGCCGGCCAGCGGCGTGAGGCCGCGCGCTTCGGCAAGCCGGCGGTACTCCGCTTCCTTCCAGTCGCCGATCCGGCGGATGCGGGTCGCGTCGGCCGCTTCACCCAGCCACGCACCGAGGATCCGATCGTTGCGCTGGCCGAAGCTGGCGAGAAAGCGATCGTAGGTGAGCTCGACCCCCTCGGCGCGCATCGCATCGCGCCACGAGAGCCAGTGGTACTCCTCCGAGTCCGCCAGGGTGCCATCGAGATCCCAAAGGACGGCGGAAGGAAACGCGGGATTCATTGCGGCTTCGCTTCCTTCGTATCCTTCGCTTCCTTCGTATCCTTCCTTTGTCCGTAATACGCCGACGGACCGTGCTTGCGGCTGTGATGCTTGTTGACGAGGCAGGGAGCGGGACGCGGCGCGTCGGGATTGAGCGCGCGCACCCGCCACTCGATCCGGGCGACGTACTCGAGCACCTCGGCGTGCTCGATCGCCTTGAAGGCGTCGCTGCCCCACGTGAAGGGGCCGTGGTTGGCTACGAGCACAGCGGTCATGTTGTCCGGCGACAGGTCCAGGCCGCGGAACGCTTCGACGATGACGAGCCCGGTGTTCTTCTCGTAGTCCTGCTCCACTTCGGTCTCGCTCATCGGCCGCGTCACCGGCACGTCGCCGTTGAAGTAATCGGCGTGCGTGGTTCCCATGCAGCGGATTGGCAGCCGCGCCTGCGCGAAGACCGTGGCGTACTCGGAGTGCGTGTGGACGATGCCGCCGATCGAGGGGAACGCGCGATAGAGCTCGAGGTGCGTCGGAGTGTCGGACGAGGGGCGGAGCCGGCTGTCGACGACCTCGCCGGTGTCGAGCGAGACGGGGACCATGTGGTCCGGCGTCAGCTGATCGTAAGGGACGCCGCTGGGCTTGATCGCAAAGAGGCGCGCCTTGCGATCGATCGCCGACACGTTGCCGAACGTCCCCATCACCAGGCCGGTCTCACCGAGCCGGCGGTTGGCCTTGTAGACGGTTTCTCTCAGGTCGGCGGCAAACATCATCAAACGGCGGCGACGCGGTTTACGGTCCTCTCCTTCAACGCGAGCAGCCGCTTCATCAGCGTCCCCAGATCGGGGCGAGCCCCCGCGTTCGCCGCGGCGGCGGCGGGCAGGCCGAAGGCGTCGTGCAGCTCGTGGTAGATCCTGTACAGCTCGTCGTAGACCGCCTTTGCGTCATGGCGGGGATCGAACCGCTTCGCCTTCAACGACGTCATGCGATCCTGCGCCTCCGTCCAGGTGTCGTAGCCGCCCCCGGCCGCGCCGGCGGTGACGGCGGCGGAGACCGCGGAGCCGAGCGCGGGCGTCTGCGGCGACCCGGCGATCAGCATCGGCTGGCCGATCACGTCGGCGTAGATCTGCATGAACAGATCGTTCTTCTCGGCAATGCCGCCGCAGCAGACGACGCGATCGATCGCCACGCCGTAATCACGCATGCGTTCGATGATGGCGCGCGCGCCAAACGCCGTTGCCTCGATCAGCGCCCGATAGATTTCGGCGCGGCTGGTGTGCAGCGTCTGGCCCAGGATCAAGCCGGTGAGCCGCGTATCCACGAGGATGGTACGGTTGCCGTTGTTCCAGTCGAGCGCGATCAGGCCGGACTCGCCGGGGGCGAGCGTCGAGGCCTCGGCCGACAGCTGGGCATGCAGCGCGTCACCGCCACGGCATACGCCTTCGACCCACCATTTCAAGAGATCGCCCACCGCCGACTGCCCCGCCTCGATGCCGAAGTAGTCCGGCATGATCGAGCCGTTGACGATGCCGCAGATGCCGGGGACGTTGGCGATCTCGTCGGCGACCGGCGCAATCGCGCAGTCGCACGTGGACGTGCCGATGATCTTCACGAGCGTGCCGGTGCGAACCCCGGATCCGACGGCGCCGTAGTGCGCGTCGAACCCGCCCATGGCAATCGCGATCCCTTCGCGGAGCCCGAGCGTCTTCGCCCACTCGGCGCTCAGTGTCCCCGCGGGGCGGCCCGGCGCATAGGCGTGATCGTAGAGGCGATCGCGCAGGTCGGCGAGCTTCGGATCGAGGCGTGAAAGGAACGACTTCGGGGGAAGTCCGCCCCACGCGTCCGCGTACATCGCCTTGTGACCGGCCGCACAGATGCAGCGGACGATCTTCCGGGGATCATCGACGCCGGCGAGAACGGCGGGGACGAAATCGGCGAGCTCGACCCAGCTTGCCGCGGCGTCGAAGACGTCGGGGGCCATCTTCAGGCAGTGCCAGATCTTCGACCACCACCATTCCGACGAATAGGTGCCGCCGATTGGCGCGAGCAGCTCGGGCGCGTGCGCCGTCGCCGTCTCGGTGATCGCCACCGCTTCGGCGGCCGACGTATGGTCCTTCCACAGCCAGGCATGCGCCGCGAGGTTGTTCTTCCACCGCGCGTCCGCCGCCAGGGGACGCGCCTTCGCGTCAACCGGCAGCGGCGTCGAGCCGGTCGTGTCGACACCGATGCCGATCACCCGATCGCGGCTGAACTGCGGATCCCCTTCCGCAGCCTTCAAGGCATCGACCACCGCGACGCGAAGCCCCTCGACGTAGTCGGCCGGATTCTGCCGCGCCAGATGCGGCTGCTTCGGATCGAGCAGCACGCCCTGCTCGCCGCTGGGATAGTCGAACACCTTCGTGCCGACCACCCTGCCGTCAGCCGTGTCGACGACCACCGCGCGAACCGAGTTGGTCCCGTAATCGATGCCTATGGTGAATGTCGGCATGCGGCCCCTGTCAACTCCGCAACTTCACAACGCCCAACTCCCAATCAACTCCCAAGGCCAACTCCCAAAACTCCCAAAACTCTCAAAGCATCGACACTTGGGAATTGGTGGTTGGGTATTACTTGGGCGTTGTGAGTTGCGGAGTTGGGAATTGACACGTTCGCCTCACCCGACCAGCACCGGCGAAACCACATCCAGCACATCCGGCCCGGTGCCGGCTTTGCGCGCCTTGTCGAGCTGCGGCTGCAGCGCGACGATGCGCACCGCCTTCAGCGCGAGGTTGGCGAAGTTGATCATGCTGCGCTCGATGGCGCGGGTCGGATCCTCGCGATACGTGAACTGATCCTGGCTGTACCAACCCTGATAATTGCGGACGAACGTGGTGTAGAGATACTCGACCGACTCCGGGATGGAGATGGTGCCGAACATGAGGTCCTGGTCGTTGCGCCCCTGCCGCGCGTCGTTGATGTCGAACTTGTGCACCGGCACGCCGGCCCAGTCGGCCAGGTCGCACGCCGTCGACGCCGTCGTCGCTTCCATCTTCTGGTGGCCGTAGTCGATGGTCAGGCCGCAGTTGCTGCCGCCGCACGCCTGGTTCACCTTCTGCGCGACGAGGATCGCGGACGCCGCGGTCGGGATGATCATGAACAGCTCGCGCGGCTCGTACGGCTTGGGCTCAATCCCCAGCCTGACGCCGGCCTTCAGGCATTCCTTGTTGACCGCGATCAGCGCCTCGGTGAACCAGCCGATCGATTCCTTGTAGTCGATCTGGAAGTGGTAGTCGGCCCCGTCGGAGCCCGGCCACACGCTGAGCACCGGGATCTTCAGCGTCTTGCAGATCTCGACGCCCTTCATGATCTCGTCGAGCGCGGCGCGGCGCAGCGCCGGATCCGGATTGCACGGTCCGCCGAGACGGAACTTCGGGTTGGTCCAGGTGTTGATGTTGCACGTGGGGATCGTCATCCCCAGCTCGGCGAGGAAGCCGTCACGCGCGCGCTCGATCGCCTTCGGATCGAGATCGCCGTTGAGCGTCTTCTCGAAGACGCTCTGGTGGATCTCGATGGCGTCGACGCCGGCGGCTTTGGTGCGGCGGCACTGCCCTTCGAAGTCATTGCGGAAGCCGGGGTCGTCCGAGTGGTAGCCCGGAGGCGCGAACCGGTCGCAGAAGTCTCCCGCCGACCAGTGGCCGACGCTGTGCTGGATCTTCAGGGTCTTCATGAACTCGATCGACTCCTCGCGTCCCATGTACGCCTTCTTCGAGGCGGCGAGCGCGAGCTGATCTGCACTGAAACGGGCCATCTCCATCCTCCGAATCGCGCATGCTACCACGTCTTCTTTCCGAGGGGCTTTGCCCCTCGGACTCCCCTACACGCGTCCTCGCTCGCGGCGCTCGCTACCGCGCTCCTTCGTTTTCTTTGCCCTCCTTCGCATCCTTGGTTTTCAAGCGAAGGATCGTCAGCGAGTGCGCGGGGAAGGTGAACTGCCCGCCGGTGAGCGTCGCCGTCGACGTCTTCGGGCGCACCTTCTGGTCGTCGCCGAAGGTGTGCGTGGCCTTGAGGTCGGGGTGGTTCATCTGCCAGACGGCGGCGGGCCCGGCCCAGCTGCCACTCTGGTTCTCGATCGTCGCGGTGATGTCCCGGTCCTTGCTGCGGTTCAGCACGTTGACCACGACTTCACGCGTCCGCGGATCGAGCGTGGCGGACACGTCGAGGTACTTCGCTTCCTGAAGCCGCTGCGGGATCTTGTAAGTCGGGGACGACACCCACACGTCGAGCGACGTGTTGCCGCGCTGCCTGCCGTACTCGGCGATCGGAAAGTAGATCGGCTGGAGGAACAGACCCTTCTCATTGGTCATGATCGGCGCGATCACGTTGACCATCTGCGCCAGGTTGGCCATCTTGACGATGTCGGCGTTGCGGAAGAAGGTGTTGAAGAACATCCCCATCGCCAGCGCGTCCTCGAAGTTGTAGATCTCTTCGAGCTTCTGCTCGTTGAAGGCGCGGTACCAGACGTTCCACTCGTCGTAGGCGATGTAGATCGGCCGCGGGTTCGGACCGGTCTGCGCCTCGCGGATGAGACCGCGCGTGGTGTCGATGTAGCGCTCGACGGTCTGCTGCCAGCCGCCGAGATACGCCTCAAGATCGTTCGCGCGGTTGTTGATGTAGGTGTGAAGCGCGACGTAGTCGACGGTGTTGCGCAGCGTCTGGATGACGGTGCGGTTCCACAGCAGCCAGTCGGCCCCGTAGTTGCTCGAGCCGCTGGCGACCAGCTTGATCGAGGGGTCGATGCCGCGCATCGCCTTGGCGGCCTCGAGCGCGAACTTCGAGTACTCCTCGGCGTTCTTGTGGCCGAGCTGCCACGGTCCGTCGATCTCGTTGCCGAGCGCCCAGTACTTGACGTTGTACGGCTGGTCGCGCCCGTTCTTCCGGCGCTGGTCGGCCCAGTAGGTACGCTTCGGACTGTTGGTGTATTCCACCCAGTCACGGGCGTCGCCGATCGAGCCAAGGCCGAGGTTGACGCAGATGTACGGCTCGGCGGCGATCGTCTCGGCGTAGCGCAGAAACTCATCGGTGCCGAAGCGGTTCGACTCGACGTCATTCCAGGCGAGCTCGGGGCGCGCGGGGCGCTGATCCTTCGGTCCGATGCCGTCCTTCCAGTTGTAGCCCGACGCGAAGTTGCCGCCCGGCCAGCGCAGGATCGACACGCCCAGTCCCTTGACGGCCTGCAGGACGTCCGTGCGGAACCCGAAGGCGTCCGACAGCGGGCTTTTTTCCTGGTAGATGCCGCCGTAAATCATCCGGCCGAGGTGCTCGGCGAAGTTGCCGAACAAGAGGGGATCGACATCGCCGATGGTGCGGTCGAGGTCGATTTTGATCCGCGCGACCGCCGGCTCGGGCGGCAGTCGTCCCGCCGAAGTCGCCGGGGACGAAGGCGGACCGACGATCAGGCCCATCACCACGCTACTCATCACGATCAGCTGCTTCACTGCGGCGTCCTCCAGCGGTGGAACGTAGCATGCGTGCGTTCCCGGCGCGCCTGGCCGCGGGGTCTTGCGCGTCGGGAATGTAAACGCTATCATCCCCGCCGCCGGGCTGTGTAAACGATTACAAAAGCAAACGTTTCCAGTCCGCCGTCTCTGGGAGGAGTCGCACACATGTCAAACGTCCGCTCGCGCGCGGTCCTGCTGCTCCTCGCGGCAGTCCTCGGCGCCCCCTTCGCCGCCGGCGCCCAGGTCCGCATCACCGGCGCCATCACCGGCCTCGTCACCGACCCCTCGGATGCCGTCATCCCCGGCGCTACCGTCCAGCTCACCGACGAAGGCACCGGCGCCACCAAGGAAGCCGTCACCTCCACCAATGGCGTGTTCCAGTTCTTCGATCTCAACTCCGGCCGCTACACCGTCAGCGTCACGCTGCAGGGGTTCCAGACCGCCAAGTACGAGCACGTCGTCGTCGAAGCGTCGCGATCGACCGACCTGCGGGTGAAGCTGGGCGTCGGCGCGACCACCGAGACGGTGACCGTCAGCGGCGCGGCACCCGTGCTCGAGGCGACGCAGAACGCGATCTCGACCACCCTCGATCGCAAGCAGATTACCGAGCTGCCGCTGAACAGCCGCGACGCCTTCGGCCTGGCCCGTCTCGTGCCCGGCGTCGTCGCGCTGCCGGGCGCCAGCGGATCGACCGCCGGCCAGAGCGGCAGCACGCACTACAACGGCATGCCGGGTGGCACGATCAACCCGACGCTCGACGGCGTGAACAACTCCTCGAACGGGTTCAAGAGCGGCGGCACCAGCTTCTTCGGCACCGTGCCGGCACGGCTCGGCGCGGTCGAGGAAATCACCGTCGAGTCGGCGGGGCTCGGCGGCGACGCCGGCGTCGAAGGAGGCGTGAACCTCAAGTTCGTGACGCGCCGCGGCACGCGGAACTACCACGCCAGCGCGTTCGATCAACTGCAGAACGACATCCTCAACGCCAACAGCTACTTCAACACCTCGCGCGGCATCGCGGAGCGCAAGGTGCGGCAGCACGACTTCGGCTTCAACTTCGGCGGCCCCCTCGTGCCGACCGGGAAGTGGCGCGACAAGCTGTTCCTGTTCGTCAACTACGAGCAGCAGTACCTGCCGTTGACGCAGACGCGCAGCAACACGATCCTGACGCAGGAGGCCGAACAGGGCGTCTTCCGCTACCAGACGGCGACCGGCGAACAGCGCACCGTCAACGTGCTGCAGATCGCAGCGGCCAACGGCTTCCCCTCCGCGACCGATCCGTCCATCGCCGCGATCCTGGCGAAGGAAACCACCGCGCGAGGGCTTGGCGTCGCGGAGTTCAACAACCTGCGCACCGACACGCTCTCGTGGCTGCAGCCGCAGACGCAGATGAACTACTACCCCACCGCGCGCATGGACTACCAGATCAACTCCAAGCTGTCGTGGATGGGGAGCTGGAATCTCTACCGCCAGGACGCGCGCGGGCGGCCGCTGTGGCCGTTCGCGGGACAGCCGATCCAGCTCGATACGTTCCACAGCTCGTGGTGGGTGACGTCAACCGGCTTCAACTGGCAGCCGACGAGCAACACGTTCAACGAATTCCGCTATGGCATTCAGCACAGCGGCGACACGACGCCGCACCGGGAGTTCGATGACTACAAGTTGAACGGCATGGCCAATACCGGCCTGCCGCTGCGGCTGACGCTGCCGCTCGGCCTCCAGCCGATCTCCGCCGACAACGCGCCGATCACCGGGCGCCATTACATCACCACGCTCTACGACACGGCGACGTTCCTGCGCGGCAACCACACGCTCAAGGTCGGCGGCAACTACCGCGACACGCAGTGGCACGACACGTCGTTCGACGGCACCGGCTCCGGCGGCTACCTGGGCCTGCCCCGCTACACCATCGGATCGCCGGCCGGCGACCCCGCATCCGCCATCTTCAACACCACGACGATCCCCGGGTTGGTGGCGGCCGATCAGGCGACCGCGCTGTCGCTCTACGCGCTGCTCACGGGGCGGGTCTCGCAGGTCGTCACCGGCAAGGTCGTGGACATCAATACGCTCCAGTATTCCGACGACGTTCCGCGCGAGAACTGGACCTCGGCGTGGTTCAACGGCGTGTTCGCGCAGGACTCCTGGCGCATGAAGCCGAACTTCACCCTGAACTACGGCATGCGCTGGGAGGTTGCGCAGGCGCCTTACAACCACCTCGGGATCGCGGTGTTCCCCGACTTCGCGAACCTGTTCGGCCCGTCAACGGGTCTTTTCCAGCCGGGCGTGCTCAACGGCGAAGCGAACCCGGTGATGCGCCGCGGCAAGTACGGCGCCAAGACCGACTGGGTCAACCCCGCGCCGCGCGTCGGCTTCGCCTGGACGCCTGATTTCGCCGAGGGTGGGTGGATGGGCCGCATCTTCGGCAGCGGCTCGAACACCGTCATCCGCGGCAGCTACGACATCACCTACTACGACGAGGGCACGAACATGTTCTCGTCCACCGCGGGCAACAACCCGGGCCAGTCGCAGCAACTGCTGCTCGCGCCGGGCAACGGCTTCGCCCCGGGCCAGTTGACGCTGCAGTCTCCGCTGCCCCCGTTCGTCGCCTTCCCGCTGCAGTACCAGGACGTGTGGCCGCAGTCCGACTTCACCTTCGGCACCACCGGGTTCTCGACGATGAAGGACGACCTGAAGCTGCCGTCGGTGCAATCGTTCAACATCGGCATCCAGCGGGAGATCTCGAAGAACACGGTGATCGAGGCGCGCTTCCTTGCCAACAAGGGCAGCAACGTCTGGCACACCTACAACATCAACGAAGTGAACGTGATCGAGAACGGCTTCGCCGACGAGTTCAAGCGCGCGCAGCAGAACCTGGCCATCAACCAGGCGGCCGGCGTCACCAGCTTCGCCAACCGCGGTCTGCCGGGCCAGGTGCCGCTGCCGCTCTTCGACGCGATGTTCGGCGCGCGCGGCTCGCAGCCGGCGCTGTCGGCGGCGCAGGGTTACACCAACGGCACGTTCATCAACAACCTGAACCTCGGCGAGGCCGGCCGCCTCGCGCAGAGCCTGGCCAGCAACGTGATCTACGCCTGCCGTCTCTACGGGATCAACTTCGGCCCGTGCGCCTCGCGCGGCTTCGACGCGGCGGGGACGCAGCCGATCAACTTCTGGTACCCCAACCCGTTCGGCACCGGCGGCAGCGTCAACCTGGTCGACGACAACTCCTTCACCCGCTACAAGGCGCTGCAGATGCAGCTGCGGCGGCGCTACGCCGGCGGGGTCACGTCCACGGTGAACTACACGCTGGCGAAGAACACCGCGGACCTGTGGGCCGACAACGCGACGCAGTCGTTCAACTATTCAACACTGCGCGATCAGGCGCGCAACATCGGGCCGTCGCCCTTCGACGTTCGCCACGTGCTGCAGGCCTACGGCACCTACGATCTGCCGTTCGGCAAGGATCGCCACTTCGCCATCGGCAACTCGCTGCTCGACGGCATCGTCGGCGGCTGGACGGTCGGCGCGGTCTTCACCGCGCAGTCCGGCAATCCGTTCCGCCTCTCGAGCGGACGGCAGACGCTGAACCAGGAAGACGCGGGCGTGGTGCTCGCGCCGGGGGTGACCGTGGAGCAGATCCAGAAGATGATCCACATCTCGCCGGGACCCGGGTTCAACCGCTACTGGATCGATCCGCAGCTGATCGGCGCCGACGGCCGCGCCAATCCGGCCTTCCTGCTGCCGCCGACCACACCCGGCGAGCAGGGAGATCTGATCTATCTGCGCACGCCGGCGATCTGGAACATCGATGCCTCGCTCGGCAAGACCTTTCCGATCGCGCCGAACGGCGGGTCGATGACGATCTTCCTCACCTCACGCAATGTGCTGAACCATCCGATCTGGGGCACCGGCCTCGGCGCGCTGACCGACGCCAGCATCACCAGCACGACGTTCGGCCAGACGACGCAGCCGGTGAATGGTGCGAGAACGATTCAGCTCAGGCTGGAGGTGAAGTTCTGACGCTCCCGATTGTCGATTGGCGATTGCCGACTGCAGATTGACGGATTGACGAGTAACGGGATTGAAGAGTGGGATTGAAGATTGAAATCGACAATCCCAATCAACAATCGAAAATCGACAATCCGTCAATCGTCATTCCTCAATCGTCAATCCTCAATCGCGACGGTCAGCGAAACGAGCCGCCGGCGAGAATCGTCGCGTCGCCGTTCTTCACGCGCACCTGATCGAACGACACGGCGAAGTGGCCGAGGCTGGTGACCAGCCTGCCTGAGCCGCCCGACAGCGCGATCGTGCCGATGGGCTTGAAGTCGATCGTGACTTGCAGCGCGACACCGTCGGCAAGATTGACATTGCGGACGTTGACCGTCAGCGACGTCGAACCGCCGCTGCAGAACTTCGACATGTCGGCGACCGCCTCGCCCGACGGCGTGACGCCGTTGATTGCGGCGCCGGTCAACGTTTCCTTCTCCGACCCGCACCCGCCACCACCACCGCCGGAAGCCGTCTGGGAACTATCGGAGAGGACGGACGGAGCCGTCGGACTTGGAGAGCCTTCGCGGCCGCCGCAGCCGGCGGCCATCAGCAGCGCCGCCATCGCGATGGCGGTCGTCATCTTCGTCGCGTTCATGCGCACTCAACCTCCTCGAGCACGGGCACCCCGGCAGCGCCGTGCTGGAGGTCGTTAGTGCACGTTCCGGTCCGATAGAGGGCGAATCGACCAGGCTGACTTCAGCACCAGCTCAGCGTCTGATCATGCGGAGCCCGAAGACGGCAGCAATATCATTGCCGCCGGTCGCCTGGAATCGTACGGTCACCTTCTGCTTGCCCTGCACGAGCGCCGCGGGGATCGCGTACTCGCGATCGAGGAAACGGTTTTCGCTGCTGACGTCGAAGCGCTCCTGCGCGATCGACTGGCCGTCCACCAGGATGTCGAACGTGCGCGGACGGCGGCTGTCGGAGTGATAGGTCGCGACGAGCACGTTGGCCTTCGACGGATCGATCGGCATGTCGAACGAGAACCAGCCGCGCCCGGTGCGGCCGGTGCGCTGGTTGAGGCGGGCGACGCCGGTGTTCTCTCCCTGCTGGTTGAAGTCGCGTTCCGGCTGCATCTCGCCCGGCTGCAGGAACGCCACCGTCGCCGCTTCGAGCTGCTTCTGGCGTTCACGCTCCGCGGCGATCTCCGCCGACTTCTTCGCCCATTCCGCGGGCGTGTAGAGATCGAAGTAGCCGGTGTAGACGTGGCGGTGCAGACGATAGAACGGGACGAGATCGAGGTCCCTGTCCTTGCCGACGCCGTCGGTGCGGAACTCCCCTGGACGATCGGCAATCGGCTTGAGCCAGTCGGAGGGATTGCGGCTCGCGGTGACGAGCGCCGGGACGTCGACGCTCGGCTGCTGGCGCCCACCGCCCCCCCCGCCGGCCGCTCCGCGTCCCTGGCCACGCGGCGGCTCGGGACCGAGGTCGCCCGCGAGGACGAGCGGGCCCCACATGATCGCAGTGACGCTCGGATCGTCCACCAGCGGCTCCAGGTGCAGCGCCTTGGGCAGCACCAGCGCGACGGTGTCGCCCGGCTTCCACGTTCGTTTCAGCTCGACGTAGGCGCCCGGCTCCGCCAGGTTCGCGACGCTCTCGCCGTTCACCTTCACGGTGAAGCCCTGGCCCGCCCATCGCGGGCGGCGCAGCGCGAGCGTGAACGCCTTCGCCGCGCGCGGCGTGAGCGTCAGCTTCACCTCGTCCCCTTCGGGGAACGACGTCTCCAACGCCAGCTTCACCCCTTCGGCGGCCCACTCGGCCGTCGATGGCGCGTAGATGTTCACCCAGAGACGATCGGGCCCCGTGTAGTAGACGCCGTCGCCGTGCAGCGCGTGGGTTTCCATCCCCGTGCCGACGCAGCAGGTAAAGCTCTGCGCCATGTTCTGGTACTCGCGACGCA
>Ga0134128_10007910_pt1 | contig 12806 bp, 11 predicted proteins | sample KB31754_FD_96462 | JGI IMG/M metagenome (GOLD analysis project Ga0134128, IMG submission 96462) | Terrestrial soil microbial communities with excess Nitrogen fertilizer from Kellogg Biological Station, Michigan, USA - KB3-175-4 | ecosystem: Environmental > Terrestrial > Soil > Unclassified ...
CCCCGTCGGCGGCCGCGTAGCGGCTGGTGGCGAGCACCGCGGCCACCTCCTGGGCCTGGTACATCACCTTCTCGACCGGCAGCACCATCTGGGTGTCCGACATGAGGGTCGGCATCCAGTGCAGGTTGTACTTGGCCAGCGTCTCGCCGGTGATGACCGCGAGCACGCCCGGGATCGCGGTGGCCTTGGACGCGTCGATCTTCCTGATCTTGGCGTGCGCGAAGGGGCTGCGCACGATGTCGAGATAGAGCATGCCGGGCAGCACCACGTCGTCGACGTAGGTGCCCCTGCCGCGGATGAAGCGGGGATCCTCCTTGCGCTTGACCGAGTGCCCCATCCCGCCGACTTCCGGTGACGTCTTGGGTGCCATCATCCGCCTCCCTGGAGCGTGGCCGCCGCGTGCTGGATGGCCTTGACGATGTTCACGTACCCGGTGCACCGGCAGAGATTGCCCGAGATGGCCCGGCGGATCTCGTCCTCGGTGGGCTTGGGGTTCTTCTTGAGGAAGGCCACGCTGGTCATCAGCATCCCCGGCGTGCAGTAGCCGCACTGCAGCCCGTGCTCGGCCATGAAGCCTTCCTGCAGGGGATGGAGCTTGCCGTCCTGCTCGAGCCCCTCCACGGTGGTGATCTCGCGGCCGTGGGCCTGGACCGCGAACACGGTGCAGGACTTCACCGGCCGGCCGTCGAGCAGCACGGTGCAGGCCCCGCAGTGGCTCGTGTCGCAGCCGATGTGGGTGCCGGTGAGGCGCAGGTTCTCCCGGATCAGGTGGACGAGCAGGAGGCGCGGCTCCACCTCCGCCTCGTGCTTCTCGCCGTTGACCGCGACCTTGACCAGCATCTCAGGCCCCTTTCTGCGCGCGCTCGATCGCCTTGCGGAGAGCACGGCCAGTCAGTACCCGCACCAGGTCCCGCTTGTACTCGACCGAGCCCCGGAGGTCGGCCGACGGGTCGGCCGCCTCCGCCGCGAGCTGGGACGCCTGCTTGATCGCGGCCTCGTCGGGCCGCTTGCCCCGCAGCGCGGCCTCGGCCTTGCCCGCCTTGATCGGCACCGAGCCCACGTTGGTGAGGCCGATGCCGATCTCCTGGCAGACGCCGTCCGCGAGCGTGAGCTGCACCGCCACCGCGGCGGTGGCGAAGTCGCCCACCTTGCGCTCCATCTTCACGTACGCGCCGCCGCTGCCCGGGCGCGGGGCCGGCACCCGGATCTCGGTCACGATCTCGTCGGGACGGAGCGCGGTGCTGAAGGGGCCGGTGAAGAAGGCCCCGATCGGGATCCGGCGCTCGCCCGCGGTCCCGACCGCCACCACCTCCGCGCCCAGGGCCAGCATGGTCGCCGGGTGGTCGTTGGCGGGGTCGCCGTGCGCGAGGTTGCCGCCGACGGTGGCCATGTTGCGGACGATCGGGTCCGCGATGACCTTGCACGTGTCGAGCAGGAGCGGATAACGCCGGCGCACCACGTCCGATTCCTCGAGGTCGGCCTCGCGGGTGAGGCCGCCGATGCGGAGGGCGCCGCCGTCCTCGCGCACGTAGGCGAGGCCGGGCAGCCCGTTGATGTCGACCAGGTGGTGCGGGGTGGCGAGCCGCAGCTTCATGAGCGGGATCAGGCTCTGGCCTCCCGAGAGGACCTTGGCGTCGTCGCCGAGATTGGCGAGCAGGGCGGTGGCCTCGCCGAGCGAGCTGGGGGAGTGGTACTCAAAGGCGCCCGGAATCATCGTGGTGACTCCCTTCTGGATCTGCCCCGCGCGGCTGGCGGTCAGGCCGAGGCCGAGCCGCTTGAGGGTGATCCGCAGCAACTCCAGCGATAGCGTGGGCACCGTGCCGGTCTGCACGAGGTAACGCCTGAGCCTCGCCAGGCTCCACCGCGTCCCCTGGATGCCCAGATCCCGGGGTCGGGCGCCGACGACCATGGCGATGTGACGCAAGGCCTCCGGAGAGATCCGCGAGGGACGTCCGGGGCGGGCCCGATCCGCGAGGCCGTCCACACCCGCATGCTCGAAGCGCCGGAGCCAGTGGGTGACGGTGGGACGGGAGAGACGGAGGCGCCGCATGATCTCGGGCACCGGCACCCCCGCGGCCGAGAGCAGCACGGCCGCCGCCCGCGCCCGGCTCGCCGCCGGGCCCGCGTCGCGCAGGCCGATCAGCGCGAGGCGCTCCGCCTCCGACGGCGGCCGCACGAACCGGCTGGGTACGTCTGGTGCCACCCATCACCTCTCCCTCGAGGGCCGGAGAGCATCATGGCAAGGGACTTCCTGGTGGTCGGTAAGTCCCCGTCGGCCGGGAAGGTACGAGACGCCGGTGATGCTGTCAAGGGAGCGGCTCGAGCGGCGGCGCCTCTCCGTCGGGCAGGGGGTAGCGGTCCACGTTGAGCACCATCGAGACGATCGAGTAGTAGCCGACCGCCGCGATCAGGTCGATCACGCCCTGCTCGCCGAAGCGGCCCGTCACCGCCTGGAACGCGGTGTCGGACACCGCCTTGTCGCGGAACAGCTCGCTCGCGAAGTCGTAGACGATGCGCTGGTCGTCGGTCATGCCGGCCGGGCGGCGGCCCTCCGCGATCGCGTCGATGATCGCGTCCGGCAGCCCTGCGGTGCGCGCGAGACGACGATGCGCCCAGAACTCGAACTGCGCGCCCCAGAACCGCCCCGCGATCAGGATCGCCATCTCGTTGAGCGGGCCCGGGATCACGGACTGGAAGCGGACGTACTCGCCCACCTTCTGCACGCGGTCCGCGACCTCGGGGCTGCGGAGCAGGGCGTTGAAGGGACCGGTGGCGCCCTTGCGCGGGCCGGAGACGATCGCCTGGTAGCTCTCGCGCTGGCGCGGGGTCATGGTGGCCTCGGTGAGGAGCGGGAAGCGTCGGCTCATGGATCTCTCCTGGTGAGAGGAATGCGGCTCAACCGCCATCGGCCGGCCGATCGGGCGGCGCCACAGCATAACGCGGTAAGCTCCCGACATGGATCCGAGACTCGAGGTCATGGTGGAGGCGGCGCGGGCGGGCGGGGCGGTTGCGCTCGAGCACTATCGCCGCGGGATCGAGGTCACGCTGAAGGCCGACCGCTCGCCGGTGACGGAGGCGGATCGCGAGGCGGAGCGCGCCATCGTGGGCGTCCTGCGCGCGCGCTGCCCGGACCACGGGGTGCTGGGCGAGGAGCTGGGCGAGGCGGGGCCGCGCAACCGCCGCTTCATCATCGATCCCATCGACGGCACGCGGAACTACGTTCGCCGCATCCCGATGTGGGCGGTGATGATCGGGCTCGAGGAGGACGGGGAGGTCACCGCGGGGGCCATCTTCCAGCCGGTCACCGGGGTGCTCCACACCGCCTGGCGGGGTCAGGGCGCCTACCGCGACGGCGAGCGGATCCGCGTCTCGCGGGTGGACGCGCTCGATCGCGCGCTCCTGGTGCACTCCTCGCTCAACTTCCTGCGGCGGAGCAAGTACTGGGACGGCTTCCTCGACCTGGTCGACCGCACCCAGGTGCAGCGCGGGTTCGGCGACTTCTCGGCCTACCTCTGGGTCGCGGAGGGACAGGGCGAGATCGCCCTCTCCACCACCGTGAAGGCGTGGGACGTGGCCGCCATCAAGGCGGTGGTCGAGGAGGCGGGCGGCCGGATCACCGACCTCGACGGCTCCACCGGCATCTACGGCAGCACCGTTTTCGCCAGCAACGGACTGCTCCACGACGCCGCGCTGGCCGCGCTGCGGCGGGAGCGGCGTGCGTGAAGAGCTTGGGAGGCTAGCATGGAGATCCGCGGCGCGGTCTTTCACCGGGTCCACGAGCCCGTGCCCATCGAGGCGATCGAGGTCGACCGGCCATCGGGTCGCGAGGTGCTCGTCCGCACCGTGGCGACGGGAGTGTGTCACAGCGACCTGCACGTGGTCGACGGCGCCTCTCGCCACGACGTGGGCCGGCCGATCGTGCTCGGCCACGAGGGCGCCGGGGTGGTCGAGGGCGTCGGCACAGACGTGACGACCGTCAGGCCGGGCGATCATGTCGTGGCCTGCCTCTCCGGATTCTGCGGCAGCTGCGCGCAGTGCCTGGCCGGCCATCCCAACCTCTGCGTCGGAGGCGCGGTCGCCCGCAGCGCCTCCTCGCCGTCGCGCCTCTCCCAGCTGGGCGAGGCCGTCACCGCGTTCGCGGGGGTCGGCAGCTATGCGGAGCGAATGCTGCTCCACGAGAACTCGGTCGTGAAGATCGATCCCGACATCCCGCTGGACCGGGCGGCCCTCGTGGGCTGCGGGGTCCTGACTGGGGTGGGCGCGGCCCTCCGCACCGCGGGGCTCGAGGCCGGCCAGACCGTCGCGGTGTTCGGCTGCGGCGGCGTCGGGTTGTCCATCGTGCAGGGCGCGCGGATCGGAGGCGCCCGGCAGATCGTCGCGGTCGACGTGTTCGACTCGAAGCTCGAGATGGCCCGGCGCCTGGGCGCCACCCATATCGTCAACAGCGCGAGGGACGAGGCGGTCGAGGCGGTGCGCGCGCTCACCTCGGGCGCGGGCGTCGATCACGCCTTCGAGGCCGTGGGCAGCGCGGCCCTGTGCCGGCAGGCCATCGAGAGCCTGGCCATACGCGGGACGGCCCCGATCGTCGGCGTGCTGCCCCCCGGCGCGATGATCGAGTTCCCGTGGCTGGCCATCCGGCCGGAGTGTCGGGTGCAGACCTCCCGGATGGGCTCGAACCGGTTCCGCATCGATATCCCCCGATACCTCGAGCTCTACCGCCAGGGCCGCCTCCTGCTCGACGAGATGGTCAGCCGTCGCGGGCACCTCGACGACCTCAACGAGGCCTTCCGCGCGATGAAGGCGGGCGAGGTGGCGCGGACGGTGCTGACGTTCGAATGAGCGGGCGCCTGAGCGGACCGTGAAGATTCACTTCGGCATCGGTCTCGGCTCGAGCGTCGGTCTCCTCGCGGGTTCGGACGCGCAGGCGTTCATGGACCTCGTGAAGATGGCCGACGGCTACGGGGCCGCCGCCATCGGCACATACGACTCCGCCTTCCTCGGCGGCGACGCCTATGTGCGGGCGACGCTGATGGCGCTCGCCGCGCGGCGCGCGCAGGTCGGCCTGCGTCCGAGCAATCCACTCACCCGCGAGCCACAGATCATGGCGTCGTTCCTGGCCTCGATCGACCAGCTCACCGACGGCCGCGCCTTCCTGGACATCGCCAGTGGCGACAGCGCCGTGTTCAATATCGGCTACCCGGCCGCTTCGCGCGCCCGCATCGAGGACTACGTGACGTGTGTGCGCGACCTGCTGGCCCGGGGCGAGGCCACCTACCAGGGCCGCGTCCAGCGGGTGCGGTGGGCGAAGGAGGCGGTACGCCCCCGGGTGCCGATCTCCATCTGTGCCGAGGGGCCGAGGATGCTCCACCTGGGCGGGCGCATCGGGGACGGGGTGGTCGCCGGGACCGGTCTCCTGCCGGAGGTGGTTCGCGACACGATCGCGCGCGTGCACGCGGGTGCGCGCGCGGCCGGCCGCGACCCGGGCGGCGTCGACGTCTGGTTCACCGCCCGGACCTCGCTGCACGAAGACCGGGAGCGGGCGATCGACAACGTCAAGGCGTCGGTGTCGTCCATCCTCAACCACGCGATGCGCTTCGGGCTCGATGGCAAGCACGTGCCCGATCACCTCCGGGACCGGATCCAAGAGTACGTCGACGGCTACGATCTGTACGATCACGTGCGGCAAGCCGGCCGCAATCCGCGGCGCATGGCCGAGCTCGGCCTGACCGACTACGCGATCGACCGCTGGGCGCTGGCCGGTGCGCCGCGCGACTGGATCGCCCGCATCGAGCGGCTCGCGGAGCACGGAGCCCGGAAACTCTGGGTCGGGGTGAGCGGCGGCGACCTCGCCGCGCAGCGGCACTACCTGAGGCTGATGGGCGAGGAGATCATGCCGCGGTTCGCCGCATAGACTGCGGAACTGGAGGCGACGCGATGGACCCCATCCACACGCTGGTCCGCCATCTCGGGCGGGCCCGCTACGACGAACTGTCCGCGGAGGTCGTCGGGGCGGTCAAGATGACCATCCTCGATGCCATGGGCGCCGCGCTCGCCGGCAGCGCCAGTGAAGCGGGGCGGGGCATCGCCCGGATCGCGAAGGGGTACGGCGGCGGTGCCGGCAGCACGGTGGTCGTCCACGGTGGGAAGGTCGCTCCGCCGCTGGCGGTGCTGGCAAACGGCGTCATGGCGAGATGCCGGGAGCTGGACGGCACCCACGAGGTCGGCGGCGGGCACGTGGGCGTGTGCATCGTTCCGGCCGCCCTCGCGCTCGCGGAGCATTCGGCCGTGCCGGTGAGCGGGAAGGATGTGGTGCTGGCGGTGGCGCTCGGGGTCGACATGCTCTGCCGGCTGCGGATGGGAGCCGGCAAGGCCAAGGCGATCGGCTGGATGGCGGAGACCATGGCGCCCCTCAGCGTGGCCGCGATGGGAGCCAGGCTTCTCGGCCTCTCCGAGCGGGAGATGCTCGACGCGGTCGGCGTGGCCTACGCGCTGTGCAGCGGCAACGTGCAGCCGACCGTGGAGGGGGCGGGGAGCTTGTGGATCCCCGCCGGCACCGCCGCCGCGGGCGGAATCCTGGCGATCGATCTGGCGCGGGCCGGCTTCGTTGGCCCGCGCAACCCGCTCCTCGGGGAGTTCGGGCTCTATCGGCTCTATTTCCGCGGCGAGTACGACGAGGCGCAGCTGCTCGGGCAGCTGGGAGAGCGAAACGAGATCCTCAACTCGAGCCTGAAACCCTATCCCACCTGCAAGTACACGCACCACGCGATATGCACCACCCTGAAGCTCGTCGAGGAGCACGACCTCCGGCCGGAGCAGATCAGGGGGGTCACCGTCGCGACTTCGACGATGGGGGCGGTCCAGTGCGGCTTCGACGCGAGCGGTGCGCCCAAGACGGAGCCCGCCACTCCCGGGGCGGCCCAGTTCAGCTACCCGTTCACCGTCGCCGCCGCCATCGTCCGGCGGCGGGTGTCCCTCGACGATTTCACGGAGGACGCCATCCGGGACCCCGAGCTCCTCGCGGTGGCCGGCAAGGTCACCACGCGGGTCGATCCCGCGAAGGACGCCTTGCCGATGCTGTACGCGCCCGCCGACGTCACCATCTAGTTGGTGGACGGCCGCGTGTACCGCGGCTGCGAGGAGTTCGTGAAGGGCCACCCGAGGAACCCGTCCAGCCTGCGCGAGTGCGTCGAGCGGTTCATGTCATGTGCGAGATTGGCCGCGAGGCGGATGGACCCCGGCCGGCTGCAGGAGTTCGTGCGGATGGTCGAAGCCCTCGAAGACGTGAAAGACGCGGGCGAGATGGTGCCCTTGCTGACGTGAGGGCCGAACGACCGGCGCGAAAGAGCGCGGAGGAGCGAACATGGGAGATCGGAGGCGCATCGGCTTCGTCGGCCTCGGCGTCATGGGCAGCCGGATGGCGGGGACGCTGGCGAGAGCCGGGCACGCCCTCACCGTGTTCGATGTGGACCGAGCGAGGATGAAGGCCTTCGAGGCCGTCGGCGCGGTGCTCGCCGAATCTCCCCGAGACCTGGCCGGGAAGAGCGAGATGGTGTGCTCCAGCCTCCCGACCCCCACGACGGTCAGGAGCGTGTACCTGGGGCCGGACGGGGTCCTGGAGGGGGCGAGGCCGGGGACCATCCTCGTGGACATGAGCACCGTCGATCCGGAAACCTCTCGGGAGGTGAGCCGGGCCGCGGCCGGAAGGGGCTTTCAGTATCTGGACGCGCCGGTCAGCGGAGGATTCCGGGAGGCGGAGAGCGGGTCGCTCGTCTTCATCGTCGGTGGTGAGCAGAGCGCGTTCGACGAAGTGCGGGAGGTCCTCGCGGCGCTCGGGTCGACCATTCACCACGCGGGACCGTCCGGGGCCGGGAACATCGTCAAGCTGGTCAACAACGTCATGTCGATGGGCAATGTGCTGATCGCCGCGGAAGCGTTCGTGCTGGGCGTGAAGGCCGGGATGGACGGCCAGACCCTCTTCGAGATCCTCCGCACCAGCGCGGGCCGCTCGTACCACTTCGAGCGGCGATTCCCGAACATCCTCGCGCGGAACTTCGCGCCGGGGTTCACGGTGGACCTGGCGCGGAAGGACCTCGGGCTGGCGGTCGAGATGGCGAAGATGCACGAGGTACCGGTCCCGGCGACCAGCCTGATCCACCAGCTCTACAATGCGAGCAGTACGCTCGGGGATGGGCCGAGCGACTTCGCGGCGATCGTGAAGGTGTTCGAGGGCTGGGCCAAGACGCAGGTGACGGGCCGGCCCGCCCTGGAGGGGGACGGTCCCGCTTGACGGGCCGGCCCGCTTGCCGCCTCCGCCTCGCCCCGCTATGCTGCTCGCGCCCCCGGGAGGATCGGCGGGCCTCTCGGGAGGACGGACGGGCGCCATGGGACGGTACTGGCTCGGCATCGACATCGGCGGCACCTTCACCGACTTCACGCTCTACGACCCCGACTCTCACGCCGTCACGGGCCTGAAGGTCGCCTCGACCCCGCCCGACTTCGCCCGCGCGGTGGAGGACGGGCTCGACCGCCTGGCCCGCGAGCACGGCGTGGACCTGCGCGCGATCGACGTGATGGTGCACGGCACCACGATCGCGGTGAACACCCTGATCCAGCGCACCGGCGCCCGTCTGGGCCTGCTGGTGACCGAGGGGTTCCGCGACCTGCTCGAGATCCAGCGCCTGCGCCTGCCGAACCCGCTCGACCTGTACGGCGGCCGTCCGGAGCCACTGATCCCGCGGGCCCGCGTCGCGGAGGTGCGGGAGCGCCTCCGGGCGAGCGGCGCGGTGGATACGCCGCTCGACGAGGCCGGCGTGTCCGAGGCCGCTCGGCGTCTCGCCGAGCAGGGCGTGGAGGGGTTCGTGATCAGCTTCCTCCATGCCTACCGCGATCCCTCGCACGAGCGGCGGGCGCGGGCCCTCGCCGAGCGCGCGGCGCCCGGCGTGCCGGTCAGCGCCTCGCACGAGGTGTGGCCGGAGGCCCGCGAATACGAGCGCACCGCGCTCACGGTGGTGAACGCCTACGTCCAGCCCAAGGTGCGCCGCTACCTGGAGGGCTTCGAGGCCGCGCTGGCCGCGCGCGGGGTGCCCGCGGTCCCCTACGTGACCAAGTCCAACGGCGGCATCATGCCGGTGGCGGCGGCGCAGCGTCAGACCGTGTCGACGCTGCTCTCGGGGCCGGCGTCGGGCGTCATCGGCGCCGCCTACGTGGCCACCGCGGCCGGGCTCGGCAACCTGATCACTCTCGACGTGGGAGGCACCAGCGCCGACATCGCGGTGGTGGAGGAGGGGAGGCCGCGCTACAGCACCACGGAGCAGATCGGGGGCATCCCGGTCATGATGCCGGTGGTCGGCGTCACCGCGATCGGGGCGGGGGGCGGCTCGGTGGCGTGGGTCGACGAGGTCGGCGTGCCCAAGGTCGGCCCGCAGAGCACCGGGGCCAACCCGGGCCCGGCGTGCTACGGCCGCGGGGGCAAGGAGGCCACGCTCTCGGACGCGTTCCTGGTCTCGGGCTTCCTCGATCCCGACCGCTTCCTGGGCGGGCGCATGCGCCTCGACCGCGCCCTCGCGGAGGAGGCGGTCGGTCGCTTCGCGGACCGTCTCGGCATGAGCCTGCACGAGGCGGCGGAGAGCGTGGTGCGGGTCGCGGTGTCGAACATGTACGCCGCCTTCACCAAGATCCTGTCGCGCGCGGGCGTCGACCCGCGGGAGTTCGCGCTGGTGGCCTTCGGCGGCGCGGGCCCGCTGGTGGGCAGCCTGCTCGCCCGCGAGGTGGGAATCCCCACCGTCTTCGTGCCGCGCGCGCCGGGCACGCTCTGCGCCCTCGGGGCCATCACCACCGACGTGCTGAACGACGCGGTGCGGACGGTGCACGGCCGGCTCGACGCGCTCGACCTGGCCGCGCTCGCCGGCGAGCAGCGCGGGCTGGAAGCGGAGCTGCTGGCCTGGGTGAGCGAGCACGCGGTCGATGTCGAGCGCACCACGTTCCGGCACGGCGCCGACATGCGCTACGTCGGGCAGTCCTACGAGATCGAGGTGGGGGTGGAGCCGGAGTGGCTCGCGACGGGCGCGCGCGCCCGGCTGCTGGAGGCCTTCCATCGCGCGCACGAGCGCGTGTTCGGCCATGCCGATCCCCACGCGCCGGTCGAGGTGGTGAACCTGCGGGCCCAGCTGCGCGGCGTGCGGCCGCGCGTGCCGCTGGTGGAGGTGCCCGCCGGCACCGGGGCCCGGCCGACCAGCACCCGGCGCATCTGGTTAGAAGGCCGGCCGGCCCAGGCCCAGGTGTACGAGCGCGCGAGCCTGGGCCGGGGCGACCGCGTGGTCGGCCCCGCGATCGTCGAGCAGCCCGACACCACCGTGCTCGTGCCGAGCGGCGACGCAGCCACCGTGGACCGGTTCGGCAATCTCCTCGTGCGACGGGAGGCGTGATGCGTCTCGATGCCCTGACCCTCGAGCTCCTGCGGAACTACCTGCACGGCGCGGTGGAGGACATGGCCTACGCGGTGGAGCGCACCGCGCACACCACGTTCGTGAAGGAGACGGCCGACTTCACCTGCGGGCTCCTCACCCCGGCGGGCGATTTCTTCGCCTATCCGGTGGAGCTGGGCGTGGCGAGCATGGCCGGGATCAACTACGCGCGCACGCTGGAGGCGGTGGGCCCGCTCGAGCCGCGCGACGTGGTGATCACCAACGACCCGTACGGCTCCGCGGCCGCCGCGACGCACCTGCCCGACCTCCACCTGGTGCGCCCGATCTTCTGGGAGGGGCGCCTCGTCGGTCATGGCGCGGGCTTCCTCCACTGCTCGGACATCGGCGGGCTGGTCCCGGCCAGCATCTCGCCGCGGGCCTCGGAGATCTTCCAGGAGGGACTGCGCCTGCCCCCCAAGAAGCTCTTCGTGCGCGGGAAGCCGAACCGCGACCTGCTCGACGTGATCCTGGCCAACTGCCGCATCCCCGAGCAGAACTGGGGCGATCTGCAGGCCCTGGTGGCGGGTCTGGTCACCGGCGAGCGCCGGGTGCACGCGCTGATCGGCCGCTTCGGCATCGACACGGTCGAGAAGGGCATGGACGACCTGATCGACTACACCGCGCGCAAGGTCGAGGCCCTGATCCGGCGCATGCCCCGCGGGCGCTACGAGTTCTGCGACTTCATCGAGGACGACGTCGTCTCCGACATCCCGATTCGGTTGAAGGTGGCCATGACGGTCGGTGACCGGGAGATCCATCTCGACTTCACGGGCAGCGACGTGCAGGTGGGCTCGGCCCTCAACGTCCCCACCGGCGGCCGCGCGCATCCCTTCATGGCGATCGCGCTGTTCAACTACTTCATCACCAAGGACCCCGGCATCCCGCTGAACGCGGGGGTGCTCCGCCCGATCCGCATGACGCTGCCCGTCGGGTCGGTGGTGAACCCGCAGTTCCCGGCCGCGTGCGGGGTCCGCTACGCCACCGTGCTGCGCATCTACGACACGGTGCTGGGCGCGCTGGCCCGCGCCCTGCCCGCCGAGATCCCGGCCGCGAGCGGCGGCCAGGGGTGCATGGTGGCCCTCGCGCTCCCCGATCTCGAGGCGGGCCGGCGGCACGTGACCGTGATCGAGCCGATGATCGGCGGCGGGGGCGGGCGACCCGGGCGCGACGGGATCGACGGCTGCGACGCCTCGCTCGGCTTCCTCAAGACCACGCCGGCCGAGACGCTCGAGGCCGAGGTGCCGGCGGTGCTGGTGCGCCGCTTCCACCTGATCGCCGACTCCGCCGGGCCCGGGCGCTGGCGGGGCGGGCACGCGGTGCGGCTCGACCTGCAGGTGCTCCGGCCCGAGGGACAGGTCACCGCGCGCGGCATGGAGCGCCTGCGCTTCGCCCCCTGGGGCGTGGCCGGCGGCCGCGCGGGAGCCACCGGGAGCGCGGTGCTCAACCCGGAGACGCCGGGCGAGCGCCCGGTGCCGAAGATCGACCTGCTGGCGCTCGAGCCGGGCGACGTGCTGAGCATGCGGACCCCCGGCGGGGGCGGCAACGGCGACCCGCTGGAGCGCCCGGTGGAGGCGGTGGCCGCCGACGTGGCGGCCGACCTCGTGACGCCGGCGCACGCGCGAGCGGCGTACGGGGTGGTGATGACGGCCGGCGCGGTCGACCTCGCGGCGACGCGCGCGCTCCGCGCCGGGGGTCGCGCCGCCTCCGGCCCGCCCGGGGCGTTCGACTTCGGGGGGGCCCGCGACGCCCACGAGCGGCGCTGGCCGCCCGCGCTCCAGGACGCGCTCGTCGCGCTGCTCATGACGCTGCCCGCACCCTACCGGGCGTACGTCCGCCGGGCGCTCCACGCCCGGATCACCGCGCGGGCCGACCGGAAGCCGGTGAGGCCGGAGGATCTGGCCGGCCTCTGGGCGGAGCTCGCGGCGTCCGCCGGCCTTTCGCCGCGCGCGGGAGAACATCCGTGAAGGACTTCCGGGGAAAGGTCGCGGTGGTGACCGGCGCGGCGAGCGGCATCGGGCTCGCGCTCTCGGAGCGGTTCGCGGCCGAGGGCATGAAGGTGGTGATGGCCGACATCGAGGCGGGGCCTCTCGCGACTGCGGCGGCGGCGGTGCGGCAGAAGGCGCCCGGGGTCCTGGATCTGCGGGTGGACGTCTCGAAGCCCGACGACGTGGAGCGGCTCGCCCGCGAGACCTACGCCGCCTTCGGCGCGTCGCACGTACTCTGCAACAACGCGGGGGTGGCGGTGATCGGCGCGGTGCACGAGCACACGCTCGCGGACTGGCAGTGGGTCATCGACGTGAACCTGTGGGGCGTGATCCACGGGGTGCGCGCCTTCCTGCCCCG
>Ga0134128_10007911_pt1 | contig 12805 bp, 11 predicted proteins | sample KB31754_FD_96462 | JGI IMG/M metagenome (GOLD analysis project Ga0134128, IMG submission 96462) | Terrestrial soil microbial communities with excess Nitrogen fertilizer from Kellogg Biological Station, Michigan, USA - KB3-175-4 | ecosystem: Environmental > Terrestrial > Soil > Unclassified ...
CTGCTGGAGGTCCGCGACATCCCCGCCGCCAAGTTCCCCTACGACCCGGCGTACGGAGACCCCTACTACTGCCGGGAGCGGTTCTTCGCGAGGCGGATCGGCCTGGATGCCGGCCGGCTGCTCGCGGGACGGCCCCGGCGCGAGGCCGGGCGACTGGCGCTCCGCATCGAGCTGCGATCTCAGATCCTGGGCCTCATCCCAGAGGTTGCGGACTTCGTCGATGCGGTCGCGCGCATCGCCGACGCGCAGGCGGAGACCTTGATGCCCGACCAGACCTACCTCCAGCAGGCGCAGCCCTCTACTTTCGGGCACTACGTGATGACCTTCGCCTACCCGGCCCTGCGGGAGGCCAGACGGCTGTGGTCGGAGCATGAATGGGTGAACCAGAGCCCCGGCGGGGCCGGCTGCGTCAACGGCAGTCGGCTGCACGTCTCGCGGGAGCGCACCGCGGAACTCCTGGGATTCGACGGCGTCATCGAGCACACCAGGGACGCCATGTGGCAGATCGACGGCCTGGTGACGCTGCTCTCGACCGCGGCCGGCCTGGTCTCCCACCTCAGCAAGCTGGCCGAGGACCTCGAGATCTGGGACAGCCGGGAGTTCGACTTCGTGGACCTGGCCGGGCCCTACACCAGGGCCAGCGTGCTGATGCCGCAGAAGCGCAATCCGTACTCGCTGGCGATCGTCCGGGGCGCGGCGGGCGTCCTGCTGGGGCGGCTGGCCGGATTCCTGGCGGTCGTGAAGACGCCGTCGGCCCGCAGTGACAACCTCATCTTCGCCTACGGGGAGGTGCCCAGGGCGCTCGAACTCACCCGGAAGGTCACCCGGCTGATGTCGGGGGTGATCTCGACGCTGCACGTCAACGCCGGGCGGATGAACGAGGCGCTGCTGTCGGGCTTCTCCCAGGCCACTGATCTCGCGGAGCACGTGATGCAGACCTGCGGCGTGGACTACCGCAGCGCGTACCTGCTGGTCGGAGAGACTGTGCGCCGGGCCAGCCGGGAAGGGCTGCGGGGAGTGGACGTGACCGGCGAGATGCTCGACGACGCGGCCGAGAAGACCGCCGGGCACCGGCTGGGGCTGACGGGCGCGGACCTGACGAGTGTCCTTGACCCGCGTGCGATCGTGTCGACCAGGTCCCTGCCCGGAGGCGCGGCGCCGGAAATCGTCCGCCAGATGGCCGCCGATTGCGCCGCCGCCGCGTCCGCGGTCAGGGCGCAGGCTGGCGAGGGCAGCAGGAAAATCGGGGCCGCGGAGGCGGCTCTGCTCACCCTGGCCAGGGCGGCCGCCGGTGAGTAACTCATTCGCGGAGGTGGGTAAACCATGACGTCGGGGACACCTGAGCCGGACCGGCCGGGAACCGCGCGCGCGCTATCCGGCGGGCTGCCCGAGGAGGTCGGTGTCGTGAACGTGGGCCTGGCGCTGCTCGGGGATGCCGTCCGAGAGCAGCAGGCCGAGGTAGTGGATGTGCGCTGGCAGATCCCGGCCCTGGGAAAGGAGGATCTGGTCGGCTCGCTCACCAGCCTGTTCGGCTTGCAGGCCGAGCGGATCGATCTGGCCAACCAGGAGGTGCTGCGCCGCCTGGACGAGGGCACCCCCCACCTCATCAGGATCGGCTCGGCGCTCGGCGAGGTGCCGGGCATGACTAGCAGGACGATCTTGCACTGCGGTCCGCCGCTGCCGTGGGCGCAGTTCTCCGATCCGCTGAGGCGCTCCGTCCTGGCCGCGATCACGGCCGAGGGCCTGGCGGCCTCGCCGGAGGAAGCAGGCGGCCTGGTGAAGCGCGGCACAATTGTCCTGGAGCCGGCCAACCATCACGACACCGTACTTCCGATGGCCACGGCGCTCGGGCCCTCAGCGCCGGTTGCCGTGGCCGAGAATCCGGCCGGCGGCAACCGGGCCTACTCGGGCCTCAACCAGGGGCCGGGCCAGACAGCCTGGTTCGGGACCGACGGTCCCGATGCCGTGCGGCGGCTGGGATTCCTGCGCGACGCCGTCGCGCCCGTGCTGAGTGAGGCGCTGCAGGCGAGCGGGCCCATCGACATCCTGGCGCTGGTCGCCCAGGGGCTGCAGATGGGCGACGACTCCCACATGCGTACTCAGGCGACCACCAACCTCCTGATCCGGCGCCTGCTGCCGCACCTGGTGCAGGTGCAGGACCCGCGCCTGGCGGAGGTCGCCGAATTCCTGTCCGCCGACTACCTCTTCTTCCTCAACCTGGCCATGGCGGCGGCGAAGGCCCTCACGGGCTGGGCCGCGCAGGTGCCGGACTCGAGCATCGTGACGGGCATGGCCAGGAACGGCACCACGTTCGGGATCCGCCTCGCGGCTACGGGGGACCGGTGGTTCCTGGCTCCGGCCCCGCCGGTCAGCGACGCCCTCTACAATCCCGGCTTCGGGCCCGCTGACGGCGCTCCCGACATCGGGGACAGCGCCGTGCTAGAACTAGCGGGACTGGGCGGCGCGGCAGCCGCGGCGTCACCTGCGGTCGCCGCTTTCCTCGGCGGCCACATGTCGGCGGCGGTGGCGGCCACGGAGGCGATGGACCGGATCTGCGCCGGACGGAGCAGCCGGTTCAAGCTTCCGTTCCTCGACTTCCGCGGCTCGCCGCTCGGCGTCGACGTGCGCAAGGTGGTGGAAACCGGCACCACGCCGTCGATCAATACCGGGATCCTGCACCGCAGCGCGGGCACCGGCCAGGTCGGGGCGGGAGTCGCCCACGCCCCGCTCGGGTGCTTCGAGGACGCCCTCTCGGCCCTGGATCGCAGTCTGCGGTGAGCGGGCCACTGGCGGGGACGGCGAGCCTGGGCGTGCGCGGGCTGGTCAGCGGTCCGCGTCGGCGCGGACGGGTGATCGTCGCGCTCCCCGCCGCCGCTTATGTCGAGATCCGGGCGCCCGGTCCCGAGCCCTGCATCCTCGCGCTGGTGACCCCCGCCGCGGTGGCCCTACCCATGGCCGTGATCGCGGGCCGGCCCGCCGGCCAGGACGGGGAGCGGAACTGTCGCGGCCAGCAGGCCCGGGCGGGTGAGTCGAGCTGCCTGGCCGGCCTCGCCGCGGGCGACTGCGCCGTAGTCGGCGGCGGAGTCATCGAGGCGGGCCGCATCCGGGTGCGAGTCCGCCGCTGGTGGGATCCAGTTCCCGTGCTCGCTCCGCTGTCCCGGTCGCGTCTTCAGGTCGGCTACGCTGCGCTGCAGGCCCTCCGCGCGGCCTCGACGCGGCGGCCGGGCCTGGACGAGCACGCGGGGCGGGCCGCTCCGGCCGCCCTGGCCGCCTGCTGTGCAACCGGTGACGCCCCGGGGGCGGCCGAGGCCGTCAGGCGCCTGCTCGGTCTCGGGCCGGGCCTGACCCCCAGCGGGGACGACATGGTGGCCGGGCTAATGCTCGCGCTGCGACTGCTAGGCGCTGCGATGGCCGAGGCGATGGCACTCTGGCTGGCGGACCGGCTCGCCGCCATGGTCACCCGTCATGCGCGCGACCGGACCACGCCGGTATCCGCCGCCCTCTTGCACTGCGCCGCCCGCGGGCAGGGCTCTCCCGAGGTCGCCGGCGTGCTCCGGGCGCTCGGCGGCCTCGAACCCGCCCCGGCCGCCGTGGCCCGGCTGCTGGCGGTGGGGCATACCTCGGGCGCGGATCTGGCCTGGGGGCTGTCGGCGGGCTGTCAGGCCGTGCTCGCGTTGCCGCCCGGGGATCGTCATGAATCAGGCTGAATGCCACTCGGCGGATCGTCGCGAGTCAGGTGGAAGGCTTCCGCGGCCCGCGACGAGGCGCTGGTAGAGGGCGCGGTGCTGGCTGGCGCAGGCCTCCCAGGTATAGCGCCCGGCCACCTTCGGCCCGGCCAGGGCCAGCCGCTGGCGCAGGGCGTCGTCGGTCGCGACGGCGAACATACCCCGGCTCAGGGCGGTGGCGTCGGCCGGGGGCACCAGGACGGCATCGCCGCTGACCAGGAATTCCCGGAAGACCGGGATGTCCGTGGTGACGGCGGGCAGGCCGGCGGCCATGGCCTCGAGCAGGGCCAGGCCCCAGCCTTCCTTCACCGACGGGAATACGAACGCGTCAGCGGAGTGATACCAGCCGGCCAGCTCAGCATCGGAAACAGTGCCGAGGATCACGATGTCGCTCCCGGCCTCCAGGCCGAGGGCACGGGCGCGCTCCAGGACCGATGCCGCGTACGGACGGTAGTCCTGGAACGAGTGACCGCCCACGATCGCCAGGAGCGGTGCGGGGACCAGCCGGTCGCGGAGCATGGACATGGCCTCGACAAGCTCGCGCGTGCCCTTGCGAGGCTCGATCCCGCCCACGGTGAGGAACAGCGTGCGCCCTGTCGCGCCGACGCGGGCGCGAAGCGCGGCCGAGTCGAGCCCCCGGGGCCGCCGGCAGCGCTGCGGGTTGACGCCGTTGGTCACTACCTCAGCGCGGATCCCGAATTCGTCGGCCAGGCGCCTGCGCCAGTACTGGCTCACGACGAGCACGCGGTCGGGATCGAGGATGGAACGGCGCTGGCATTCGACCAGGGCCTCGGTGGTGAAGTCGTCAACGTGGTGAACGGTCCGCACGGTCAGCACCGGGGCGCCGGCGTCCCGGAGCGCCACGACGGCCCGTCCGGCGATGCAGTCCTGCGCGTGCAGTATGTCGAACCCTTCAGAGGCGGTCCGGTCGAGCCCTTGCTGCAGCGCAGCTAGCGAGCTCCACACCCGGTCCTCCAGGGTCTCCTCCGGCGGCGGTGCGGGGAAGATGGTGTGCGGCACGGTGGTCAGCCGGAAGAATCCGGCGCCCGGTTCGCCTAGGGCGAACACGTGGACCGGGCAGCCGAGATGGTGCAATGCCTCCGCGAGCTCCAGACAGTGAATCACGCCTCCCCGCGGTTTCGTCGAGTAGGTGACCAGGCCGATCCGAGGTGGCGCCTCGCTGGCGCGGCCGCCGCTCACGGGGCTTCCTCCGCAATCTGCGGCTGCCTGGCCGCGATCGCGGCCGCCAGCAGGGCCGCTCGGGCCCCGGTCGGCGCGAGAACGCAGCCGGCGCCCTCCAGGGCCTGCTCCTGCCGCTGCCGGTCCTGCGGATCCCCCTCGGTGCCCAGCACGTAGGTCACCACCACCGGGCCGCTGCCGCCCCGGCTCGCCCGTTCGCAGGCCGGACCCAGGATCGAGGCCGGATCGGGGTGCGAGCCGTAGCCGAGGACAACGTCGAGGAGAATCACCGCCGTGGCGGGGTCGGCCGCCGCGCGCTCGATGTGCTCCACCCTCGCCGCCACGTCGATCATGGGGTGCGGGCGGCCGCTGGTGTATTCCTCCTCGCCGAGGTCCAGGCAGCGATGAGCATCTGGCGGGCCGGGCAGCGTCCATTCGGGGCGGAGCGCGACATTCGAGTAGACCGGGCCCAGCCGCTTGCTGATCAGCACCATCGACTCCGAGCACAGCGTCCCGCCGGAGAACAGACCCCGGATCGAGGTCTGCCCGGGGCCCAGCCTCGCCGCGGCCGCCGCCGCGACCGCGGCCAGGCCGTGTCCCGGAGCGGGCGGGGCCTGGCCGAGTTGCGCGACCGCGGCTGCGGCCGCCTCCTCCATGCTGCCGGCCAGCCGGACCCCTCCGGGAGCCGGTGAATTCTCCGGCAGGCCGATGAAGGCAGCCACGGCCGGCTTGGCCCCCAGCGCGGAGAGCAGGGAGCTAGCGACGGTCGGGGAGGGCGGCTTGGCGACCAGGACGATCACTTTGGTTTCGTCGTCGTCCAGGAGCGCCCGGAGCGCGAGACCGGCCATCAGCCCGCCCACCTCATCGTGCAGGTCCCGCCCGCCGATGCCGATCAGGCTGGAGATCCCCGACCCCCATCGGTGCACCAGGGTCATGATCTCCTGAGCGCCCGTGCCTGCGCCGGCGACCACTCCTACCGGCCCCTTGCGCACGGCGTTGGAGAACCCGAGTCCGACACCTCCGAGATAGCTCGTGCCGGCGCCCGGGCCCATCAGCAGCAGTCCGAGGTCCCTGGCCCGCCGCTTCAGCACGATCTCATCGGCGACAGGCACGTTGTCACTGAACAGCAGCGTGTGGAGCCCGTGCGAGAGCGCCTTGTGGGCCTCGATCGCCGCGTAGGGCCCGGCGACGGAAATCAGGGCAATGTTGGCCCCAGGCAGGAGCCTGATCGCGTCCTCCAGCGATCGCGGCTCATTTTCCGGTCCCGGCCCGGCGGAACCCGCTCCGGCGGAGTCCGGCCCGGCGAGGGCCGTGCTGGCGGCGTCCAGCGCCAGCTGCGCCTGGTCGTCAGACTGCGCGCGCACGGCAATAACGACGTCGCCGGCCGTGGCCTCGCCCAGCCCCGGGTCGGCGAACCCCTCGGCCGTCAGGGTCTCCAGGTTGGCGGGCGTGCCCATCACCGCCGCGGCCCACCCGACTCCTTCCTGCTCGCGCATGCTGCGGGTCGCCGACATCAGCTGCACCGAGTCGGCGTAAGCGCCACGGTGCACGTCGACCAGTTCCACCGTCATTCGGTCGCCTCTCCGGTTCCGTTCCCGTGTGAGGGGACGATCTTCGTACCTCGCCCGCCGACGGCCTGTTCGGGGGACGTCACCGTGGCCACCTCGCCGCCACCGCGAATGAAGCGGATGGCTGCGGTGATCTTGGGTCCCATGCTGCCCGGCGGAAACTGGCCCTTGGCGAGATGGTGCTCGGCTTCGTCCACCGTCAGCACATCGACAGCCCGCTGGGCTGGCGAGCCGAAATCCAGCATCACCCGGTCCACGTCGGTGAGCACCATCAGGGCCGAGGCGCCGATCGCTGAAGCCAGCAGCGCGGCGGAGAGGTCTTTGTCGATCACCGCCTCCGAGCCCTGAAGGCCGTGTGCCTCCCTGGTCACCGGGATGCCGCCGCCCCCGCAGGCGACGACGACGAATCCGGTCTCAGCGAGCAGCCGGATGGCGGGTGCCTCGATGATCTGCCGGGGCTCGGGCGATGGTACGACGCGCCTCCAGCCGCGACCAGAGTCTCCGGCGACCGTCCATCCGTACTGGGCGCCGAGCGCTCGGGCCTGCTGCTCAGTGAGGAAGGAGCCGACCGGCTTGGTCGGGAGTCCGAAGGCCGGGTCGTCGGCATCGACCACGGTGTGGGTGATCACCGACACGGCGGCCGCCTCGGCCTCGGTATCGGTGAGGGCCGCGACCAGCAGGTGGCCGATCTGTCCCTGTGTCATCGCGCTCAGCACCGACAGCGGCTGCGGGGGTACCTGGCGCCTGCCTTCCTCCTGCTGGATCGCCAGGTTCCCGACCTGAGGTCCGTTCCCGTGCGTCACCACCACCTGGTAGCCACCGCGGAGGAGCGCGCGGACCACGCTCGCCAGTTGGTCGGCGTGGGCCTTCTGCTCGGCGTAGGTACCGCGCTCGTCGCTGCGGGCCAGCGCATTCCCGCCCATGGCGACTACGATCCGCTCCATGCCGCCCTCCGCTCGCCGGTCAACTCGTGCGGCGGCTCGTGCGGCTCCATCTGCGCCTCGAGCGCGAGGGCGATCCGCAGGATCGTCCATTCTTCTCCGGGCCGTCCGACGAGCTGGATGCCAAGCGGCATGCCGTTCGCATCGAAGCCCGCAGGCAGTGCGACGGCCGGCAGGCCCGCGATGTTAACCGGGCAGGTGAACCAGGTCGGGCCGCCGCGGAAGACGTTCATCGTTTGGCCGCCGCCGACATCGATCTCGGCATCTGACAGCCTGGGGGCGGAGTAGGGCGTGCAGGGCAGGAGGAGCGCGTCGGCGTGGCGCAATGCGGCCAGGAACGAGCGGCGGATTTCGCTGCCATGGGCCCGCGCGCGCGTTTGTCGCTCTTCCGGCAGACCCTGGCCGTGATGGTAGTGCGCGGCGATATGGCTGCCGACGCGGCTCAGGTCGAGGTCCGGGTAGCTCTCCGCGAGTTCCGGCCACGCGAGGTCCCCCCAGGTGCCAAGGGCGTCCTGCATGCCGGGCAGGGAGACGTCCGTGACCCGCATCCCGGCCGCCGCCAGACCTTGGGCCGCGCTGGCGAGAGCGCGCCGTACATCCGGATGGATGCCCTCAGCGAAGTAGCCCGCCGGCGTCCGCGCCACCAGCATCCCGGCCGCCGGCTCCCGCATCCGGGCGACCGACCCGGGCTCGTCCGCCAGGACGGCGAAGGCAACGCCGAGATCCTCCGCGCAGCTGGCGACTGGTCCCGCGCAACCGAGAGACGGGGCGAGCGGCATGATGCCGCGCATGGACAGCCGGCCCTGGGTGGGCTTCAGCCCGGCGACTCCGCAGAACGACGAGGGAACGCGGATCGACCCGGCGGTGTCGGTGCCGAGCGCGAGGGGGACGCTGCGCACAGCCGTCGCCGCTGCCGACCCGCCGCTCGACCCCCCGGCCAGCCGGGCGGGATCCCACGGGTTGTGCATGGGACCGCACGCCGAGATGTCGCCGGTCGCGCTCGCGGCCAGCTCATGCATGTTCGCTTTCCCGATCACTATCGCCCCGGCGGCTCGCAAGCTGGCCACCACCTGCGCGTCATCGGACGCGCGCCGGTCGCGGAAGGCATCACAGCAGGCCGTCGACTTGTGACCGGCGACGTCCATGTTCTCCTTCACCAGCACCGGGATTCCCGCCAGTGGCAGGTGCGGGCTGGTGGGCAGCGCCCGCGCGGCGTCGAGCGCCTCCTCGGGCCAGACCTGACTCACCGCGGTGGTCACCGGCTGCCAGCGGTGCAGGGATGCGAGCGCCCCGGTGACGAGGCCGACGGGAGACAGCGAGCCGTCGCGAATGCCGCGGGCGAGTTCGGTCAGGGTGAGGGCCGGCAGCACCGGCTGCCCGCCCGGTGTCACCGGCTCCCCGCCCGGCGGCACCGGGCTGGGAGACGGCTCTCGTGCGTGTGTCATCAGCAACCCAGCAGGCTCAGTCCGGGGCGCCCGCGGTCGTGGGCGGCCTCAGCCCGGTGACGCGGTCCCGGACGAGATCGAGAACTTGGACGCCGCGTGTCCCGGCCATGACTCGTAGCCGGCCGGTCCCGTCTATCCGGCCCACCGCCTCGCAGGCCAGGCCGCGCTCGCGGAACGCGTCGCGGCACGCGGGCACCTCGGATGCTGGCGCGCACATCAGGAACGAGAGAAGCGGGAAGGCCTGCAGCCACTTGGCCATCGGAACTCCCGGCGGCCGCGGGAGGCTGTCCAGGTCCACGGTGGCGCCGCACCCGGAGGGCTCGAGGAGCATGGCCAGCGAGCCGAGCAGGCCCGCCATGCTCACGTCCTTGGCGGCCAGGCAGTTGCCGCCTTCAGCGAGGCCTGCCAGCAGCCCGATGTCGCCGCCCAGGCGGTCCGCCCGCTCGTCGAGGGAGGAGAAGAAGGGAAAGTCGTCGCGCATCTTCCCGTCCAGGCAGCACGCCAGCAGCAGGGTCTGGCCATCCGCCACGCTGGTCGCGGATAGCAGCCGCCGGGCGTGGCCGAAAGCGAAGGCCGACAAGGAGGGGTCGTCATCCTCCCGGATCGACAGGTGCCCTCCCACGACCGGGACTCCGTAAAGTTCCGCGGCCGATCGCAGCCCTTCGAGAATCAGCAGGGCGACCGGCTCCGGGGCGACGATCGTGTCGACGATGCCGGCTGGCCGGCCCCCCATGGCCGCGATGTCGTTCACGTTCGCCACCACGGCTCCGACGCCCGCCTCGAACGGGTCTTCCCGCACGAAAGGCGGGAAGATTGCCTCCCCCGCGGCCAGCAGGAATGTCTCATGGCTGGTGGCGGGCTGGCGGATCGCAGCCGCGTCATCTCCGGGGCCGGTGATCCAGTCCGTCGGGCCGAGGACATCGGTGACAAGCCCCAGGCCCGCTTTTGCCCGCAGGCCAGGATGATGCAGGACGAGTGTGGCGAGCTCGTCGAGCGCATCGTCGCGTTGATCAGTCCGGTTGTCCATTCCTGTTCCTCCTGGCTCGAGCCGGAAGTGTGATTGCCACGAGCAGATGCGGATGCCCGACGTAGCTGACCTCGCCGCCGATCTGGTGCCAGCCCAGGTGCTCGAAGAACGAGATGTTCTGGGGCTGGATGTGGGCCACCATGCAGCGGCCGCCGAGTTCCGCCGCGGTCGTGACGGCAAAGCGCACCAGCGGCGCTCCCACGCCCTGGCTGCGGAACTCGGGAAGAACCGCCAGGCGGTCGCCCCTCCACAGGCCGGGCTCGTCCAGGGGATACAGGCGGACGGCCCCGGCCGCGGTGGCGCCGGACTCGGCGAGGACATGACGGGTACCGGGCTCCCCGTCGTGCTCGTCGCGGTCGGTGCCGCGGAAGAACTTCTGCTCGGTCACGAAGACCTCGTGCCGGATCGCGAAGTGCGCGCGGCGGTCCCGGTCGGCTTCGGCCAGGCGGCACCGCATCCGCGGGCGGGAGAGAACGGCGCGGCGATCCATCTTGCTAGCCCCCCTCTGCGCGCTTCTCGAACGCCGCCATCGCCGAGCAGGCATTGCAGCGGGCGCACCCAGCCTTGACGTGCCAGGACGCCAGGCCGCGTTGCCGCAGGTACGGCACCGCCTGCGCGTATACCTGACGCATGTAATCGGCCGCCGGCGGCGGCACGTCTGCCATGAGGCTGCCGGGAACCGGGCGCAACGGCACGATGAACGGGTAGACGCCGATGTCCATGGCCCGCTGGCAGCCGCGGGCCGTCGCCTCCGGGTCCTCGCCCATGCCGAGGATCACGTACGTGGAGACCTGTCCGGGCCCGAACAGGTGCACCGCGTGCTCCCAGGCGCGGAAGTAGCCCTCGATTCCGGTGCGGGCCTTCGCCGGGGCCACGTGGGCCAGGACCGCCGGGTCGAAGGACTCGACGTGCAGGCCAACCGAGTCGACGCCGCGGTCCTTCACCCGGTCCAGGACCGACAGGTCCTTAGGAGGCTCGAATTGCGCCTGCACAGGCAGCCCCGAGGCTTCTTTCACCGCCTCGGCGCAGCGGGCCACGTACAGTGCGCCGCGATCCGGGCCTCGGGTCGTCCCGGTGGTCAGCGTGACATCGACCGCGCCGTCCAGGTCCCGCGCCGCCACCGAGACCTCAGCCAGTTGCTCTGGTGTCTTGACCGGAATGGTCTGGCCGGCGTCGAGTGACAGTTCGATGCCGCAGAACCGGCACTGGTCGGAGTTGCCCCAGTAGATGCAGGTCTGGATGACGGTGCTGGCCAGCGAGTCGAGGTGCAGGAGCGCGATCTGCCAGTAAGGGACCCCGGCTGGCGTGGTGAGTCCGTAGAACCGCGGCTTCGGCGGCAGAGTCACGGCCGCCAGGCGCTCGGACTGCCGGTAGAGCCCCCAGCCGTCGGCTTCCTTCCGGATACTGAAGGGGCTGCTGGCCACGAACCCGCTTGAATGCGGGAAGGTGATGGGTATGCCCTCGACCCACATCATGCCCGCGTCGGAGGGCCCGGCCCCGCCGGAGCGGGCCTCGGTCAGGGCATCGGGCTCCACCCGGACGCCGAGGCTCTGGAGGTCGGCGAGAACCGAGTGCAGTTGCGGTGTCATAACCCCCCGCTCGGCGGCCGCGGACTGGCTCATGTCGCCTTCTGCCCCTTCTGATAGTAGAGAGCCTCGAAGTTCTGGTGCATGATGCGATCTCTTAGCTCGCTGCTGATGGGCTGCCCCGCGATCTTGTAGTACTCGCCCCAGAAGTCGCTCCACGGCTCATCCGAGGAGAACAGCACCCGGTCCGCCCCTACCCCGCGCCGCTCGATCTCGGCCAGCAGCCAGCGCACCCCGAACCCGATGGCCCAGGTGGTGTCCGTGTACACCTGGTAGCCCTGTTCCACCCAGTCCAGGAACCGGGGCACGAGCCGGATGTGCCCGCTCACCCCGCCGCCGAAGTGCACGAGCAGGATCTTGACGTCCTTGGCGTACCTCTCGACCATCGGGATGTACCTGCTCACGTCCGAGCTTCCGCCCGGGCTCGTGTGGAAGTGAAACACGAGGTTGTTATCCCGTGCGGCCTGGAAGCAGGCCTCGGCGATTTCCCGCGTCTCGTCATCCCAGGACTGCGGGTCAGGGCTGCCACCCAGGAGGAAGGTGGTCTTGAGCGCGACGATCCCGTCCTCGCCCGCGCTTCGCAGCGCCTCCATGGTCATGTCCCGGTTCTGCGGGAGGAATGACACCCACAGGCCGCCCCGGATACGCTCGTTCGACTGCACCGTGTCCAGGACCAGAGGGTTCAGCGAAAAGGGCTGGGCCTGGACGGGAATCCCGTAGTTAGGCAGCACCAGCGCCCGTTCGACCCCGAGGCTGTCCATGTGCCGGACATAGTCCTTGGCCGTGGGGAAGTCGTAGACGGTCGGCTTGACCGGTTCCTTCAGGTCGTAGAACTTCCAGGCATCCATCGCGCCGATGTGGCTGTGGCCGTCGATCGTCCTGCCGGCTACGCGCTCCGGTATCATCGCACCTGCTCCTCTCGCTTTTCCTCCGGCGCGCCCGCGCCCGGTTCGCTGCGGCCCGCCTTCCCGGCCCGGCCCGAGATTTCCTGCTGCCTTATGCGGAAGCCCGCAGCCGTCAGGACCCGGGCGTCCAGGTCGCCGATAGGCGTGCCCATCTGATCAGCGGCGCTTATCGCCAGCGAGCCGGATTCTGTGAACGCCTGGGCCAGCCCCTCTATGGTGGTCAAAGCCCGCAACCGGTCGGCGATGGCCCTCACAACCGTGAGTGCCCGTTCAAAGGCATCCGGGTCGGCCATGATCATGGGATAGAGCTGGCTTTCCGCTTTCACCCATTGCGCGGTGCACCGCTGCAGGTCACCGCCGTCATTGCCGTGCATTTCCTTGCCTCCCCGCCCCCGCCGGTGCGCGGCCGCCGGGCGCGCTCCGCTTCGC
>Ga0134128_10007912_pt1 | contig 12804 bp, 13 predicted proteins | sample KB31754_FD_96462 | JGI IMG/M metagenome (GOLD analysis project Ga0134128, IMG submission 96462) | Terrestrial soil microbial communities with excess Nitrogen fertilizer from Kellogg Biological Station, Michigan, USA - KB3-175-4 | ecosystem: Environmental > Terrestrial > Soil > Unclassified ...
CATGTGCGGCCCGCCGATGAATTGCGCGACGTTCGGCATGATCATGTCGCTGGCGCGGATGAAGACGTTGTCCTTGATGCGTCGCGTCGCCGAGCAGATGAAGCCGAGTGGCGACTCGACGAATTCCAGCGCCGGCATGATCGCGAAATGCGGCGCGAATTGCGCGCCGCTGACGATGACATGGAGAAAGGCGTTGTGGATCGGATCGGCGGCGTTCTCGCTGATCTGGACCCAATTGCACGGCAGCTCGAGCTTTAGGGGTACGAGGCGATTGCCTTCTGGGTGGCCAAACGTGTCATAGAGCGGAAATTCCGGCGTCGATTCCGGCGCGCCCATATAGGCGAAGATGAGGCCGTGATATTCGCGCACGCGGTAGGCGCCTTGGCAGAAATTCTGCTTGATGCGGCTGCCCTCGGGCTCGGCCGGCGTCTCGAGCACGGTGCCGTCGATATCGAAGTGCCAGCCGTGATAGCAGCAGCGGATGCCACGCTCGGCCGGAATGCCGAATTCGAGCGACGTGCCGCGATGGATGCAGTGGCGATGCAAGAGGCCGAGCCGCCCGCCTTGGTCGCGGAAGAGGACCAAGTCTTCGCCGAGGAGGCGCACGGCTTTCGGCGTGTCGCGGAGCTCGGAGCTCATTATAAAGGGATGCCAGAAGCGGCGCAGATATTCGCCCCCCGGCGTGCCGGGGCCGACCTGTGTCAGGAAGGAATCATCCGGTTGCGCCGGGCGCTGGTAATAGCCGCTGAAAGGCTGATTGCCGCGCGCGGCGCTGGCACCATGCTGATCGGGGCTCATGGCTTTCTCCCTTAGGCTGGCATCTTAGCCTATAATCGCAACATGGATAATCGCGAGCGGACAGCCGAATTTATCACCAGCCGCGCCGATGCGGCGCGCGTCGGGCTCGGCAGCGATCTCGTCATCGCCGGGGGTTGGGGCTTCGTGAACAACGTGCTGCCAATCGATCTGGCCAACGATCGCACGCCGCTGCCCGAGCAAGTCGAAGCGCAGACGCGCAAGGTCCTCGCCAATTTCGACGCGATCGTGAAAGCCAGGCGCCTCAGCCGCGATCAGGTCGTCGCGGTGCGGATCGCTTTGGTCGATTTGCCGCGCCTTGAGGAGCGTGTGGAGACGGCTTATGCCGGCTTCTTCACCGCGGGCCGGTTGCCGGCACGCAGCGTCATCGGCGCCGCCAGCCTGCCGCGCGGCGCGCTGATCGCGATGGATTTCACGCTTTATCTCGGCTGATCTATTTCCCGCGCGCGCCGTGATACCAATCGAGGATTTCCTCGCCGGTCCAGAAACCGACGCCCTTATGGCCGCGCGCGTAATCGAGGAAGGCTTCGAGATATCTGATCCGGTGCGGCGCGCCGGAGATATAGGGATGGATCGCGAAGCAGAGAATCTTCGCGCGATGTTCGCCCTCGATGTAGAGCCGGTCGAACTGATCGCGCGCGCGGGTCAAGAACTCCTGCGCGCTGTGATGCTGTACCATCATCATCGGGATGTCGTTGAGCTCGACTGTGTAGGGCAGGGTGACGAGCGGTCCGTGCTTGGTCTGAAGCTCGGTCGGCTCGTCGTCATGGACGAAATCGCCGACATATTTGACGCCGGCCTCGGTCAAGAGATCGGGTGTCTCCTCGGTCTCGGTGAGGCCGGGCCCGAGCCAGCCTTTCGGCCGCGCGCCAGTGAAATCGCCCAACAGCTCGAGCGAGCGGTGGATCATCGCGCGCTGATCCTTCACCTGATGGATCGGCATCTGCACCAGCGCATGCCCCATGAATTCCCAGCGCCGCTCGCGCGCTGCGGCAGCGACGCGCGGATAGATCTCGACCACCTCGGCATTGATCGACAAGGTCGGGCGGATGCTGTGGCGGTCGAAGGCATCGAAGAAGCGCCACACGCCGACGCGCATGCCGTATTCGTGCCAGCTCCAATTCGGGATGTCGGGCTGCACCGCAACGCCGGTCGGCGCCGGCAGCACCTGGCGCGCCATCGGCCGCTCGATCTCCCAAACCTCGAGATTGACCACCGGCCAGAGAATGAGACGCAAGCCATTCGGCAGCTGCAGCGGCGGCCGGTCGACGATGGCGGAATATTGAGTGCGCTCGCGCGGCTTCATGGCGCATGTCTCCTTTGGCCTTAGGCCACAATCATTTCGGCAACAGTGGCTTCGCGCGTGCGATCCATTGATCGAGCCGCGGATCCTCGGCAAAGCTCTTGTCGATGAGATAAAGCCCGACCGCCGGGCAAATCGCGCCGAGCTCGACCAGCACGGGCTTCAAGAGCAGATCGGGCGCGAGGAGATGCGCGGGTCCGGCGCCAAGCATCACCGGGAAGGCCGTGATGCCGGCAAGCCCGTCGCTCGGGATCTGGTCGAGGAACAGCTTCAAAAGCCCGGTATAGGTCGCTTTGAAGGTCGGGCTGGCGACGATGATGACATTGCAGCCGCGCACCATCTCGATCGCCGCGTTGAGTTTGGCGCTGCCCCATTCGAGCAGCGCGGGCCCGAACTCGACGAGGTCGAGCACGTGATCGGGCTCGGCCCCGGTCAGCTTCTTCGCGACCAGGAGGCCGGCTTCGAGCGTGCGCGATTTCGCTTTCGGATTGCCGACGATGACCGCCGTTCTCATCTCGCGAATACCTCCGTACATTTAGCGGCGCATGATTGAGCAGCCGCCGCGAAAGGTCTAGCGCCGCTCAGCCCCAAGGCCCTTTTTGCGGCGGCGGCGGTGTCTGATCCGTATCCCAAGGACCGTGCCGCGGCGGCTCGACCGCGGGCATATCCGGCGCGGCCGGCGGCGGCGGCGAGGCAACCTCGGATGGAGTCATGGCGACGCCGCCGAGATTGCGCAGCCGCGCGATGCGGTCGGGGATCGGCGGATGGGTCGAAAACAATCCGCTGAACCACGCCCCTTTCGGCGCGGCGATGCACAGCGCCGAGACCGGCGAGTTCGAGCGCGCGATATTGGTGTCGCTCGCCTCGAGGCGCTGCAGCGCGTGGATGAGGCCGACGGGATTGCGGGTCAGCTTCGCCGAGCTGACATCGGCGAGATATTCGCGTTGGCGCGAGATCGCCATCTGCACCAGCTTCGAGGCGAGCGGCGCGACGATCATGACGATCGCGAGCAGCGCGACGACAACCAGGGTCAGCAAAAGCCGCACGCCGCCGGCGCCGCCTTCGTCGCGCGAGCGGCTCGGGCGGTAGCCATAGCCGTAGCCGTAATTGCCCCAGCCGAGCGAATATTGCGCGATGTTGCCGAGGAAATGCGCGAGCAGCACGATGACGCCGGCCATCGCCGCGACCACCGTCGTATAGCGCACATCGTATTCGGCGACATGGCCCATCTCGTGGCCGATCACGGCCTGCAGCTCCTCGCGCGTGCACGCTTGGAGGATGCCGGTCGTCGCCGTGATCATCGCGTGTTTCGGCGAGGAGCCGCTGGCGAAGGCGTTGAGCGCCGGCGTTTCGATCACCATGGCGCGCGGCGGCTCGATGCCCGCGGCGATCGCCATTTCGGCGACCACGTCGATCAACTGCCGCTCATGCAAATCGTTCGGATTGGCGTCGCGCGCGCCGGCGAAGGAGGCGAGAATCTCGGCGCCGGAGCTCAAAGTGATGAGGCCCCAGATGAAGCCGGCGCCGGTGACAATCGCCGCGCCAAGCAGCGCGCCGGGGCGCGGCGGCCCGAGCAGATCGAGCAGCACCGCGCCGGCGGTCAACCGGCTCACCTCCTCGGCTGGCAGATTCCAGATGAGCTCGATGATCGCGATCGCCCAGCCGAGGACATAGCCGACGATCGCCGAGATCAGCAGCAGGACGATGAAGAGAATGACCGTGTGGCGCTTGTTGCGCGCGATCGCAGCCTGGAAATCGGTGTTGTAAAGCGCGGCCGACGGATCAGCCATGACACGCGATCAGCGGAGGTGGACGTCCGGCACGGCTTCGGTCGCGGCGCGCTCGGTTTCCGGCACCTGATACATGGTCTCGGACGTGAAGCCGAAGCTCGAGGCGAGCAGCACGCCGGGGAAGGACGCGACGCGGATGTTCTGCGCCTGGACCGCGTCGTTGTAATGCTGGCGCGCGAAGCTGATGCGGTTCTCGGTCGAGGACAGCTCTTCCATAAGCCCCGAAACATTCTGCTGCGAGCGAAGTTGCGGATAGGATTCAACCAACGCAAAGAGTTGGCGCAGCGTTCCGGTCAGGGCGTTCTCCGCCTTCATCGCGTCCGCCGGCGTCGGGGCGCTGACCGCCTGGTTGCGCGCGGCGATCACGGCGGTGAGCTGCGACTGCTCGACTTGCATCGAATCCTTCACCGCGTTGACGAGGTTGGGGATGAGGTCGTGGCGGCGCTTCAGCTGGATGTCGATCTGTGACCAGGCATTGCGCACTTCCTGGCGCCCGGCGACGAGGCCGTTGTAGATGCCGATGACGATGATCACCAATGTGGCGACGACACCGAGGAGGATCCAAAGTCCGAGCGTCATCGAGCGGCCCTTCTGCTTCGCGCGCGTGAATTTTATGCCGCGGCGCGTAGCGCCGCAAATGCGGCTTACGGCTTGAGGATCAGCTTGCCGAAAACGGCTCGCGCATCCAAGCGCTCATGCGCCTGCTGCGCTTCGGCGAGCGGCAGTCGCCGGTCGATGGGCGGGCGGACATGGCCGGCGGCGAAAAGTTCGATCACCCGCTGGCCAATGCGCTGCCGAGCTGCGGGATCGTGATCGAAGCTATGCATCGTGAAGCAGCGCACGCCCGGGCTCTTCGGCAAATGAGCGCGCAGCTCGCGGAAGAGGTCCTTCTCCGGCATCCCGCCCAGCGCATTGAAGGAGACGATGAGCCCAAACGGCGCGAGCGCTTTGAGATTGTCGGTGAAATCCTTGCCGACGATGTGATCGAGGATGAGATCGACGCCATGACCCTGTGTGAGGTCGAGCAAGCGCGCGGCCGCGTTCTCGCGGCCGTAATCGATCGTATGCGTCGCGCCTTGGCTCGCCGCGAAAGCGCACTTCGCGGCGCTGCTCGCGCCGGCGATCACGGTGATACCTTGCAGACGGCAGAGCTGGATCACCGCCGAGCCGATGCCGCCGGCCGCGCCATTAACATAGACGGTCTTCGTCGCAATGCCGCGCGCGGCCTCGGTCAGCAGCGCATACGCAACCTGGTAATTCGGAATGCTGACCGCGTCATCGAGGTCGATCGCTGGCGGCAGGCGCATCGCAGCGCTCGCCGGCACTTTCGCATATTGCGCGTAGCAGCCGCCGCCGAGGTGATAGACGAGCACCGGCTCGTCGATGCGCAGGTCGCTGACGCCGGCGCCGAGCGCTTCGATATGGCCGGTCATCTCGGCGCCCGGGATCGCGGGCAGAGCCGGCATCCAGCGATAGACACCGGTGCGGAACAGCACGTCGGGCTTGCCGACGCCGATCGCAGACGCGCGAATCACCACCTCGCCCGGCCCGGGCTCGGGCTGTGGCAAGTCAACGAATTCGAGGACCTCCGGTCCGCCAGTCTTGGTGATTTGAATGGCTTTCATCCGTGTCATGCTAACACGGATGAAGCTCTTGGTGCCGCCGTTCAGCGGCGCTTGGTGGAAGAGCGGCGCGGCGGCGCGTGCCAGAATTTCCACAGCGGCCCGCTACGGCCATAGACCGGGTCCTGGGCCGGCAGCCGCGTTTTCGCGATCGCCGCTACTGCTTCGTCGTGATCGACGTCGTCCGGCTGCGGCTCATCGTAGCGGCCGCTTGCCGGATAGGCGCCGACGACCAGGAGATCGTCGCTTTGCGACATGCGCTCATGGCCGGTGCCGGCGGGCAGGACGACGGCATCGCCCGCTTTCAGGGCGATGATCTTGCCCTTGGCGCCGCCGAAGCGAACGCGGACCGAGCCACGGGCTATGCCGAGGACCTCATGCGTCTTGGTATGAAAATGGAGAAAATCGTAGACGCCGTCGCGCCAGGAATCCTTCCAGCCATGGCGCGCGAACAGGGTCTCGATCACCGCGGCGGGATCGAATTCCTTCGGCAGCACGATCGCCTGGGGATAATGCAGCAGCGGCAGCCCGGGATTGTTCGGCGTCGCGCCGTCGTCCTTGAAGCGATGGCGCCGCGGCGTCACGGCGCGCGTCAGGCCGGCGAGCTGCTTCGGTTTCGGCCGGCCGATACCGGTCATCCGCTCGAGCAAGCGTTTCGCGTCTTCGACAATCGTCATCATTCGCCTCGGTCCCTGGCATAGAACACGCTGCGGCGTCGGATCGTTGCCTGAAGCGCGGCCGCTCTCCGCGCGAGTAGCCCATCAAGCCCCGCGGCATGCTAGGGTGCGGCCGGATTAAAAGGTCAGGCGGAATGAAATTCGGCTATTTCACGCTCAGCGACAATAACTATCGCGATAACCGGCGCACGCCGAACGATTTCGTGCAGCAGATCGTCGGCGAGGCGATCTATGCCGAAGAGCTCGGCTTTCATTCCGCTTGGGTCGGCGAGCACCATTTCAGCTCGCTCGGCGTCAATTCAGCGCCCGAACTGGTGCTGACCTGGGTCGCAGCGAAGACGCAGCGCATCCGCCTCGCGCCCGCGGTGAACGTGCTGCCGCTGCACCATCCTATCCGCGTCGCCGAGCAATGGGCGACGCTTGATCTGTTGAGCAGCGGGCGCGTCGATTTCGCCAGCGGCCGCGGCTATGACCGCCGCGAATACGGGCCCTTCGGCGCTGATTTCGAGGACAATGCCGCGACCTTCGCCGAAGGGCTCGAGATCGTGCAGCGCCTCTGGGCCAGCGATCGCCCGATTTCGCATCACGGCAAGCGCTATTCCTTCGACGATGTCTGGATCACCCCGAAGCCGGTGCAGCGACCGATGCCGATCTACGTCGCGTCCTTCTCGCGGCCCTCGATCGAGCTCGCGGCAAAGCTCGGCGCCAGCCTCGTCGTCGCGGCCGGGGCCGCGGCCTCGGTGCATGGCGGCCTCGCACAGGTGGCGCAGCTTTATCGCGATGCCTGCGCCGCGCAGGGCAAGCCGCCCAAACGGCTCGTCACGTCTTATTTCATCCATCTCGCCGACACGCCGGTCGAGGAGCGCGCCGCACGCGAGCGCCAGCTCCGCTATCACCAGGAATGCACCTCGCCGGCCTTCCCCGGCGATCCCAAGACTGCGCCCGAGGACTATCGCTATTTCATCAAGATCGTCGAGCGCTACAAAACGATGAAGGCGGAGGATTTCAACGAGAATGCGGTGCTGATCGGCAATGCGGCGAAGATCATCGACACGCTCAAAACCAAGGTCGAAGCCGCCGGTTTCGACGAGGTCATTCTTTATTTCAATCTCGGCCTGAAGCCGCCGCAACAGGTGCGCGACGAGATGGCGCGCTTCATGAATGAAGTCGCGCCAGTTTTCGCGCGCTAGCGGCGTGGGGCGTTTTGAGCGACAATATTGATCGGATCGGGGGTGGGGATATGGGGCAGTTTCTGCAGCTCATCGCGATCGCTGTGCTGACGATCGGACTGGCCGTTCCGCAGGCGGTCGCGGCAACCACGCTCAATTTGCTCTACATCCCCGGCGGCGATTTCGTGCCTGTGTTCGTCGCGAAGGATCAAGGCATATTCGAGCGCCATGGTCTCGACGTCGACATGTCGATCGCGCAGAACGGCTCAGTGATCTCGGCCGCGCTCGCGGCCGATCAGGCGCAGATCGGCGTACCGACGCCGCCGGTGCTGCTGCAGGCGAACGAGCAGGGGCTCGATCTCGTCGCGATCGCCGGCGCGACCGTGCTGCCTTTCCCCAAAAACGCGGCCGGCGTGATCGCGCGCGACGGCAGCAATCTCAAAGGTCCGAAAGATCTCGTCGGCCACAAAGTTGGCGTGCCCGGCTTCGGCGGCAGCTTCGACGTCGTGACGCGCTACTGGGTGAAAGCGAATGGCGGCGACTACAAGCAGGTCAACTGGGTCGAGGTGCAATTCCCGCAGATGGGCGACGCGCTCAAATCGGGCCTGGTCGACGCCACCTTGGCGGTCAATCCATTTTATGCGCGCATTCTCGACAACAAGCTCGGCACCGATATCGGCAATCCGTGGAGCAGCGCGCCCAACGGCACGATGATCGTGCTTTACGCTTCGACGCGCGCCTGGGCGACGAAGAACAAGGAAGGCGTCGCCGGCTTCCGCGCGTCGCTCAAAGACGCGATCGCCTATATCAACGATGCGTCACATCTGCCCGCGGTGCGCGACAGCATCACGAAATGGACGAAGCTGCCGCCGCAGGCCGCGGCGAGCATCGCCATTCCCGACGATCTCGAGCCGCAAGCGAAGCCGGATGGTTTGACGTTCTGGATAGCGGCGGCGCGAGATCAGGGCTTGATCAAAGGCAATCCCGATCCGGCGAGCCTGATCGCGCCTTGAGGCACGCCAGGGCTCACATCTGCGGGAAGCAGCAGGCGATCAGGGTGACGCCGATCAGGAAGAGGCCGGCGCCGCATTGCTCGATGAGGACCTGACGCTTCGGCCAGTAATCCGATAAGGCGGCGACGAGCCCACCGCCGAGGACACTGACGCTTCCCGTCATCACCAACGCCGCCAACATTCTTTAGTCTCCGGAAGACGAGCCCACGGGTGTTCTTATGGACCGGCCCTCGTAAAAAATGTGTTGGCGTAGACGCCGTTAACAACGTTTTCTTAGAGGCCGATGCTGGCGCTGACGTCGGCCGCGGTCTTCCACGCCTTGAGCGGCCGGCCTTCGGCGAACGCCTGCAATTCACGCGCGAGCAGCCGGCGATAGAGCGCAACCAGGACGTCGGAGCGTCCCAGCCGCTCGTGGTCGAAATCGGGGATCACGCCCTGGCCGACTTGCGCGACGTAATCCTGGATGTTGACGGCATCCGGCCGGTCTTTCAGCTCATCGATGTGAATCTCGCCGCGCAGCACGGCTTGCGCGGCTGCGCTCCCGTCGCTCAAACCCTGGCGCTGCGCGCGACGTTGCTGCTGCCGTTCGCGATAGCGCGCGGCCGCTTCGCCGGTCAGCGCGACATGATTGCTCATGAAGCTCTTGTGGTGCTCGTCATCGACCGGCACGCGCCAGGCGAGGTGATCGGCCCACACCTCCGGCTCGCCTTCCTCGGGCGATGAGCGGATATAGAGCGCGTTCGGCCAGAAGAACGGCGATCGCCGAACCTTGCCGTCGGGCCGTGTGCCGTATTTGACGATGCCGTACTCCGTCTCCTCGCCCGAGATCTCCGGCAGCGCCCAGTTGAGCCCATGCGTGGTGAAAGACGAGGAGCGATGCACGAAAGCGGTATGGAGCGAGTCCATGTTGCTTTCGAGATTGTTGTAGCAATTGCAGTCGCGGATGTAGCTGCTGGTGGTCAGCACGCCTTCCTTGTCGAAGACCGGATAGCGCGGCAGCGGCGGCGCGCCGCCTTCGCCGAGATAGGCGAAGATCAGGCCGAGATATTCCTCGGTCGGATAAGAGCGGATGCGCACATTCCGCGCGAAGCCCTCGTGCTCGGCCGGCGCCTCGATGCACTGGCCCGAGGTGTCGTATTTCCAGCCGTGATAAAAGCAGCGCAGCGCGCCGCCTTCGACCCAGCCGGTCGAGAGCTGGGTGCAGCGATGGGCGCAGCGCGGCGCAAGAATCTGCGCGACGCCGTTCTCGCCGCGATAAAGGGTGTAATCCTCGCTCATGATCCGGAGCGGCACGGCGCGGCCGCGCTTGAGCTCGCGCCCAAGATAGACCGGATGCCAGAACAGCCGCATGTAGCGGCCCATGATCGTGTCCGGGCCGGTGCGGACGAAGTCCTTGGGACCGAAGATCCGGTTAATCGGGTCGTTGATCATCGTCACCGCGTGCGCAAGATCTTTTGCAACTCGGCCAAATCCCGATCCATCGCCGCCGCATCGTGGTGCCGATAGAAGTCGGTATCGATGACCAGGACCTTGGCGCCCTTCCGTTCGACCGCGTCGATGCTTTTGGCGGTTTGCGACCCCGGAACGAAGCTGAGATCGGCAAACGTGGCTTGGTAGAGGAGTTTTTGCCCCTCCGGCGAGGACATGAAATTGATCCACAGCTTCGCTGCATTGGGATGTGCCGCCGTCGCGGGCACCGCTTCGTAGAGAAGTGTCGTGAGCGGCGCGTCGCTTGCGAGGACGAAGCCGACCGGCGCGCCTTTTGCCGCATTCGCAAGCGCGTCGTGTTGGTTGCAGCTGATGCCGAAGGCTTCGAACTCGCCGCTGGCGATGCGCGCCATCTCGTTGCAGCGGATCAGCCCGCCGATCTGGTCCGAAAGCTTGCGCGTGAAATCGAACGCCTTTTCCCGGCCCCACATATCGGCGGTCGCTAGGAGATCGAAGGAAGAGGCATAAGGCGTCGTCGCGACCCGGCCCTTGAGCTTCGGATTCAGAAAATCTGCCAGCTTGTTCGGCACTTCCGCGCCGTGCAGCGCATTCGTGTTGTAGACGATGCCGGGCAGGCTGTTTTCCAGCGGCACGGCTTCGCCTTCGGACGAGACCAGATGCGGGCCCTTAAGATTCGGCGCCCAGCTCTCCCAATCCGCTTTTTGGATCGCATGAGCGTTGCTCAGATCGACCATGTGATTGGGATAGCCGAGGATCACATCCGTGGCCGCGGGCTTATGCGCCTCATATTGCTGGATCACTGTCGCCACCATGTTCGGCATGGGCGGGCCTGGGGTGAAGCGAACGTCGAGGGCGAGGCCGTAATATTTATTGAATGCGGCGATGAGGACGGAATTGTCGCCCAGGGTCCCCTCACCGACAACGATCGACAGCTGGCCCTCCTGGCGCGCGCCGTCGAGGATTGTTTGAAGCGTCGGCGCCGGATCGGCCCGGGCCGATGCGGGGCCGGCGAACACGGCTGCGGCGATAACAAGAATGTAAAAGTTACGCATCGGACTTCACGCCTACCGCTCGCGGAAAATCTTCTGCACTTCCGCGAGCGCCTTGGTCATCGCCGCCTGGTCGTGATGGCGATAGAAATCCGTATCGACGATCAGGAATTTGACGCCTTTGTCCTGCAGCGCCTTGATGCTTTGACCGGTTTTCGAGCCGGGCAGCGCGTCGAGATCGGCGAAGCTGACCTCGTAGAGGATCTTCTGCGCCTCGGGCGACGACATGAAGTTGATCCACAGCTTCGCTGCGTTCGGATGCGCCGCCGTCGCCGGCACCGCCTCGTAAAGCGGCATGACGATCGGCGCGTCGCTGGCGAGGGTGAAGCCGATCGGCGCGCCTTTGGCCGCAGTGGCGAGCGCGTCGTTTTGGCTGCAGGTGAGGCCGAAGGCGTCGAACTCGCCGCTCGCGATGCGATCGATCTCGTTGCAGCGGATCAAGCCGCCGACCTGAGCCGAGAGCTTCTTCGCGAAGTCGAGCGTCTTTTCCGCGCCCCACATATCCGGCGTGGCCAGACGATCGAAGGACGAGGCGTAGGGCGTCGTCGCTACATGGCCTTTCAGCTTCGCATCGAGAAAATCGGCGAATTTCGTCGGGATGTCCGCGCCCTTGAAGACGGTGGTGTTGTAGGCTATGCCGACCGTGCTGCTCATGACTGGCACGGCGATGCTTTCCGGCGAAACCAGCCCGGGCGCCTGGAGATTGGGCGCCCAGTCCTGCCAATCGACCTTCTCGCCGGCCTTGCCCGCGATCAGATCCATCATGTGATTGGCATAGCCGACGATGACGTCGGTGACCGCGTCGTGATGCGCCTGATATTGCTGCACCACCTGCGCGACGACATTGGGCATCGGCGGGCCGGGCGTGAAGCGAACGTCGAGGTTGAAGCCGTAATATTTATTGAAGGCGGCGGCGAGGCCGGAATTCGATCCGCCGAGTGTGCCTTCGCCGACGACGATCGAGAGCTGTCCCTCCTTGCGCGCGCCGTCGATGATCGTTTTGAGCTTGGCGTTGTCGGCGGATGCCTCGGCATGAGCGGCTGCGTGGATGCTAAGGGCGCAAGCCGCCGCGACGAGGGTAAGGACAAGATTACGCATCGGCGGTAGCGCCTGCCGTCGCATCGAGACCGCTGCTCCAGTGCCATGCCTTGGTCGATTTGCCGGCGGCGAACGCGTCGAGCTCGCGCAGCCAGATTTTGCGCAACAGAATGATGCCGACATCGGAGCGGCCGAGATATTCGTGCTCGCGATCCGCGATCACGCCCTGGCCGAGCTGCGCGACATCGTCCTGAATGCCGACGATATCGGGATGATCTTTCAGCTCTTCGATATGGATCTCGCCGCGCCGCACCGCCGCGCCGAGCTCCGCGACCGGGCGGTGATCGCGCGGCTTTTTCGCCTGCCGCTCGCGAAAGCGCTCGGCCGCCGCGCCGGTGAGGTGATGGAGATGGATGTTGAAACTGTTGTGGCAGAGATCATCGATCGGCACCCGCCAGGCGACCATGTCGCTCCAATCGCCTGTGGGACCGGTCGGCGATGATTTGATATGGATCATGCTCGGCATGCCGAATTGCGTCACGCGCATGCCGCCGCCTGGCCGCTGCGCCTTGAGCGCCAAGCCCCAATCCGTCTCTTCGGCCGAGACCTGCGGCACGCCGATGAGCCCGCCTTCGGTGAAGGCCGAGGTGCGATGCGCGAAGGCGACATGCACCGGGTCGCATTGGTTTTCGAGATTGTTGAAAAAGTTGCAATCGCGGCGGTAGGACGAGGTCTCACGCACGCCCTCGGTTTCAAGATCGCGATAGCGCGGGAAGGGCGGCGCCTCGCCTTCGCCGAGATAGGCAAAGATCAGGCCGAGATATTCGCGTGTCGGATAAGAGCGGATCGCAACCGTGCTGCAAAAGCCCTCGCGCTCG
>Ga0134128_10007913_pt1 | contig 12804 bp, 8 predicted proteins | sample KB31754_FD_96462 | JGI IMG/M metagenome (GOLD analysis project Ga0134128, IMG submission 96462) | Terrestrial soil microbial communities with excess Nitrogen fertilizer from Kellogg Biological Station, Michigan, USA - KB3-175-4 | ecosystem: Environmental > Terrestrial > Soil > Unclassified ...
AAACAAGCCCGTGGGCAACTGGTACTCGCCATAATCCGATCCGCTCTTGTTCTTGCCGATGAGAGCGCCGCTTACGCGCGCTCCAATATTCTGCGTCGGTGGCTGGAAGTTGCCGCCCTGCGGAAAGCGCACGCGCCAACGGCCGCGTTTACCAATGTTCGGTGGGCCGGGTTCAACCGGGAAGCTGGCCACCCATGACGGCTCGCGGAAGGTAACGTTGCCATTGCAGTCGTAGTCGATGGCTGATACGTCTACGGGACGGAACGGGTCACTGGTGAAACCTTCCACGCGGGTGCGAACGCCGGCTTCCTGGGGGAAGTTAGGATCAGGCATGCCAGCAGTACCCTCGAGGGTCACTTCCACCACTACATAAGCAGGATCAACTCCCGGAGCGGTGTAAACGGCTAAGTTACCCACCACTTCGGTCGCGCTCAGGAAGGGCACGCCCGTGGCGGGATCGACTTCCTGGGTGGGAAGAACGTCCACCCAGTCGCCCACTTCAAACGGAGCTTCCGCGTAGGGATCCTGCGGGAAAGGATTATCGGCGGTCGGCGCGTCGCCAGGAGCGTTCATAGTGAAGATGTTGAGCATCCCACCGGTGAATGGGTCGCGCTTGCGGTTGATTTCAGGGCACTGCGGATCGTCCAACCCGGTGTATGTGAAGCCCGTGGGGGCGGTCAGAACATAAGGATCAGGCACTCCCGCAAGAGCCACGCCGTAAGGATTGTTGTTGGGATCGTACGTTGCCGGTGGAACGACCGGGATACACATGTCAGTTCCAGTGCGCGTGCGGACCGTAGTATTGCCCTGGTCAACCGTCATGCGCGGATCTGGCGATTGGCCGAGGGTGTAGCGGCCTTTAAAGAGGACTACCGGGCTGCCCGTGACCGGATCAAGGGCCGGCGATCCATCAGGATTTGGAATCGTGATGCCGCCGTTGATCTTGGGATCGTTGATCATGACTCGCGTCCCGTTGACCACCAGCGTGCCGTTGGCGTAATCGATCGACTCAATGAATCCAGACATCGCCTGGGCCGCATCCTGCGAGACACGCACGATGCCGGCGATGGACTGGCCATTGATGATGTTCATATCGATCATGGCCTGGTAGGTCCCCGGGAACCGGACTGTATCGGCCATTGCCAGACCTGTCTGGAAAACCGGGTCTGTCTGGTGCGTGTTGGGATTGAACTCGAACAACTCTTCCCACGTGAGGAAGGTGTTCGGCATCACCACGATCGTGCCCTGCGGAATCCTGACCAGTTGGTTGTTGACTTCAATCCAGCCGCCGGTGCTCTTGCAGTTGTCCGGCTTCGGAGGATTGTCTGGCGTGGGGGCGGGATTGTCATCCTTGTTGCACAATCCGGGTGTTGCATCCAGCGAGGCATACTGAATTTGCCCCGCCAGAAGCACGCCCGCCGGCCGTGTCTGGTATTGCGGTTCCTGGATATTGGGCGGTGGTACCACCTGCGGCGTAGGCCAGGGAACTGGATTCAGGCTCTGGGCGGACATGCTCGCGCCCAGTCCTGCGATCAACAGCAGAGCCATAACCGCCACCCTGAAGATCTTGGTTGTCGTTGCGAGTCCCGTCATTCTGAAGCTCCTTCCGTCGTCCTTCAATTTCGTGATCTTGATCTGTCGTACTGCTGAGGGGAGGCCGTTCACTCCCAGCCGCTCTGCTGTGCGGCTGGAAGTGGTTGGCTCGTGCAATTTATTTGGGGATGGCATTTTGCACCCCCAATAAGTTCTCCAGGAACGTGGGCAGTGGCTTGCCGCCATTGGCTCCCGTTGCCGGAATTTCCATGAAAGTATCTTTCGCCCGTCCCGGATGGTCCGGATCGTTCTGTACCGGATAACCGTCAGCACCAACGACTGCGCCGTTGGGCGTGAACAGTTGCGGGTGATCGAAAGGAGCCGATTGGCTCACCGTGCGCGGGTCGGTCATCGCATTGCGCAGGAAATCAACCAGGTCGATCTTGTCCTGCGTGGTGAGGCCGATCACGTCCATGTCGGCGTCCATGTACTGGTGTTCTTCGCCAAACATGTTGAAGTCGCCGCCGCGGTTGTAGAATTCCACCACCTGCTCCAGCGTCAACTGGCTGCCGTTGTGGAAGTAGGGAGCGGTCAACGCGACGTTGCGCAATTGCGGCGCCTTGAAGAAGCCGTTGCGCGCAATCATGTCACCGCAACTGAGGGCCGCCATGGAGATACCGTCGCCCGGCCGGCCGGGAATCATGATGCTCTGTGACGGGTCCTTGCATACCCGCTCGCGCAGGTATTCCGATTGCGACAGGGGCGCGTTCGCGTCCGGATCGGTGCCGCCCAGGCCGCTATCTTCCGCGGTAGGCCGCACGCCGATGTGGTAGAACCCGGTGTCATACACCCGCACCTGCATGTCGTGCATGATCATGCGTTCAGAAGGACCAACCGCGCTCACCGTGCCTACGGAGGCATTGGAGAGCTCGGGCCCACCGTGGCAGTTCACGCAGCGCCCTGTCGTCTGGAAGCGCAGAAGGCCGCGAAGCTGACCCGTCGTCAAAGGCGTTGGCCCGGTCGAATAGCTGATCTTGACAGGGAAGGTCGTGGTTGGCGGCATGCCAAACTGCAGTGTCAGCTTGCCGGTGGCGTAATCAATCTGGCCGACATCCAGGCCAATGCCCATCACGCGGCCGTCACCGTAGTCAAACGCATACGCCATGTCCTGATCGGTGAAATCGTTCAGAGGATCAAGAGCGATCACAGAAACCGTGTACGGAGTGACGCCAGGATCGAGCTGGACGGTGAAAAGCTGGGTCGCTCCATCGCCCACCAGGTTGTAAGTCTTCTGCTGCTCCAGATACTTATCGAATGGAGTCTGGTCGGCGATCAGCGTACTTTCATACATCTGGATGGCCACGCCCCAGAACAGCGAGAAGTTGTATTCCATCTGGGTGTACTCGGCTGTATTCGCCGCGCAGCTCTGAGCCTTCGCGGGATCTGCCAGGCTGGTCGAACCATCCGAAGCCAGGCAGATGTGCTGGGCAAACTGCCACCATTCCGGAAGGAACGCCTTCTGGATAAGGGCGGCATAGGTCGTGTTCAAGCCCGGCTTGGGAGCGTTTGAGAGGGCGCCCAGAACGCTGTCAGTGGGATCGACCATCTGCTTGGCCAGCGGAACGCGCGCCAGAAGCTTCTTGCCGACTTCGTGCAAATTGCGCCCGTCAGCCGACATTTCCGCGTTGCTGAGGATGGGGCCCAGCGACTGCGAACACAGCGCTGAGTTGTCCATGGCCACATGCGCCGGAGCGAGCTTGCCGTCGCCATCGATTGCCAGCAGCCCGGCGCCGTTGTTGCGCGCACCAAAAGGATCGAGTCCGTTGCACACGTTCTGCGCGCGGCCGTCCCAGAAATTGCGGAAGTTGAAAACTGCATCGACCACGCTGGGAGCATTGCGGCCACCGGTGCGGCGGGTCTCAATGCGCTTGCTTGCGTCGGTCGGATCAGGATAGGAGAACACCGGATCGTTAATGAGGGTGTCCTGCTCCATGCTGGTGATGTTTCCCGGCGCGGTACCGACTACTCCTCCCTGACCCACGCCACCACCGTTGATTCCGGTGTTCACCGTGGAGGGGCGGCTGGGGAGGGTTCTGTTGTGGTTGGTCAGGGGGTTTCCCGCACCAGGTCCGAAATTGAGTCCCGGTCCATCGGCCACATCGCCAATACCGGTCTGAACTGCAACGCGTCCGTTATTGCCGCTGCCCTGAATGATTTGGCCGTTGCCGCCGATCACGCCCGTGATCACCTGGCCCATGGTCAGCGGGAACGAACCCTGCGAACCGGAAACATCGTTCACATCCGAAACGATTGTGAAACGATCATCAACATTGGAAACTTTGTGGAACGGGAAGTCACCATCGTGATAGCCGCCGAAGCCGGCAGTGGCGCTTCCCGCGTTGTAGTGATGATTGGGGCCCTGAATTCCGCTTACGGTAGGGCCTAACTGGAATGTATTATCGCCGCCGGCCTGTCCAGGATTGACTTCATTGTTGCCCCGGCTGTCGGCTCCGGCGTTGAAGTGGCAGCTCGCGCAGGCCTGAACATCATCGCTGCCTGCCTGCATGTCCCAGAACAGTGCCTTGCCCAACTCAATCGCAGCGGTCTTGTCGGCCAGGATACCTTCCATGCCGAATACTGGGGGAACTGGAACGCTGGAAAGAGGTGCAAGCGGCCGTATCGGGATCACCATCCCCTGCTCTGGCAGGGTGCCACTGTCACCATTGCCGCCGCTTTGCGCGCGCACGCTGGCGTAATATCCCAGGGCCACAACTATGGCGATCACCCATGCGAAGCCGCGCACAAAAGCCCGAGTAGTCCCGGAAGATTTCATTTTGTTCTCCTCACAAACTTGGCTCCAGCGTTCATGGCGCTGGACAGCAGTCCGCACACTTAGCAGCCGCTATGGGGAGTATCACGGTGGGCGATTAGGCGTGGATTAGTGCTACGTTAAATCTTTTAATTATCCAGTTTGTCTTTCTCTAATTCCCGTATCCATCTGTAAACACGCGGGATGAATGCAGTCTTGCAAAAGCAAGACACGGCTCGAAATTCAAAGTCTTTCGTGTATAAGACGGTACTTTTAGCCAATTACTAAGTACGCTCTAATGATTGTCGGACATTGTACTAACGTACAGTGCCGTGGCTGGTACCTGATGTAGGTTTGGAATTGGCTTCGGTTTCGGCGCCAAAAAAAGCGCAGTGCGGCTGTCCCGAAGGGTCATTGATTGTAGGAGCGGTGTGTGGAAGAACGTGCCTATCGTAGTACGAGAAGACTATTTTTGAGAGCCGCCACCCGTTCGATGTGTTCTGCGGCGCGTCATCGGACTTGCTCGTTGCAGCACACGCACGAAGCGCGCTTCCATAGTCGAGTGCGATCGCAAATGACGGCCGCATCGGAGGGCGCTTACCTGAAACTTCAAACTAGATCATGAAGCGGCACGGCCAGCAATCCTCATGATCGCGTTGGTCGCATCCATCGTCTCCAGTAGATCCCCACGTTAGCGGCGAAGACCAGAACAGCCGCGATCGTGAGCGCGATTGGCGGAACGTTGGGGTAAACCATCGCATCAAGATAATGCAGCAGGAATCCGCCTCGGTACGGCGTGACGCCCGCGCGCTGTTCCAGCCAGTTCTCCGCGAACGTCAAAGGACAGGTCCAGGGCAGGATTTCCACCAGCAGCCCCCAGATCAGTGACAACAGATGGATCGCTGCCAACCGCGGGCGTTTACCCGTAAAGGTTGCGCCCAAGATCACCCATAGGATAAAGACCAGATGCAAAAGAAGGATGATGATGGAGATGGCGGCATACACGGCTTTGCTCCTGCGATTTGCTCGAGAAGTGCAATACCACAAAATCCTATTTCAAAAAATAGGTCATGTAATAGAGGAGAAAGAACGCTGGCACGATGGAGAATTTCAGAGCGAACTGCCGGGCAAAAAAAGCGGCCCCTTGCGAACAGTCGATTAATTGAGAAAGTTGCTGGCACTTGCGGGGGCCTGCCAGCCGTGAGATTTGCACATGAAGTCGTGCGCCTGCTTGAAGCGTTTGGATGGTATGCTCAAAGCAAAGAGAGCCGCTTTGAACAATCAAAGCGAACTCGTTCTGGATTCCGCCAGCCCGGCATCCGTAAAATGTTCACGCGCTTTTGAGGAGTCCACGAATGTCCATCTCGTCCGGGGGCGGTAGGTTCGCGCTATTTCCCGAACTCAGCAGTGAAACCGGTGAGCTGAACCGCGCGCAGGGGATGCTCCCTTCACAAGAGATCCGGGAGCTGATTGACAATGGCCATATCATGTCGCGGAGTTTTGGCGGCATCACCGAGCAGCAAATCCAGCCAGCCAGCCTTGACTTGAAGCTCGGTGACGTGGGCTATCGCGTGCAAGCAAGCTTTGTGCCACAGGACTCCACAGTCGAAGGCAAAATCTCAGAATTGGGCCTCAGCATGGGCCGGGTGGACCTAACGCGCACCACGGTTTTTGAAAAGGGCTGCATTTACATTGTTCCGTTGCTGGAAGAGCTTGACCTTCCGGAAGACGTCTCCGCCCGGGCAAATCCCAAGAGTAGCACCGGGCGCCTCGACATTTTCACGCGGCTGATCACCGACTACGGACAGGAATTTGAGCGCGTGCCCAGCATGCCCGGCGGGTACAAGGGCAGGTTGTACGCTGAGATTGCCTCCCGTACGTTCAGCGTAGTCGTGAGAGCAGGAATGAGCCTGAATCAGTTGCGCTTTGTACGCGGGAATCCCAAACCTTCTGACAGGAAGACGGCCGACCTCGAAAAAAAAGAGGCTCTGGTTTACGGAGAAGAGGGAAGTCCTGCGAAAGCGCGCATCGGCAAAGAGAGCATTAAGTTTTCAGTGAACCTTCGCGCTCAGGAACCCGGTGAAGTGGTGGCATACAAAGCCAAGAAACATGCCCCCGTGATTGACCTGGCCAACATTAATCATTATGCCCCGGAGCAGTTCTGGGATTCAGTGCACGAACCGGGCAAGCCCGGACTCATCCTGGAGCCGGGTGATTTCTACATCCTGGCTTCCAAAGAGCGGGTCAGCATTCCTCCAGATTGGGCAGCCGAGATGGTGTCCATGGACCAGGACATTGGTGAGTTCCGCATCCATTACGCAGGTTTTTTTGATCCCGGCTTTGGCTATGGCGCCGGCGATGTGAAAGGGACGCGCGCCGTTCTTGAAGTACGGGCCCACGAAGTCCCGTTTTTGGTCGAGCACGGGCAGACCATGGGCAGGCTTATTTACATTCCGCTGCGCTCACGGCCAGACAAAATTTACGGCATGGATATCGGATCGTCCTATCAGCGCCAGGGATTGGCGTTGAGCAAGCATTTCAAGCGAACGTAGAACCACGTTGCTATAACAAAGTGTTCGCCATAAAGCTGCAAACTACAATGAGCCGAAGGTCAGCGGTTGCTGAAATGATGGCTCAGCGCGGCAAGCCGCAATGAGCACAAGCCCGCCTCTGGTCCTTGAAGGTGTGGCACAGGCGCCTCGCCTGTGAGTCTGGCCCTCTCGAATGCAGCCTGCTATCAGAAGACTTTCCAGCAATTCGAGATTGCCATCCTGAACCGCGCCCGGAAGGAGTCTCTTAGGTAAAAGCTATGTTTCCGGGGCGGGGAAGGATCTGCCCTGGCAAAGTCCCGCGGGAGCCCACCACCAAAAATCCTTTGCCCCACCAAAATCGTTCTAAAAAAAGAGGCATTGAGTCGCTCAGGCCACGACGCTCATCTTCTCAAGGGAACAAGCAGGCAGGAGTGCCCATTCGACTTCTTCGCTGACGCTCAGTCGCTCAGGGCAGGCTCTGTTGCCACACGATTTAGGGCTGCTGGAGATCATCGCTGGCTTCCACGAAGCAGAACAGAAGGCCCGCAACAGCGGGCCTTTTGAGGGTTGAAACGATTCTTATCGGCTGGTCGACGCGGCCGCAGCGGCGCGTTCGGCGACAACGCGCTTGGCGTTTTCCGCCAGCTCCTTGGCCTTTCCGAGTTGATTGAGCGCCGCCATAACTTGTGGATCAGTCTGCGCTCGCACCTTCAGGCCTTCTTCCTGTCCGAATTCTGAAGTGAAAATTTCCGCCTTGATGCTGGATTTGATCCACTCCTGGCCTTCGGCCAGATCGGCCTCAGTGTATGGAATCTTCTGGGAATCAAGGAACTTGCGGAAATCCTGCATGACCGCATCGCTCACTTCAAAAGTCTTATCCACCTTATGGGCATTGGTGTAATGCTGGGCAAAATTGAAGAACGCGTACTTAATCAACAGCGTGTCTTCGAAATGGTTGGGTTTGAAAGGAGCAATCTTCACGTCCGGCGTAATGCCGCCGCCGCCGTACACAGTCCGTCCACTGTCAGTGAGCTTTACGTCCTTGGATTGCGTATTGGCGTTGTTATTCGGGTTATCTTCCTGAGCGCGGGCGTAGTAATAATCGTAGAGGGAGACGCCGTTGTAGTCGCGCTGAATCAGCCTGCCGCTGGGCGTGTAGTACTTGGCGGTGGTCAGGAGCAACCCGGTGTTCTCTGATAAAGGATAAACAGTCTGCACCAGGCCCTTGCCGAAGGTGACTTCGCCAACGATCAAGCCGCGATCATGGTCCTGAATTGCGCCGGATACAATCTCCGCCGCGGAAGCTGTGCCGCGGTTCACCAGCACGACCAACGGATAATCCTTGCCGGCGTTCCCATGTGGCGCGCGATAGGTCTTCTCCGGTGAGCTGCGGCCGCGATGGGAGACTATCACCTGTCCTTTTTTCAGGAACTGGTCGGCGACGCCGATTCCTTCATTCAGCAGCCCGCCCGGGTTGCCGCGCAAATCAAGGATCAGGCCCTTCAGGTCGCCGAATTGCTGCAGTGCGTCCTCGACTTCCTGCTCGGTGGTTTCATTGAATGCTGTAATGTGCATGTAGCCGATGCCCGGCTTGACGAAGAACTTCAGGTCCACGCTGTTGCGAGGAATTTCATCGCGCACCACGTTGAACTCCAGCGGCTTGGCATTTCCTTCACGCAGGATAGTGATGTGCACGTTGGTGCCGCGGGGGCCCTTGAGCAGGTCGGCCACATCGCTCACGCTGAGATTGTCAGTTGGCTTGCTGTCCACTGCCAGGATGACGTCTCCGGGCCGCAACCCGACTTTGTAGGCGGGCGTACCCACGAATGGCGCCACCACGATAATTTTGTTGTTGCGCGGCGCAATCTGCATCCCAACGCCGTAATATTTCCCGCTCTGCTCCTCACGGAGCGCCGAGTACGCCTTGGGATCAAGAAAGTTCGAGTGCGGATCCAGCACGTGCAGCATGCCGGGAATCGCGCCATTGTAAATTGCCTTGTCCGGATTGACCGGCTCAGCGTAATTCTGCTCGACCATTGAATAAACGTCAGAAAACTGGCGCAGATTGTCGCGCACATCAGTATCGGACGAGCCGCCCGGATAGGCGCCGCCATTGCGCTGGCTGAAGCCTACGCCGAGGAAACCGCAGATTAAGATGACGAGAAGGACGAGAAAAGCTGAACGGCGAGAACCACGAGACATGAATGTTCCTTGTCGGCTGAGCTAATTACCCGGATCACGGGATGCTAGGGGAAGTATAGCACCTGCACTGGGCCCGGCTGCCCGGCTTTGCGACTGAACCAGCAGCCCCAGGGCCGGCGGAAGTGCCCGCATCCAAAGTAACCTCACTAAGCTAAGATGCCCCTTCTCACAGACGTGGTGCAAAGGATTTTGTTATCTCCCAATTGGAAAACTTAATGGAAAAGCCCGACTCCCTTTAACTCCGGATGGGGTATCATGTGTTTACTCACTATGAACCTCGGTTTTCCAGAGATGGTGTTTCTGATCCTGATGGCGTTCCTGCTGTTTGGACCCAAGAGACTTCCGGAGATTGCCCGCCAGTTGGGGAAATTTGTGGCCGAGTTCAAAAAGGCGAGCAACCAGTTCCAGGGGCAGATTCATGAGGAAATCCGCAAGCTGGAACTTGACGAAGTCAATCCGATGAAGCACATTCAGCCGGAAATAGCGAAACTCAAGGACGACGAGGACCTCTCCCTTACCGGCGCCCTGAACCGCTTGACCGAGCGCATTAAGAACAGCGTCCCACAGGATTACGATGCCTGAGCTTGTAGTAGAACCCCAAAATTCCAACAGGCAAATGGAACCAGAGCAGATGGCCACCATGGGCCTTCTGCAGCATCTTGAAGAACTCCGGCAGCGGGTTTTTTATTCAGTCATAGCGGTAGGCGTGTGCTTTGGCGTGGCATGGTACAAGTGGGAGGCGATCTACGCGCTCATGCGCGCCCCCATCGAAGCTGCGCTGAAGGCGCATAACATGCCGACGGAACTGGCCTTCACGAATCCGACGGACCCGTTCAATTTGTCCCTGAAGCTGGCGCTCATCACCGGAATTTTTATCGCTTGTCCGTTCCTGCTGTACCAGGTGTGGATGTTCATTTCTCCGGGGCTTTACAGGAAGGAGAAGCGCTACATTCTGCCCTTTTTGGTCATGTCTGTCGGGTTGTTCCTGAGCGGGGGGCTGTTCGGATATAAAGTGGTGTTCCCGGTGGCCCTGAACTTTCTGGTTGAAACCGGTGCTCACGCCGGCATGCGCGCGGTCATCACCATCACCGAATACACTGATCTCTTCCTTACAATTCTTCTAGGCCTGGCGCTCATTTTTGAGCTGCCCATTGTGCTCGGTTTCGCCGGCGCCATGGGCGTGGTAAGCCCGAAGTTCCTCTTTAAGCATATCCGCGGCGCAGTGCTCATTTGCTTTGTTGTCGCGGCCATCCTCACGCCGACGACGGACATGATGAATATGACCATCTACGCCGCGCCCATGATTTTGCTGTATATCCTGTCGATCGGTGTTGTCTGGCTGGTCCATCCCAAGCAGCGGCGCGCCCGCAAGGAAAAGAGCGCACAAAAGGACCAATAAATTAAACTTGTAGCGGATTGCTCCGGAGCTGTGCGGCTGTGTGTGTCCGTCTATTGCCGTTCCGGGGCATGGGAGCAGGTACGTGACCTTTCTCAATCGCGGCTGCCGGATACTTCTCTTGCTCGCCATTGTGTCTGCGGCGGGCTGTGCCGACGGCAAGACCACCCCGAGGGCTTTGTCCGCTGCAATGCCGGCGGCAACGCCGAGCGCGAAAACTTCAGTTGAACCGGTCGGTCCGGAACTGCGCATTGATCCGAATCGCGCATGGCAGTATCTCAAGCAAATTCTCGCCTTCGGTCCACGGTGGGACGGCAGCAAGGGCCAGGAGAAACTCGGCGAGTATCTTCATAACAAATTGAAGGCGGACCACGTAGAGGATGATGCTTTTGTGGCGCAGACACCTGCGGGTCCCATCAAGATGCGCAACATCATTGCAAAGTTCCCCGGCGCGAAGGACGGCGTTATCGTGCTGGGCTCGCACATTGATTCCAACTACCCGCTGCGCAATACGAGCTTTGTCGGCGCGAACGACGGCGGCTCCAGCACCGCGCTTCTTCTCGCCATCGCCGATCAGCTTCGCGGCAGGAAACTTCCCGGTTACAGTGTGTGGCTGGCGTTCTTTGATGGGGAAGAGTCGATTCCATCCACAACGCCGGGCGACCTTCGCTGGAGCGATCCGGACGCGCTCTATGGCAGCCGCCATCTTGCCAAGAAGTGGAAGCAGGACGGGACAAGCAGCAAGATCAAGGCATTGATTTTGGCTGACATGATCGGCGATAAAGACCTCGATATCCTTCGCGACACGAGTTCGACGCCGTGGCTGGAAGACCTGATTGGCCAGGCCGCAAGTCACCTCGGCTACCAATCGTATTTCTTTCAGGAGGTGACTGGGATGGGTGGCGACGATCACATCCCATTCGCGCAGGTTGGAGTGCCTGTGGCTGACCTGATCGATTTCAACTATGGCTATAACAACGCCTTCCACCATACTGTGGAAGACACGATTGACAAGCTCAGCCCCAAGAGCCTGCAGATCACGGGTGATGTGATTCTTGAAACCATACGCTTGATCAATGGCCGTCAACAGTAAAGAACAGTTACCCTGAGAGCAGGATCTGTCTGCGGGGCGTCATAGTTAGCAAGAGCACGAACGGAGAATTGCAAATGAAGCTGGAAATCAGGCGTTGTTTCTTCTGAATGGACCTTCGCCGCACGGCCGTGAGCCTGCGTAAAGCTGCGGAGGAGAAATTTGGTGTCACAGCAAAAATCAAAACCGGGAGCCGCGGGGACTTGAGTGTGCTCGTCAATGGCAAGCAGGTTTTTGGATACAAGCAGGAGGGAAGCATACCTCCCATTCCCGATCTGCTTCAGCGCATTCAGACGGCGCAATCATGATTCAGGCAGCTTTCGGTTTGGGATGCACTTCGGATGGGCGCATCTTGATGTAGACTTCGCCCGCTCGAATCTCCACCAGGTGGGTGTCGATTTTTTCTTCGGCGGGGCCGGACACCACGCGGCCGGTGCGAATATCGAACTGCGAGCCGTGCCATGGGCATTGCACCGTGCACTCAACCAGCGCGCCGTCTGAAAGCGGTCCTCCGCGATGGGTACAGTGATCGCTGAACGCGAACAGCCCTTCGGAGCACCGTCCGACTACCACACGTTCCTGGCCGACAGTCGCGAGCAGCATCTGGCCATCACCTAATTCGCTCTGGTTGCACACTGGACGATCCCAGCCTGAAAGCGTGCGCTCTTTCAGCTTGCCTGCGCCCGCGTAGCGATGGTCGACACCAATCTGATTCCTATACACGAGGGTGCCGCCCAGCCAACCGGAGATGCCGATAAGAATTACGCCAATCGCCATCAGCACAAGATTCAGCCCGTCTGGCTTTGCCGCAGCCGAGCCCTGCCTGTACGCGACAGCAATGAACAGAAGCAACGCCAAAACGTTGAGGCTTCCATGGATCAGCCCGCGCTGTTTCGCGGATGACTTCGGCGGGACCACAGCGTACCAGTCGAGCGCTCCGGGAACTGCGGCCAGCGCCGCGCCCACACAGCCGGCAATCACGCAATAAAAGCCTGCAGCCCACAGAGAAGGATCACCCTGAGCGACCGCGATGAGATCAAAGATGAAGCCAAGTACCCACGCGGCGATTGGAAACGACACCAGAATGGGATGGATTGGGTGTGATGAAATTGCAGCTTTCGAGCGCATGGCGTAGCCCCCGTGAAAATGCCTGCCCAATGTGAGTGCATCTTGCTGGTTTAAGGATGCCTCAAAATTCACCGCACGTGAGCGCTCGTATGTTGGAAGCTGAAGGCTATGCACG
>Ga0134128_10007915_pt1 | contig 12801 bp, 15 predicted proteins | sample KB31754_FD_96462 | JGI IMG/M metagenome (GOLD analysis project Ga0134128, IMG submission 96462) | Terrestrial soil microbial communities with excess Nitrogen fertilizer from Kellogg Biological Station, Michigan, USA - KB3-175-4 | ecosystem: Environmental > Terrestrial > Soil > Unclassified ...
ACTTAAATGCCCAGGTCGTCCAGTGCCTTCACATCTTCGGCCGTGATCGGATTGTTCTTCATTTGCTCCAGGAACCGGGCGTGATTCCAAACTTCCAAGTGCATCAGTTGCCCGTTGACGCTGACTTCCCCCTTCATTTGCGCCGTGTCCCGCAGAACAGGCGGAATCAAAATCCGCCCTTGCCCGTCAAGTTCGACCACTTGTCCGAAGTAATTCGTTCGCGTCAGGAATTTCTGCTTGGCCTGATTGTGAGAGGAAAGCTTGGCGAGCTTGCGTTCGATCTCGTCCCACACTTTCATGGGATAGATTTTGGCGCAGTCGCCGTTCTCGCTGGTCACGTAGAAGCGCTTGCCCTGCCGGCGCAATTCGGCCAAAAAGTCGGCGGGAATTTTCACCCGTCCCTTTTCGTCGACTGTCGCTAGATAGCTTCCCCGCAGCATCCCAGACCTTGCTTGACGCGAAGTTCCTGATTCGGCTCCCCATTTCGCCCCACCACTTCTTACCACTTTCTACCACTTTGTGCCCCGATTCTAGTCACCCTTCACTTCTTGTCAAGTGGAATTGCGCGAAAAAGTAAAATAATTTTTCGCCTCGCGCGGAAATCCTTCGCTCGCGCTTCGCCACGCCGCGCTGCGTATCGCTATATGTGGTGTATTGGGCGTGAAACGCGCACTACGACTAGCCGCGTACTTGCGGGGAGCGAACGCAAATGTGCTCTAACGATTAACGAAGAAGGGAAAACGGACGAAGGCCGTGCCGGAACGGAACAATTATTGCCCGGGATTGGGGCCCAGGCGCAGATTACTCAGCTTGCGCAGCAAATCTTGCTCGTTCGGGTCGAGACCTTGCATGAATTGCGGGTCTTGCAATTTCTGCTGACGCTCTTCCGAGCTCATTCCGCCGAGAACGCGCAGCCTGCCCGTGAGAATTTGCTTGCGGTCTGGCGGCAGATTTTTCCACCGCGGCGCCAGATCGTTGACGACTTCCTGGCGTTCCGCGGGCGTCATGCGCTCGAGCATCAGTTCACGATTGCGCATCGCTTCTCGCTGCTGCGGCGTCAACTGATTCCAGCGCTCCAGGTTGCGGCGAATCTGCTCCTGTCGTTCCGGCGGCAGATTGCGGAACCGCGCATTGTTGCGCATAAAATGCTCTTGCTCTTCCGGCGAACGATCGCGCAGATTCTCGATCCACTTTGGCGGCAAACCCATCAGCGCGCGGGCATTCGGCTTGCCCTGCTGCTTTTGCGCCTGCCTTTGGGCCCTTTGCTGTTCACGGATCGCTTGTCTTTGCGCCTGCCGCTGCGCGCGAGGCCCTTGGCCGCGTGCCCCGAGAAATGCTCTTTGCGCAGGCGCCGCGCAAGCGAGACTCGCCGCAAGCAGCAGCGCTGCTAGCACGGAGCCGAGTTGGAAAAATCTGCGCATCATGAATCGCGACTAAGCGCCGCTCCCGGAACCCGGGGCGTCACTGGGCGGCTTCTGTTGCTGGTCCTGTGCAGGCTGCGCCGACGCGGGCAAATCCGAAAGCGCGTCGAAATTGCTGAGCACATCGTAATTTTCGAGTACGCCCAGATCCTTGATCATGCGGAACTGTTCTTCGCTATTCGCCGCCGTGTTTTGCGGGTTCACGGAACGCGGTTGCCGCCCGCCGACCCATACCGACAACGCGACAAGCAGCGCTAGAGCGAGAGCAAACCGCGGCGCGGGTATCATCCAGCCCCAGAATTTCGGCTTGGGCGCGTCAGCGATGCGCTGCCGCAGACGCGCGTCAAACGCGGGCGACGGCTCGACGGACGGAACTTCCGCCATCACGTTCCAGAGCCGGCGGAATTCCTCGGCGCGCTCCTGGCACGCCGCGCACAACTTCAGATGAGCTTCGACCACAAAGCGCTCGTCGCCGCTGGCGCGTCCATCGAGATAAGCAATCAATGCATTCGAGATTTTTTCACAGCTCATGTCGTTTCCCCTCCCCTGCGGTCTGCGCCGCTGGTCTTGCCACCAGCAACGCCAATTGCACCCGCAAGGTTTCGTAGGCGCGGAAGAGCAGCGATTTCAGCGCGCTCTCCGAACAGCCCAGAATTTTCCCAATCTCCGCGTAATCCATATCGTGATACTTGTGCAGAACCACGGCGACCCGCTGCTTTTCCGGCAAAGTCAAAATAGCGCCGCGAATCATTTGATTGCGCTCGCGCTCGATCAGCTTGTCGTCGGCGCGCGCTTCCCGCGATGGAAGTTGAAACGCCGGTTCGTCCTCGGCGGCGGGCGCGTCGATCGAAATCTGCATTTGCCTATAGCGGCCATCGCGAATGGCGTTCAACGCCAGGTTCGTCGCGATGCGGAAAAGCCACGTGGTGAACTTGGCGCTGGGCGAATACTCCTTGCGCGCCCGGTAAACGCGAAAGAAAACCTCCTGCGCCAGGTCTTCCGCGACGGCTTGATCGCGTACCATGCGGCAGAGGAAATTGACCAGCGGCTTGCGATACTTGTGCAACAGCAGCTCGAAGGACAGTTCGTCCCCCGCCTTTACGTCCAGCATCAGTTGGACGTCGGACCTGGCCATAGCCTCCACATTGTATCTAACACGCGCAGGAGGTTAAAGTTGCGAGCGAAACCGCGTGTCCAGGCCGATAGCCCAATCTTTGGCTTCCTTCTATATATATGATTCTATGACTGTTATTGTACGGCGAGCCCCGCCGGGATTAGATCTGAAAGGCGAGTTTCAGCCCCAGCATGATGGCCACGCCTAAGAACACCAGCAAAGCCATTTTCGCGCCGGGCTCATGATTGACCTCGGGAATCAGGTCAGAAGCCGCCACGTACAGCGTTACGCCCGCCGAAACCGGCAGCGCGATTCCCACTTGCGCGCGCCACACGAGCATCAACGCGACGCCGACAAGCGTGGCCGCGCCCAACACGGCGGAGGAAAGAAACGCCCTGCGCTTCCCTTGCCCGCTGGCAATCATCAGCGACGCAACGGTGAATCCCTCGGGAATTTTGTGCAGGAAAATCGCGACAAAAATCAACAGGCCCAGCGAACGCGACACCAGCAATCCCGATGCAATCGCCACACCGTCAAAAAATGTGTGAATGGCCAGCCCTAGGACGGCCGCGTAGCCGACGTGCGTCGCGGTCATCGCTTCCGTGTGCGTTTCTTCGCCAAAATGGAAATGCGGCGCGAGCGTATGCTCGAAGAAATGCACCAGCAAATATCCGGCGAGCACCAGCAATAAAACTTCAGCGGCCTCTGTGGTGAGGCCAACGTCGCGGGGATAAATCGCATACGGTTGGATGGCGGCGAGGCGAAGCGATTCCGGAACCATTTCAAGCAGCGCGACTGCGAGCATAAATCCCGCGCCCAGCGCGATGAAGTATTTCAGGTATTCGCGCGACCAGTGGCGCCGTATGACGAAAAATCCGCCCACAAGATCGGCGCCCGCCGCGAGCACGCCCAGCGATAGCGCAAACGCAACCCGCGTCGCGGTCGCGCGAAACTGCGCTTCAACCGGAATGGCGGAAAAGGATAACGTCGCCGTCCTCCACGATATAATCTCTGCCTTCAAGGCGCACCTGAGCGCGTTCGCGCGCCGCGGCCCAACTTCCCGCCGCCAGCAATTCTTCCCAGCGGACGACTTCCGCCTTGATGAAATGTGCTTCGATGTCGCTGTGAATCGCTCCGGCAGCTTTCGCGGCTGAAATACCGCGCGGAATCGTCCAGGCGCGGCATTCGGGCTCGCCGCACGTCAAAAACGAAATCAGCCCCAGCAATTCGTAGGTTGCGCGAAGGATTCTGCTCCTCCCCGGCTCCTTCAATCCGTACGCGCTCATCAATTCCGCCGCTTCCGCCTGACTCAAATCCGCAAGCTCCGCTTCCACTTTCCCGCAGAACGGTACGATTGCCGTTCTCGCTTTTCCCTGCAGCTTCGACAGATTCTGCCGCGCCACCGCGCTCTGCATGTCCGCCGCGTCTTCATCTCCCAGATTCAGCGCAATCAGCATCGGCTTCCGCGAAACGAACATGAAACCGTTCATCATTTTCTGCTCGTCCGGCTTGAAATCGAGTTCGCGCAAAGGCTTCTCCGATTCGAGCGCCTTGATGCAACGGTCAAGCACGTTTTTTTCGGCCTCCACAAGCGGGTCTTTCTTTTTTTTCAAATCCTTTTCCACGCGCTCGAGCCGCTTCGTGGCTTGTTCCAGATCGTTCAGCATCAATTCGATTTCGACGCTCTCGATGTCGCGCACCGCGTCGAGCGAGCCCGCCGGATGCGGCATCGAAGGATCGTCGAACAGCCGCACCACCTGCATCAACGCGTCCGCTTCGCGCAGCGGAACAAGCGAAGCTGAGTCTTTCGCGCGGTCTTTCTGCAGGCCGCCGATGTCCACGTACTCCACCGTCGCGTAAGTCAGCTTCTTCGGCTGGAACAGCTCCGCGAGTTTCACAATACGCTCGTCCGGCACGCGCGCGATGCCGACATGCGTCTGCCCCGGCTGCGCCTTCGCTTCCACTCGCGCCCCTGTCAAAATCCGAAACAGCGTCGTCTTCCCCGTCTGCGGCAGCCCAATAATTCCCGTTTGCATAAATCTCCGTTTACAAACGTCCGATACTAGCACGCGCGCTCGCGTTTCTTCATGGAGCAGCATCAAATGTTGGGGGTAACGGCGACTCAAGACGCCGCGATTGGGTCAAGGCCTCTAGGCAAATACCGGGTCAAATCGAAACTGCCGCAACGGAGAGATCTTTATCAGACGTGCCTCGGCGCCCGAGGCAGTGATCCGCTCGGCGAACACGGCGCACTCGGCGGCGGATCGAACTTCATTTTGCAATCGGTCCGGGAACTCATCATACGTCTTCCCGTCCAGTCGGCGCCCGGTTTCCGATTTTCGTACTCCGCCCCACTGCTTAAAGAAAAATGCCACGTCGCTCGCGTGGCACTGGTCTCTCAGCGAAGTCACCCACTCCTTCTTCATCGGCCGAGCACCAACACCGCTCTCGCCGCCCACAATTACCCAACTGATTCCCGATAAATTCAGCTTTCCTACATCTTCTAGCAGTGGCTCGACCGATAGGAACCGTACCGCAGCGCGAGCACTCTGAAGGTGTTGAATACGCGGAACGCCATATTTCTTGTCTTCGACGCTCACGCCCCACCAGATGTGTGGCTGTTGCGCAGCGAAGCTGATCTTCGAATTCAGCAGTTTCTTAATCCGCTCCGACCGCTTCGTCAAAACCTGATATGTGTGCCAATTCGCCTTCACCATCACCTTCGCGACCGCCGAGATGTAATCGTCGGGCACAGCATCGTGGAATAGATCGCTCATCGAATTAACAAAAATCATTTTCGGCGTGCGCCAGCGCAGCGGCTCGGCGAGCTTTGCCGGCACGAGGCGAAGATCGAACCCTTGCTCGTACGGGTGGCCCTTTACCCCCCGAAATCGCTCCGCAAACGTCTGTGCATAGCAGTGCTTACACCCAGGGCTGATCTTCGTGCACCCGCGCACCGGGTTCCATGTCGCATCCGTCCATTCGATCGCTGAATTGACGTTCATCGTGCCCTCCCGCGACTCATTCAAAAAGAATGCGATCCTTTCCGCTAATTCCGGTCCTCTTCGAGCTAATTCTATGGATACTCGCGCCTTTGCCTTCTAAGCCCTTAATAGCTTCTCGATAGTGCTTCCCTATAAAAGGCAATCGCCAAGTTTCTTCCCGTAGCTCGTCAAAGCTGAATTCCCGTCCCTTGAATTCTCGCTCTAGAATACGCCTAAGCTCGTCGACAGAAGGCGTTCGCGAAATCAGTACACCCTGCTCCTTGCCAGAGTAATCAAACGTTCCCTCTTCGTCTCCAAGCGGCCACATCACCTCTTTCATCAAGAGCACTGCCTTCGCGTGATTGCTCGCATGAAGAAGATAATACTTGGTTCGACTCCCACTCTGAACATCTTCGGGATCGTAGCGTAGTCGAAACGGCAGCACGAATTTACACAACAAGCGTGAACGGAAATAATTGATAAACGCCTGCTCGCGTTCGAAACCATGCATAGCCATAAAGGCCTGAGTTCGCCAATCCTTATCTCCGAACAATTCATCCAATCGCGCTTCCGCATTCGGGTTTGGCAAATCCATGTTGATCCGAAACCACATCAAATTGATCAATATTTCAGTCCGGCCGTGGCTAAGAATGCCGTTAATTACGGGAACCGACAATGGATGCCCGTAAGGGTCGATCAAGAAAAATGCGGGTCCGAAACTCCCTAGTCTTTCCACTAGATCAGGGATGTACCGTCGAGAATCGGCCAATTTGACTTCAACAGTCAGATTCTCAGGATAGGGTTGAAGCGACTTGAGCACCTTTTCAAGCCGGCGAACCTGATTCGCGTGGTCCTCGATCAAGTACATGCGAAGACGCTGGCCCTCTCTGCCATGCAACAACTCGATTCCCGCTTTGACTGCGATAGTTGGCGAACCCGCGGTCGACTCAAGCAGGCATTAACTTCCAGTTCGCGTGTCATCGTATCATCTTCGTTGTTGACTTATCGTGTATCTTCCGGTATACATATCTCCTCGGCTGGTTCGCCAGCCGGACAATTCGCGCAAGAGAAGTGCAAGGCCGCCTCGGGCGGCTTTTTTCGTTTGGGGGCATAGTGGGCACTGGATTCTGGGCTGAGTTTGCCAGTCACTCGTCACTGACCACTCGCCACTGCTTTCTAATCGAGTTTCTATGGGGAATTAGAAATTGAGCCAACTTGCTGAAAACAAAAACGAGATGCAAAGTCTAATCGAGTTTTTTCGCGCTTTTTTTCGGTACAATGTCCATTCTCGGACATTGGTGAACCGATGAACGCACCTGCAACCGCGACGAGGATCCTGGGTTCGGTGGACGCAGCGCCGGCCGCGAATCTCTGGCCGTTCGATCACAAGCTCGCCATCGAGCATTTGACTAAAAACGACCGCCGGCTGGCGCGGCTGATCGAGAAATCCATCGAATTTCGCCTGGAAATCGAAGAGGCGCAAAGTCCATACGAGGCGCTGCTCGAAGCAATCGCTTACCAGAGCATCTCCGGCAAGGCCGCGGCGACAATTTTTGCGCGCGTCAAAGCTCTGGGTTCGGCGCAGGGCGCGAACGGGCGCTGTCCCACACCCGAGGAAATTCTCCGCGTGCGCAAATCGGCGCTGCGCAAGGCGGGCCTCTCCGGCGCGAAGATTTTGGCGGCGAAAGATTTGGCGCGGAAAACCATCGAAGGAATTGTGCCGACGCTCGAAGCCGCGCAAGAAATGTCGGACCAGGAATTGGTCGACCGCCTGATTTCCGTTCGCGGCATCGGCGCGTGGACCGTCGAGATGTTTTTGATTTTCCGCCTCGGGCGTCCCGACGTGCTGCCCATACACGACTACGGCGTGCAAAAGGGATTCGCGCTGACGTACGGCAAAAAAGATATTCCCAAGCCGCGCGAGCTTGCGAAATTCGGCGAGCGTTGGCGGCCCTACCGCACTGTGGCTTCGTGGTACATGTGGCGCGCGGTTCAACTCGCGGGGAAAGACGCGCGCAAAGTCACAAAGACGACAACCGCGCTGCGAAAACGCGCGGCCAGCGCGAAGGCCAAATCGGCTCGCCGGTAAGTTTCGGTAATGGCTTATTTACTTGCCGCAACCGGAGTTGAAACAGCGGGCGGAAGCGGCGGCGGATATGCGAATCGTTGCCACACGGTGAGGAACAGCGCAATCCCGCCCGCGATCAGTATGCCGCCTTCCAGGCGAACCGAAATCACGTGCAAATGATCGAATTGCACGCGCAGCGGATTATTTGCGGCGGTGCTCGCGTACGAACCCATTTGCTGGCGCAGATGATCCATCGTCGGCATAATCCATAACTGGGAAACGAGCGTTGCCAGCAGCATCAAGGCGACCAGAATCGACGCGGGCTGCACCAACCCTTTCCACGAACGCGCCGCAATCATCGCGACAATCAGATAAATCAACGCCGCAATGATCCCCAGGATGTGCAGCTGCCAAATCAATATTGCGACAATGCTTCCGGCGTCATCGGGATTTTTCAGCGTCGCGAACAGCACTCCGGCAGACATGCCGAAGAAAATCATGCTGCCGACCCAGGTGCCTAACGTGAAAACCTTCAGGAAACGCCAGAGCGTGCTCATCGCCTTTTCCGTTAAAATGGAGTTTCGTTCTCGGGCGCGATGATACGCCGCGTTCGAGGCAATCTCAAAGAATTTCGGGACCTTTGAATGGGGCAAAGAAAGAGCCCCGCTGCCGTGAGACGAGACAAGGTTTGAGGGGACAAAACCGGACCGGGATTATGCAGCGCGCCTTTTAGCCGCTCCGCGGGCTGGCTTTCTGCGTGAATCATGGAGGCCCAACAAAATCATGCCAATGCACACACCGCTAAATACCAACATCGGGAAGATCATCGTGGTTACCTCCTTCTTCCAAGATTGCTTTTGCTTCTATCTTGATGCCAAAGTATAGCAAAGCGATTCCTGAGCCGGCAAAGAAAATCGTTACCCAGTGTTGCATGGATACCCAGCTTAGCCAAAAGAACTGCGGATAGACTGCTGCATAAGCTTTGGATTCAAGCAAAATGTCGAGTGGAAAGAATACGAATACAAGCACGCCGATTTCCCGTAGAGATTCTCCCAGCAACCGTCGATGAATATGATTTAGTCTCACAGCAAGGAGGTCCTCGTCACTGGCACGATACGTTATCGCTTCAGTATCCATAAAGTCAATGATGCCACCTCTTCGCCGCGTGTTCCAGGTGAATGCTGACGATCACCGAGTATTTTCGGAATCTGATGGCCAATTGAGCACAGAAGGCCGTCCCTAGCTGCTCGCTGGTGCGGAGAAGATGGCAAAATTGTTAAGGGATGGTGGGCGATCAAGGACTTGAACCTTGGACCTCTCCCGTGTGAGGGGAGCGCTCTAACCAACTGAGCTAATCGCCCGCAGCAAATATTATTGCACAGGATTATCGCACAGAAGGATACACAAATTGGAGACCATGGTCACCGCCACGAACTCGCAGCTTGCGCAGATCCAGCAAACGATTGGGCGCGTCATCAAGGGCAAGGAAGAAGTGATACAACTGGCGTTGGTGACGCTGCTGGCGCGCGGGCACTTGCTGATTGAAGACGTTCCCGGCACCGGCAAGACCACGCTGGCGCACACAATTGCGCGCGCTTTTCATTGCTCGTTCCAGCGCGTGCAATTCACTTCAGACATGCTGCCGAGCGACGTGATCGGCATCAGCGTCTTCAATCCCAAGCGCGAGGAATTCGAGTTCAAGCCAGGGCCGCTGTTCGCAAACATCGTGCTGGCCGACGAAATCAACCGGACCACGCCGAAAACGCAATCCGCGCTGCTGGAAGCGATGAACGAAGCGCAAGTCACGGTGGACAATCACACGCATCCGCTGCCCCATCCGTTCCTCGTGATCGCCACGCAAAATCCCATCGAGCATCACGGGACGTATCCCTTGCCCGAATCACAGCTCGACCGTTTCCTGATGCGCATCCGCATGGGCTATCCCGCGCGAGAGAGCGAAAAACAAATTCTGCGCAACAATGGCTCGGCGGCCGTGGAAGAAGTTCCGCCGGTGATGGACGCCGCGGAAGTGTCCGCGATGCAGGACGCGGTGGTTCGCGTGCGCGTCGATGACAGCCTGCTCGATTACGCGCTGGAAATTGTGGAGCGCACGCGCCAATCGGAGCAGCTGAGCCTTGGCGTGAGCCCGCGAGGAGCCGTGATGCTCCATCGAGGCGCGCAGGCCCGCGCTTTTCTCGAAGGCCGCGATTATTGCCTGCCGGACGATTTCAAACATTTGATCCTGCCGGTCTTTGCGCATCGCGTGGTCGTCAGCTCGCGTCACTCTTCTACGCGCAAAAAATCCGAGCAGGCAGAAGCGATTCTCTCCGAAATCATCGACTCCACGCGCGTTCCTCTCTAACCAAATGGCCGCATCGCGAATGTTGAATTGGTGGCGCGAGCGCGACAAGCCCGGCTGGCGCAATTTTGCAGCCGCGATGGTGACGCTGGGCCTTGCGTTGCTCCTCGCGCTGTATTCCGCGGCCATGGCGGAAACCGGCCACACAATTTTCGCCGCATTATCCGCGGTGCTCGCGCTGCTGATGGCTGGATGGGTCGCCGTCGCCATCGTGCCGAAGATGGCCCGCCGCACCAGCCTGCGCTGGCTTCTCTATCAAGTCGATTATCGCCTGACGCGTGAAGGCATCATTTATCTCGCCACAGTTTTTGTCATCGTTCTGGCGGCGGTCAACACCGGCAACAATCTGTTGTTTATGATTCTCGCTTGCCTTCTGGCGGGGATTCTTATTTCAGGAATTATTTCTCGCGTGGTGCTGACGGGCCTCGAGCTGAATATCGAATTGCCCGAGCACGTTTTCGCGGGCCAGCCGATTCTTGCGAGCGTCGAAGTCCGCAACGAGAAGAACATGATGCCGTCATTTTCGCTGCGCGTCGTTGGCACGGGAGAAAAAACGGGCGCTGAGATTCTCTCGCGTCCTGTCTATTTTCCGTACATTCCTCACGAAAGCGCCGCGCGGCAGAAAGTGGAATTGCTTTTCCCCCGGCGCGGCGTCTACCGGCAAAGCGCCTTTGGCATTCGCACAAAATTCCCATTTGGCTTCCTGGAGAAGACGCGTCATGTCGATTCCGAAATGGAGCTTATCGTCTACCCGCACATCGAGCCCACCGACGACTTTTACGAGATTCTCCCGTTGCTGACGGGCGAGATCGAGACTTTGCACCGCGGGCGCGGCCACGATCTTTATTCGATTCGCGATTATTTGCCCACGGATAGCGCGCGTTTCGTTGACTGGAAGGCTTCCGCAAAATCCGGCGCGCTGAAGATTCGGGAATTCGCGCGCGAAGATGAACGGCGGCTCGTTCTCGCCTTGGATCCTTCGCTCAATCATGCAGGTTCGGAATCCGACCTTCAAAAGCAAAATGAGCGTTTCGAGCGCGCTGTTTCGCTCGCCGCATGCATCGCCTGGCACTTTTACGAAGCGCGCGCCGTCATGCAATTCCGCACGCCTTCGATGTCAACTCCAATGACCGCCGCCGGCGACATCATCTACGACGTGCTGCGCGAACTCGCCTACATCCAGCCCCAGCGCGAGGGCGCGCACTCAACATTTCTGGAAACGGTGGCGGTGCAATCCGAAGGCTTCAAAATCGTCATCACCAACCAGCCGCAAGGCTCAATTCCCACTTCGCTGTGGTCGTCGTCATATTTCATCTTCCTCGACTCGCTCTGACACACGCGCGCATCGCGGATTGCGTGCCTGCGCTTTACTTTTGCACAATCCATTGTTTCGAAGTCTCGAACAATTCAGCTGGGAATTATTGCGCTGCGGCCATCAAGCTTTTCCAGCGCGTCCAGGCGTCGTCGCGGGCCTTTGCGTTCGCGGGCATCGCGTCGGGCGCTTCACCGGCGCGCATGAAGCCGTGGCCTGCGCCATCATACGTAACGGGCTCGTACTTTTTCCCCGCGGCTTTCATTTCCACAATTGTGCCCGGAACGGTGGCGCCGATGCGCGCGTCGTTGCCGGCATAAAAACCGTACACAGGAGCCTTGATGCGCGACATCGCGTCTTTGTCAGGGGGCGGCCCGTAGAAAACGAATGCCGCGGCTAAATCCGAGCGATTCGTGGCAAACCGAAAGCTTTGCCCGCCGCCCCAGCAGAATCCGGCGACGAAAAGTTTGCCATTCGCGGCGGGAATTTTCAGCGCATAGTCGGCGACGGCGCTCAGATCCGCCGTAATCTGATCTGGATTCAGATGGCTGACAGCTTCGGTGGCCTGTCCCTGGGGAAAATCCTTGGTGCGGCCGCCGTTGGGCCCCATGCCGGAAAGCAGGTCGGGCGCGACCGCGATGTAGCCGGCAGCGGCGACCTGATCGGCGAGGTCCTGCGCCCAATCCGTCATGCCAAAAATTTCGTGGATGATCAACACAACGGGCGCCTTCGACGCCGATTCGGGATAAACGACGAAAGTTTCCACGGCGCGGTCGCCGTGCTTGACCGTCACCCATTCGCGATGGCGCGGCGATTTTTCGACCTTCGCTTGCGCCCAATCCTGTGCGGCGGCGAGCGGAACACACAGCAAAATCAAGCCCAGGATTATGGCGGTGCGTTTCATAAGTACCTCGCTCCCAATCAAATCGGCCGCCGCATATCGAACTGCGCGCCGCCGTCAATTCCGAAATGATATACGCGCAAGCAAATCCTCGCAAGATTCCGCGCACGATTCATCGCAAAGAAATGCAACGATTCTCCTGTCTGTCGCCCTTCGCGGCCGGCCACGCATTTTTATGCGACAATGCGATGTTCGATGAACTCGCCGTGATGGTTCCTCGCCGCCAACTCGCACCGCTGCGCCGAAGACTGCTCTCCTGGTATCGCGCGAACCAGCGCGATTTTCTGTGGCGGCGCGGGCGCGATCCGTATCGCATCTGGCTCGCGGAAATCATGCTGCAGCAGACGCGCATCGCCGCCGCGCTGCCCTATTACGAGCGTTTCCTGACGCGATTTCCAAATATTCGCGAACTCGCGCGCGCGCGTGAAAGCGAAATCCTGAAATATTGGGCAGGCCTCGGCTATTACAGGCGCGCGCGCAATTTGCATCGCGCTGCAAGACAAATCGTCCGCGAACACGCCGCGCAATTCCCCTCTGACGTCAACTCGGCGCTTGCGCTTCCCGGCATCGGGCGTTACACGGCTGCGGCGATTTTGAGCATCGCGTACGACGCGCCCCTGGCTGCGCTCGATGGTAATGTTG
>Ga0134128_10007919_pt1 | contig 12796 bp, 10 predicted proteins | sample KB31754_FD_96462 | JGI IMG/M metagenome (GOLD analysis project Ga0134128, IMG submission 96462) | Terrestrial soil microbial communities with excess Nitrogen fertilizer from Kellogg Biological Station, Michigan, USA - KB3-175-4 | ecosystem: Environmental > Terrestrial > Soil > Unclassified ...
CTGGCGCTTGACATCGGCCGGATTCGAAAGCGGTCCAAGCAGGTTGAAGATAGTGCGAGTAGCAAGCTCAAGGCGCGTCGCTCCCACGTTCTTCATTGCTGGATGATGCGCCGGTGCGAACATGAAGCCGATGCCAGCCTGGTCAATGCATGCCGCAATTCCATCAGCAGACAGATCGAGATTAACGCCGAGCGCGTGCAGCGCGTCGGCGGCGCCTGAGCGGGAAGACAGCGCTCGATTGCCGTGTTTGGCGACGCGAACGCCGGCGCCCGCAACAACGAACGCTGCGCAAGTCGAAATGTTGAACGATCCCGATGCGTCGCCACCGGTTCCGACAATGTCAATGGCCTCGGAAGGAGCGCGAACGCGCAGCATCTTGCTGCGCATTGCGGTGACCGCGCCCGTGATCTCGTCTACTGTTTCGCCGCGCACGCGCAATGCCATCAGCAACCCGCCCATCTGCGCTGGTGTCGCCTCGCCAGAGATCATGGTGTGAAATCCGCGCGCGGATTCCTCGCGGGTCAGACTGGCGCCTGTCGCGGCTTTGGCGATCAAGGCCTTGAACTCATCGCTCACGTCTGAGCCACAGCTGCAATCGCCTCACCGCGCCCCGGCAAGCGAGCCCGCCCAGCATTCCACGCCGCGGCGAGGTCAAGGAAATTGCGCAGGATCACGTGCCCATTCTCGGACGCAATGCTTTCGGGATGGAACTGAACTCCGTGCACGGGCAACGTGCGATGTGCAAGACCCATGATCAGCCCATTATCTGTTTCCGCGGTTATGGAAAGCTCGCCGGGCAGGCCCGCGCGATTGACAATCAAGGAGTGATAGCGTGTCGACTTGAACGGCCCGTTGATGCCGCGAAAGACCCCCTCGCCCTTATGCCCGATTATGGAAAGCTTGCCGTGCATGGGGACAGGAGCGCGCACGACTGTGCCTCCGAACGCCTGGCCTATGGCTTGATGCCCTAGACAGACGCCGAGGATCGGAATTGTCGCTGCCGCCGCTCTTATGAGCGCAAGGAAAATGCCGGCCTGATCCGGCGTGCACGGGCCCGGTGACAACACAATCGACTCCGGCCGCATGCGCAGCGCCTGATCGACCGCGATCTTGTCATTGCGATGGACCATGACGTCCGCCCCCAATCCTCCCAGGTAATGGAATAGATTGAAGGTGAAGCTGTCATAATTGTCGATCAGCAGAATCATCCCAAAAGTGCCCGTAAACAACGCTTTTACTGCGGGGTTGCAGCCGCTTTTCGCGCCCACCGAGGCCCCGTCAAATGTAGCACGTCGACCCTATATTCAGAAGACGACCAATTGGGCCAATCCGGCAAGCAAATCTGCCCGCTCGGCTACCAGCATTGTCCGCCCAAGGCTCGTCCTTAAGTCACTTGGCGCAAGAAGGTACGCTCCTCGGAAAGAATAAAGCGCCCTCTTTGCGCAAGCTCGAAGTTCGCTGCCCCTTCGGCGTCGCTCTGCAGTCGAGCTCGATAGCTCTCGTACGCCGCCAAGCTCTCAAACGATATGAGTCCGTAGGCGATGTTGTTGGTGCCTTCGTGCGGCATCCAATAGCCGACAAGCTTGCCCCCGCACTTCGGAATAATCTTCAGCCATTTGCGAGCGTATTCTTCGAATTCGCCGCGCTTGAAGGGGTCGAGCTGGTAACGGATGAAGGCCGTGATCATCATCGATGTCTCCCTGTCATCAGTTGCAAACCTAGTTGCCGGGCTGCGCCAATGAGGCCGCCAAGTGGAGTCGCGAGAATTGCGGCCGCGGCCATCAGCAAAAGAATGGCGGATGTAAGCAGCGCGATGCGAACGCCGAACATGAACGTGTCGCTCGATCCGATGAACGAGCCAAACAACGCTACGCCGATCACGCTGCCGGTTTGCCGGGCGGAGTTGAGTACGCCGGCCGCCACCCCGGAGCGCGACTTATCAACGCTTCCGAGTAGCGTGGACGTGAGCGGCGGGACCAGGAGACCAAGGCCACCACCCATGGCCACAAGCTGCGCGCACATTGCCCAATAGCTGGTGCCGCGATCCACTCCGAGGAGGGTAAGACAGCCCGCCGCGGCGACCAGGCTGCCGACGGCGATTACTGCCCGGGCGCCAAATCGCTCGGCCAACCGCGGTGCAATGAGGTTGACCGGCAGCACCACTCCCATCATGGGCGCGAAGGCCAAACCGGTGAGAAGAGGTGACCAACCGTTGATCTCCTGCAAGTAAAGGCTGAACACAAATATCAGACCGTAAAAACCGATATTGACCAGAAGCCCGATTACGGAGGTCATCGCGAATACCCGATGCCGGAAGAGCGAAACTGGAAGCATGGGTTCGTCGGCATGGCGCTCACGCACCACGAAAAGCACAGCAAGAATAATAAAGGCGGCGAATCCGCCCAGGACCCAGAAATTTTGCCACCCGACTCGACCGGCTTCGATCATGGCGGCAGCCAGCGTGCCGAGCAGCGCGATGGCTGCTGTCTGGCCCGTCAAGTCGAGTTCATGCTGTGTGCGCGGCGTGTCAGCTACGTACTGCCACGTCAGCCACAGTCCGACCAAACCGATTGGCAGATTCACGAGGAAGATGCTCCGCCAACCTGCAAATGCAATCAGCCCACCCCCGACGAGTGGCCCCGCTGTCAGCGCCAGGCTCGCTCCGGCTGCCCAAATACCGACGGCACGCCCACGCTCGACATCGCCGCGGTACGTATGGTTGAGTAGCGCGAGCGAGTTCGGTACTAGAATGGCGGCCCCTATTCCCTGCACGGCGCGTAAAGCAATCAGCGTGGAGGCGCTCCCCGCCAACGCACAGCCAAGCGAAGCGACGGTAAATATCGCAAAGCCGGTCATGAAAATTATCTTGGCGCCCAGCCGATCACCGAGTGCGCCGGCGGTTAATATGCAGGCGCCGAACGAAATCGTGTAGGCGCTGACAACCCACTGTAATGCAGTGACGTCGCTGCCAAGTGAGCCACCGATGCTGGTAAGAGCGGTGTTGACGATGGTGACGTCGAGTTGAACGACACCATATCCCAGGCTCATGGCCACGAGCGTCAGCGACTGCGTCAAGGTCGAACGGGATACCCCTTTTGCTGCACGGCTGCTCGCACCCGCGGACGAAAGCGATACAGACCTGAGAACAACACTGCGCATGATCGGTGCTCGGATTGAAGAGGGCACGCCCACGACAACGCGGGACCGTAATTCTCAGTTTCGGCCGAAGCTTCGCTGGCGGCCGAACTGTAACGGAACAGCAGAGGAGCGATGATCAGCGTGTTTCCTCACGCTGCGCTTGCATCGTCTTCCGCGCGACGAGCCGCTATTGTTGAGCTTCCACGTCGCGGCTCCGGAGGAAGGTCATGAACGAGCATCGCATCGCGGTCATTCCGGGCGACGGCATTGGCAAGGAAGTCGTGCCCGAGGGCATCCGCGTCCTGGACGCTGCAGGAACGAAATACGGCATCCGCTTTCGCTGGGACGAGTTCCCCTGGAGCTGCGAATACTACATCAAGACCGGCCGCATGATGCCGGAGGACGGACTAGAGCAGATCCGCGATTACGATGCGATCTATCTTGGCGCTGTGGGCTTTCCGGGCGTGCCGGATCACGTCTCGCTTTGGGGCTTGCTGATCCCGATCCGGCGCGGATTTCAGCAATATGCCAACGTGCGGCCCGTGCGCTTGATGCCAGGCATTCAATCGCCGTTGCGGGGGCGCGAAACCGGTGACATCGATTTCATCGTCGTACGCGAAAATACCGAAGGCGAATACTCCTCCCTCGGCGGTCTCGCCTTTGAAGGCACCGATCAGGAGCTCGTCATTCAGGAGAATCTGTTCACGCGTCGCGGCGTGGATCGCATTCTACGTTACGGCTTCGAGCTCGCGCGCTCACGTCCCAAGAAGCACCTGACCTGGGCCACAAAATCGAACGGCATCTTCATCTCCATGCCGTATTGGGACAAGCGCGCCCAGGCGATGGCGGATCTCTATCCCGACGTGCGCGCCGACTCCTATCATATCGACATCCTGAGTGCGCATTTCGTGCAAAATCCGGATCGGTTCGACGTGGTGGTGGCCTCGAACCTGTTCGGCGACATTCTCTCGGATCTGGGGCCGGCTTGCACCGGGACGATTGCCATCGCGCCGTCGGCCAATCTCAACCCGGAACGCGAGTTTCCTTCGATGTTCGAGCCGGTGCACGGCTCGGCACCCGATATTTACGGCCGCAACATTGCCAACCCGATTGGCCAGATTTGGTCCGGCGCGCTCATGCTCAAACATCTCGGACATGACGATGCGGGTGACGCCATACTGCGCGCCATCGAGACGGTTCTCAAAGATGGCCCGCGCACGCGTGATATTGGCGGGCAGGCCAGCACACAGGAAGCAGGCAAGGCGATTGCCGAAGCCGTGTAGCCGAGCCGCCCCCGAAGCCAGCCGCGCCTCACTCAGGCGCTGCGGCCGGTGAAGCGCTTCGCCTCCTCTGCTGCCCGGAACAGCGCCTTGGCCTTGTCGACACATTCCTGCTGCTCACGCTGTGGGCTGGAATCGGCGACAATTCCGGCACCTGCCTGAACATACATCTTGCCGTCCTTGACCAGCGCAGTACGCAGCACGATGCAGCTGTCAAACTCGCCCGCGGCGGAGAAATATCCTACCGCCCCCGCGTACACGCCGCGCTTTTCCTTCTCGAGCTCGTCGATGATCTCCATGGCGCGCACCTTCGGCGCGCCCGATACGGTTCCGGCCGGAAAGCCCGCGATCAGCGCATCGAGCGCGTCCTTGGTTGGGTCGAGCTTGCCTTCCACGTTGGACACGATGTGCATCACCTGGCTGAAGCGCTCGATCGAGAACTGGTCGGTCACCATTACGGTCGCGGTTCGGGCAACACGGCCGACATCGTTGCGTCCGAGGTCGAGCAGCATCAGATGCTCGGCGCGCTCCTTCTCGTCAGCCAAAAGCTCGAGCTCCAGAAGCTTGTCCTGCTCCGGACTTGCACCCCGCGGCCGCGTGCCGGCGAGCGGCCGAATGGTGACGGTTCCTTCGCGCACCCGCACCAGGATCTCAGGGCTGGAGCCCGCGATGGCAAACTCGCCGAAGTTCAAAAAGTAGAGGAATGGGGCGGGATTGATGCGCCGCAGAGCGCGATAGAGCGCAAATGGCGGCAGCTCGAAGGGCGCCTCGAACCGCTGTGACAGCACGACCTGGAAAATATCGCCGGCCGCAATGTATTCCTTTGCCGAGTCCACCATGCGCTCATACTCGGCTACCTCGGTATTGGAGGAGGGCCAAACGGTAATCGGACCGGTGCTGGCGCGGGCGGGCAAATGGGGGAGGGGGGCATCGAGCGCGCGCACAATGGACGCAAGCCGCTCGCGCGCCCGCTGCAGCGCAATTTCAGGGGATCGCTCGCCATCCGGTCTGACCGGCGTGACCACGGTCATTGTGTCCGTCACAGTGTCGAACACAACTACGATGGTGGGCCGCAGCAGCATCGCATCCGGAACCCCGATGGGATCGGGATTTGGCGGCGGCAATCTCTCCATGAGCCGCACCATCTCGTAGCCGAGATATCCGAATATTCCGGCGGCCATTGGGGGCAGCGTCTCCGGGAGCTCGATCCGGCTCTCGGCAATCAGCTCCCGCAATCCGGAGAGGCCCATTTGCCTGCAAGGCGCAAATCCCGGTTCCCCGTTATGACGGATTTCGGCACGACCATCCACGCTCCGCCACACCAGATCCGGACTGAGCCCGATGATGGAATAACGCCCGCGGGCCTCTCCCCCCTCCACTGATTCCAGAAGAAAGCTCGTTGAACGGTCGCCGGCGAGCTTGAGAAAGGCCGAAACCGGAGTCTCGAGATCCGAAACCAGAGTGGTCCACACGATCTGCGCCTCGCCGCGTGCGTAGCGCTTGGCGAACGCCGATTCTGGCGGCTCGATCTGCATGGAAACGTTAGTCGTTGTCGCTCGAACCCGCGGATCCGCTGGTCACCTGTCTGAGCGCCGCCTGATTGAAAGTGACGCCAATCTCCCGTTCGAGACGCGCAATATATTGCTCGAACAGCTCTTCCGAAATTCCGCGGTTAAGCGTCTCCACCATGCGTTTGGCGTCATCCGAATTGTGGTCCATCGGCGGTACCGTGACCTCTGTGACCCGGAACACAATCTGCTCGGGCGACTGCGCCGCGTCGGCCTTGCCGATCTGATCCTTGGGCGTTTGAAAGACCGCTTGCAGGCCTGCCGGGGAGAGGAGCACGGACGTACCCCCGCGCCGGATGCCATCCGCTTTGTTGACTTTCAGATGCTCGGCCGCCGCCGTATCGGCGAACGACGACCCGCCTTTGGCCTTGTCGAAGAAATCCGTGACTTTCGCAGGCAGGCGGTTGGCGATCTCCTGCTCGCGCCAGCGCTGCTCCACTTTGTCCTTCACCTCATCGAGGGGGCGCTCGTGCGAAGGTGTTATGCCCAGGACATCATACCAGATGTAGCCGTCCTGCACTTGCAGCGGGTCGCGTTCCACGCCAACCTCGCTTGTAAAAATTCCATCCAGCAATCGTTGCTTGTCGGGGAGCTCGATCGGTGCCCCGGACGGATCGCGTCCGGAACGGTCAACGGCTTCGATCGTGCGTGCGGGCAGCTTCAGAGTCTCCGCGGCGTCGGCAAGGGGTTTGCCTTCTCCGCGCGCGTCCTCGATCTTGTCGTAATAGCTCAATACTTCGGTCTTGGCGCGCGCCAGCGCCAGCTCCTGCTTGAGCTCGCCCGCGACATCCTGCAGCGAGCGCGCCTGCTCTGGCTCGATCTTGAGCGCCCTTACAAGGACAGTTCCGAACCTTCCTTGTACCGGCGCGCTGACCTCGCCTTCCTTCAGCGCAAAGGCGGCCTCCGCAACGGGTCGATCGATCAGCTCGGCTTTCGTGACCGTGCCCAGATCGATGTCTTTTTCGGTTTTGCCCTGTTCTTTGGCGATCTCGTCGAAAGACACGCCCTGCGCGATGCGTTGCGACGCGGCCTCGGCTGCTGCCGCGTTCGGAAACGTGATCTGCTGGATGTGACGCCGTTCCGGAACGACATAACGGGCCCGGCGCTCGTTGTACGCGCGTTCGATTTCGGCATCTGAGATTTCGATCCAGCGCGCAAGCTCGTTCGGGATCAAAGACACGATCACTGCTTTACGGTATTCGGGCGCGCGGAACAGAACCTTGTGGTCCTCGAAATATTTTGCGAGCACTTCCGGTGACGGTGCTGGGATATCGCCGGCCTGCGCACGATCGAAGAGCACGTATTCGATCGAGCGACTCTCGTTCTGATAGCGATCGGCGGCCTCGACCAATGCATTGGGGGCCGTCATGCCAGTGCTGATCGTGCCGGCAAGCTCGCGCCGCAGCAGGCGCCTGCGCTGCTCGGCGATGAATCGCGCCTCAGTGTAGCCTGCGTTGCGAATGATCTGCTCGAAACGGAACCGGTCGAACTGGCCGTTGGGCCCCTTGAAGGCGGGATCATTCTTGATCTGATTGACGACCTCGGCATCTGAAATGTTGAGCCCGTTCCTGCGCGCAGTCTCGTCCAGCACGAATTCCGCAACCAGCTGCCCAAGGATCAGGCGATCGAGGCCCAGTGCGCGCGCCTGATCGAGGCTGATGGGGCGGCCAAGCTGCTTGGAGAATTGCTGCAGGCGCTCGTTGTACAAGGCCCGGAACTGCTCGATGCCTATCTCCGTGCGCCCGATTTTCATCACGCTCGAACGCCCGAACCCGTGGAAAATATCTCCGATGCCCCAGATCGCGAAGCTGATCACGAGAAAGCCGACGACCCCGGCCATGACAGCCTTGCCCAGCCAGTTCGTGGAGGCTTTTCGTAGTCCGCGGAGCATCGATTATCCGGAAGGAAAAAGGGCTGCGATTGGCGCCAGCCGAGACAAAGTGCGTATGGCGGATATCATAGAAACAGGCATTCCCTGCCGCAACTTTGTGGCGAAAACGGGCGGCATTTGCAGGGTGCCATGCACTTCTAGTCTGGCGTAACGTTTACATGCCTGATAACGGCGCTCCCGAACCGCGCCGGCAGAGCGCGCCATTTAGATGCAAGGGCCTCTCGGGCATGTCGCCACGCCGTCCGCTGGTCGCGGGCAATTGGAAAATGAATGGGCTGCGGGGTTCGCTCCCGGAGCTGTCGGCCATAATCGAAGGCGCGCGGCAGCTCGCAAATGTCGACCTCATGGTATGTCCGCCAGCTACGCTGCTCGTTAAATTTGCAAAAGCTGCTGCGGGTACGGCGGTAAGGATCGGCGCCCAGGACTGCCACAGCGAGCCCAAAGGAGCATTTACCGGCGACTTGTCGGCCGAAATGCTCAAAGATGCGGGGGCCACCGCCGTCATTCTGGGGCATTCCGAACGGCGCACCCGACACGGAGAAACGGACGCGCAGGTACGGGCAAAGGCCTCGGCCGCGCGCCGGGCGGGGCTTCTTGCCATCATCTGTGTCGGCGAAACCAAAGAGGACAGAGAGAAAGGGAAAGCCGAGGATGTGGTCGCTACGCAGCTTCGAGGCTCGCTTCCCAACGAGGCGAATGCCGAAAGCGGCGTGATTGCTTATGAGCCGGTCTGGGCAATCGGTACCGGGGTGACGCCCACTCCGGCTGAAATTGCGCAGATGCACACGTTTCTCCGCGCACAGCTCAACTCGCAATTCGGCGCTGCAGGCGAGGACATACGCATTCTCTATGGCGGCTCAGTCACTCCTTCCAACGCCAGGGAACTGATGCATGTTGCCAACGTGGATGGAGCGCTCGTCGGCGGCGCGAGCCTGCGCGCAGTTGATTTTTTGGCAATTGCAACAGTATGCGGCCACGAAAGTCCGCAGCCGAAAAAGTGATGGACGTGGTGCGCCCGCCGCGCGCCGCCTATATGAGCCTCCGGAGAAACTGAGCGGGCCTATCTCATGCAGCATGTGATCGTGATCATTCATCTGATGGTCGTCGGGGCCATGATCGGAGTGGTGCTGCTGCAGAAGTCCGAAGGAGGAGGGCTCGGCATAGGCTCGACGGGTGGTTTTCTGTCGAGCCGGGGCACGTCCAATGTGCTGACCAGGACAACGGCCATTCTGGCAGCCGTGTTCTTTGCGACGAGCCTCGTGCTCTCGATCCTGGCGGGCTGGGGCCGCAAACCGGCCTCCATCATCCAGGGTGCGCCCGCGCAGCAGGCTCCTGCCAGCGCGCCGCAAACGCCTGGGGGCAATGTGCTCGACCGGCTGCGCCAGTCCGAACCGCAGCCCGCCGCACCTGCACCAGCGCCTGGCCCGCAGGTGCCGGAATCGAGGTGAAAGCGCGCCTTTGCCGTAAGAGGCATGCAGAACACGAATGCCGCGTCAAAGTTCGACATAAGCAAAGCCGAGCAAGAGGCGGAAACAACTGTGAAAAAACGCTCCATGCGTTTGATGCATAGAATTGCGGGCGAGAACTGCCGCAGCACTCTCGTCGAATCGTCGCCGCCGCGTTAAAGGTTGGCCCCCATGGCGCGGTACATCTTCATCACCGGCGGCGTGGTTTCATCTCTCGGTAAGGGTCTCGGTTCAGCGGCATTGGGCGCGCTGCTGCAGGCACGCGGCTACCGGGTCCGGCTTCGCAAGCTCGATCCGTACCTCAACGTCGATCCCGGCACGATGTCGCCCTACCAGCACGGAGAGGTCTTCGTTACCGACGATGGGGCGGAAACCGACCTCGACCTTGGGCATTACGAGAGGTTCACCGGCCGCCCTGCTACCCGTCAGGACAACATCACTACCGGTCGCATCTACCAGGAAATTCTCGCCAAGGAGCGGCGTGGTGATTATCTGGGCGCCACCATCCAGGTCGTGCCGCATGTCACCAACGCGATCAAAGAGTTCATTCGCGAAGGCAATGAAGGCTTCGATTTTGTGCTGTGCGAGATCGGTGGGACGGTCGGAGACATCGAAGGTCTGCCCTTCTTCGAGGCCATTCGGCAGCTCGGCAATGACCTGCCTCGTCATCATGCAATCTATATCCACCTGACGCTTTTGCCGTTTGTAGCGGGGGCGGGCGAGCTCAAGACCAAACCCACTCAACACTCGGTCAAGGAGCTGCGCTCGATCGGAATCCAGCCTGACATTCTGCTTTGCCGGACCGACCGGCCGATCCCCATGGAGGAAAGGCGCAAGCTCGCGCTGTTCTGCAATGTCCGTCCCAGCGCCGTGATCGAGGCGCGTGATGTCGACAACATTTATGCGGTACCGGAAGCGTACCATCTGGCGGGACTCGATCGCGAGGTGCTTGCGGCATTTGCGATGGAGCCCAAGGCCGAGCCCGATCTTTCGCGCTGGCAATTCGTGAACGAGCGTATCCGCAACCCCGAGGGCGACGTCACCATCGCCATTGTGGGCAAATATACCGGCCTGAAAGACGCCTATAAGTCCCTGATCGAGGCGCTTTCCCACGGTGGCATCGCCAACAAGGTGCGCGTTACGCTCGATTGGATCGAGTCAGAGGTGTTCGAGCGTGGAGATCCGGCGCCCTTCCTCGAGCACGTGAACGGAATTCTCGTCCCGGGCGGATTCGGCCAGCGCGGCACGGAAGGAAAGATCAGAGCGGCCCAGTTCGCACGCGAGCGCCAGGTCCCGTATTTTGGCATCTGCTTCGGGATGCAGATGGCCGTGATCGAAGCGGCGCGCAATCTGTGCGGCATCGATGATGCGAACTCCACCGAGTTTGGGGCCACTTCGCATCCCGTCGTCGGTCTCATGACCGAATGGATGAAGGGCAACGAGCTGCAAATACGCGGGGTGAACGGCGACCTCGGCGGTACCATGCGCCTGGGCGCCTATCCGGCCCTGCTCAAGCGCGGCAGCCGGGTGAGCGAAATCTATGCAGCCACGGAAATCTCGGAGCGCCATCGACACCGATATGAGGTGAATACGGCCTACAAGGATCGCCTCGAACAGCATGGGATGCGCTTTTCCGGCATGTCGCCCGATGGCCTGCTGCCGGAAATGATCGAGTACGAGGACCATCCCTGGTTCATTGGTGTGCAGTTCCACCCTGAGCTCAAGTCGCGGCCATTTCAGCCGCATCCTTTGTTTGCCTCGTTCGTGGGGGCGGCTGTCGACCAGAGCCGGCTAGTGTAAATTGCTTCCGTGAATATCGCCGTACAGCCAACCCCCAATCCGATTGTCAGCATCGGCAGCGCGCGGTTTGGCAACGAGCTGCCCCTCGCCTTGATTGCCGGGCCGTGTGCGCTCGAAAGCCGCGCTCACGCTTTCGAGATGGTTTGGGCGCTCAAGGAAATGACGGGCCGCCTCGGAATGGGGCTCGTTTATAAGACCTCCTTCGACAAGGCGAACCGTACCAGTGGAAAAAGCGGGCGCGGCATTGGTCTTGATCGCGCATTGGCTATCTTCGACGAGCTGCGGCGCAAAGTAGGGGTCCCGATCCTTACGGACGTGCATGAGGGGGCGCAGTGCGCGCGCGTGGCCGAAGTGGTGGACGTGCTGCAAATCCCTGCCTTTCTGTGCCGGCAGACCGATCTCCTGGTCGCCGCAGCCATGACAAGGCGGACAATTAACGTGAAGAAAGGGCAGTTCCTCGCTCCGTGGGACATGTCCCATGTGGTTACGAAGCTCACCGCAGCGGGCAATCCGAACATACTCGTGACCGAGCGCGGCACCTCGTTCGGATACAACACGCTTGTGACGGACATGCGCGCGCTGCCGATCCTCGTGCGCAGCACAGGAGCGCCCGTGATCTTCGACGCAACACATTCCGTGCAGCAGCCGGGCGGGCAAGGGACATCGTCGGGAGGCGAGCGCGAGTTTGTTCCTGTGCTGGCTCGCGCGGCGGTCGCGGTCGGCGTCGCCGGTGTCTTTATAGAAACTCATCAGGATCCGGATCGCGCTCCGTCCGATGGCCCCAACATGGTGCCGTTGAACAGCCTCGAAGCATTGCTGCGACGGCTTATGGAAATAGACAGGGCGGCGAAGGCTCCGTAGCTCTGTAGGGTGCGCAAAATCGCGCGTATTCTCCCCTATCCGCGTGCGCACGGCGCAACGCGCGATGTGCGCACGCGGGAACACCGCGGACCGCGCCTTTGCGCACCCTTCCAGCCACCCTTGTGGATTGGCGCCAAACATCCCATCATTAGCGCACATGGCTTGGGGTGCCGCGCAGTTGCGCGGCTGAGATCAAACCCATCGAACCTGTCTGGGTCATTCCAGCGAAGGGAGCCACCGAGTGCCGCCTCCTCAAAGCTCGACTAACGGGAAGCCTCAGGTCGCCATCATCGGCGCCGGGGTGATCGGGCTTGCCGTTGCATGGCGCCTTGCGCGGCGGGGACTAGGTGTCACCGTTTTCGACCGCGGCGCTGCAGGGCAGGGCGCCAGCCACGCTGCCGCCGGCATGCTCGCCGCCTGCGCGGAGGCGGAACCGGGAGAACAGGCGCTTATCGCCCTCGGACGCGAAAGTCAGGCGCGCTGGCCCGCCTTTGCCGAGGAATTGCGGGCAAGCACCGGAATGGACGTCGAGCTGCGTACGGAGGGAACGCTCGTCGTTGCTTTGACTACCGACGATCAAGCGCGCCTGCAGCATCACCTTACGTTTCAACACCAGCTCGGCTTGCCCGTGCAGTGGATCACGGCCGCGGAAGTGCGCGGGCGCGAGCCGCATCTCACGAGCAAGCTCGCCGGAGCGGTGTTCAGTCCCGAAGACCATCAGGTAAACAACCGAACGCTCGCGTTGGCGCTGCGAAAGGCTGCGGAAGAAGCCGGCGTGATCATCAACGAGCA
>Ga0134128_10007921_pt1 | contig 12796 bp, 12 predicted proteins | sample KB31754_FD_96462 | JGI IMG/M metagenome (GOLD analysis project Ga0134128, IMG submission 96462) | Terrestrial soil microbial communities with excess Nitrogen fertilizer from Kellogg Biological Station, Michigan, USA - KB3-175-4 | ecosystem: Environmental > Terrestrial > Soil > Unclassified ...
CACCACCGCCATGGGCGCCGTCAAGGGAGCCCGTATTGGTGGACGTGCTCAAAAAACGGCGTAGCATGGCGCCTAAAAGCCGCCGGGGGCTAACATCGGGCATCGCAGGAGACGCGCCATGATCACGGGATTGGGATATGCCGGGTTCGGATCATCGGCGCTGGAGGACTGGCGGCAGTTCGGCACCAACCTGGTGGGATTTCAGGCGGTCGAACGCGGCAATTCGCTGCTCGCCTTTCGCATGGACGACCGCAAGCAGCGCGTCGTGATCGACCGCGCGCTGGGCGACGGCGCGCGCTTCTTTGGCTGGGAGGTGGCTGATGGCGCGGCGCTCGATGCGCTGGCGGCGCGGCTGGAAAGCGCCGGTGTTGCCATCACCGCCGAACCGCAGACGCTGGCCGATGCCCGGCGCGTGCGCGCGCTGATCTCGTTTCGCGATCCCGCGGGCAACCGCCTGGAGGCCTTTCACGGCGCCGAGATCGATGAGGCGCCATTCTCGCCGGGCCGCTCGATTTCCGGCTTCCGCACCGGGCCGCTGGGCCTGGGTCATGCCGTGCTGACGGTCGAGAACATCGAACCGGTGATGGCGTTTTACACCCAAGTGCTCGGCTTCGGCCTTTCCGACTATATCGAAAAGCCGTTCCGCGCCTATTTCTTCCACGTCAACCCACGCCATCACTCGCTCGCGCTGATCGAGACCGGCAAGAGCGGCATGCACCATCTGATGGTGGAGTTGTTCTCGCTCGACGATGTCGGGCAGGCCTATGACGTAGCGCTGAGCGAGCCCGACCGCATCGGCGTGACGCTTGGCCGTCACACCAACGATTTCATGACCTCGTTCTACGCCAAGACGCCGTCGTCCTTCATGATCGAATGCGGCTGGGGTGGCCGCGAGATCGATCCCGCCAACTGGCAGCCGGTCGAGATGCATGACGGCCCGAGTCTGTGGGGCCATGAGCGCGTCTGGCTCAAGGAGAAGGACCGCACCATCGCCCGCGAGATGCGCATGAACGCCGCCCGAGAAGGCTTGCGCGCCCCCGTGCAGGTGATGGAAGGCAATTACAACCTGATGTCGGGGACCTGCGCGTGGTGGGATGGGGTGAAGCAGAATTGATCGTCATTGCGAGGAGCGAAGCGACGAAGCAATCCACATCTCCGCTTGTGGCACGATGGATTGCTTCGCTTCGCTCGCAATGACGACGCCCCTACCCCAGATGCTTCGCAAAATATTCCGTCGCCCTGCCCCAGGCGAGCTCGGCGCATTGGCGGTCGTGCACGGCCATCCGCTGCTCATTGGCGAAGCCATGCTCAGCGTCATAGCGGTGCAGCTCCAGCGATTTGCCGGCGGCCTTCATGCCTTTCTCGAAGGCGTCGACCACGGCAGGCGTACACCAGTCGTCCTTGCTCGCGAAATGCGCCTGCAGCGGGATTTTCACGTCCGCGGGTTTTGCTGCGGCTTCCGGCGGGATGCCGTAGAACACCACACCGGCCGTGAGCTCCGGAATTTTGGTGGCGCCGATGACGGTGACGGCGCCACCAAGGCAGAAGCCGGTGAGACCGACCTTGGCGCCATTCCTGGCGAGATACTGCGCGGCGCCGCGCACGGTCTGCGTGGTGGCGTCCATGAAGTCGAGCGAGTTCATCTCTTTTTCAGCCTTGCTCATGTCATGATACGGCACCACCGTGCCCTTGTAGAGATCAGGCGCCAGCGCATCGAAGCCGGCACGGGCAAAGCGCTCGCACATACCCTTGATCTGGTCCTGCAGGCCCCACCATTCCTGGATCACCACCACGCCCGGCGCGTTGCCGCGCGCCGCATTGGCGAGATAGCCGGATGCTTCGTTGCCATCCGGACGCTTGAAGGTGATGACGGTGCCCATGGGTTCCTCCGGTGATTTTCGTTGAGACGCGCCCGATTTTGGCCGCTGCACATCATAGACGCAAATCACAGGTCGTCGTTCCCGGATGTGCGTGCGGGAAGCGATCCATCGACTGACTGTCATTCCGGGGCTCGCAAAGCGAGAACCCGGGATGACAGGTGCGTGGAAAACCAAAAAGCCCCCTTTTCGGGGGCTTTTTCAACTCGTTTCGACTTCAGCGCCGGTCAGTGCGCGTCGGCCCAGACCTTCTTCTTGGTGAAATACATCAGGAAGGCGAAGATGATCAGGATGACGAAGACCTGGAAGCCGAGCTGCTTGCGCGCTTCCATCTTCGGCTCGGCGGCCCACATCAGGAAGGTGGCGACGTCGTGCGCGTATTGCGGCAACGTTGCCGGCGAGCCGTCATCGTACTGCACCTGGCCGTCAGAGAGCGGCTTCGGCATCTTGATGGCGTGGCCGGGGAAGTATTTGTTGTAGTAGGTCCCGTCCGGAATGGTGACGCCCGCCGGCGGCTTGTCTTCAAAACCTTGCAGGATCGCGGAGATGTAGTTCGGGCCCTGCTCCTGGAACTGGGTGAAGAAGTCGAAGATGAAGTACGGGAAGCCGCGCTCATAGGACCGAGCCTTGGCGATCAGCGACAGGTCCGGCGGCAGGCCGCCGGCATTGGCGGCGCGGGCCGCCTGCTCGTTCGGGAACGGCGGGGGGAAGTAGTCCGCCGGCCGGCCGGGCCGCTCGAACATCTCGCCCTGGTCGTTCGGGCCGTCCTTGATCTTGTATTCCGACGCCAGCGCCGCGACCTGCGCGTTGGTGTAGCCGGGGCCGCCGGGATCGGCGAGGTTGCGGAACGCGACGTAGTTCAGCGAGTGGCAGTTCGAGCAGACTTCCTTGTAGATCTTCAGGCCGCGTTGCAGCGCGCCGCGGTCATACTTGCCGAACGGGCCGGCAAACGACCACTTCTGCGCTGGCGGCGTATCGTCCTCGGCGCGGGCGCTCTGCGCGCTACCGAGGAACAGGCCGCCCGCGAGCACCGCCGCCACCAGCACAGCCGCGGCCTTGCCGCTCTTGGCGAGCACGGCGTCGGCGATCGAGTTTGGCATCGCTCGCGGCGTCTCGATGACGCTGAGCAGCGGCAGCACGATCAGGAAGTAGGCGAAGTAGCACACGGTCAGGATGCGGCCGGCGATCACGTAGATGCCTTCCGGCGGCTGCGAGCCGAGATAGCCGAGGAGGATGCAGACGATCACGAACAGCCAGAAGAACTGCTTGGCCAACGGACGGTACTTGCACGAACGGGTCTTGGCGGCGTCGAGCCAGGGCAGGAACAACAGGATCAGGATCGACGAGAACATCACCAGCACGCCGGCGAGCTTGTTCGGGATGCTGCGCAGCATCGCGTAGAACGGGAGGTAGTACCATTCAGGCACGATATGCGCCGGCGTCTGCGCGGGGTTGGCCGGGATGTAGTTGTCGGCGTCGCCGAGATAGTTCGGCATGTAGAAGACAAGCCAGGCGAAGAGCAGCAGGAACACCGAGATGCCGAACATGTCCTTGATGGTCGCGTGCGGCGTGAACGGCACCGAGTCCTTGTCGGTCTTGATGTCGAGGCCGTCAGGATTGTTCTGACCGGCGACATGCAGCGCCCAGACATGCAGCACGACCACGCCCGCGATCAGGAACGGCAGCAGATAGTGCAGCGAGAAGAAGCGGTTCAGCGTCGGGTTGCCGACCGAGTAGCCACCCCACAGCAATGTCACGATGGTGTCGCCGACATAGGGGAAGGCCGAGAACAGGTTGGTGATGACGGTGGCACCCCAGAAGCTCATCTGGCCCCAGGGCAGCACATAGCCCATGAAGCCGGTCGCCATCATCAAGAGGTAGATGATGACGCCGAGGATCCAGAGCACCTCGCGCGGTTCCTTGTACGACCCGTAATAGAGGCCGCGGAACATGTGGATGTAGACGGCGAAGAAGAACATCGAAGCGCCGACCGCGTGCATGTTGCGGAGCAGCCAGCCATAGTTGACGTCGCGAACGATCAGTTCGACCGAGCGGAAGGCGAGATCGGCGTTCGGCGTATAGTGCATCGCCAGGATCACGCCGGTCAGGATCTGGATGCCCAGCATGAACGACAGGATGGCACCGAAGGTCCACCAGTAGTTCAGGTTACGCGGCGTCGGATAGGCCACGAAAGACGAGTGCACGAGGCTCATAATCGGCAATCGCCGTTCGAACCATTGCAAGGCTGGGTGGCTCGGCTTGTAGTCGGAGGGTCCGCTCATGATGCGATCCTGGAAGTAAAACGACGTGACGGCGTGAAGTCCCGGAAGAGGTCCGGGGCTTTAGCCGATCTGGATTTTGGTATCGGAAACGAAGTTGTAGGGCGGGACGGCCAGGTTGAGCGGCGCCGGCCCTTGGCGGATACGACCGGAGGAGTCGTATTGAGAGCCGTGGCACGGGCAGAAGAAGCCGTCGTAATTGCCCTCATGGGCGATCGGGATGCAGCCAAGATGGGTGCAGATGCCGATTACGACCAGCCACTGGTCGTGGCCCTGCTTGACGCGGGATTGATCAGTGGCCGGGTCCCTCAGGCTGTCGACTGGGACCGCGCGGGCCTCATCGACCTGCTTCTTGGTCCGGTTCATGATGTAGATCGGCTTGCCGCGCCAGAACACTTTGATGTCCTGCCCTTGCGCAATCGGGGACAGATCGACCTCGATCGGCGCGCCGGCCGCAATCGTCGAGGCGTCCGGGTTCATCTGGGAGACGAAGGGCCAGAGCGAGGCTATGCCGCCTACGGCTGCGACCGCTCCTGTGGCAACGAAGAGGAAATCACGGCGTGTCGGATGGTCATCCGAAGTCGCTGTCGTCACGATTCCAAACCCTTTCTAAAGCTGCAGCCGGTGGAACCGCCCGGGAAACGCATTAGGCAGACGCCCGAAAACGTGACCAGGTAAGGCCTGCCGGCGCCCGCGACCCCCGCGGCGGCAGAAGACTGGCTTTATCGACCCGGGGCGGCCGACCAAGCAGTCCAGAATCGTTCTATTGGCACCCTTGCCGAAAGAGCGCAAGCCCACTCACGGCCGACAAGCGTGCAATGCACTAAATCAGCGACAGACCGTTGTTTTATTCATACATTCGTGGGACGCCGGGGCGATGGAAGTTGCTCTTTTTCAGCCCGACATCCCCCAGAACACCGGAACGATTCTCCGCCTGTGCGCGTGCCTGGACGTGGGTGCTCATGTTATCGAGCCTGCCGGCTTTCCGGTCTCCGACCGGGCGTTCCGCCGGGCCGGCATGGATTATCTCGACCAGGTGCAACTGACACGCCATATTTCCTGGACGAAATTCGAGGAATGGCGGCGCGAGGCGGGTTTTCGACTGGTCCTGTTCACGACCAAGGGAGCCACTTCCTATCTTGATTTTCGGTATGACGCGTCGGACATCCTGCTATTCGGGCGCGAGACCGTTGGTGTGACTGACGAGGTGGCGGCAGCCGCCGATATCAGGCTCAAAATCCCGATCAAGCAGGGTTTGCGCTCGCTCAATGTCGCCATGGCGGCCGCCATAGCAGTCGGTGAAGCGCTTCGGCAGACCCGCTCTGGTACTTAAGTTCTAGGAGATATGGTGAGCTACGCGGTCAAGGAAATCTTTCTGACCCTGCAGGGCGAAGGCGCCCATGCCGGCCGCGCCGCCGTGTTTTGCCGCTTTGCCGGCTGCAACCTGTGGAGCGGCCGCGAGCAGGACCGCGCCAGCGCCATATGCCAGTTCTGTGATACGGATTTTGTCGGAACCGACGGCACACTGGGCGGGCGGTATGCTTCTGCGGGCGAGCTTGCCGACACCATCTCGGCACAATGGACGGGCAAGGATGCCGACCGCTATGTAGTGCTGACCGGCGGCGAGCCGATGCTGCAACTGGATAGCCCCCTGGTCGACGCCCTTCATGCGCGCGGCTTTGCCATCGGCGTCGAGACCAACGGCACCATCCTCCCGCCGGAGGGGCTGGACTGGATCTGCGTCAGCCCCAAGGCGGGTGCCGACCTCATCGTGCGGCAGGGTCACGAGCTGAAGCTGGTGTACCCGCAAGAAGAGGCGATGCCGGAAGCATTTGCGGGCCTTTCCTTCGAGCGGTTTTCGCTGCAACCGATGGACGGGCCCGACGTGATCGAAAACACCGCGCGCGCGGTCGAATATTGCCTGAAGCATCCGCAATGGCGCCTCAGCCTGCAGACGCACAAGACACTAGGTATCAGATAGAGCTTTCCTGACATGTGGGAATTGACCAAATCATTCCGCTTCGAAGCGGCGCATTCTTTGTCCGGCACGACTTTCGGCGACGCCAGCGAGGAGATTCACGGCCACTCGTTCCGTACCGAGGTCACCGTGCGCGGCACGCCCGATCCCGAAACCGGGATGGTGCTCGACCTTGGCGTGCTCGAGCAGCGCATGGCCGACGTGCAGAAGATGCTCGACCACAAGTTTCTCAACAGGATCGAGGCGCTGGGCCCGCCGACCCTGGAAAACCTGTCCCGCTTCATCTTCGAGCGCGTGCAGCATGCGGGCCGGGTGATGCGCGTCAGCGTCTATCGCGACAGCTGCAACGAAAGCTGCACCTATTACGGACCGCAGGAGTAGGCATGCATCCGTCATTGCAGGTTTTGCTCGCAATGACGGAAATGCGTTAGGAGCTCACCATGGACCAGTCCGTCATCGAGACCCGCAAGACACGCGCAAGGACCTGGTTCGAGGCGCTGCGCGACGATATCTGCGCCGCCTTCGAGCGGCTCGAGGACGAGGTCCCCGCCTCGCTCTATCCAGGACAAGCCGGCCGCTTCGCGCGCACGCCCTGGCAGCGCACCGATGCCAGCGGCGCGCCCGGCGGCGGCGGTGTGATGTCGATGATGCGCGGCCGGCTGTTCGAGAAGGTCGGTGTGCATTGCTCGACCGTGCATGGCGAGTTTTCTCCAGAGTTCCGCGGACAGATCCAGGGCGCAGCCGAAGACCCTCGCTTCTGGTCCTCCGGCATCTCCCTGATCGCGCATATGCGCAGCCCGCATGTGCCGGCCGTGCATATGAACACCCGGTTCATCGTGACGACGAAATCCTGGTTTGGCGGCGGCTCCGATCTCACCCCGGTGCTGGATCGCCGCCGCACCCAGGACGATCCGGACACGGTCGCGTTTCACGCCGCGATGAAATCCGCCTGTGATGCGCACGCGGCCGTGGCGCCATATGACAAGTACAAAAAGTGGTGCGACGAATATTTCTACCTGCCGCACCGCAAGGAGGCGCGCGGCATCGGCGGCATCTTCTACGACCATCACAATTCCGGCGATTGGGACGCCGATTTCGCCTTCACCCAGGACGTCGGCCGCGTGTTCGCAAAAATCTATCCGGAGCTGGTCCGGCGGAATTTTGCGTTAGCGTGGACGGAAGCCGAGCGCGAGGAGCAATTGATCCGGCGCGGGCGTTATGTCGAGTTCAACCTGCTCTATGATCGCGGCACGCTGTTCGGCCTGAAGACCGGCGGCAATATCGACGCCATCCTGTCCTCGATGCCGCCGGAAGTGAAATGGCCGTGACCGCGAAGACCGCCCTGCCCCGCGCGATGCTGATCGACATGGATGACACCATCCTGTCGGCCTATGGAAGGCCTGAGATCGCCTGGCACACGATTGCGAACGAGTTCGCCGATGAGCTTGCGCCGTACTCGCCGCAGGAGGTCGCGACCACCGTTCTCGCGTTTGCGCGACAGTTCTGGTCGACCGCGGAGGCGGCCTGGCGGCTGAAACTCGGCGAAGCGCGGCGGCTGACGGTCAAGGGCGGCTTTGCCGCGCTCGCCGCCAGGGGGCATCGCGCGTTGCCGGACGATCTTGCCAGTCGCCTCGCCGACCGCTTCACCGCCTATCGCGAGGAGGAAATGTTCGTCTTTCCCGGCGCACATGAGGCGATCGACAAATTGAAAGTGCTCGGCGTCAAGCTCGCGCTGGTGACCAATGGCGCCGCCGACACGCAGCGCGCCAAGGTCGAACGCTTCGAGCTCGCGCACCGCTTCGATCACATCCAGATCGAAGGCGAGCACGGCTTTGGCAAGCCCGACGAGCAGGCCTATCTGCACGCGATGGCAGCCCTCGGCGTCACCGCGCCCGATACCTGGATGATCGGTGACAATCTGGAATGGGAAGTTGAGGCGCCGCAGCGGCTCGGCATCTACGCGATCTGGATGGACGTGCATGGCGACGGCCTGCCCGAAGGCTCGACCGTCAAGCCCGACCGCATTATCCGTTCGCTCAAGGAATTGCTGCCGACAGAGATCGCAAAGAGTCTGGTCGACTGACTTCACGCCACGAGCTGCCGCACCGCCGCCGATATCATGACGAGACCGCCGATGATGACGGCGGCATCCAGGATTGCGGTGTGGATGTGGACCGGCATGCGCTCGACGAAGGCCCTGGCCAGGAACGCGCCCGGCAGCGCAATGGCGCCGATCAGAAACGCAAAGGCCAGCACCTGCGCGGTGAGCACGCCCGACAGCCCGAATACGGAAATCTTGATGACCGAAGTGACGACCGAGATCACCGAATCGGTTGCGATCACATACGCGCCTTCCAGGCCCGCGGCCATCAACAGCGACAGCAGGATCACGCCCGAGCCAGACGTGCCGCCGACCACGAGACCGTAGCCGATCGCACCTGCCGCGAGCCCGCTGTCGCCGATCCGGACCTTGCGACGACGCAACATGCGGCGCAGCGGCACGCTCAGGATCAGCATGCTGCCGATCACCACCGCCGCGCCGGCATTGGTGAGTCTGGTGTAACCGTAGGCGCCGAGCGCGGTGGTAAGCGCCGCGCAAGCGGTCACGATCAGTGCGCGGCGGTAGTCGATATAGCGGAAATAGGCGGTGCCGCGGCTGACATTGGAGAAGATCGCCGAGATCGCGATGATCGGTACCACCGGCTCGGCGCCGACCAGGGGTACCAGGATCATCGGCATCAAGGCTCCGGTGCCGTAGCTGGCAAGACCTCCGAGAAGGGAAGCAAACAGCGCCACGACTGCGACCAGCAGGAGCTGCCAAAGGGAGATGTCGGCGAATCCGGAGAGGATGCTCAATTCTTGTTTGTCTTTGGTCGCAGTTGAGCCTTGCGACCGCCTGATCGGCAATCGGGGCGAGCACCGCGCCCTCTAAAGGAAAATGCGCCGCGAGCCAAGCATCTTCGGCAAGGGATAACAAGAGTAACGCATGACGGCGCGCAGCCCCCTCAGCGATGCCGCGCGATCCATCAACCGCGCTGTTAAATCCCGCGCGAAGCTATGCAGCCCTCGGGCGCCAAACGGCATAAGTCAGCCATCCTATGCCGTGGGACAACAGATCGATACCCAGCAGCAGTCCGAGCACCCACATGCCGCTCGCGGGAAAGCGCGTGATGATGATCAGGCCCGCAAGAATGCCGAACAGGCCCGAGCACAGCATGACCCAGCCGAATTCCCGCCAATGGCCGATGCCGATGAGTATGCGGACGAAGCCGGAGATCAAGAGCACCAGGCCAAGGACGTAGGTCAGGATAAACGCGCTGATCATCGGCTGGCTCACCAACGTCAAGCCGAAGACGACATACAGGATGCCGAGCAGCACCTGCCAGATGAACCCTCCCCATCCCTTGGTCCAGAAGGCGTGGATGATCTCGAAAGCACCGGTCACGATGGCCATCCAGCCGATGAAGATCGTGCTGACCAAGGTGAAGAAGGCGATGTCGCCGAGGACGAAAAAGCCGGCCACGATCATGAAGATTCCAAGCAGGATACATACCCACAGCGGCGGCGCCGGCAGTCGTGTGAGTGGCATCGAAGTGCCGTGTCCAAACAACGTACTCATGTGTCACCCTCGTTTCTTGATGATTGACGGGAACGCAGGAGGGAACGGCGGGCGACCGTGCCCGACGGGATTTCCTCCCTTGGCTTCGCATAAGGGGCTGGTAGGCGTCGGATGAAGCTTTCGCACGACTTCAGGCGCGGACAGACGTCCCGTGGAGAGGCAAGGCCGTTCTGTTTCCTGCGCGACCGACGGCAAGTCCATTGGACCTCCTGTCTGGCCCGGCGATCAATCAGCGGATCGCCAAGCGGTTCGGCGGCATCGTGCTGAAAGGCGACATGTCCCGTCGCCCTGGATCAAATTGGTCGGCTGAAGCCGAGTTAACGCCCGGGTATTCACGGTGTCAATCACACAACCGCGCGACATATCGTGACGGTTTTACGAAAACCTTCCCGGGATGCGTTGTCGCGATCGGCGCCAGTTGCTTCGATTCGAAACTCCCACGAAGCCAACCCGGGGCGTTACAGGTGGTTGAATGCGATCAAGATCACCGGCACTTGCCGTTCACGGCGCGTCCCCTATCCTGTGGTGGGTGAGGCAACGGGCTTCCGGTCATGACGCAGCAGCAGCCGGTGGACGAAGCAGGAATGGCTCGAGAGCGCGCGTGGCTCGATCCTCGCCGGGGCGATGTCGAGGACGATGCCGCCAGCCCCAAGCAGCGTTCTCTGCTCGCCATCGCCGGCAGCCTGCTTGTCGAGATCAGTCTGCTGAAGTTGTTGTTCGCCTGGACGGTTTTGCTGCTGCTGCCCGCGGTGCTGCTCGGCCTCGCGCCGCTGGTGGCATCGGCGTGGTTCTCCACCCTTTCCGAGCACATTGTCGAGCTTACCGAGATCGGTGCGGCATTGATGCTGATCGCAATTGCTGGGCTGGGGTGGATCGGATGGCGGCCATTGCTGCGGCTCGCCGAGATCAATTTCTGGTCGCTCAACGCGCTCGCAATCCAGCCGAGCTACGCGTTCGGCCGCGAGGCGTTGCGGCACCTGGCGGAGCGGGCGCGACAAAAGGACCTCACCCCCATTTTGCGGGCAAGGCTGCGCCGCGCCAGTTCGCTGGGCGCAGGCATGCTGCTCAGCGCCGCCGCGGTGTCGATCGCGATCCTGGTCTGGCCATTCACACAATGGACCGCGACCTTGCACGAACTCCCTGCGATGCATGTGCTTGTCACGGCGACGCTCGCCAACGCCGCCGTCCTGGTGTGCTGCTATCAGGCCGCCGCCTCACTGGCGTGGGGTCTTGCCGATGCCAGAATGGACCAGCCGGTCAACCTTGCCGCCTTCGATGCGCCCGTATCCACCTCCCGCATCTGGCGCGTGGCCCACCTGTCCGATCTGCACGTCGTCGGCGAGCGATATGGTTTCCGGATCGAAAGCGGGCGCGCCGGCCCACGCGGCAACGAACGTCTTGGCCGCGTGCTGGCGCAGCTCGCCGCCATTCACGCGACCGATCCCCTTGATCACGTGCTGATCAGCGGCGACATGACCGATGCGGGACGGGCCAGCGAATGGGCCGAATTCCTTGACGCGCTGTTTGCGCATCCGGAGCTGGCAGCCCGTACGATCATGCTGCCTGGAAATCACGACTTGAACATCGTCGACCGCGCCAACCCTGCCCGGCTTGACCTGCCGCTCAGTCCCGGCAAGCGATTACGGCAGATGCGGACGCTGTCGGCGATCACGGCCGTGCAGGGCGACCGGGCACGCGCCGTCGATGCATCAGGCAACATCACGACCACCCTGCGTGAAGCGCTGGCGCTGCACCAGGCGCAAATCGCGTCGTTTGCGGAGCACGGCGGGGTACGCCGCGCATTGGCGTTACGCGGAGTTTTCGATGCGCAGTTCCCGATGATCCTGCCACCCGACCATAAGGACGGCATCGGCATAGCCATCCTCGATTCCAACGCCGCTGCCCACTTCTCCTTCACCAACGCGCTCGGCTTCATCTCGTTTGACCAGGCACGTCGATTCGAGACGGCCATCGGCCGATTTCCAGGAGCGGCCTGGATCATCGCGCTGCACCATCACCTCGTGGAATATCCGATGCCGGTGCAGGCATTCTCCGAGCGCGTCGGGACGGCGTTGATCAACGGCAGCTGGTTCGTGCGCAGCATGCAGAAGTTTGCCGACCGCCTCATCGTGATGCATGGTCACCGCCATATCGACTGGATCGGGACGTGCGGCGCCCTCAAGATCGTGTCGGCTCCCTCGCCGGTGATGAATTCCGGCGGCTACTTTTACATCCACAAGCTCATGCGCGATCCGAACGGAGGCCTTTGCCTGGCCGAGCCGGAACGCGTCGAGATTGCAGGCATGCTTTAAAGCTGCGCCTGGTTTCAGGGCTGCGCCGGCTTTGAGGATTGCGCGGGCTTGCGCCCGGCCGGTCCGCCCAGAAGCTCGGCGATCCATCGTGTCGACGGATGCTCGGCGCAGAAGGTCAGGATCGCGAGCGTAATCGGCACCCCGATGAAGGTGCCGAACAGACCCCACAGGAAAGTCCAGAGAAAGATCGCAAACAGCACGATAAAGGGCGAGATCGACACGGTGGTACCGGCCACGCGGGGCTCGATATAGCTGCCGACGGCGAACTGGATAATGTTGAGACAGGCAAACGTGCCGAACACCGCCGGCCAGCTCTCGAACTGTGTCATCGCAAGGAGAGTGGGAAACAGGGTCGCGATAAACGGACCGATGAACGGAATATAGTTGAGCACGAATGCGATCACGCCCCATTCGAACGCGAACGGCAGTCCGGTGACCGCCGCGAACAGGCCAACCAAAAGGCCGGTGATAACGCTCATCTGAGTCCGTACCAACAGGTACTTCCGGAATTTTGCCGCGGTCGCCGCGCTGCCGTCCAGCAACACCCGCGTGGCGGCAGGGTTCTCGAGCCTCTCGATCCGCTGCCGGATATCGTCGACCTCGAGCAGCCCAAGCACGACGTAGACCAGCGCGATCAGCCAGAAACTCAGCATGGAGTTGGCCAATCCCGTGACGTACTGCATGGCGCGGAGCAGCCAGCCGACATTGAAATGCTCGGCCCAGAGGCCGGC
>Ga0134128_10007922_pt1 | contig 12794 bp, 12 predicted proteins | sample KB31754_FD_96462 | JGI IMG/M metagenome (GOLD analysis project Ga0134128, IMG submission 96462) | Terrestrial soil microbial communities with excess Nitrogen fertilizer from Kellogg Biological Station, Michigan, USA - KB3-175-4 | ecosystem: Environmental > Terrestrial > Soil > Unclassified ...
CGCGCAGAAGATTGTCCCCGAGCTCGAAGACAAGCAGGAGCCGGCGCTGGGGCACGACAGCTCGACCAACAACCTGATCCGGCGGTATCGGCGGGCGAAGGGGTGAGCTTTCAGCCGTTAGCCTTCAGCCTGGCGGCAGGGCTGGCATGCGCGGCTGCAGCGGCGCGGCGGGCTGGCTTGAGGTATTCTTGAGGGAGTGCGCCCGTAGCTCAGCTGGATAGAGCGAACGCCTCCGGAGCGTTAGGTCGGGAGTTCGAATCTCTCCGGGCGCACCAGATTTCGCACGATCCCTCACTTCATTCGGGATTTCGGCTGCGGGCTCCCGCTTCGCTCAAGCCCGCAAAGCGCCTCAAGTTCGAATCTCTCCGGGCGCACCAGCACCTGCGGTGCGGCTGACTGCGCATACGGCGCTTGAGCTGGAATAGGGTAGCTTTTTATAGCCCAATCAGCCGTTCCGCTCGGCTTCCCTCATTTGGCGCAACTCTTCCATCACAGATTGAATGAGCGCCTTGGCGCCTTCCATGCCGCTTAGCACCGCCTGCAGGTCGAGGGCCGGCTTGGACGGGTTGCGCGTCGAATTACAGTAGACGCCGTGCTGGCCCACCATGATGAGGGAGTCGGTGAGGAGGTCAAGGGCCACCGCCAGGCGGCCCCGTTCCCGGCCCATCATAAACTCGTGCTGCTCCAGTTCGGCGCGCCGTTCGTCGAAGACACTCATGCCTTCAGCCTATCGGAAAACGCCGCTCCGGGTTCGGCTCACACGTCGAGCTTGCGCATGAACTCGGCGTCCTGGCGCAGGTCTTCGATGGGGTTGAACGTGTACTCCTCCTGCTCGATGAAGTACTGCTTCAGCGCGGTGGCCGCGTTGAAGATGGGCTTGTAATCGATCGTGCCTTTCCCCATGATCACGTTCTTGAATTTGCCGTCGGGCTGCTTCACCAGGTCCTTCACATGGGCCAGCGGGAAGCGCTCGGGCGACCGGCTGAGGTATTCGACCGGGTTATGTCCGCCGGCGACCACCCAACCGCAATCCATCTCGAACACGACGTAGTTGGGATCGGTGCGCTTGAGCAACTCGTCGAAGAAGATGGTGCCCTTCTCTGTGCCGAACTCGACGGTGTGATTGTGATAGCCGAAAGTGAGGCCGGCGGCTTTGACCTTGCGGCCCATTTCGTTGAACTGGTCGGCGGTCCAGCGCCAGTCGTCGAGGTCCAGTTCGCCTTTCTTTTTTGGGTCGCGGTGGATACCAGCCCATGAGCAGATGATGTATTCAAGGCCAATGCCGTGGGCGTATTCGATCAGTTCATCGAATTTTGCGTTCAGGTCGGCCAGCGAATGATGCGTGCTGATGCAGCGCAAGCCGGCGGCATCCATCGACTGCTTCCATTGCGCGGCGGTCTTATTGAAATAGCCCGCGGCCTCTACAACCTTGTAGCCGACGGAACTGAGCTTGTGCAGGGTGCCGTCGAAGTCTTTCGGCAGCAGGTCGCGCACCGAGTAAAGCTGCACCCCGAGTGGCATGTTGAGTGTCGCGGCGCGAAGTCTCGGGACACCGAGGCTTGCGGCGGCTGCGGCGGCTCCGGCGGACTTGAGGAACGATCTGCGAGAAGAAGGTTTCATCATTGGACCCCGATATTTTGAAAGTTGGCGAACCAGCGGTTAACGGATCGATGAGGCAGCAGAGCGTCAGCTATTAATCGTCTTCGATTGCGGATCCCACTCGGCCACGCGGCGGTGGAAGTAGGAGTGATTGGCCATGTGGCACGCGATGGCGGTGTTGTTGCCGAATTCCTCGTCTTCCACTACGTGCTGGCGGGTTTCGACTGCGCGGAAGAAGTTCGCGATGTGAGCGACGGAGTCATCGAACCCTTGTGGAGTGGTGTAGGTTTCGACCGGGCCCGGCGCCGGGCCCGTCTGCGGATGCGCGGCGTGCCAGTCGTCGTAATACTTCTTCTTTGCTTCGGCGGTCCAGCCGTCGACGGAATAATATTCCGGCTGCGGACGCGTGTCCTGCGGGGCAAAGGTGAGGGTCCTGCCGTCGATGGTCAGGGTGCCTTCGCGGCCGTAGAAGGCGGTTCGATCGCCGGCAGCATCGTTGTTCTGATTGCAGTGCAGATTCACGGTCACGCCGTTGTAGTCGTAGAGCGTGGCCAGCAGGTCAGGGAAGTCGCGGCCGTCCTTGAAATGAGTAAGGCTGCCGGCGGAAAACGCGCGGTTTGGGATGGCGTTGATGCCACTGACGCACTGCATGCCGCTGAGCTGGTGGACAAAGAGGTCGCCCGCTACGCCCTCGCCGTAGTCTTCCCAGCAGCGCCAGCGGAAGAATCGGGCGGCATCAAAGGGGCGGTCGGGCGCGCCTCGCAGCCACGTCTTCCAGTCGATGGTCTCAGGGCTGACGTCCGGTGCGATGGGATACACCCATGCGCCGGAGTCCCCGTTGCGGTCCGTGTGCCCCTCGATAAACGTGATCTCGCCCAGTCGGCCGGCCTTCACGATCTCAGCCGCCTTTTGGTAGAGGACGTTCGACACGCGCTGGCTGCCGGCCTGGAACATTCGCTTGTGCTTCTGGATGGCTTCGACCATGGCGAGGCCGTCAGCCACGTTGTGGCTCATAGGCTTCTCGCAGTAGACATCCTTGCCGGCTTCGACGCAGTCGAGAACGACGCGGCGATGCTGGAAGTCAGCTACGGCCACGATCACCGCGTCCACATCCTTGCGGTCGAGCAGAGAGCGATAATCCGGCACGCTTTGGATGTCTTTGCCGTAGGCTTCTACTCCAGCCTTGCGGTGCATTGTGTAGAGATCGGCGGTTCCAAGGCATTCGCCATTGGGCACTTTCGCTGCCGCGCGCAGCAGGTCGCATCCGCGGATACCGGTGCCGATGGAGACGAAGCGGATCTTGCGCTCGGTGGTGGGTATGTTAGCCGTGAGCGGCTGAGACTTCTGTGCCAATGCGGAGGCTGCGGCTGCGGCTGCTGCAGCCCCTGCGCTCATCCGCACAAAATCCCTGCGCGAAATGGATGACTTCATCAGGACCCTTTCGTTGCGCTGCCCATTCTCGCGCGTGGGGTCGGCAGGTGTAAAGCGTTTGAGCATGCAACGATCTTCGCGACCCAGCGAATTGCGCGATGGGGAAGCGGCAGTTACGATTTCAGACGGTCTGTATTCGGTGATGAGTCGTGTTGCGAGAGGGAAGCAGATGCGCAGGTACAAGGCTGTTTTACACAGGATGATGGGCTCGATGCTGCTGGGGCTCCTGACGCCCGGTGTCATGTTGGGAGCGCGGGCGAAGTTAGCGCACACTTCAAGTGTGGACCTGGGGCCGAACGTGCTGGTGTTCTCGCCGTCCATGCCGGCCGCGGAGATGCAGCAGAAGATCGACGCCATCTACGCCGTGCAGCAGCACAGCGAATTCGGCACGCAGCGCAACGCCATCCTTTTTTTGCCGGGCGAGTATCACCTGGATATTCCCGTAGGCTTTTACACGCAGATTGTCGGGCTCGGCGCGACGCCGGATGCGGTGCATGTGACCGGTAACGTGCACGCGGACGCCAGCCTGCCGCGTAATAACGCGACCTGTACATTCTGGCGTGGAGTGGAGGGGTTCTCGGTTACACCGACGGACGGGACAATGCAATGGGCGGTGTCGCAGGCGGTGTTTTTCCGCCGCATGCACGTGCTGGGGAACCTGGTGCTGCACCAGAAGCACGGATGGGCTAGCGGCGGCTGGATCTCGGATTCTTTAATTGACGAGAACGTGGATTCGGGCTCGCAGCAGCAGTGGATCTCGCGCAACACGGAGTGGAAGAGCTGGACGGGATCGAACTGGAACATGGTGTTTGTGGGCGTGAATCATCCGCCTGATGGTGAGTGGCCGCAGCCGCCATTCACGAAGGTGGCCACAACGCCAGTGGTGCGGGAGAAGCCGTTTCTTTGGGCGGATACACAGGGCCGCTGGAGCGTGCGGGTGCCCGCGCTGCGCAGGGATTCGACGGGGATCACGTGGCACGGCGGCAGCACGCCCGGGCGCGATATTCCGCTGAGTCGCTTCTACATTGCCAGGCCCACAGACACCGCGGCGGCGATCAACGCCCAGCTTGCCCGGGGCAAGGACCTTCTGCTCACGCCCGGACTTTATGAATTGACGGAGCCTCTGCGCGTGAAGCGGGCGAACACTTTCGTGCTCGGCCTGGGCTTCGCTACGCTGAAGCCGGTGAAGGGAACGGCGGCGATGACGGTGGCGGATGCGGACGGGATCATCGTGGCCGGCGTGCTGATCGATGCCGGCGAGACGAAGTCGCCGGTGCTGATGGAGGTTGGCACCGCAGGGAGCAAGGTAAGTCACGCGAAGGACCCCATATCACTGCAAGACGTGTTTTTCCGCGTCGGCGGGGCGGGCGTTGGAAAAGCTGACGTGAACCTGCGCGTGAATGCGAACGACACCATCATCGATCACACGTGGATCTGGCGCGCCGACCACGGCAAGGGCGTGGGTTGGGACCAGAACCTGAGCAACAACGGCCTCGTGGTGAATGGCGAGCGCGTGACGGCGTATGGGCTGTTTGTGGAGCACCATCAGCAATTCCAGGTGCTATGGAACGGCAACCACGGACGGACGTATTTCTACCAATCCGAAATCCCCTATGACCCGCCGACACAGCAGGTGTTTACGTCGGCGCCGGGGGTGAACGGCTGGGCCTCGTACAAAGTTGCGGATGGCGTGACGACGCACGAGGCGTGGGGTCTCGGCGTCTACAGCGTTTTCCGCCACCCGGATGTGAAGCTGACCCGCGCCATAGAAGTGCCGGTGAAGCCGGGCATACGCTTCCATCACATGGTGACGATCGCGCTCGACGACAAAGGAGAGATCACGCACGTGATCGACGACAAGGGCGATGCGGCGGTGCCGGGCGCACACCGCACCACGCCGCGGGTAACGGAGTTCCCGTGACGCGCGAATTCCGGAGCTGATCCCGATTCTCGTTTCCCACCGCGCGCCACGCATGGCATGCTTTATGCAATGTCCGCCGTCAGGAACAAAGCCGATTCAAAACTCGAGCGTGTTGGAAGATGCGGCCTATGAGCAGACTGGAGTGGGGCTGAAACCCGGCGACTGGCTGTTCCTGTTGACCGACGGCATCGCGGAAGCGCAAGACGAGGAAGGCCGGTTGTTCGGGTTTACCCGCGTGGAGTGGCTGCTGCGCGAAGGCGCCACAGCCGTGGCGCTGGCTGAGGCGGCCCAGCAGCACGGCCAGACGGACGACATCACCGCCATCTGCATCGAAACGCAGGCGGTTGGCGCGCCGGCGAGATTGAGTGCCTGAGGAACCGGGCGCCCGGTTCCCCGCTCTCGCGCGGCATGAAACAATAGCCGCGTAGCCATGACCGACCACACGCTTCCGGAAGACCAGCCCATCCCCGAGTCCACGCCCGCCGCAGCCCCTGGAACCATGCCTGAAGAACCCGTGGCCGGTGAGGCTCTGGAGACGGCGCCTTCTTACCAGGTGATCCATACGCCTGCAGTATCCTCTGAAGCGGCGGAGTCTCCCACGCCGACGCCCGCGGAAGCGGCTGTCGTAGCTGCGGAAGCCGTGGCAGGAGAGCCAACGGTGGGCGAAGCGTTGCAGACCGCGCCGTCGTATCAAGTGGTCAACGTGCCGGCAGTTTCAGGCGAAGCGGAGGCGGCTGCCGAGCCGGATGAGAACTTTGCCGACGTGCTTGCCGCTTACGAAAAGACGCACAAGCACAAGACGCAAGCTGGCCCAACGCTCTCCGGCACCGTGGTTTCGCTGAGCGCAGACCAGGTGTTTCTCGATGTCGGCTACAAAATCGAGGGCGTTCTGCCGCGCTCGGCGTTCGCAAATAACGCCGAAGGCGTGCAGCCGGGCGAGGCGTTTCCGGTGTCCATTACCGGACGCAACGAGGAGGGCTATTATCAGCTCTCGCGCTTCAAGGTGGCGCAGCCAAAGGACTGGAGCGCGCTGCAGACTGCCTTCGACCAGAAGATCGCGGTGGCCGGCACTGTGCTTGAAGTGGTGAAGGGCGGTGCGCGGGTGGATGTGGGTGTGCGCGCCTTCATGCCCGCAAGCCGCAGCGGTACGCGCGATGCCGCCGAACTCGAAGCGCTGGTGGGCCAGCAGATCACCTGCCGCATCACCAAGCTTGACGTTGCCGACGAAGACTTGGTGGTCGACCGGCGGGTGGTGCTGGAAGAGCAGGCGCTGGCCGCAGCCGGGGAACGTTTCGGCGCGTTGAATGAGGGCGACGTGGTCAGCGGAACCGTGCGCTCCCTCATGCCCTACGGGGCATTCGTCGACCTGGGTGGAATGGACGGGCTGCTGCACGTTTCCGACATTTCGTGGACGCGCATCGCGAAGCCCGACGACGTGCTTTCGGTGGGCGATACGCTGCAGGTCAAGATTCTGAAGATCGATCCGGCGACGAAGAAGATCTCGCTCGGCCTCAAGCAGTTGCAGCCCGAGCCGTGGGAAACGGTGCCCGGTCGCTACCAGCCGGGGCAGCGGATAAGCGGCCTGGTGACGCGGGTACAAGATTTTGGCGCCTTCGTGGAGATTGAGCCTGGCGTCGAGGGGCTGATTCACGTTTCGGAAATGTCGTGGGGCAAGAAGGTGCGTATTGCGTCAGACATTCTCAAGCCCGGCGAGCGCGTGGACGCGGTCATTTTGAACATCAAGCCCGCTGCCGGACCAAACCAGCCGGGGCGCATCTCGCTCGGTTTGAAGCAGACGCTCACCGATCCGTGGAGCGAAGTAGCGGGGAAGTTCCCCGTCGGATCGCAGGTACAGGGGCCGGTGACCAAGCTGATGGCGTTCGGCGCGTTCGTGCAGATCACCGAGGGCGTCGAGGGCATGGTGCACATCAGCGAGGTCGTAGCGGACCGGCGGCTGAATCATCCGTCGGACGTGCTGCGCGTGGGCCAGGTGGTGCAGGCGCAAGTGCTGGCCATCGATGCGGGCAAGCGGCAGATCAAGCTGAGCATGAAGCAGTTGATCCCCACCAGCATCGACGAGTACATTGCCGAGCACAAGCCGGGGGATACGGTGTCAGGGCGCGTGGTGACGGTGTCGCCCGCAGTCGTCGAATTGGGCGAAGGGATTCGCGCCGCCTGCCGTGCGGCGGCAGCGCCTTCGGCGCCTGCGGGCGGCACAGCCACTGGAGCCGGGAAGGCCGATCTGTCGTCGCTCTCCTCACTTCTATCGGCGCGGTGGAAGGGCAATGCTCCGGCGCAGAGCGCGGCTGCGGAACCGCTAGCCGAGGGGCAAATACGCACCTTCCGCATCAAGCGGCTGGATGCCGCCAGCAAATCTATCGAGGTGGAGTTGGTCTGAGTAGTTGGGTTATCGCCCGCTGACAAGCATCATGCCGTCGACGGGGATGCTGCAGAGCGATTGGCCGGCAAAGCTGCGGGTTGACCCGTCGGCGAAGCGGATGGATTCGAGCTTGACGCTATTGATGGCCGTGAAACCGGGCAAAACCAGGTCTGCAAACAGAGTGCCGTCTTTGGCGGTGAAGAACTGCGCGATATCCATGCTGCGGCGGATGTCCGACGCGCCGTAGGCGTCACGGTCCGCTGTGCGGTCAACGCGCCCTCGCGCATTCAGCCCAAAAGCAGTAACCCGCACACTAACGACGGGGTTCTGCGCATGGTTTCCAAGGCTGAGGCGAATGTGCTGCGAGGGTCCGCGCGCGGGGCCGGGGTCAGGATCGCCGCGCTTGTGGACTTTGATCATTTGGCTGCTGGAGTTGAAGCTGGCTTTCAGGCCGACGGGGCATCCAGCAGACCGGAGGATGGAGAGCGTGAGTGTGTCGACGGCCATTGAGCCGGAACCGGGAGTTTCCGCGCCATTCACCGTGAAGGGTGTGGCTGGCTGCTGGGCTTGGTGGGCCGGTGCCGCCTGCTGCGCGGCGGCGGTCATGGCAAAAGTAGCAAACGTGGCGAGAAGGATGACAGGTTTCATATGGGGCCCCCTTCCGGTCATTGGACGCGGAGCAAACGCGGACAGCAACACGATACGCTCGTGCGGGCCAGGGTTCAATGCTTTGCGCACAGGCGGTCTGGCGGGCCGGGAGCGTGCGCACGCTGTGTTACCGTGAGGTTAGCCCGCTGCCGCGCCGGATGTGCCGCGTGGAACGGCGCCCAATGCACGTGAAAGGCCTGCGCGGTCATTCGCAAGTAGGTTGGAATCGGGCGCAGGCGCACAGGCCGGGCGAGCGAGCGCATGCCAGAGGAGCCGGAATTGACGCCTATCCCCGCGAACGCGGCCATGCAGACTGGCGCCGCTGCGGATCCCGCCCCCGGCAGCACGGGTGAAGGCACTTCCCAGCCATCGCCTCCCCACAAAGATGGCCCACAGCGCATTCCCCGCTGGCTCGAGCGGGCGGAGCTTTTCCTGCGCGTGCTGCTGCGGCTCTATATCGGCCTAGCGGTCTGCCTCGCGCCGTGGTTCCGCGTGTTCTGGGATCAAAATCCGCTGTTCGCCCATTACCCTACGGTGGGCATGTATGCGGCCAACGGGGCGGTGCGCGGCATCATATCGGGTCTGGGGTTGTTGAATCTGTGGATCGCGTTTCGCGACGCGATTCATCACCGGGACGGATAAATTATGCAAGCGAAAGAAGTTGCAAACGCCAGCGGAGAGCAATCTGGTCCGCTAGGCGAAGCGCGAGCGAAGGAGGAAAGCGGCGAACCGACGTCCGCCTCCGTCTCCGCCGAGAACGGTATGCCTCCGCCGCTCGACAAGGCTCCACTGGCCTATGAAAATGCGACATTTCTGAACAGCGCGGACGGGCGGCTGATCCGCATACTGGCCGAATATACCGAGCCGCTGGCCCGCTTTCGCCGCGAACAAATTCAGGATACGGTGGTGTTCTTCGGCTCGGCTCGATTCCGCGGGCACGAAGAGGCCGACCGCGCTCTGGAGTTGCTGGACAACACCGGCGCGACGCAGGCCGCACCGGAGCACGAACAGCCGGCCAGCATTCCTGAGATCCGCGAGGGCACGGCTACCGACCTGCAGCGCAAGCGCGCCGTTGCGGCGGTCGAGATGGCGCGCTACTACGAAGACGCGCGGCGGCTGGCCTGCATGCTGACGCAATGGGCGAAGGAGATTCCATCGCGGCGCCACCGGTTCGTTGTCACCTCCGGCGGCGGTCCCGGCATCATGGAGGCGGCCAATCGCGGGGCGTACGAGGCGGGCGGCAAGACCGTCGGGCTCAACATCCGGCTGCCCTTCGAGCAGCAGCCGAATCCCTACATCACGCCCGCGCTGAACTTCGAGTTCCACTACTTCTTCATGCGCAAACTGTGGTTCGCCTACCTGGCCAAGGCGCTGGTCGTGTTTCCGGGTGGCTTTGGAACGCTGGACGAGATGTTCGAGATCCTCACCCTCACGCAGACTGAGAAGCTGGCCAAGAAGATCACCGTGGTGGTTTACGGGTCAGAATACTGGAAGAAGATCTTCAACCTGCAGGCGCTGGTGGATACCGGCGCTATATCACCGGACGACATCAACCTGTTCCACTTTGCGGATACGCCGGAGCAGGCGTTCGAGATTCTCAAACAGGGTCTCACCGAAAACTACCTGATCCCCGAGGCGGCCTCGCGCCGCCCCGAGGTCAGTACCGATCCCGAACTTCTCCCCGGCACAAGTATCGAAGAGTTCCTCCCTCCCGAATTGGCCAGGACCCGCAGGTAAGCCCCGCATCTCACTTCGCACTCCCGCAGACTTCCCCTTCCTCCCTTTTCCAAATCCCCTTGGCAGCTGGCAGCGCGCCGATTTCGCATCAGGCGAACGTTTTGCCCGAGCGAAGGTCGAGCACCCACGGCGTCTCCCTGTCGGTGAACATGTTCCATCCGGAACCACGAAGCACGGCCCCGTCAATGCCGGTGATCATCACGCCCTCGTCGGAGAGCTTTTCCGATTCCCACGCGTGTCCTTCAGCGCCCCAGGCGAGGATGCCGCGATGGCCCACGAACAACAGCAGGCGCGCCTCGACGGCGGCGAGGACCTGCAGCACCGGCCGGTAAGGAATCATGTGGAAGCGTTCCGGCGCGCCGGTGTGGAGAATATAGGCGTATCCGCCGGAGACGGCGCAGAGGTCGTCGGGGTTCGGCGCAGACCAAAGGCCTGTAGGCACCGCGGGATCGCGAAAGCCGACCGCGCAGGTGGCCAGAAATTCCGGAGCGTTTTGCGGGCGAACCATGACTTCAAGCGCGCCGCGCTCCACTTCCTCCACTTGCGTTGGATAAACGAAGTGACGGGGCGGAAGGATGAGGGGGCGTGCGGCGAGAATCTGTGCTTCCCAGTTGTGCGGAAAGGACAGAATGGCGGGAAGCGTGTTCATGCGGGCGCCCTGTAATTCAAGATCCACCGTTCCTGTTCTTCTGTGTCTGGAACGCTCACGCCCCGCGCCCTGGCAATCGCATCGAGCGCGTTTTGCGGTTTCCATCCGAGATGGATCAAGGCACAGGCGCTGGTGATCGTGGCGCGCCCGATACAGCCCCTGCAGTGAACACCGACGTGTTCACCGTTCTGAAGTTGATCCGCAATGCCCTGGATGAAAACTCGAAACGCCCGCATATCAATCGGGACCTGTGTGTCGGGGATGGGAAAGGAGAGGAAACTCATCCCCGCTTGCTCGGCGGCGGAAGCTTCTTCTCCGAGCCCAAGCATTTCTGCCTCGAACGGCTCCAGGAGAGAAACAACTGTTCCCACCCCGCTGGCCCTGATGCGGCGCATCTCATCGGTGAGCCAATCTCCGCCGCGCGGACGGCGAACAATGGCAAGGTGCGGCGAATCCGTTCCCTGAATCCAGAACACGTCTTTCAAGGCCGTGTCCCCACGAACCGGTCGATACGCTCGCGCACGCTGCGCATGCCCAGCCCCAGCGCCGCGCCTTCTTCGATAAGGGGAATGATCTTGTCGAAGTCCGGCCCGGAATGGGTGCCGGTGAGCGCGATGCGTACAGGATGAAACAGCGCAGGCCCCTTGATCCCGGTTTCGGACTTGATCTCGTTGAGCCAGGTCTTGAAGGCCGCCGGCGTCACGGGGCCCGCATGCGCCCGAACGCGATTCGCGAGTTCGGTGAGCACCAGGCGGGAGGTTTCTTCGGCGAGGATCGACGCGTTCTCTTCATTGGCACGCGCGATCACCGGATCGATGCCGAAGAGGGGAACGGCGCGCGCGGGAAGCTGGTCGAGATGGTCGACATAGGGAACGAGCACAGTGACGAGCCGCTCGAACCATGAAGCCAGAGGGGACGGAATCTTCGCAGCGCCGGTCAGTGTGTTCGATATCGCGGCGCCGGCCGCAACGGCCGCACCCGCGGCAAAGCCATTCTCGCGAAAGCCGGTACCGTCAACGGTGGTTCCCATGACTTCGGTCGGCATGACTGGCGGTACGTTCGCTTCTGGTTGCGAATGTGCGGCGCCGGCAAGCCGATGGGCAAAATATGGCCACGCCAGCGCGGCGAGCCGGTCCGGCGCAGCCTGCTTCAAATAATGCCGGTTGAGCCAGTTCAGCTTGTCGAAGTCGAACACCGCCGGCGACGGGGTCACGCGCTCCAGCGAAAACGCCTCTTTCAATTCGTCGAGCGTGAAGGTTTCCGTCTTGCCGTCCTCCGCACCCCAGCCCAGCAGCGCCAGGTAGTTGACCAGAGCTTCGGGCAAATAACCCATTTCGCGGAATGTGGAGATGGACGTCGCGCCGTGCCGCTTGGAAAGCCGCTCGCGATCCGCGCCCAGGATGGTGGAGAGATGAGCGAACTCCGGCACCTGCCAGCCGAGCGCCTCGTAGATGGCCACCTGCTTGGGGGTATTCGAGATGTGATCGTCGCCGCGGATGACGTGCGTGATCTCCATCAGCGCGTCATCTACCGTCACCACGTAGTTATAGACCGGCACGCCCTCGCTGAGGCCGGCCGCGCCGCCATGCGCCGAGCGTACCAGGACGGGGTCGCTGACCGCTTCGGCTTCGAACTTCACCTCCCCGCGCACGAGGTCGTGGAATGTGAGTGGGTGGTCTTCGATTTTGAGCCGCACCGCAAACGGCTTGCCTGCCCTGAGATTCTCGTCTACCTGTTCCTGCGATAGATAGCGGCATTTGCCGGAGTAGGCCTGCGGGCGGTGCTCGGCGGCCGCGGATTTGCGCTCGGCTTCGAGTTCCTCGGGCGTGCAGAAACAGGGATAGGCCTTGCCTTCCTTGAGCAGGCGCTCGGTGTGGCGGGCATAGATTTTCAGCCGCTCGGATTGGCGATATGGGCCGTATTTGCCGTGCTCGTCGCCCCACAGGCTATGCGTGCGCGCGGTGCCTTCGGGGCCTTCGTCCCAATCGAGGCCCAGCCAGTGCAGGTCCTCAATCAACTGGTGCTCGTAGCGTGGCTGAGAGCGCTCCAGGTCGGTGTCTTCGATGCGCAGGATGAAGGTCCCGCCATGACGCCGCGCGAACAGCCAGTTGTAGAGTGCGGTGCGCGCATTCCCCACGTGCAACAGGCCCGTGGGAGAGGGGGCAAACCTCACGCGCACTTTCTCGTTCGCCATCACAGGTTTGATGATAGACGGTGCCGGATGGGTCTCCACTTCGGCGATCGATGCCCTTTCGACGAATAGACAATTAGCCCTGACACATTACTTTTGGACTGTACATGCGGTGGTGTTGCCCATAATTTGGATTTCTTAATCGCATACCGGTGCGGCGCGGCCTGGCATGTGCGAGAATCATCCCGTTCCTGTTGCCATGCCCCGGGCCATCGCGCGCACCCTAAGGGGGGCACGA
>Ga0134128_10007924_pt1 | contig 12793 bp, 9 predicted proteins | sample KB31754_FD_96462 | JGI IMG/M metagenome (GOLD analysis project Ga0134128, IMG submission 96462) | Terrestrial soil microbial communities with excess Nitrogen fertilizer from Kellogg Biological Station, Michigan, USA - KB3-175-4 | ecosystem: Environmental > Terrestrial > Soil > Unclassified ...
CGTGCGGATGATGCGACGTGAGCCGGATGTGCCGCGTCGGCGCCGGCGTATCGAGGGTGCTCATCGAGCGACTCCGTAAAACACTTCAATATACCCCTTCACGCCACTTCCGCCGCAAACGCCATGCCAACGCGGACGAACGTCAGACGGCGACGCGGATCGGGGTATCGGTTTCGACGATGTCGACCAGTTGGGAGGGTTCGATCGGCTTCACGAGATGCAGGTCGAAACCGGCGTCGCGTGAGCGCCGCCGGTCGTCTTCCTGCCCCCAGCCGGTGATCGCCACGAGCCGCGAGGACGCCGTAGCCGGCGAGCGCCGCAAGCTTCGCGCAAGGTCGTAGCCGTTGCAGCCGGGAAGGCCGATGTCGAGGAATGCGAGCTGCGGCGCGAAGTGCCGCGCGACTTCCTGCGCCGCGACGCCGTCGTGCACGACGCGCACGTCATATCCGAGCGGCGCCAGGATCGCTTCCAGGCTCGCCGCGAAATCGACGTTGTCGTCGGCGATCAGGATGCGTTTCGCATCGTGTTGCGCCGGACGTGCGAGACGTTGCGCCGGCGTGCCGTCGCTGATCGGGAGCGTGGCGCGGGTCGCGGCTGCCGCCTGCGCCGCTACGCACGGCAGACGCACGACGAATTCGCTGCCGTGACCGATGCCTTCGCTCCTCGCTTCGATCGAGCCGTGATGCAACTCGACGAGATGCTGTGCGAGCGTGAGGCCCACGCCGAGGCCGCCCTGAACGCGCTCGAGCGACGCATCGGCCTGCGCGAACATCCGGAACACCGCGGCGAGCATGTCGCGCGCGATGCCGATGCCGTTGTCGCGAATCGACACCGACACTTCCCGCTCGTCGGCACTCGCCCGAAGCTCGATGCGTCCGCCAGGGTCGGTGTAATTCGCCGCGTTGTTGAGCAGGTTCGAGAACACCTGCGAGAGGCGCGTTGCGTCGGCGTCGACGAACAGCGGCTCGTCCGGCAGATCGACGATGAACGCGTGCTGGCGCTCATCGATCAGCGGCTTCGCCGTATCGATCGCGCCGCGGATCACGTCCTGCAGCACCACGACGCCCGTACGCAACGCGAGCTTGCCGGTCGTGATGCGCGACACGTCGAGCAGATCGTCGACGAGGCGCACCATCTGGCGCAACTGCCGCTCCATCATCGCGCGCGCGTCCTTCTCGATCGGCGCGTCGGAGCCGCGGCGCTTCAGGATCTCGAGCGCGTTGCGCAGCGGCGCGAGCGGATTGCGCAGCTCGTGCGCGAGGATCGCGAGGAACTCGTCCTTGCGCCGGTTCGCAATGCGCAGCGCCTCCTCGGCCTCGCGCCGCTCGGCCGTCTCGCGCGACAGCCCTTCGTTCGATGCCTCGAGCGCTTCGGCCCGGCGTCCGACTTCGGCGAGCATCGCGTTGAAGGCATCGACGAGCACGCCGACCTCGTCGTGCGTCGCCTTGGTGACCCGCAGTGAAAAATCGCGACGTTCGATCACCTGCCGCGCGACGTCGGTCACCGCGAGAATCGGCCGCGTGATCGCGCGCTGCAGCGCCGCCGACAAGAGCAGCGCGAGCAGAAGGCTCGCGACGAGCACGATGCCGAGGATGCCGAGATAGTCGCGAAGCCGCGCGTCGAGCTCGTAGCTTGCACGAAGGAAGATCGTGCCGAGTACCTCGCCGCCTTCGACGATGCGCCGATAGACGACGATCTCGTCGCCGTCGATCGCATAGCCGTCGGCCTGCGTCGGACGCGGAAAGCCGGTACCGAAGAGATCGCTCGCGCCGTAGCTCGCGAACAGGCGCCCGCTCGGCTTGTAGATCGCGGCGGCGCGGATGCGCGGCTGCACCTTGAGCAGCGCGAGGTTCTCGCGTGCGGCGCTCGGATCGTCGAACACGAGCGCCGGCGCGCTTGCGCGGCCGAGGATCTGTGCCTGCGTCATCAGCCCGTTGACGCTGCCCTGCTCGTAGGCACGCGATTCGTAGATCACGAGCGCGATCGCCACGACGACGAGCGCGGCGACCGTCGTGACGAGCACGACGAGCATCAGCTTGCTGCGTATCGAGCGCCACGGATTGTGCATCGCCGTCTCGCTCGCGCGCGATCAGCGCGTCGGATGCACCCACATTGCGACGGCGAGCATCCGCGAGCTCAACTTGAGGCCGCTGCGCTCGGCGGCTTCGAGCGATACCTCGAAGCGCACGCGGTTATCCACCACGACGAGGTTGATGACGCTGCCCGCAGCAAGCCCATTGGCGAAATCGCTGACGAGCAGCACCGATTTCGCGTGCGCGGCCGGCGCGAGGCGTGACAGCGCGTCCGCGCCGCCTGCCCCGACGAACAGCACGTTGACGCCGTCGAGCGCATTGCGCTCGTCGACACGCCGCACTTCGAGGGGATGCTGGCCGATGCGGCGCGTCGCGACGATCGCGCGCAATTCGTCGGCGATGTCGTCGGCATCGAGCACGCCGATGACGATCGGCGACGACGCGGCACCGGTCGCGCCGGGCGGCCACTCGACGTAGCTCAGGAACTTGTAGAGAAACGCCGCCTTGATCTGCTGCTCGGGCTGCGGGGACGGCTCGGCGAGGTCGGGCGCGGGCGCGGACCAGGCGACGAGGACGAGCAGATAGCCGAAGAGGCACCAGGCCGCAACCTGCCAGCGGATTGTGCGACGCGTGTCGCAGACGGCGTGCAAAGCCGGTTCGGTGGCGAGCGTCACGACGGGCATTGCGTCCTCGGAAATTGAACTGCCGCTCGTGAAGCGCGGCCGATGGGCGGAATCGCGCAGTATAAAGAAGCAGTGCGTCGTCCGAGTACATCGAGGCAAGTGCGGTCGGAGTACCGATGAAGCAGCGGGGAAGCCGCAGCGCGTGCTCCATAGTCGTAAGCGCCGGGCTGCGGCGCGCGTCGGAGGGCGTTTACGGACTACGGAGCACGCGACGCGACCTGGCCGCCGCTTCCCGGCACGAAACGAAGTACGAAGCGAAACGAAAGCGGGCGGATTGGACTCCGCCCGCGAAGTTGCGACGCGTCGCGAAGACGCGGCGTCAGCGCATCACGTATCGGATCCGCGTGACGACTTGTCGCTCGAGCTCGACGAGCTGCCGCCCATCCCCGCCGCGCCGACCGACGGATTGCCCGAACCGCTGTACATCGTGCCGCTGCCCGACGAATGCTGCGTGCCGCTGCCGCCGGACCCCGAATGCTGCGTGCTTCCCGATTGCTGTCCGGAGCTCGTGCCCGATTGCAGGTGCTGCGACGAGCTCCTGCCCGACGTGCCTTCCATCGAGCCGGTCGTGCCGCTGCCGTAGGTCGTGCCGCTGCTCGTTCCCGACTGCCCGCCCGACTGCGACGACGAGCCTTCGCGAATCTCGAGCGTGCGGCCGTGCTGCTGCTGTCGCGGCGCATCGATCTCGATCTCGAGCACGCCGTCCTTGAACGTCGCATTCGCCGAATCGGCGTTCGTGCCGTCGGGCAACGGAATCGTCCGGTAGAAGCTGCCGTAGCTGCGCTCGCTGCGGTAATAGCCGCCCTGGTTGTTCGACTGCTCCTGGCGGCGCTCGCCCTGGATGATCACCTCGTCGTCCTCGATGCGTACATGGATGTCGTCGCGCTTCATCCCCGGCAAGTCGGCCTGGATGCAAAGCTTGCCGTTACGCTCCGACACCTCGATGTGCGGCGACCACATCGACGGTGCGCCCTGGCCGTAGCTGCCGCTATCCCAGCGTCCCTGCTCGGGCTCGTTCTGGAACAGGCTTCGTCCCATGCCGAAGTTCTCGAACAAGCGGTCCATCTCGTCGCTGATCCGGCGCATCACCGAGAACGGCCCGCTGCCGTATCCCGACGATCCGTAATACGGCGACATCGACGAGCCGCCGCGCGTCGCCAGGGGCCCGCCCGATTGCCGTCCGCCCTGCCATGTCGACGTGCCGACGCCGCCGCCGCGGCTTTCGCGACCCTGCCCCTGGCGAGCCTGGCCCGTGCCCTGCTGTCCCTGATTGCCGTAACTCCCCTGTCCCTGCGATCCCTGTCCGTAACTCTGACCGCCATGGCCGCCCTGTTGCGCGCCGGTGCCCTGTTGCGAGGCGCCGGTCTGCGAGCGTTCTGCGCTCTGCTGACGTGACGGGTTGTCGCGCGATGGATTTTCGTTCGCCATTGCATTTCTCCTGCGAAGATCGACTGCGAAGGAATCGCCCGGTGCAACCGGGCGTCACGAGAAGGAACCGCGATCGATCGCCGCAGAAGGAACAACGCGCGCGGGTCGCATCGGCGGTCGCGAATCCCAGGCGATTGGAAAGCGTTGCGTTGCGAGAGTTCGTGCAGCAGGCAGCGACGATGCGATGCGTCGCGCGTTGCACGATGCGACAAACGTGTTCGATGCGCGCGAGTGGCGCGCGTTCGTTACGCCGCGCTTGCGCGGCGTACGCGCGATTGCGGATGCAGCCGGCTCGTGCGCGGCACGCCGGCGAGCAGGTACTCCATCTGGTCGGCGAGAATGCGGCGGTTGCGCAGGATGAAATGCTCGTGCCGGTTCGGTACGTACGGCACGTAGAGCAGCGGCATGTTCGCCTGCTCGGGTGCGCGATTGCCCTTGCGCGTGTTGCAGCTGCGGCAGGCCGTCACCGCGTTCATCCACGTGTCGCGGCCGCCGCGCGACGCCGGAATGATGTGATCGCGCGACAGGTCGCGGTACAGATAGCGGCCGCCGCAATACGCGCACACCTGCCGGTCGCGTGTGAACAGCATCGGGTTCGTGAGGCTCGGCGTATGCGAATGCGGCCGCCCCGCGCTGCCCTTGATCGCGAGAATCGACTTCGTCGCGATCCGCGAGCGCGAGCCGTCGCGCTGGAAGCCACCGCGAAACTCGCGGACGACAGCGCCGAGCGACCACGCCACCATCTGCTTCGCATGGTAAGTGATCGCTTCCTCCAGCGCGACCCAGGCCTGGGGCAGGCCGGACATGTCCACGGTCAGCACGAGGGGGTCCATGGGCTCCGATTGTAATTCGACTGGAAACCCGCCGCCCGGCGGGCGCTGCGGCCGCCCGATACGCGGTCGCAGCGCCGGGGTCGTCCGTGCGGTATTAACGCGACAGGACCCCCTTTCGCCGACGGGTTCACGGCCGGGCGGTGCGGACGAGCCGAAGCGCGAGCATCTCGGCCCATGCACGCCTGGCGTCGACGGGCGGCAGCGCCTCGCCCTCGCCACTCGCGATGCGGACGATCAATCCGTCGCGCGATCGCCAGTACGCGCCTTCCCGTGGCCGCGCGACGAAGTCGAAGTCGCCGCGCCGATACGGACGCCGATGCACGAAGATGTCGTTCATGCGTTGCTCGTTGCGGTTGTCGCGCGAGACGCGCGGGCGCGGCGCTGAAGCCGCGACAGGCACCGACCGAAGGAGCTTTCGAAGATCTTTCGACGGTACCGCCGGCCACCCGGCGAACGTCGAAGGACCGGGAGGCGTTACGTCGCGGCGCAGCCGCCGATTCGGGCGGCAGACGACGACATGAAGGACGACGAAACGGCAACGATGCCGCGGACGAGAACGTCCGAAGCGATCGTCTGGAGGATGTGCCGTTCGTAGGTCATGTCGTGAATGGGAATGAGTCCGTCAACGCTGCGAGTGATTGCAGTGTAACGGCGCGACGTGCAGCGCGGCAAGAAAAACGCAGACGCTGTGCAGCGATGCATCTGCAAACTGCAACAGTGTTGCAACACCGCGGGGTCCGGGACGACTTTTCGCCAAGCAGCACCGAAGCGGGGTCAGACACGAGTTTCCGCCAAGGATCGGAAAGTCGTATCCGACCCCTGGCGTTCAGCTCTTGACGATCTGGTCGATGCGCGCCTGTGCCTCGTCGAGCGCCTGCTTCGACTTCTTCTGCCCGACGAGCGCCGCCTGGATCGCCGTCGCCATCGTGTCGCCGATCGCCGGCCATTGCGGCACACGCGGACGCCAGTCGACGTCGGTGTCCTGCTCGAGCGACGTGAGCGCCGCATCGACGAAGTTCGGCCCGATCTCCTTCGTCATGGCGACGAACTCCGGCGCCTTCCACAGCGAGCGGCGATTGAGGCCCGTGCGCTTCGCGGGTCCCGCGAATTTCCACGACGTGCGCGCCTGCGTCTCGCTCGACGCCGCCCACGTGATGAAGAGCCACGTCGCCTTCTTCTGCTTGTCGGACAGCGCAGCGTTGATCGGAAAGCCCCAGTTCCAGATCGACGTGCAGCGCTTGCCGGTCGGACCCTTCGGCCAGCGCGCGAACGCGATCTTGCCGACGACCTTCGACTTCTCGGGATTCACGAGCACCGACGCCGACGAATGCGCGTCGATGTAGCAGCCGAGCGTGCCCTGCGAGAACGCATCGGCGATGTCGGGCCAGTTCCAGTTGCGGACGGCAGGCGGCGCGTACTTCGTCTCGGCGTCGACGTACCAGTCGAGTGCGCGCACCGCTTCCGGCGAATCGACGACGAGCTTCTTGCCGTGGAACCACTGGCCGCCGAACTCGCGGAACAGCGACGGGTAGATGTACATGTTCTGGCCGGCGCCGGCGAAGCCGCGCAGCGCCATGCCGTAGATGCGATTCGCCGGATCGTTGATCGCCGCGGCGTTCTTCAGGAATTCGTCGAGCGTGTCGGCCGCCTTCAGTCCTTTCGCGTCGTAGAGATCCTTCCGATATACCTGCACGGTCACTTCGCCGTCGTACGGCACCGCATACGGCTTGCCCTCGTACGAGTTGGCGTCGCGCCACGCCTTGAAGATGTCGTCGTTGTCGAACCACGTGGCGTCGGTCAATGCGCTGTCGCTCAGGTAGTCGTCGATCGGCTCGATCCATTTGTTCGCGACGTACAGCGGGTAGTACATCGGATCGGTCGCCGACGTCGCATACGTTGCGGTCTTCGACGACAGGTCGAGCATCGCCTTCTGGCGGATCTGTCCGGGCGGCACTTTCTCGAAGCGCACCTTGACGCCGGTCAGCGCTTCGAACGTCGGCGCGACCGCAATCAGGTTCTCGAAGTAGCTCGCCGGTATGACGGCGACGGTGATCGACTCGCCTTCCGCCTGGCGCCAGTTGATCTTCGCGTTGCCGTAGGGCGCGATGTCGGCGTTCGCCTGCGCGCGCGCGCTCGAGAGCACGTACGGTGCGGCAAGCGCCGCCGCGCCGAGCGCGGCGGTCTGCTTCAGCATCCGGCGGCGTCCGGGCTCGTGTCGTGGTGTCGATGCACGTCGTTTCATCTCTCCTCCTGTCGATGTGTGCTCACCCCGGCCCTCTCCCGCTCGCGGGAGGGGGTGCCCGAAGGGCGGGTGAGGGTCTGCGCATGTTCAGCGAATCGCCGCGAACGGACTGCAGCCGGGCGCGTCGTCGGCGCTTTCGGCCTGCTGCAACAAATACTCCGGGAAGCCGCCCGCCGCGTCGGCCTTGCCGATGTCGAACAGCCGCTCGACGACGTCGGGGTGCCGGTCGGCGAGGTTCTGCGCGTCGGGCGCCGGGCGCGGCGAGTCGTAAAGGAACGGTCCGCGACCGTTGATCTTGCAGTTGAACCACCAGTCGTCGTCGATCACCGTCATCGCGCCGCCCCAGCCGACGGTCACGTGATCGCGAATCGGCTTGCCGCTGCCGAATGCCACGTCCAGAAACGACTTGCCGTCGATCGGCGCCGGCGGTGCGACACCCGTCGCGTCGAGTGCCGTCGCCGCGATGTCGTGGTGCTGGACGAACGCATCGCACGTCGCGCCCGCGCGAAGTCGTTGCGGATGACGCACGAAGAGCGGCACCTCGAAGCTCTCGGGGTCGGACGGATAGCCGCGCTTGCCGATGTAGCCGCGCCGCTCCCAGAGGCTATGACCGTGATCCGACGTGACGATGACGAGCGCCTCGTCGAGCACGCCGGTCACGCGCAGCGTCTCGATCAGGTGCCCGAACCAGCGGTCGCACATCTCGACCAGTCCCGCATAGTTGGCGCGCGTGCGCGTCACGAGCTCGGGCGCGAGCCACGGCATCTCCGCGTACGGCGAGATCACCTGCTCGCGGCCGTTGCCGTTGTCGTAGCGGCGGCGGTAATGCTCGGGCACGAACCACGGCTCGTGCGGATCGAACGACTCGACGGTGAGGAACAGCCGCTTCGCATCGAGGTTCTGCTCGACCCAGCGCGCGGCCTCCTGCATCACCTGCGCGTTGAACCACTGCTCCTCGCGGACGCGGTCGCGCATGTTGAGCAGGATACGGCTCGAGAACCAATGGGCGCCGTAGCCGGGCTGCTCGAGTCCGGTCGCCTTGCCGCGCAACTCCTGCAATTCGCACGGAACCCAGTAGTCGATCTCGTCCTGCGACGGAAACGGCCCGCTTCGCGCCGCGTCGGCTTCCTGCCCGCGGATGAACGTCCATTGATGGAAGCCTCGCCAGAAGTTCTTCGACGGCTTGAACTGGTGGTAGAGGTCGGAGACGAGTCCCGTTCGAAACCCGTTCTGCTCGTACATCTCAGCGAGCGTCGTCTGCGATTCGGGGATCGGGCCCCATCCGGGCGCGATGCCGACGAAGTCGCCCTTGATGTGACGGAAGTCGCCGTTGTGGAACGGATACGTGCGAAGGCCCGTGTAGATCGTGCGCCGCGCGCAAAGCGTCGGCAGCGCCTCGGGATACGCGCGCGTGAAGCGCACCGACTCGCGCGCGAACGCATCGAGATGCGGCGTCGCGAACGGCTGCGCCAGCGTCTCGTTCCACGCGGGTGGTGTTTGGTAAGACCCGACGGCGTCGCGCCGCAGCGTGTCGAAAACGACGAGGATCACGTGCCGGATCGGCGCGCGGGGTTGCATCATCCAGGCTGCTCCGTTGCGATGTATTCGATTACATATGGTCGGCGATCGAGGCGCTTGCTGTCAACGGGCGTGCCCCCTCACCGGCCCCGCTTGCGCTCGGCTCCATCTCCCCGCGCGCGGGGAGAGGGTTGGGGTGAAGGACGACAAGCCACGCTATGAAATCGATACCGCCGACGCTATGCTAGCGAACGTGAAGAGAGCCAGCCTGGAAACGGCGACCGCCGGGCGCTCGAGCGCGCGCGACGTGGCGCGGCTGGCCGGCGTTTCCACCGCAACGGTCTCGCGGGCGCTCAACCTGCCGTCGAGCGTCGACCCGGGCACGCTGTCGCGCGTGCACGCGGCGATCGACAAGCTCGGCTACGTGCCGTCGGGCGCGGCGCGCGCGCTGCGCAGCCGCAAGAGCGACATGATCGGCGCGGTCGTGCCGTCGTTCGATTACGCGCTCTACGCGCGCACGACGAGCGCGCTGCAGCGCGAAGCCGACGCGCTCGGCTACGGCCTGGTGCTCGCCGTGCACTACTACGATCTCGCGACCGAGCTTCGCGTCACGCGGCAGATGGTGCAGCACGGCGTCGACGCGTTCATGTTCGTCGGCCTCGATCATGACCGCGAGCTCTATTCGCTGCTCGACCGCTACGGCCGGCCCTACGTGCTCACGTGGGGCGTCGACGCGTCGCGGCTACATCCGAGCATCGGCTTCGACAATCGCGCCGCGACGTACGCGATGACGCGCCACCTGCTGGAACTCGGACATCGGCGCTTCGGGCTTATCAGCGCGCCGACCGAGGGCAACGACCGCTCGCGGGAGCGCGGCGCAGGCGTGCGCACCGCACTCGAATCGGCCGGGCTCGCGCTCGCCGACGAGAACGTGCGCTACGGCGCGATCGCGCTCGATTCGGGCGTGGCCGCGATGCGGGAACTGCTCGCGCGGCGACCGCGGCCGACAGCGATCGTCGCGACGAACGACGTGTTCGCCGTCGGCGCGATGATCGCGTGCCGCGAGGCGGGCGTACGCATTCCCGACGACGTGTCGATCACCGGCGTCGACAATACCGATCTCGGCGCGACGCAGACGCCGGGCCTCACCAGCATCCGCACGCCGATCATCGAGATCGGCCGCGCCGCCGCGCTTTCGCTCGTCGCGCGGCTCGAAGGTCGCGCAACCGACCTCGCGCAGAATCTGCCGTTCGAGCTCGTGCGCCGCGGCAGCACCGGGCCACCGCCTTCTGCGGACAGGTGAGCGCGCCGAGCCGCCTCGCGCGCGAACTCCGCTCCCAACGGAGGCAGCGAAGCGCCGGTAAACTACGCGCTCCCCTTCGCGAACCCGATCGTCATGCGCCTTGCGCCGGTTGTCGTCGCCGCCGTACTCGCCGCCGCGCCGACTGCGCAGCTTCACGCTGAAACCGTCGTCGAGTATTACAACGCGACGCTCGACCACTACTTCATGACCCCGCTCGCGAACGAGATCGCAGCGCTCGATTCGGGTCAGGTCGCCGGCTGGTCGCGCACCGGCGCGACGTTCGACGGGTCCGCCACGGCGGATGCGGGCCTCAGTCCCGTCTGCCGGTTACATCCCGCCGTTGCACGGCGATTCGCATTTCCTGTCGGCGTCGCCGGCCGAGTGTGCGGCCGTGCTCGCGAAGATCGGCACCGATCCGAATTTCAGCGGCTACATCGAGGAAACCGCCGCCGAGTTCTACATCGCGCTGCCCGACACGGCGAACGGGACTTGCCCTGCCGGCACCGCGCCCGTCTACCGTCTGTGGAACGGACGCGCCGATTCGAATCATCGCTACACCGCCGATGCCGCGACGCGCGACGCGATGATCGCGCGCGGCTACGTCGCCGAGGGCTACGGACCGCAAGGGGTCGCGATGTGCACGACGCATGCGAGCCCGCCTGGCGACGTGCCGGTGCGCCTCACCGGGCGCACGCCATTCCCCGACGGCTGCGATCGCCCGCCGCTGCCGGACACCGGGACCGTCTACGCGGGCGCCGAGGTCGAGCCGCAGATTGCGACGGACCCGCGCGATCCGTCGCACCTGATCGGCGTCTGGCAGCAGGACCGCTGGTCCGACGGCGGGGCGCGAGGCCTTCGCACCGCGTATTCGTTCGATGCCGGCGCAACATGGTCGTACACGCAGGCGGCGTTCACGCATTGCACCGGCGGCAACGCCGGCAACGGCGGCGACTATCCGCGTGCGAGCGATCCATGGGTGTCGATCGGACCCGATGGAACCGCGTACCAGGTCGGCATCGCCTTCATCGGCGACACGCTCGCGCCCGGCTCGTCGAGCGCGGTGCTCGCGAGCCGCTCGGCCGATGGCGGCCGCACGTGGAGCGCGCCGACGACGGTGATCCTCGACGGCAGCGCGTTCTTCAACGACAAGGAATCGGTCACCGCCGATCCGTTCGTCGCCGGCAGCGCCTATGCGGTCTGGGATCGCCTCGAACAGGGCAATCACGGCCCGTCCTATTTCTCGCGCACGACCGACACCGGCGCGACGTGGGAGAGCGCGCGGGCGATCTACGATCCCGGCAACCGCAACCAGACGCTCAACAACCAGGTCGTCGTCACGAAAGCCGGCAACGGCAACTCGACGCTGCTCGATTTCTTCAGCGAGTTCGACCTCGGCCAGAACAACCAGGTGACACCGCATCTTGCGCTCGTGCGCTCCGACGACGGCGGGTCGACGTGGAGCGCGCCGATCGTCGTGTCGGACTTGCGCGCGGTCGGCGCCTACGATCCGCAGAACCCGGCGCGCACGCTGCGCGACGCGGCGAACCTCGCCTCGTTCGCACGCGGCCCCGACGGCACGCTCGTCGCCGTCTGGCAGGACGCGCGCTTCTCGCATGGCGTGCGGGACGGCATCGCGTTCTCGCGCTCGACCGATGGCGGCAGCACGTGGAGCAGGCCGGTCGAGATCAATCGCGTCCCGGCTGTGCAGGCGTTCCTGCCGGCGGTGGCGATCGCTTCCGACGGCACGATCGGCGTGCTCTATTACGACATGCGCAACGACACCGCGGATCCGGCGACGCTGCTCGTCGACGTCTGGTTCGCGACGTCGACGGATGGTGCGACGTGGAGCGAGGGCCACGTTGCCGGACCGTTCGATTTCAACAATGCGCCAAGCGCCGAGGGCGGGCTTTTCGTCGGCGATTACCAGGGACTCGCGAGCGCGGACGGCCGCTTCGCCGCGCTCTTCGCGCAGGCGAACGCAGACGCCACGAACCGGAGCGACATCTTCGAATCGATGGTTCGTTCGCTGCCGATCGCTGCAACGAAGCTGGCCTGGCGCGCACGCGAAGCGCCGGCATTCACGATGACGCCCGCATTACAGGCGAAGCTCGACGCGTCCGCGCGCAAGACGCTGCGGCAACGCGTCGTCGGTCTCGCACCGCCCGCGCAGAAACGGTGATCGTGCAATGACGTCGCGACGGCCGTCGAAGGCGCGGGCATCGGCGCCGGGCGATGCCGATGAAGCGCCGCCGAAGGAAGCGCTCGACGATTGCCGGCGCTGCGAGTTGTGGGAGCACGCGACGCAGGGTGTGCCGGGCGAAGGACCGGCGGGCGCGCGGCTGATGCTCGTCGGCGAGCAGCCGGGCGACGAGGAGGACGTGCAGGGGCGGCCCTTCGTCGGTCCCGCCGGGCGCCTGCTGCGCACGTTGCTCGACGAAGCGGGTGTTCCGGACTCGCGCGTCTACATGACGAACGCCGTCAAGCATTTCTACTTCGAGCCGCGCGGCAAGCGGCGCATCCACAAGACGCCGCTGCAGCGGCACATCGCCGCGTGTCACGTATGGCTCGAAGCCGAGCTTGCGCGCGAGCGTCCCGCGGCGATCGTGACGCTCGGCGCCACGGCGCTCGGCGCGGTATACGGCCGGAAGGTTTCGATTGCGCAAGCGCGCGCGCAAAGCCTCGTCGATCCGCGCGGCACGCCGATCGTCGCGACGTACCACCCATCCGCGATCCTGCGTGCTCCGGATCACGAC
>Ga0134128_10007926_pt1 | contig 12791 bp, 10 predicted proteins | sample KB31754_FD_96462 | JGI IMG/M metagenome (GOLD analysis project Ga0134128, IMG submission 96462) | Terrestrial soil microbial communities with excess Nitrogen fertilizer from Kellogg Biological Station, Michigan, USA - KB3-175-4 | ecosystem: Environmental > Terrestrial > Soil > Unclassified ...
CTTTCGACCGGAAATGATTCGGCGTACGCGTTGAACAATCTCGGTGTGAACTACAACAGCCTCCGCAAGTTTGCGCAGGCAGAACAGATGTTTCGCCTGTCCGTACACCAGCCGGGGGGCAATTCGCTCGCATCGACGAACCTCGCGTTCGTGCTGGCCGTCGAGGGAAAGAATGCCGCTGCGGATTCCGCATTGGCTAGCGCGTTGCAGAAAAGCCAGGGGCCCGGAGTGCTCTCGGCGATCGTAATGACGAAGTACGCCGAGGGTAACGCCGCGGCTGCCGAGCGACTTGCCGACAGCGTGGACCGTGTTACGGCGAGTCCGGAGATGCGGCAAGCCATGCGGAGCAACCGGGCCGTGTTTGCAGTCATTCACGGCAGGCTCGCCGATGGACAACGATTGTACGACGAGTCCACTGCCATGCAGCACGAGGCCGGTCTCTCCACGACCGCGCCGCTCACGGACTCGATCGCTTTCGTGATGATGGACTGGTGGCTGCGCGGACAGCGCGATCGCGCGTTGAAGCGACTGGACGCGGTAACTACTGCGCTACCCCTTGCATCACTGCCTGAGCTGGACCGTCCATACGGCGACCTCGGCGTCGCGTACGCTGCGCTGGGACGCACCGATCGCGCACGCGCTGTGCTTGCTCAGATCGCGCAGATTGCGGACACGGTTACCCGGCGTAATCGTCAGCCGGACGTGCATCGGATCCAGGCCGAGATTGCGCTCACGGAGAATCGAGCGCGCGATGCGATCACCGAATTCCGGAAGTCGGATAGCCTTCCCGATGGGCCGGTGAACGAAGATCCGTCGACTGTCCTGTACAATACGGGCCGCGCGTTTGACAGGGCAGACATGCCCGACTCCGCCATCGCGATGTTCGAGCAATACCTTCATTGCCAGACCATCGACCGGCTCGCCAACGACATGGTGAATTTGCCCCTGGTGCAGCGACGGCTGGGCGAGCTGTACGAGGCTAAGGGCGATCGTACACGCGCCGCTGCACACTATGCAGCGTTCGTGGATCTCTGGAAGAACGCCGATCCCGATCTCCAGCCGCAGGTAGCGGACGGAAGGAAGCGACTGACGATGATTTCGACGGAGAAATGAGCACGCGCTGAATACGAGCTGCGCAAGCGCTGGCCGCGCCTGCCGTATCGCACCCACTCCAACCTGACCGTCATGCGCCTTCCGTTCCGCACGATCGTCGCCTCGCTTCTCGCAGTGCTACTGGGCACTCCGCGCGGATCGCTGGCGGCGCAGGGCACGACAGCCGGTGCCCCGTTCACCTACCAGGAAGTGATGATCCCCGTGCGCGACGGTGTGCACCTGCAGACCGTGATCCTTGCTCCGGTAAATCAGAGCGGACCGCTGCCGATTCTCTTCCGGCGCACGCCGTACGGTGTGCCCAGCGGTCCGTATCAACAGATGCCCGCAAACCTTCGCGAGCTCGCGCGCGACGGTTACATCTTCGTCATCCAGAACCTGCGCGGACGATTCAAGTCGGAGGGAACGTTTCTCCTCTCGTCCCAGGTGGACCTGAATAATCCAAAGGCGACCAACGAAACCACTGATGCGTACGACAGCATCGACTGGCTCGTGAAGCACGTGCCCAATAACAACGGGAAAGTCGGAATGTACGGCGTGTCCTACGACGGTCTCACCGCGGCGCTCGCGCTGCTGCACCCGCATCCTGCGCTCAAGGCAATAAGCGAGCAGGCTTCGCCCGTGGATCAGTGGATGAACGACGACGATCACCGTTACGGCGCGCTGCGGCTGAGCTACGCTTTCGAATATGCTGTCTATGAGCAGGCCGACAAGTTCAAGAACACGCATTTCGACTTCGATACGTACGACGGCTACTCCTGGTATCTGAACCTCGGCCCGATCTCCAACATCAACGCGAAATATCTGCACGGCTCCATTCCATACTGGAACGACGTCGTCAAGCATCCCGACTACGACGCGTTCTGGAAACGCGAAGCGTGGGTGAATCAGTTGCACGCGTCCACAGTCCCCAACCTGAACGTCGCCGGCTTCTTCGACCAGGAAGATCCGTGGGGGCCGTGGCAGATCTTCCGCCATGCAGCGGAGCACGATCCGGACAACACCGACTTCATCGTCGCAGGCCCGTGGTATCACGGCGAGTGGCAGTCGCCAAGGGGCGACAGCATCGGCGCGATCCCGCTCGGCGGACACGAAACCGCGCGCGAATTTCGCGAGAATATCGAGGCGCCGTTCTTCCGGTATTATCTGCACGGCGAGGGTGCGAAACCGACGTGGAAGGCGACGACGTTCCAGTCGGGATCGAACAGCTGGCGCACCTACGCGACGTGGCCCGCGCCGGGAGCTCGAAACACCAATCTGTATCTGCTGGCAGACGGCACTCTCTCCTTCACCGCGCCGTCGTCGGCTGCGGCGCCATACCGCGAGTACGTTTCCGATCCAGCGAACCCCGTCCCCTACCGCACGCGACCGATCTCGCCGACGTATCCCGCGGGCGACTGGCGCACATGGGAGGTAGCCGACCAGCGTTTCGTGGATGGACGACCGGACGTGCTGACGTTCACGAGCGCCCCGCTCGAGCACGATCTCACGATCACCGGTGCGGTAGCGGCCGATCTCTTCGCCTCGACGAGCGGAACGGACGCCGACTTCGTCGTCAAGCTGATCGACGTTTTCCCGGAAAATGCGCAGCCGAATGCATGGAACCCCGACGCCGGACCGGCGCCACGCGCGTACGCACAATCACTGAACGGTTACGAGCTGCCGATAGCCATGGAAGTTCGCCGCGGACGCTACAACACGAGCTACGAGCACCCGAGTGCGCTACCCGCCAACAAACCGGTCGAGTGGAAGATCCCGCTGCGCGATCGCGATCACGTGTTCAAGCAGGGACATCGTCTGATGGTTCAGGTGCAGTCCACCTGGTTCCCGTTGATCGACCGCAACCCACAGCGGTATGTGCCGAGTATCTACGCTGCGAGTGCAGGTGATTTTCAGAAGGCGACACAACGCGTGTATGCGTCACGCGAGCTGCCGTCGCACATCGTGCTACCGGTGGTTGGAGGCACGCATTAGCGCTGTCTGGCGTAAGGTTGCATCGCAATCACTCTATCACGGGAACGCTCCAGGCATTGAGATCGAGAGTTGGCCGATAATTCGATCGGACTCAGTCGAGATCCAGCCCCGATCTGCCCGAATGTGGACCCATCCCGTCCCCAGGTGTAATATTCAGAGGGCTTCGGTCGTCATCCCCTGACGGCAACCGTACCCGATTGCCCGGCGTCCGGTCCCGGGCTCGAATCGCACTCCTGGAATAGCATGGCATCACGCAAATACCTGAACCTGCTCCCCACCCTGGTAATCGCAGCGACCGCCGTCGGGTACGTGGGCTCGAACGCCAACCCCGCGTATTCCGCATCGCGTAACCACGGTCCGGTGATCCGTTCTTCAGCGACGCTGGCTTCGCTGCACACGGGGACCGTGAGTGCGGCGATCGGGTCGATATTCAGTGGGCGCGCTTCGCTGAAGCCTGCGGCACGCAATGAAGAGATCGATTCCAACATGCGGAACGCGCTCGGGGCACTGGCGTCGAAGATGCGGCCGCTCAGCAACCCACGCGCACTCCCGGATGCGTTCGAGAGCTACTTCGCATTCAGGGCCGCACATCCCGACAAGGTCCGGAAGCCGTACCTGTATTTCGTCGACTACGGCCTGCCCAGCACGCAGCCACGGGGATACGTCTTCGACATGGATGCGCTCTCGATCGTGGATGGCCCATTCATGGTGGCGCATGGCCGCGGATCCGCCGCCACTGCGGCGGGCGTACCCACACGCTTCTCCAATGCGTTCGGTGCAGCGACCACGTCACTGGGCCTGTATGTCGCGCAGGAGATCTATTCGTTCACGGGCCACACCGGAGGGCAAGCGTACCATTCGGTCGGGCTCAGACTCGCCGGCGTGTCGGGCAACTTCAACGACAACGCGCGAGCGCGCGGTGTGGTCGCGCACGGCGCACCGTACGTCACATCCACGCGCGCCGGCCGCAGCGAGGGTTGCCCCGCGATGGCAACGGCGCGCGCACAGCGGCTTCTCCCCAAGCTCGCGAACGGTGGCCTGGTGTTCCTGTTCGCGCCGGACAGTAACTGGATGACGCACGACCCCTGGATCGACGCGGGCTGATGACGCGTTTGGCGTCGACCATGCCGCCATTCCGTCAGATGATCATGTCGCAGGCACCGTCACGACTTTCGTCATGCCAAGTTGGAAATGCAGCTTGTTGTCTGTTTTCATCCAGCAAACGAGAACATACGTACCAGGAGTGAATCGCGCTTGTACATAAGCCTGCTCGTTCAGGTGTAGCCCGGTCGTACCGCCTATTGGCACGGCAGCCGGACTTCCGACTGGCGGATTTCCGAACCATGCGAGCGCTTGCGCGACTGTGTGTCCGGGAAGGACTTTTAGAATCACGAAGTCGTGGCGCTCCTTAGCGGTATTGCGCACGAGAAAAACGTGCGATCCTTTCGTGAGTTGGCCGCCGTCCATGGCGATGTGATACGTGGAAAGCAGAACGTTTCTGTCGCTGACCGGCGGAGTGCCTGCATCCTTTGCCGCGACCACCTCGAACGATCCCATCATCCCTTTCATGAAATGGGTCTTCCCGTCCGGACTCACGACAAAGCAACCGATGGCATAGGATCCCGCCGGAAGGAACAACGTCACAGTGCCGGTGTCGCCCGGCGCAACCGCGTTCGGGCCACCCCATTCCGTCAGGTTCTTCGGAGTCCGATCCTTCATCAATGAGTCCAGCAAGCGCGCCGTCGTCATGCCATGCGGTACGTTCATACTCGCGAACATGTGCAGTTCCTTGCCAGCATTGACCATCCGGATCGTCACCCAGCCTGCCGAAACGCGCGTGGTCATACCGGAAAACGCGTAGTCGTTAGCGGTCAGGAGGAGCGTGTGGTTCAGTGACGGCGCTGACACTGCCGACGATGGAGCAGGAACTGTGGGGTAATGCGTGTTGACACTGGCCATCGTGATTCCTGCAATGAGCGCAATCAGTGCACCTACACTACGCATTCTGTCCTCGTTGGAGTGAGAGGTCGACAAGGCGCTACGAGGGATCAAATGTACAGCGTACGGAAACTTCCGTACGCCGGTTACCTAACCGCCCCTCGCCGTTGCGCCCCTCCCGATTCCAGCGTCCATATCCATATCACCCCACTCGCTCCCCGTCCCGGTCAGCGATAACGGCATAACCGGCGAAAGCCGGCGACGCAAAGCCACGAGGCTACGGTCCCCGCACTGATGCTACACGCGGACTACGCCAGTCGAGCTACCGAACTTATTCGAGAGGTGTGCGATGAGCACCAGTAATGGCTTCGATGCCGTGCTCGCTCGGCAACGTTCGCGACGCCAGATAAATCGCCGACTTGCCGCGGGATTTGTTCTGCTGCTGATCATTCTGGTCATGTCCGTCGGCTGCGATGGCAATGGCGGATCACTGGCGCCGCCGGATGGCGGGAGCCCGAGCGTGCTGCCACCATCCGCCGCCGGCCATTCAGCGGCGATCCCGGACCAGTACATCGTGACGTTCCACGACAGCGTCTCGAATGTGCCCGCGCTGGCCATGCAGCTCATTGCAAAGTCCAACGGCCAGCATCTCTTCACCTACACCAGAGCACTGCACGGATTCGCCGCACGGATGTCGGCACAGGCCGCGCTGGCACTCCAGCATAATCCGAACGTCGCATCAGTCGAACAGGACCAGACGGCGCAGGCCGCGTCGGTTGAAACAAACGCGCCAACGGGCCTGGACCGGATCGACCAGCACGCGCTGCCATTGAATGGAAGCTACGACTACACGAGTACCGGTAGCGGAGTCAGCGCGTACATCATGGACACCGGGATCCGCAGCACACACGTTGACTTCGGAGGCCGCGCCGCGGGCGCGTACACCAGCGTGAACGACGGCTACGGCACTTCCGATTGCGGTGGACACGGCACCCACGTGGCCGGCATAGTCGGCGCCAACACCTACGGAGTCGCGAAAGGCGTCAAGCTGTACGCGGTGCGCGTCTTCGACTGCAACGCGAGCGGCACGTACAGCGCGATCGCATCCGCCGTCGACTGGATAACACAGAACGCGTCGCGCCCCGCGATAGTCAACATGAGCTTCAGCGGAGCACCGTCGTCCACGCTGAGCACGGCAATCCAGAACTCGATGAACAGCGGAATCACGTATGTAGCGGCCGCCGGCAACAACAGCGGCGCCGATGCGTGCAATTACGCACCGGGAAATATCCCTGGTGTAATCACCGTGGCTGCATCCAGCCTTACGGACGTGCAGATGCCGTTCTCCAACGGCGGTAAATGCGTCGCGATCTTTGCGCCCGGCGCGGTGATCCTGTCCACGTACAATACGAGCGACACCGCCACGATGCAGTGGAGCGGCACATCGATGGCGGCCGCACACGTCACAGGCGCTGGTGCGCTGTATCTCGAGACTCACCCGTCCGCATCACCCGCACAGGTGCGACAGGCAATCGTCGCCGGTGCAACGAGCCAGGTGCTGACGGGCCTCACATCCGGATCGCCCAACCTTCTGCTGTACACGCCGGCGCTCGAAAGCGCCGACACGACCACTGTCATCGCGCCGGCTCCGCCACCTGCAACCTCGCCGGTGCCACCGACGGCAAGCCTCACCGTGACTTGCGCCAAGCTGAAATGCTCGGCGGACGCAAGCCAATCGACCAGTGGAAGTCCGCTGCAGTCGTACACCTTCAGCTTCGGTGACGGAAGCACGCTCTCGGGGACCGCGGCAGTTGCGCAGCACAGCTACAGCACGCGCGGCAGCTACGTCGTGAGTGTAACAATTGTAGACGCACTCAATCTGTCGGCCAGCGCATCGGCGATCGCATCGCCAACTGGCTCCACAACCGTGTCCAGCCGAAAACACTAGCGCAAACCGATCGGGGCTCGCCATCCACGCGAATGCGAGAATGACGAGCCCCGGGAATCACCGCCGTCGCGGTGACGATGAAATCAGAACGTGAAACTCGTCGGGACGGCGCAGCCACCGGTGGCGGTTGCGGAAACCCAGTTGAGATTGTTGTTGCCGCGATCGAGGACGGTCTTGAGCGCCTCCTGATAAGCGCGGTATGGGCTGCCCGAAAGCGTGATGTTATGCCCGGACAGTGCGAGCTCCGCATTCGCCGCCGCAATCAGGTCCGTGACACTTATTACGTCTCCGGACGAGAGTCCCGGCACCGAGTAGCCGTGCAGTTGCGGCGCGTACAGGTATCCGCTGTTCGTCCTGGGCGGAGACCACTGCGTGTTGAACCACATCGTCAACAGCTGCGCGGACAGCATGTTCGCCATGTTGGTGGCATTCGATCCGAGCAGGTAGCTCGAGACAGCGCTTGCCGATGCGAACGGATTCATGTTCGTACCGGCGGCGTTGAAGATGTGCGGAACACCTCCGGCGATCGCTCCCAGCTTGCTCGTCACAAATGCCTGATACGTCCTGTTGCCGCCGGAATACGCACCCAGCGTGAGCGCGTTGCCGGTTGGCGGTGCGATGCAGAAGTTGCCGAAGGTCACTGTCGGTGGCGTTACCTCACCATTTACCGAAGTCACCGGTACGCTTGTGACGGTCGAGTGATACCAGATTTGCTGCGCACCGAGCGGTATGGTTGGAGTCCCTTCCTCCACGACGTAACTGCCGGTCAGCAGATCGACCGTCGCGGGGACCCCTGCGTTGGTGAAGCCCGTAGTCAGGAACCCGCTGCCGGTTACCTGGAACTCCCAGCCAGTGAGGTAGCTGTCAGACCCGTTGAACAGGCCATCACCGTTGAGGTCGTAGAACTTCAGGACGGTGAGGAGACCGCTCGGATTCGGGCCGCACCCGTCGCACGGATTCTGCGCCAACCGGAAATTGTCGGTCTTCTGATCTGCGAAATCGGGAGAGTTGCTGACCCAGAACTTGTACTCTCCGGTCTGGCTGGACGGGTCGTAGCCGGTCTCTCGCGTAAGCCCCGTGCCGATCGTCGATGCCTTGTCGACGATGAGCCACAGCTCAGCGCAATTGGCCTGACCGTTCACTACATGGAACGGAGTATCCTCGCCACCGGTCCGGCCGACGCTTGTCCCGAGCAGGTCTCCGCCTGGAGTCGTGACCTGGACGTAGTAGTCGCCATCGTTCAACGCGGTGTTTCCCTGCGGTCCGCCGTTGACGTAGACATCCTGCGCGGTGCTGTAAATGTTGTGGTCGATTGCCGCACAACCGGCCGTGGACGTCCAGACTGCGCCGGTGAGAGGTCCAATGGCAAGCGTCCCCGCTGCATGGGGGGCCGCTTGGCGGATCGGTGCAACCGTGTCTGCGCACGCCCATGCCAGCGCGCCCGCGACGAGTGGCGCCAGATAGCGCCATCCATTCGTGTTCATGTGCCGTGCTCCTGTCGTGGAATGTTGACGGAACTGAGGGCTCAGTCCCTATCGCGTACAAGGTGCGACTCCACGAGCCACGCGCCGAGCGCGAGGCCCTAGAACGGCAAAGTCCTTCGCGGCCGCGAATCATGCGGCCATGCGATTCATCCTGGGTGCTAGCGTATTTCTCGGCGGTGTTTTCGGCCTCCGCAGCGCATGTTGGAGTTCATGCCAATGCGTGACGGCGCGGGCCTTAATCGTGCCAATTGTACGACATCGCACGACTACGACACGGGAGCTCTCACCAGTGTGTTATGTCGTGCGATGCCAATGTTTTGACAAGTCTGTCAAGACCGTACAATCTGTCAAAATGACCGCTTCTGTCTTGATTACGGGCGCGCAACTGTTGTACGCCCGCAACATATGAGGATCAGCGCAGCATCACTCGTGCGCCGATCCGTCAGCCCTCGATCTTGTAGATCTCTCGCTTGCCGTGATCGACGAGCTCGTGATAGTCCTTCATGACATCTTCCATCTGTTTCATGTCATCCGCTGATCCCGCTGGAGCGGACATCATCTTCTCGAACGCGTTCAGGTCGGGAACTTCCATCTCGGCGACGAGCGTCCAGTAACACTCCCCGCAGAAGTCGGTCATGATGCGCATGGGAGGCATGCCGACCTTCTCTCCAAGCCTGGACATGGTAATGAACTTCTCGACCAGCGGGCGCACCTTGCCCGGCTTGCAATGGAAGACTTCTCGAATCAGATACACGGGAACGCTCCGGATTGATGGTGATGTACGGACGCGTCGCAATCTTCGGGCAACCTTTAGAATTTTTCGCCGATCAGGAGCCCCAGCACGAAGAGCCCTCCATAGACGGCGCCGAGTGTGCGCGGCCAGCTCAAGCTGCTGACCTCGACCGACGCCACGCTGTCGCGCGGCAGGGCGATTCGCTCTCCCATGCCCTGCTCGCCGATCACGCTATCGCCGGTGACTCGACCGCTTGTCAGCTGAACCGTTTGACCGTTCGACCTGACCAGTCTCGCGTTGGCCGGGAGGTCACGCGCAACATTGGGGGCGAGCGGCGTCGCATGCCAGCTCTGACATGCTCCAGCGAACACCAGCACCAGGCACAGCACGCGCGGTAGCTGCCGTCGCATTCGAATCCTCCGACTCGGGCTGTAAATGAACCCTGTGCACCTACGACCGATTCAAATACTACGCATCCGGAGCACCGGTGCAAGAGAGGTGACGACTGGCGCGACGGCTAGCGCGACCGTTGGCGCGACGGTTGGCGCGATACCGCCATCGCAGCTATACTCTTCCATCCCACCGGAGTGAACATGACGATCGATCTTTCCAGACCCACGGGCCGCCGCGGCTTTCTTGGACGGCTTGCTGCCATCGCTGCCCTCCCTCTCATCGGTACTGGCTTCACGCGAGCCAGCGACAAGCTGCAAACCCCCTCCTCGCCGTCGCCGGATGACGTCTGGCTCAGGACGCTCACTCGCAAGCATCGGGTCGCCTTCGACGTTGAAAAGCACAAGGATGGGCACGCACTCATTCAGGGGAATGACTACCTGAACGACTGGCGCAAGTCGTTCGGCGTTCCGGAGAACGAGATCAATCTGGTGATGGCCGTACGCGGCACCGGAATCCCGCTGGTGCTGAACGATGCGCTCTGGCAGAAGTTCGACCTGGGCGAGCAGTATGGGATCACGGACCCCGTGACGAAGACTCCCGGAACGCGCAATCTCTTCACTGCATCCAACGTCGTTCCCGGTGGCCTGGTCGACGCCGATGCGTCAGTGGAGGCGCTCCAGAAACGCGGCGTGCTGTTTCTCGTCTGCCACAACACCGTTGAAGGAGCGGTCGGCAAGCTGTCCAAAGCCGGCCTGGGAACTCCCGCAGATGTCCGCGCGGCAATACTGGGCGGCATCCTTCCGGGAGTGCACGTTGTTCCCGCGATGGTGATCGCATTCACCGAGATGGAAGAGCGTGGCGTCGGCTACATCTATGCCGGATGACGGGCATGTCGCTGCAGACTCCTCTGACATCGATGGTGTGAAGAAAAGCAGACGGCGTCGCGGCGTGGTGCATCTGGCGTTGCTCGCGTGCGCGGGGATCCTCATTGGCTGCGCGACCGTTCCTGTCGTTTCGCCCGCAGCACCGAGCTCCACAAAAGCGTATCCGCCGTGGGGTAGAACTCCGCAGGGCGGCCGGGCATTTGTCGTAACCGACATCGACAACGTGCCCGACCTCTACGGTGATGTAACAAACCCCGATCTCGTACTCTTCCTCGCGGGCAACCAGTTCATGGTAGTTCCCGATCTCATCGACGCATTTCGTGCGGAGCATCCGCAATACCAGCGCATCTTCGTCGAGACGCTTCCTCCCGGAATACTCGCGAGCCAGATGCAACAGGGTGCGCTCGTACTGAGCAATCTGAAGATCGACCTCAAGCCCGATGTATACGCCGCCGGCGCGCCGCGCATCACGCAGATGCAACAGGCGACGCACATCTTCGACACGACGGTCGCCTACGCCGACAACCGTCTCGCCATCATGGTGCGGCGCGGCAATCCCGCACAGGTGCACACGTTGAACGATCTGGGCAACGCAACAGTGCGGGTGAGCATGCCGAACCCCGCGTGGGAGGGAATCGCGAGACAGATAGAGGACATGTATCGCCGCGCCGGAGGACAGGCGCTCGACGACCGGATCATGAAGGCCAAGGTCGCTGATGGTACGACTGTACTCACACAGATACATCATCGGCAGACGCCGATCCGCCTCATGCTCGATCAGGCAGACGCGGGCCCGACGTGGTACACGGAAGCGTTCTTCCAGCGCATGATAGGCAACCCCATCGATCTCGTCACGATTCCCGATTCCAGCAACCTGCGCGTGACATATGTAGCGGCGTCACTGAAAGCGGCACCCCATCCGCAGGCAGCACGCGACTTCATCACGTTCATGCAGTCGCCGCGCGCGCAGGCCGTGTACAGGAAGTACGGCTTCCTCCCGGTAGACGCGCAGTCGGAATCGCACTGAGCGGCCCCCGCGCAGGAATTTGGAGCCTCACGCCGGCTCGTACGGCTCCATGTGAATCAGCACTCCATCCACCGACGGCATCGCCGCCCGAATCGCTCCCTTCACCTTGCCACTCACGATGTGCGCGTCGTGGAGTGACATCTGCGGATCGGTCTGAACGTGCAGATCGACGGCGTACTGCAGGCCAACCTTGCGCACCTTGAGCTTTTCTATCGCACGCACTTCGGATACGCTCGTCGCCGCAATCGCTATCCCCTGTACCACGCTATCGTCGGGCACACGATCCATCAGATCGTTCACCGCCGGCCGCAACATCTTCACACCGTTGTAACAGATCACGAGCGACGCAACGAGCGCGGCCCAGTCGTCAGCCTGCTCCCAGCCGCGACCGCCGATCACGGCGATGCTGATTCCGATGAATGCAGCCGTCGATGTGATCACGTCGCTGCGATGATGCTGTGCGTCGGCCATTATCGCGGTGCTTCCAGTCTCCGACCCGATCCGGAATACCTTGCTCGCAAGCACCTGCTTGATTACGATCACGCCGACAAGAACCCCGAGCGTCCACGCCTTCGGCGTGTGATGCGGAGTTCTTATCTCCCGCACAGCCTCGATCGCAATTCCAAGGGCCGCGGCGAGCAACATCAGCGCCACTAACGCGCCGGCCAGCGCCTCGGCGCGCCCATGGCCGTATGGGTGGTCCTCGTCAGCAGGTTGCGATGCGATGCGCAGACCGCCGTAGACCACAAGTGACGAAAAGATGTCAGCCGTCGATTCCACAGCGTCCGCGACGAGTGCGTAAGCATGGCCGATGATCCCCGCGATCAACTTGATGATCGCGAGGATCAGATTCACTGCCATTCCGACCTGCGCCGCGCGCATCGCGCGGCTGGTGGGTGACCTCACTCGGCGAAATCTACGGTGTCGGCTCGCCCATGGCTGGTCTCGGTGGCGCTCCCATGCCGGGCTCCGCCCTCGGCGCATGCCCGGGTGCGTGCTCGCGCTCGCCCTCGGTGCCACGCCCGAACGCATGCACGAGCTTCTCGCGCCATTCGTCCAGGATCTCGTAGAACGTCGGTATTACGATCAACGTGAGCAGTGTCGATGTTATGACGCCACCGATGACTGCGCGTCCCAGCGGTGCGCGGAAGTCGGCTCCCTCACCGAGGCCGAGCGCTACGGGAATCATGCCGGCGATGAGCGCGAACGTCGTCATGAGAATCGGACGCAGGCGTACCCTGCCAGCTTCGATGAGCGCCTCGCGCAACGTGATCTTCTTCGATTCACGCGTCCACTTGGC
>Ga0134128_10007927_pt1 | contig 12791 bp, 12 predicted proteins | sample KB31754_FD_96462 | JGI IMG/M metagenome (GOLD analysis project Ga0134128, IMG submission 96462) | Terrestrial soil microbial communities with excess Nitrogen fertilizer from Kellogg Biological Station, Michigan, USA - KB3-175-4 | ecosystem: Environmental > Terrestrial > Soil > Unclassified ...
CGAAAAGAAGATGTTCCTGCAGCGTCTGTGGGAAGAGTTAACGCAGCTTCCCGTGAATCAGCGCGCCGCGTTATTGCTGAACTTGAAAGACGCCAGCGGCTTTGGCTGCATCACGCTGTTTCCCGCGATCGGTATCGCAACGATTCGTCAGCTTGCGGCGGCGTTGGAGTTCCCCGCGGAACGCCTGGCGGAGCTTTGGAACGAGCTGCCGATCGAGGACGCGCGCATCGCTGAGCTGCTCGGTTTGACGCGCCAGCAGGTGATAAATGCCCGGAAATCGGGCCGCGAACGCCTCGCACGGCGGCTGAAAGGATTTATTTGAGACGATGGTAATACGCAGCAATTTTCGCCAACTTCTGAATATGAAGCCCTCCGGGACCCCGGCTGCGGTTCAAATGGAAAACCTGTGGAACACCTGAGTCAAAAACAGATTGAGGACTATTCTCAGAATCGCTTGCGCGGCGCGGAGCTGCTGGCGGCGAGCGATCATCTTGGTCAGTGCAAAGCCTGCCAGGCGAGTGTCGAGGCTGCGTTGGATGTTGATGCCACGTTTTTTGCGGTACGTGATGAAGCTTTCGCCGGGGAAGGTGGAGCGCATCTCACGAGCGAGCAGACGGCTGAGCATGTTGATAAGAACTTATCGGGCGATGAGCTTCAGTTTGTGACGGATCATTTGAGTAGTTGTGAACAGTGTGCGTTCGCCGTGGAGGATCTGCGTGCGTTTCGAAATCAGATCGCGCCGTCGTTGGATCGGGAGTATGGTCCAGCGCACGTTGCGCCGGTTATTCGTGAGTCATGGCGGCAGAGGTTTGTTTCGTTGTTTAGAGTCTCGCCCGTGCCGGCATTTGGTGCGGCGGCACTCGCGATACTGTTATTGAGCTTTATCGGTTGGATAGTTTGGCAATCGCGAAAGGAAGAAAAGACCGAGGTTGTTGTCGCACCTACTCCTTCGTTGCAGCCGTCACCGACTGTCGCGCCGTCAGTGCCAGTACAACCAGAGCCGGCGCCGGTCGTCGTCGCGCAGTTGAACGACGGTGCGGGTGTTTTGAGTTTGGACCAGCAAGGCAAATTATCAGGGGCTGAGAACCTGCCGCCCTCGTATCAGGAGCTTTTGAAAAAGACGCTCACGTCGCAACGGATCGAGCGGTCGTCACAGTTGCAGGGACTTACGCGGCCGTCGAGCTCGTTGATGGGTGCGAATGAGAAGCGGGAATTTACAGTGCTTGCGCCGGCAGGCGTCGTGCTGATGAGTGAGCGACCGGCGTTTCGATGGTCCAAATTGGAAGGTGCGACGGGCTACGTAGTTGAAGTTTACGATCCGCAGTTTAAGCGGGTGATGGCGAGTCCAGAGCTAACGACGCTCACGTGGAGTGCCACGCAATCACTGGCCCGTGGACAAGTTTATTCGTGGCAAGTCAAAGCTGTTAAGGATGGCCAGGAGGTGACTGTCCCGCGTCCGCCCGCACCACAGGCAAAGTTCCGCGTGATTGACCAGGGAACCATGAATGAGATTTCACGGGCGAAGCAGGCCTTTGGATCTTCACACTTGACGCTCGCCTTGCTGTATGCGAAAGCGGGCTTACTGAACGAAGCCGAGCAGGAGTTACGCGTGTTGCAACGTGCTAATCCGCAGTCTGAAATTGTCAGGAAGCTGCTGCGGCAATTACGGTAGATTTAAGCCGCGGATTTACGCGGATAAATACTGTCTTAACGTCCATCGCCGACGATCACGAACCCACCCCAGTAAAACGGATGACTCGTCTCCGGATTTTTCATCACCTTCAACGCTGCCTGTCTTAAGGCCGCTGACTTTGCGCCTGACGAAATCAACCCACGATGAAAGTTGACCATCAAATCGCGCGTGCCCGCCGACTCAACTTTCCATTGACTCACAACGATCGACGGCACGCCTGCCATAAACATGGCCCACGAAAATCCCACCATCCCTTCACCCGCACCGATGCGCCCGCGCGCAGTCTCGCACGCCGACAACACAACCAGATCAGCACGCAAATCGAGTTGCATCAACTCCCACGCTTCCAGCAGTCCATCTTCACCCGTACCGCCTTCTGCCAGCGCCAAATGTGAATACATCGGCGATGCGTTGTTCAGAATTCCGTGTGTCGCGAAGTGAAGTATCTTTGCGCTGCTCGCTTCACCTTTGACCCGATCCTCTCGCGCTTCCGCTCCGATATAAACCTTGCTGCGCGCAGCGCCATACAAACGTCCCAGCGCTTTCACTTCCTGCTCTGCTTCAGGTAACGGTTCGAGTTTGCCGTCGCGCAACGTCAGCGCCGCGCGTTTCAACGTCTCGCTACCAACGAGGGGATTGCCAAGCGCGAGCAACGTCGGCGGCGAAGCATGCGCAGCTTCAACTTTTCGACGCTTCGTCATCTCACGCAACACAGTCAGCGACGGCGCATAACTGATCGCGGCATCTTCGATCATGAAACGATTAGCGCTGTTGACGAGTGTCTGAAACGGCAAATCCCACAACGTGTTGTCCGGGACGATGATGAGGTTTGTTCGTCCGCGTAGCTGAGCTTCTGCCGGCTTGAGCAGCGACTCGTAAAGCTTGAACGACGCTGCACGGAAACCGAGATCGCGTGCTGCAAGTTGCTTCCTAAAAGTCTCGGTCTGCTTCGCCAGCTCGTCGCGCTTCAAGGGCAACGTGTAGACACGCACGTCAGCATCGTTTGCTCGCTTCGTAACGACAAACAGAAACGTCTTGTCGTCGTCAACTACGTATTCAAGCAACGCGCTCGCAGCATCCGGCAGAAATGATGCGAGTTCCTGCGCTTTAATAATCGGCGTCTCACCACGCTGCAATCTGAGCTCAGGATGTGTGACGTAAAGCCGCGTCTCGAAGTCTTCATTCTCGAGGCGCGCCTTTTCAACTGCGCTCTTCAATTCCGCCACACGCGACGCGTCGGGCTTATCGCGACGACTCTCCATCGTGAGCTGCGAGTTGAGCGTCACGAGTTTCAATCGCTGCCGTTCTTCTGCTTCCTGCTCGTCTTTAGACCACGATTTGCGCAGGTTTGTACGTCCGGTTTGAAGCGCATCGAGCAACACGCGCGCTTTCGATTGTTCCGCGAACGTCAACGCCTCAGCATACTTCTGTTGCGACACAAGCACGTCGATCATGCCGAACCACGGCGAAAGCCTGTTCTCGAGAAAACTCTGTTGCTGCTGTTCGCCGCCCGCGACTTCACGGCGCAGCGCTTCGATACCGGCGATCGACGAGAGAAAACTGTCGCGAGCTTCAGCGGGCTTGCCGAGGCCGACAAGCGCACGGCCGATGTTGTCCTGCGCGGTCCAAATCTCTTCACGACTGTAAATGTCGTCGGCGAGTTTCGCCGAGCGCTGGCTCACCTCGAGCATTTCCGCATACTTCCCTTGTGCCTCATACAGACGCGCGAGATTGTTGAGCGACAGAGTCACGGCGCCGCGGTCCTTGCCCGACTCACGCAAGCGAAGACTTTTCATCAACGGCTCGAGCGCCTCGTCGTACCGGCCCTGCAAGCGATACGTGTCGCCGATGTTATTCAGCACGCGCGCGATACCGGGCGTTGCATTCAACGATTCATACGCGGGGAGTGCTTTTCGAAACCATTCGAGTGCCTCGACATATTGCCCCTGCGATTTGTAGATCACGCCGATGTTGTTTTGGAGATTCGCGATTCCAAACTTGTCATCAACTTCCACGAGCAGATCGAGACTCTTACGCGAGAACGCGAGCGCCTGGTCCAGGTGGCCCTGACGCCTGTAGACGAGACCGATGTTTTGATACTTGTAAGCCAGACTTCGTCGATCGGCCGACTCGCCCATCTCCTGGATGACGGCGAGACTTTTGTGCAGATAGTCAAGTGCTTCCGCGTAACGGCCCTGAGCAAGATAGCGCGTGCCGATGTTGTTCAGCGCCATGTTGAGCGTGCCTTTGTCGCCGAGCTCTTCACTCAACGTGCGCGCTTTGAAATAGAAGTCGAGGCCGACCTCGTAGTGTCCAAGATTCGTATGAGCCAATCCCAAACCGTTGAAGATCAGCGCGGTCAGTTTCCTGTCGCCGGTTTCCTGACTCAGCGCGAGACTCTTCTCATACAACTCAACAGCAAGCTGGTATCGACGTTCTGAATCGTGAACATATGCCATCGAGTGCAGAGCTTGCGCCTGCCCTTTCTTGTCACCGCGTTCTTCAAAAATGGTGAGACATTTCTGCCAGTAGTTTATTACTTCTTTCGGAGGCGTGCGCTGGTTAATCTCGCCACCATCACACGAGATTGCCTGGGACTGACCTACAGCCGGCGTGATAAGACCAAGAGTAAATATCAGCAGAGTGAGCGGCTTTCGGAACGCGATCGACACGGACGACCCTCCTTAGCTTGTACTGACTTAAATGTAACGCGCAAAAGGGCCGCAAAAAGGGGCCACAAAAGGCACAAAAGAGACAAAAGGCACAAACAAAACCTTTATGTGCTTTTTGTGCCTTTTGTGGCTAATTAAAATTTTTGGTGGCGAGAACGGTAATAAGTGGCGAGCTTCAGCAACTTCATCCTTCGGTTATGCAAATACGTTCGAAGGAGAAACTCATGTACCGCACCAAGGTTAATCGTATCGTTCAATCTCTCGTCCTAATTGCTCTCGTTACTTTCACTACGACACAAGCACTCGCATTCGACAACTCCAACGGTCCCGAGTTGCCGGAACAATGCAGCAGCATCCGCGTTCCTGAGGGAAACAAGCTTACGTTCCACGCCTATGCGAAGGGCGTCCAGATATACAAATGGAATCTCACGACTCAGAAGTGGGACCTCTTAGCGCCACAGGCCGGGTTGTTTGCGGAGGAGAACTACTTCGGTGAAATCGGCACTCACTACGCTGGTCCAAGATGGGAAAGCAAGAGCGGCAGCATAGTCGAAGGTCGTCGCGTGCTCGGCACAGGCTGCACCCCCGATCCAACTGCCGTCGCATGGATATTGCTTTCGAAGTTCAGCACCGAAGGCTCGGGAATCTTCACCAAGGTCACCTACATTCAACGTGTGAATACGACTGGCGGTTTGGCTCCTGCTGAGCCGGGTTTAGTCGACGGTGAGACGAAGCAGATTCCGTACACTGCCGAGTATTACTTCTATAAAGCCGAGAATCCCAACAGCAATTGACGTGTTGGTGCGGAAGCGATTGGAGACGGCAGTTCGCTGTCGTTTCCAATCGCGATTTTGTCTGAGCGGAGCATCGTCCGTATAGTATCGACGATGCAACGAATCGAGCTCAAAGGTCTTTCACCGGAACAGATTGATAACCTCCTGCCTGAGGGACTCATCTCGCTCTGCTGGCGCGGCAGCATTGCGCATGGGATGTATGTGCCGCAATCCGATCCCGATTCAATTGACGATAAGGATGTGATGGGTGTCTATATTGGACCACTCGAACACTACCTTGGCTTTGGCCGCAAAGATGTCTACGAGCAGTGGGCCGGCGAATGGGATTGCGTATTCTATGAGCTGCGAAAGTTCATCACTCTCTTACTTAACTGCAATCCAAATGTTTTGAGTCTGCTCTGGCTAAAGCCAAACGGGATCATTTACGAAAACGACTCGAAATCAAACGCGGTGCGTGGCCGCTGGAGAAAGTGAAGGCCGAGGCTGAGCGTCTCTTTCAACTTTCGCAGGAAGCCTACGTGCGTTCTTCACTTCCTCCGGAACCCGACCGAGATCGAGCTGAACGTTTGTGCGTGCAAATGATCTCGGCCTATCACAAGCTCTAATCCAACTTACCCGTTTGTCGCGTATACGCCGCGTAGGCTAACTTCTTGCGACTCATTTTGTCTTTGAGTCGATCCTTTAACGACGACGCGGTGTCTTGCAGCGCTGCGCACTCTTCCATCACTGCGGGCATGGCAGCGAAGCTCGCACACGCCGCTTGCGTTGCACTCAGCGCAGTGCCTATTACAACTTCAGCACCGGCGTAGTCTCCCGCATCCATACGCTTCATCGCTTCGTTTCGCGCGCGTGCGTTCATCAAAAACTGCACGGCCTTGATCACCTCGTCGTTCACCGGACAATTCTCAACCACCGTCTGGGAAGCGAATTCAACCGTGTGCGCTTGTTTCAATACTTCCGCCTGTTTCGCGTCCTGCGGTGTGAAACCGAGGCGCAAATCGAGCAGACGCATTTGACTGCCGGCATCCTCTGCTCCGAGTTTCAACTGGGCCACGATATCGAGCGGTGAACCGGCCTGTAGATTCGGGAGTCGATAACGCCCGGTCTCAGTCAAAGCAAAGTCATTGAGCACGTCGACAATGCAAACTCCATCGGCAGGAATCAGTGACAGTGAAACTGTGTGTGCATACTGCGCGATCAGACCTTCGAGCTCTGTCTGAAAAATGTGCTGCATGTCGTCCGGCTCCACGACGTGCCACGCATTGCCACCACCCGATTGGGCCATCGGCATCAGCAAGTCTTCATTGAAGTCAGCACCGATACCGATCGTCGACGTGCTGACGCCGCGCTGGAAAAGACCCATCGCCTGGGTGACGATCTCGTCCGTACTCGTGATGCCGACATTTGCGAGACCGTCAGTAATCAGGACCACACGATTGATACCCTGATCGAGCATACGTTCGCTCACCGTCAAACCGCCGCGCACCCATGCTTCGTGCAGCGCCGTAGAACCGCGAGCGGTGACACGCGCGATCAAGTCTTTCATCGCCTGTTTGTTCGTGACCGGCTCACTCGGAAACAGCACTTCGATACGATCGTCAAACGTGACGACGCTGAGACGATCACTCGGCAACATCTGATCGACGCAAAACATTGCTGCCTCGCGTGCGCGAATCATCTTCTCGCCTTCCATCGAGCCGGAACGATCCAGGACCAGACTGAGATTCAGATCGGGGCGGCCTTTCCAGTTCGGACGCGTGCTCGGGTCCAGGCTCAGCGCCGGCGGTGTTATGCGAATCAGCACATCCACAGTTTGTTCTCGTCCTGCTTCAAGCTTCGCGCGTGTGGTGAAAAACTCTACCTTCGGGTATTCCATGTTAGAACTCCTTTCTAATCGCGTAATCGGCGTAATCTGTGGATGGCTCTTTCCAGCAAGCTTCGTGTCTTGCCGGTTGTTGCCGGTGGTGAGTAATCAGAGCGTATGTGCAGCTCGAGTCCGGGTTCGATTTCAACTCTTTGCCACGAGGCTGACGAAGCATCGAGGTGTTGTGGCGGTGGAGCTGCGGCTTCTATTAGTGGCGCAGACGGAGCTGGAGCGAGTAACGATTCGAGATATTGTTTTGCTTCAGTCTTCTTTCCGGAAGGACCACGAACACCGAGCAACGTCTCGAGATCCTGTTCACTCTTGCCGGCTACGAGCTCGCGTATCTTGCGAATCGGCAGATGCTCGGCTTGCAGTTTCTTGACCGTCAGCAGTTGCAAGAGGTTCAAATAACTAAATACCGATGCAGTTCCCTGCCTCTCTTCCGGCGTCTGAATCAATCCTTCGGCGAGGTAATATCGAATCGTGCGCTCATCGGGAACACTCGTAACCGTGCCTCTCTGCTGCTCGAGCTGAAGCTCGGCAACAAGCTGTCCACTCACCCTTGCAAACTCCGGCAGCCCGACATACTTCCTGCCCTTTTCCTTCAGCACGCTCATCGCCATGGTTCGGGACTATACTCTTGCCAGTATTTACTGTCAACAGCAATAAGCGGCTTGAAGAATTCATTTCATGCGTGACGTGTGGGATTTTTGACTCTACAATGAGCGAATAAAATATTCGCCATAGCGGATACGAAAGAAGCTGATAACGATGATCGACGAAGGACTTCTCCGACGCATAACGGTAGATTCCGAGATCTTCGGTGGTAAACCGATCATTCGCGGCATGCGCATCTCCGTCGAACTTATCCTTAGCTTGCTGGCCCAAGGGGAAACTCCTGAGACCATCCTCACGGACTATCCTGAATTAGAACCTGATGACCTCAGGGCCTGTCTTGCGTACGCTCATGCTGTCATCGCGCATGATAAGCTCGACTCGGTCCATATCTCAGGATAATGCGATTCTTAATAGATCGTTGTGCTGGTAGGATCCTCGCCGACTGGCTCCGCAAACAAGGACATGACGTGGTCGAGTCGCGCGAGCTCGGGCCGGACCCGGGTGACCGCGCACTACTCGAGTGGGCAGCCAATGAAGCCCGAATCCTCATTACTATCGATACAGATTTTGGCCAACTAGTTTACGTCGAGAATGTTGTTCATGCAGGGCTTGTCCGTTTACCAGATGTTCCAAGCCGCGCTCGCCAGCAGATTCTTGAAGATATATTGCTCCGATATGAATCGGAGTTAAAAGATGCCGCAATCATCACTGTAAGAGGTGGGCGGATCAGGATCTCCAAAGGCCCGAAACACAACTAAAGGACTGGCGCATCATCTTTTCAAATCCTAAACCCGTCATCGGTGTAATTCACGTCGGCGCGTTGCCCGGAACGCCGCGAGGGTCGAAGAGTGTCGCGGAGTTGGTGGGACAGGCTAAGGAAGAGGCGAGAGTTTATCGTGAGTGCGGTGTTGATGGTGTGATCATCGAGAACATGCACGATGTGCCGTATCTCAAAGGCGAAGTTGGGCCGGAGATCGTCGCGGCGATGACGGCGATCGGAGTTGAAGTAAAAAACGAGTGCCGGTTGCCGGTGGGAATTCAGATTCTGGCCGGTGCAAACATCGAAGCAATGGCGGTCGCGCATGCAGCGAACCTCGACTTCATCCGCGCTGAAGGTTACGCATACGCGCACGTCGCTGACGAAGGAATAATCGAAGCCTCAGCCGCAAAGCTACTACGTTATCGAAAAATGATCGGAGCGGAGCGCGTCCAGGTCTGGACCGACGTGAAGAAGAAACATTCAGCGCATGCGATCACCGCGGACGTGAGTCTTGGTCAAACAGCAGAGACTGTTGAGTTCATGGGCGCGGATTGCGTGATCGTCACGGGCAGTGTCACTGGCGAGGCCCCGCAAGTCGCTGACATAAAGGAAGCGAAGAGCCATTGCCATCTGCCTGTGTTTCTCGGCTCGGGCATCAGCGAAGCCAACATCGATCGTTTCTACAACGAAGCTGACGGCTTCATCATCGGTACATATTTCAAAGTCGACGGCCTCTGGTCAAATACTATCGATCCCAACCGCGTCACGCAGCTCGTCAACAAATTTTAGCCACGAAAAGGCACAAAAACATAAACAAACTACCTATTGATTGTGGTCCCGGTTAGCTCTTCAGTAACTCACTTTTTGTGTTTTTGTGCCTTTTTGTGGCTAACGGTAGCTGGTTGTCGTTGGGCGCCTTCTCTCCCTTCTCCTTCGCTTCGGGTTCGCCCTGCTGGGCGGCGGCGTTCTCGATTTCGGAGTTAATCTCACCACCTATCAATACGGCGGCGCCCGTAAAGTACAACCACAGCATCAATACGATCACCGCGCCGAGTGAGCCGTACGTCGCGCTATAGGAGTCGAAGAAGTGCAGGTAGACACGAAAGCCTAGTGACACAAGCAGCCACAGCGCAACACCGATTGCGGCGCCGGGCGTCAGCCATTGCCATGCTTGCTTACGGAAATCAGGTGCGAAGTAATAAATCAACGCGAAGGCGAGCATCATCCAGGCAAGCACCACTGGCCACTGAATGATCTTCCATGCCGTCGGAAACACCGGGCCAAAACCGTAATGAGCAGCGAGCCACTCCGCGATCTTTCCACCCGCAACAACCAGCACCAGCGCGCCGAGGATCAAAACCGAGAGCGCCGTCGTCAAACCAATCGAGACCAACCGCTGTTTCCACCACGGACGACTTTCCTTCAGGTCGTATGCCTGGTTGAGTGAATCCGTGATCGCGGTAAGTCCATTTGAGGCCGCCCACAACGCAGCCAGAAGTCCAAACGACAACTTCCCGCCACTGCTTGCCGCTGACACTTCATACATCGTCGAGTCGATTAGTTGAAATGCAGACGGCGGCATGATGCGGGCGAGATAGGTAAAGAGCATGTGGCGCGTGCCGGTTCCCGACCCAAGCACGAGACCGATAATGGAAGTCAGAAAAATCAGGAACGGAAAGAGCGCGAGCAGAAAGTAGTACGACAACTCTGCCGCACGGCCAAACACGTTGTCTTCCTGAACCTCATTCCATACACGTTTGGCTAACTGAAGCCAACTCAAACCACCGAGTTTCCAAAGTGATGGCATTACAGTCGTTCCCCCTTGATGTGCTGCTGTATTAGCAAAAAGTACGCCACACACTCACCCTGTCGTGTTAATCTGCGAAAGTCTATACCTCCCGTGCCCAGGGCTATCTCAGACTCAACCCCTTGGAGGATCTCAATGACAAAACAAAAGAATGGTTTGACTCGAAGGCGTTTCCTCGAGCGCGTCGGCGTCGCGGGCGGATCGGCAGCTCTGTACGAGACGATGGCAGCGCTCGGACTGATCAACCTTCCGGAAGCGTGGGCAGGTCCGCCCCAAATTCCCGCCGGCTCCGGAACCGGAAAAAAAGTCGTGATACTCGGCGCCGGTATCGGCGGTCTCACTGCGGCCTACGAACTCGCAAAAGCAAATTACACAGTACAGATCATCGAACTTACAGAAAGAGCCGGTGGTCGCAATCACACCGCACGTCGCGGCACCGTCCTCGAAGAGAAGACTGAAGGCGGCGAGACTTTCCGCCAAGTCTGCAAATTCGATGAGGGCCTTTACCTCAATCTTGGACCAGGCCGACTTCCCTATCATCATCGCAGAGTTCTTCATTACTGTCAGGTCCTCGGCGTCGCGCTCGAGGTCTACGTGATGGAGACGATGGCAAACTTGTTTCAGACCAACAAAGCGTTCGGTGGCCAGCCGAAAGTCCGTCGCCAGATCTACAACGACATTCAGGGCTACATCTCCGAGATGCTGGCGAAAGCCGTCAATCAGAAAGCACTCAACCAGGAGATGGACGACGGCGATCGCAACCGGCTTCTGTGTCTCTTGAAGACCTTTGGAGATCTCGGTGAGAACAAGCTGTGCTCCCAGTGCGGCAAACAAAAGTGTGCGACGTGTAATAAGAGCTGTGCGGAGTGCATCACTTGTGAGAAGCAATGCGAAACGTGTTTCGACTACACAGGCTCGACACGCGACGGTTGCATCATCACTGTCAAGGATCCGTGCGAGCCCGGAGACAAGCTGGCGCTGAGAGAGTTGCTCAGCTCGGAGTTCTGGGAACACCGCTTTTACCAGTCGTTTGAATACGAGTGGCAGCCGACACTCTTCCAGCCGATCGGCGGCATGGACAAGATCGTCGATGGCTTCGTAGACAAAGTCGGTAAACTCATTCAGTACAACACCGAAGTGCTGAACATCGACACGAGCGCCAAGGGAGTAACGATCACAGTTCGCGATCGCAAGAACGGCAAGCGCACTAACATCAACGCTGACTACTGCATCAGCAACATTCCGTTGCCGATACTCAGCAAGATAAAGAACAACTTTTCCGATGAGTTTGCGAAAGCTGTCGAGACGTGCGTCTACGATCCAACCTGCAAACTCGGCTGGCAGGCTAATCAACGCTTCTGGGAAAACGACAAGAACCAGATCTACGGCGGCATCAGCTACACAGACGATCCAATCACGCAGATGTGGTATCCGTCGTATGACTACTTCACCAAAAACGGAACGCTCACGGGAGTCTACAACTACGACCAGGACGCGATCAGATTTGGCAACATGAAACCGGCCGACCGGATCGTCGAAGCGCGCAAAGGCGCGATCAAACTTCATCCGGAGTTTGCAGACATGCGTATCGTGCCGTCAGACAAAGCAATTTCGATCGCGTGGCAGAACATTCAAAACGAAGGCGGTGGTTGGGCTAACTGGGATCCAAACAACGACGACCATTCGAAAGCTTACACTCGACTACTACGACCGGATGGTCGGTTTTATGTGACTGGCGATCAGGTTTCACAACTGCCGGGATGGCAGGAAGGCCATGGAGTCGGCGCAATTTGTGGTCGAGCATATCAGCAGGCCGGGCGTGATCCTGGAGGCACCGCCGACCATCATTCGCGCTCCAAATTCGCGACGTTTGACTCGTGGTCGATAGCGTCACTTTTTTGTCACAAACTTGAGGTACTTTCCGGGTCAACCAAAAAATTCGAGTAAGAGTGTCGATCCTGACCTGCGTCGTTCGACGTAAGGTTGAAATGTGATTTTCCCCAGATTGGATTGACGCAATAAGTTGACCCGGAAAGACAAATAGAAAGGAAAGCTATGGGAACTAAACCTACGCATGAACAAGCACAACTTCACCTTCAAGTTTACGACTTGCGGCGCGAGGCCCGTTTGCGCCAGGCGCGCGACTGGTTTCAGCAGAATTACCGCGCCGAGACGATGGAAGAAGCGATGAAAGTCGCACCGATGGGAACCGAAGCCGGCATTAACGTCGGAATGGTGATTGGATACTGGGAGCAGGCATGCGCACTGCTCAATTACGGATTGCTCAATGAGGATCTGTTCTTTGAGACGAGTGGGGAGTTTTTCTTCGTGTGGGAACTGCTGAAACCGGTGGCAGGTCAGTTTCGTGAGGCGTACAAAGACCCGAACATGCTGAAAAACCTCGAAACTGCAGCCCAGAAGTTTGAGCAGTGGTCCGACCAGCGGGCTCCCGGCCACATCGCGGCGATGCGTGATTATATGCAACAGGAAATGGCGAAAAAGAAGAGCGCGGCCGCAGCGTCGTAGTAAGTTTTTTCACAGGATTTCTGCGGTCCTCTGCGTATCTCTGCGTTCTCTGCATTA
>Ga0134128_10007928_pt1 | contig 12791 bp, 11 predicted proteins | sample KB31754_FD_96462 | JGI IMG/M metagenome (GOLD analysis project Ga0134128, IMG submission 96462) | Terrestrial soil microbial communities with excess Nitrogen fertilizer from Kellogg Biological Station, Michigan, USA - KB3-175-4 | ecosystem: Environmental > Terrestrial > Soil > Unclassified ...
CAGGTCGCTCGACGATGGCTTCCATGGTCAGGATGCCGGCCTGGCCAGGGTTGATCACCGAGTAGCTGAACAGGGTTCCGAAGGTGCCCGAGTTGTTGACCGTGAAGGTCGCGCCGGCGAGCTCGTCCGCTTTCAGCTGTTTGCTCCGCGCCCGTGTCGCGAGGTCATTGACGGCGCGCGCGAGTCCGGCGATCGAAAGGCCATCGGCCCTTCGAATGACGGGGACGAGCAACGTGTCTTCCATGCCCACCGAGATGCCGAGATTGATGTCTTTGTGGATCAGCAACTCGGTCTCGTTGAACGTCGAGTTGACCTCCGGATGCTCGCGCAGAGCCGATAGCGCGGCCGCCATCACGTACGGCAGGTAGGTCAAGGAGAAACCTTCCTGCTTCTGGAAGCCGCCCTTGTTCGCGTTGCGATTCGCGACCACGCCCGACATGTCGACTTCCTGCGTCTGCCACGCGTGGGGGATGGTCGTCTTCGACCGCGTCATGTTCTCCGCGATGAGGCGTCGGACGCGAGTCAGCTGGATCACCTGGTCGCCGGTGGACGGCGCGGCAGGGGCCGAGGGGGCGGGGGCGGAAGACGCGGACGGCGTGCTCTTGACCCTGGCGGCGAAGTCCTGGACGTCCTTCTTCGTCACCCGGCCGCCCATCCCGCTGCCGGTGACCTTGCCGAGGTCGACGTTCAGCTCCGAGGCGGCCATCTGCACACCGGGCGAGTAGCGGTGGGGCTCTTCTTGCTTTGGCCCCTCACCCTGGACGACCGCGACCTCTCCCTTGGGGGGAGCTGGAGGTGGTTCTGCGGGCGGGCCTGGATGCCCCTCCGGCGCCTTCGCCGCCACCTCCCCACTGGCGTGGGGAGGAGTCACCTTCGGGGCGGGCGCCGGCGCTTCCGGCGTTGCCGTGACCTTGGCGTCGCCGCCCACCTCCACGACCGCGATCTCGGCCCCGGCCTGCACGGTCTCGCCCTCCTTGGCCAGGATCTCGCGCAGGATGCCCGACACCGGCGCGGGCACCTCGGCATTGACCTTGTCGGTGTCCACCTCGAGCATCGGCTCGAACTCGGTCACCTGGTCTCCGGGCTTGACGAGCCACTTCGAGATCGTGCCTTCGTGGACCGACTCGCCGAGCTGGGGCATCACCACGCGCGTGGTCTGGCCGGCCATCAGAATGCCGCCAGATCCTGGAGGACCTTGGTGATCTTGTCCGGCGTCGGCATGAAGTACTCCTCCATCGGCGCGGCGTACGGCATCGAGGGCACGTCCAGGCCGCCGAAGCGTTTGACCGGCGCGTCGAGCCAGCGCCACGCCTCGTCGGCGATCAAAGCCGCGACCTCCGAGCCGATCGACACGCTGAAGTTGTCCTCGTAGAGGACCAGGCACTTGCCCGTCTTCCTGGCCGAGGCGATGATCGCCTTCTTGTCGAGCGGGTACACCGTACGCAGGTCGACGATCTCGACGCTCACGCCGTCCTGTTCGAGATTTTTCGCCGCCTCCATCGCGTAGTGCACCATCAGTCCGTAGCAGAAGACCGAGATGTCGGTGCCTTCGCGCGCGGTGCGTGCCACCTGCAGGGGGATCAGGTACTCGCCCTTGGGGACCGGCTCCTTGAACATGCGGTATAGCCGCTTGTGCTCGAAGAACAGCACCGGGTCCGGGTCGCGGATGGCAGCCAGCAGCAACCCCTTCGCCTCGTACGGACCCGAGGGGATGACGATCTTCAGGCCCGGCGTCGCAAACCTTGCCTCGATCGACTGCGAGTGGTACAGCGCCCCGTGCGCGTGACCGCCCATCGGCGCACGCACCACCATCGGGACCGACCAGTCGCCGTCGCTTCGGTAGCGGTACTTGGCCGCCTCGTTGGTGATCGAGTTGAAGGCCATGTGCGCAAAGTCAGTGAACTGGATCTCCGCCACCGGCCGCTTGCCGGCCACCGCGAGCCCGAGCCCGACCCCGACGATCGACGACTCCGCCAGCGGCGTGTCGATCACGCGGGCCTCTCCGAACTTTGCGCGCAGGCAGTCGGTGACTAGGAACACTCCGCCCTTCTTGCCGACGTCCTCGCCCAGCACCATCACCCGCTCGTCGCGCTCCATCTCCTCGGTGAGCGCCGATCGCAAGGCGGAGACCATGTTCATCTCCTCGGTCTCGACGCCCTGGGCAGGCTCGATCGCCTTTGGTACGTCGAGCCCGTAGACGTTGACCAGCGCGTCCTCCGGCTTGGGGTCAGGCGCCTCCATGCCCTGCTTGGTCGCGGCGGTGACCTCTTCCTTGACCGACTCTTCGAACTCGGCGACCTGCTTGGCGCTCATCACGCCTTCCTCGACCAGCTGCTTTTTGAAGCGCTCGAGGCAGTCGTTCCGCGCCAGCACGTCGATCTCTTCCTGCGTGCGGTAGCGGCGCTGGTCGTCCTCGGACGAGTGAGCACCGAGGCGGTCGACCAGACACTCGATCAAAGTTGGTCCATCACCGGCGCGAGCCCGGGCGACAGCCTCCTTCGACACGACGTAGCAGGTGACCGGGTCGCGCCCGTCAACCGTGACACCGGGAAAGCCGTAGCCGGCCGCGCGCTGGGCGACGTGCTCGATCGCGTACTCCTTGCTGAACGGCGTGGAGATCGCAAAGCCGTTGTTCTCGCACACGAAGATCTCGGGCAGCTTGTACACGGCGGCGAAATTGAACGCCTCGTGCGCGTCGCCCTCGGCTCCAGCGCCCTCTCCGTAACAGGTGAGCAGGACCTTGTCCGTCTTGTCCATCTTCAGCGCGTAAGCGACCCCCGCGCCACGCACCATCTGGGTCGCCACGGGTGAGCCGCCGGAGGTGATGTTCAGGCGCGAGTCGGAGAAGTGCCCCGGGGTCTGCTTGCCGCCTGAAGCTGGATCGCTCGCTTTGGCGAGGACCGACAGCATGAGGTCGAGCGGCGTCATGCCCATCCGCAGGCACAGGACGACGTCGCGGTAGTACGGCGCCAGCCAGTCGTACTTGGGCTTGAGCGGCCAGCCGATTCCGATCTGCGCGGCCTCGTGGCCGGCGCACGAGATGATGAAAGGCGCCCGGCCCTGGCGGTTCAGCACCTGGAAGCGGTAGTCGATCTGCCGCCCGAGCAAGATGTAGTGGAACCACTCGGTGAGGATGTTCTCGTCGAGATCGGTGTCGCGCCAGGCCACCGGGTCCTGGAAGCGCCACTGCGGGCTGAAGGAGTGCTCCTCGCGGGTCCGGGTGGTCTGCGCCATCTACCTAGATGTGGATGGCCCGGCCGTCGACGGCCAGCGCTGCTTCCATCACGGCCTCGCTCAACGTCGGATGCGGGTGGATGTTGCGCCCCAGCTCCCAGGCGTCGCCCTGGAAGAGCTGGGTCAGCGCGGGCTCGGCGATGAGCTCGGTCGCGTTGGCGCCGACGATGTGCGTCCCGAGCATCTGGCCGGTCTTGGCGTCGGCGACGACCTTCACAAACCCGCCGGTCTCGCCGTGGATCTGCGCCCGGCCGATGGCCGAGAAGGGGAACTTGCCGATCTTGACCTCGCGTCCGGCCTCACGCGCCTGCTTCTCCGTCATACCCACCGACGCGATCTGCGGGTGCGAGTACGTGCAGCGTGTGACCAGGTTTTGCTCCATCGGCGCCACCCGCTCACCGGCGATGTCCTCGACCGCGGTCATGCCTTCGTGAGCCGCAGCGTGGGCCAGCAGGTAACCGCCCACGACGTCGCCGATCGCATACACGCCGTCGGCCGACGTGCGCATCCACTCGTCGACCTTGATGAACCCGTTGGGATGGGTCTGCACGCCGAGCTGCTCGAGGCCGAGGTCTTTGGAGACGGCGGACCGGCCTACGGCGACCAGCAGCTGCTTGGCCCAGACTTCCCCCTGGTCGGTGGCGACGCTCACACCGTCGCGGGCCTTGGTCGCCCCCTGCACCTTGGCGCCGAGGCGGACGTCGATGCCCGCCTTCTTGAACGAAGCATGCATCTCCTTCGACACGTCCTCGTCCTCGAGGGGGACCATGCGGTCCAGTGCCTCCAGCAGGGTGACCTTCACGCCGAGCTGGTTGTAGAAGGTGGCGAACTCGACGCCCACGGCGCCGGCGCCGATGATGACGATCGACTCGGGCACGGTCTTGGAGAGGACCGCGTTGTCGGACGAGATGATGTGCTGACCGTCGAGCTCGAGGCCGGGAAGCGTCTTGACCACCGATCCCGTCGCAATCACGAGGTTCTTAGCCTTGACCTGCTTGCCGTTCACGTCGATGGTGTTGCGGTCGCGAAGCTTGCCCTTGCCCGCGACGACCTCGATCTTGTTCTTCTTCATCAGGTACTGGACGCCCTTGTAGAGCTGGGCCACCACAGCGTCTCGGCGCTCGGCGATGCGGGGGTAGTCGTAGCCGACCACCTCGGCCTTGATCCCGAACTCAGCCCCGCGGGTGGCTAGCCGGTGGTAGAGCTCAGAGGATTCGAGGAGCGCTTTGGTCGGGATGCACCCGATGTGGAGGCATGTGCCTCCAAGCTTCCCGGACTCCACCAGCGCGACCTTGAGTCCCAGCTGGGAGGCTCGGATGGCGGCCGGGTAACCACCCATCCCACCGCCGAGGATCGCGACGTCGAAATCGAATTCCGGCACTGTGTCCAATCTTAGGGAGCATCAACAGCCGGGCCTCCGCAGATTGGCCACCGCGATCTCGTAGTCGGCGCGATCCACGATCGGTTTGCCCGCGGAGGGGTCTCCGTAGCGGTCGACCGCGCGGTAGTACGCCGCGGGCAGGACGTCCGGCATCACCAGCAAATCGACTTTGCCGGTCGGGTCAAGGCACGGGTCCCGGCGCTCAGCGGCCAGCGCCTGAAGGTCGGCCACGGCGCGCTGCATCTGCAGGGTCTTCGCAGCGCCGTACTCGACCAGGACCACAGCGCTGTTGAAGACGCCGAGGAAGGCGAGCGCAAGGAGGGCGGGTCGCCAGGTGCCTCGCCATGGCAGCTCGCGCGCGGCTTCGCCGAGAAGAACCAGCCAGATCACGGCCGCCACGTAGACATAGCGCGAGGCGCCCGACTGCTGCCAGCCCAGCTGGGCGCGCGTGAGACCGGCCACCAGGAAAAAAGAGACCAGTCCCGCCACCATGCCGGTCGAAAACGAGTCCAGCCCCCGTCGCCGCCATCGCCAGCCCAGGGCGAGCACGCCGGCCGCCAGCAGCCCGTAACCCAGCCAACCCGCGACGCCGATGACGCCGGCGATGCCCTGGCTGAGTCCCCAGACGGTGTACAGCGGGTCGATGAGAATGTTGGCGGCCGTCGGCTGGGGGTCGGGATGCTGCCCGAAGCGGCCGAAGGCGGCGTACCAGGCCCCGAGGGCGACCGCCGGCGCGACGAACCAGGCAAGGTCTCGACGACGGGCAGGCGTGACCAGGAGCTGCACTCCGAGCGCGACGGCGAAGACGATGCCGGTGCCCGCCCACGCCAGCGAGACCGCCAGCAGGCCCGCCGAGAGTGGCGCCCGCCACCGGTGGTCCGACTGCAAGACGAGCACGGCGGCGAGGCCAAAGGCCGTCGAGGCAAGCCACCCCACCTGGAACGCCCAGAAGAGGTCCTCCCAACCCATGCCGATTACCAGGAGCAGGAGTGCTGCGACCAGCGCGATGAGCTCGCCCGCGCGCCGGCGCACCAGCGCGAAAAGGAGCAACACGTTGGCGAGGTGCGCGACCAGCACGCCGGCCATGTATGGCACATAGCTGCTGAGGCCGACGGTGTTGAGGAGCGCCGTGTAGGCCAGCTTGAGAAGCATCGTTGGATGCTCGTTGTGCGGCTCCAAGTAGCTCGACCAGGTCCAGCCAATGGACGCGGTGATGAAGGTCCACTCGTCGAAGTACCAGACGAAGGTCCGCGTCCACCAGAGCATCAGCCCGCAGACGGTCAGTCCGGCGCCGAGCACGATCCATCGCGCATGGGGGACGCGGACGTCGGCCGCGGTCACGAGATCAGGCGGCGACCGGAGCCGGGCGGGCAGGTGTGGCAAGCGCCGCCAACCAGACCGCGATGCCGAGTAGCAGCGGCAGCGGCGTCAGCGGCCAGGCGAACTCGCCGGCGACTCCGACCACGAGCAGCAGCCAGCGCAGCGACGCTCGCGGGTGCTCGCGCCAGAAAAGCCAGACCGCCGGGAGGAGCACCGCGAAATCCTGCAGGTGCCAGTACGTCGCGCCGGCCGCGGTGGCTACCAGGCCCAGCGCGAACAGGCGGGCGTGGGTCGCCCCGCGATTGAGATACGCGGCCGTCGCCGCGATCACGACCACGACGGCCTGCGCGGCGTAGCTCAGAACCCCGGGACCCAGGAGGTAGGCAAGTGTGAAGTAGCGGTTGTTGACGACGTGCTGCGCCTCCTCCAGAAGACGCAGGTAATCGCTCAATCCCTGGGCGCCGATCACTGCCAGCGAACCCAGGGCGAGCAGCGTGGCCGTCGCCGCCCAACCCGCGGCCACCTTCCAGCGCCCGGATGCGAGGAGGACCAGCGGAAGCAGAAGCGTCAGCTGGGGCTTGATCACCGAGAGCCCGAGCACAACGCCTGCGAGGTAGGGGCGGCCGGCCTCTGTCAGCCTCCACGCTGCCGCGGCGAGGAGGACGACGACCAGCGCCGGCTGGGCGAGGCTGAGCGAGTAGAGGACGGGGTACCAGGCGACCGCCGCCAGCAGCCACAGCGCGCGACCGCGCCAGTCTCCGGTCGCGGCCAGCCACCAGGCCGCCACCAACGAGGCGAGAGAGATCAAAAGCCAGGCGTAGACGGCTCCGGCCGCGCCAAGGAGCGTGAGGGGCAGGATCAGCCAGGCAAAGGGCGGCGGGGAGATGAAGCGGGCCCCGTCGTTGAAATCGCCGTGCGGCCGCAGCTGCGTGAACATGTCGTGCTGGAGCCCGAGCGAGTAGATGTGACTCCATCCATGCTCAAGGCCTATGCGGGCGCCGATGTAGACGAAGGTCAGGTCGTTGTCGAGGATGTCCCGGCGCAGCGGAACCGCCACCACGAACCAGGCTGTGAGGGCGGCTGTGATGAGCAGGAACCAGGCGATCGCCGCGTAGCCGAGGTTGCGGCAGGCGTGTGCGTCGAGCCCGCCGAAAGGCGGGTTTAGCCGCGTTCGGCTAGAGGCACTGGCTTCCGCGGCTCCGGTCCGATGTATTCCGATTGCGGCCGGATTATGCGGTTGTGGGCGGCCTGTTCGAGCACGTGAGCGCTCCACCCGGCGACACGCGCGCTCGCGAAGGTCGGCGTGAAGTACTCCTTGGCCAGCCCGATCGCCTGCAGGACGCCGGCCGAGTAGAACTCGACGTTGGTCGACTGCGGCCGCTCCGGGTGCTCCTCGTGGAGGATCGTGAGGGCGGTCTCCTCGACTGCGCTGGCAAGGGCGAAGAACTTCGGATTCATCCGCTGGCACATCTCCTTCAGGATCTGGGCCCTCGGGTCGTAGACGCGGTAGACGCGGTGGCCGAAGCCCATGAACCGGACGCCGCGCTTGCGGGCGTCGCGCATCCAGGGTTCTGCGTTCTCAGCCGTCTTGATCTGCTCGAGCTGCTCGATCACAGCCGAAGGCGCGCCGCCGTGAGCCGGGCCCTTGAGCGCGCCGATGGCGCCGACCAGGCAGGAGATCAGGTCGGACTCGGTCGATGCGATCACTCGCGCGGTGAACGTCGATGCGTTCATGCCGTGATCGGCCAGCAGGACCAGGTAGGTGTTGAGCGCCCGCACGATCTCCGGGGCCGCCTCCTTGCCGTTCATCATCCAGAGGTAGTTGGCGGCGTGGCCGAGGTCGCGCCGCGGCTGGATCGGTTCGAGGCCGAGCTGCCGCCGGTAGAACTTGGCGAGGATGGTCGGGAATGACGCCGTGGCGTGGATCGCCAGCGGCGCAGTCGGTCTGGCCAGCCGGTGCTCGACGCCCTGCGCGGAGACCACGCTACGGAGCACGTCCATCGGGTCGGTATCGACGGGCAGCGCGTCGAGCGCGATGTTCGCCGCCTGCGTCAGCTCGCGGTTGGAGGCGAGCTCGCTCGAAACGTCGTCCAGCTCGGCGCGATTCGGCAGGTGGCCCCGCCACAGAAGAAAGGCGACCTCCTCGAAGGACATCTCCTGCGCCAGGTCCGCGATGACGTAGCCCTGGTAGATGAGCCTGCCGTTGGCGCCATCGACGTGAGAGATCCGAGTTTGAGCGCCAATGATCCCCTCGAGACCGGGGACGTACGTGGATCCGCTGTTGTTGGTGCTCACCGCTTGGCGAGCTGGAGCGGCTTTCTCCCAGGCTCCGGCCCGGTCCAGCGCGACGCGGGACGGATGATGCGGAGGTCGGAGAGAGCCTCAAGCACGTGCGCGGTCCAGCCGGCGACGCGCGAGGTCGCGAAAAGACAGGTGAAGAGGTCTTTGGGGATACCGGCGCCCGTAAGGACGACCGACGCCCAGAAGTCGACGTTGGTGGCGTTGGGGCGCTCCGGGTGGGCGTCGTGGAGGATCTTCAGCGCGACCCCCTCGGTGAGGGCCCCGGTCCGGTGCAGCTCGGGCGCCGCGGACTTCGCCATCTCGCGCAGGATCTTGGCCCGCGGGTCGTAGGTGCGGTAGACGCGATGGCCGAAGCCTGAGAAGCGCTCGTGGCGCTGGTGGGCCTCGGTGAGCCACCTCTCCGCGTTGTCGGCGGAACCGATCTTGTCGAGCATGGTGCGCGCGGCGAAGGTGGCGCCGCCGTGGGCGGGCCCCTTGAGCGCTGAAATGGCGCCGACGACGCAGGAGGTCAGGTCGCTTCCGGTCGAGGCGACCACGCGCGCCGCAAAAGTGGAGGCATTCAGCCCGTGATCGGCGAGGAGCACGAGGTAGGCGTCGACCCAGCGCACCTTCTGAGGGTCAGGTTCCTTGCCTTCCATCATCCAGAGAAGGTTGGCGGCGTGCCCGAGGTCCTTGCGCGGCTCGACCGGGTCCTTGCCCTGGCGCCGTCGGTAGCTGGCGCCGACGATGGTCGGGAAGACCGTGGTCAAGGCGATCGCCTCCTCGAGCGAGGGCTTGGTCAGGCTCTTGGTCGCGCCCTGCGCGGAAACGACGGTGCGAAGGACGTCCATCGGGTCGATCGACGCGTCCATGGCCATCAGCGCGCCGGCGGCTGACTTGTTGAGGCTGCGGGCGGTCCCCATCCGCTGATGAAGCTCGTCGAGCTCCTTTTCGTTCGGCAGCTCGCCGTGCCACAAGAGGTAGGCGACCTCTTCGAAGCTCGCTACCGGCGCGATGTCCTCGATCAGGTATCCGCCGCGATAGATGAGGCGGCCGTTGGCACCGTCCACCTCGCTGACGGCGGTCTCAGCGGCAACCACACCTTCCAGCCCGGGGCTGAACTCCGCCATCGAAATTAAGTGTAGGAGGAGCCGGGTGACGACCGATCTACAGTTGCGGCCATGGAGCGGCTGTGGATTCTGATCACGTCATTGGCGGCCTTCACGATCGTGCTGGTCACAGAACTGGTCTACGTCTCGCTCATCAACGCCCAGGCCGGCCCTGACGACACGCCCTTCGTGCCTCGATTCGTGGCCGGCTACCTGGCCGTGATGGCGGCGCTCATCGTGGTCGCCCTGGTCCCCCGACCGGAGATCGTCAGGGTTCGGTTCGCGCTTCGCGCCGCGGCCGCCGGCGGGCTGCTCGGCCTGGGCATTCTCGGCGCCTGGTCGATCGGCCTTCCGCTGGTCCTCGCGGGGATCCTCATCGTGGTCGTGCTGGGCCGGACGGCGCGGGTATCCGGCTCCAGGCTCGGGCGCCTGATGGGCCTGGTGGCCGCTGTGCTCGCGCTGGGGGCGGCTGTGGTCGGGCTGGACCTGGCCGGTCGGGTGATCGTGTGTCCGGAGGCGGGTACCTCGAGCGGCGGCGGGACGCATCTGCTCGGCGGCAGCTACCAGTACGAGTGCAACAGCGGCGAGCTGCACATGACCTCCGGCTGAGTGGTGGATTCCGCACCGGATGGCCATAACGTGCGCAATCGCAGGCGGAATTCCGCGCCGGATGGCCATCACGTGCGGAATCCGTCCGAGGATTTCAGTAACTAAGGCCGGCCGGGGCCGTTAGCGCTGCGAGAGACGAGATGAAACGCGCAGCACTTTGGGCGTCCGTGCTGCTCGTTGCAGCCTGCGGCGGGGCCGCGCCGACCGGATCCGTAACCTCCCCTAGCCCACTCGCCACCGCGTCGCCATCCGCTCGACCATCGCCAAGCGCGGTCCAGGCTGGCGTCTGCTCTGCATCCACGCGCTGTCTCGCCCTGGTCACCCTCCGCGGAAGCGATGCCGTGGTCGTCCGCGACGTCACCGATATCAACCACCCCACGACTTTAAGCACCGTCAAGTTGGGGACATTCATCAGCTCGACCGAACTGTCCTACGAGGACAGCACCAGTCTCTACCGAATACCGCTGTCTGGTTCGCCGCAGACGGTAGTCGCCAAGGCGACGAAAGGAATTGGCCTGTTCGCCTGGGCTGCCGATGGAAAGACGGCAGGATACATGACCGCTGATGGACTGCACGTAGTCAGTGGCGGTCGGGACCAGGTCTTCGGCCAGCCTCTTCCAGTACCTGATGGAGGCTATGGATGCGAGAGTCAGGTATGCGCAGACAGCTGGGACGGTCGGCTTCTCTTTTCGCCGGACGGCGCCTACATCTCTCTCGTCGTGGTCAGCGGGCCGGTGACCGCATTCAAGCTCTGGTCCTCCAATGGAAGGCTGATGAGCCTCCCCAAGGATCAAGGCCCAACGATGTCGGTGTGGTCGGGTCGGAGTCTCTATTTCCGTGACACGGGTGGCGTCGAGACATGGACAGACGGTGTGACCACTGCGTTTCTTCCAGGCGTGCAGTGGGTTCGCCCGAAGAGCTCGCCCGCTGGTGGCTCAATCGTCTACGAGACTAGGGATGCCTCCGGGATCGCCCACGTCGATCTGGTCGACACCCACACGAAGAAGGTCACGGAGCTGAGAGCCGGGCGCAGCGAGCCCGCCTTCCTCACCTCTCGCTACGTGTGGTATCAGGGCGAGCGACTTTGTCTCCCCTCCGACCAGTGTGTGGTTGGACCGACCGTTCCGACAGGTAAGTACTACATCTATGACCTGCAGACGGGGACCGAGTACGGCTCGATCATCACGAGCGTCTACGACATCTGGCCACACGCGGCCTGAGCGGAAACCCGCTCGAGAACGCGAAAAAGTGTGGAATCCGACCGCGGTGAGCCCGGGCGGCTAGACCATTCCCAGCTCCCAGCGCGCCTCTTCCGACATGCGCTCTGGGGTCCAGACGGGCTCGTACACGATGTCCACGCCGGCGTCGGCGATTCCCGGCAGCGTCAACAGATGGTCGCGAACGTCAGCCATCACGTCGGCCGCCATCGGGCAGCCCAGCGCCGTCAGGGTCATCTTCACATCCACTCGCTCGGGCTTGATGGCTACGTCGTAGACGAGGCCCAGGTCGATGATGTTGACCGGGATCTCGGGGTCGAAGCACTGACGCAGGACCTCGATCACGTCCTCCGGCTTCACGGTGGCATCCGGCGCGACGTCCGTCGTGATCGCAGCCACCTGCTCGCTCATGGAGTCTCCAGAGGCAGGCCGGCGTCCTTCCAGGCCTTCGTGCCGCCCCGGAAGTTCACGACGTCCTTGACGCCCAGGGCGACCGCCATCTCCGAGGCGACCGCGGAGCGCTCGCCGACCTGGCAGACGAAGATCGTTCCGTCCTTGAACTGCTGCTTGGTCGGGTTGGCGAGGATCGAGGCCAGCACCACGTGCCGGGCGCCGGGCAGGTGACCCTTGTTCCACTCCCAGTCCTCGCGAACGTCGACGATCTCGCGGCTGCCTTCGTCCACGAGCTGCTTGATCTCGTCGATCTTCAGATCGCGAAAGGGCGCCTGGTGCTCTGTCATACCTTCTATTACTCCTCGTCTTCTCCGGCCAATCCATAAGCCCCAACCTTCAGCACCTTGAGCGACAGCAGAGCGCACTTGATGCGCGCGGGTGAGATCTCGATCCCGAGCTCGCCGAGCACGTCGTCCTTGCTGATCTTCTGCGCATCTTCGAGGGAAAGGCCCTTCAAGCGCTCGGTGAGCAAGGAGGCCGAGGCCTGGGAGATCGCGCATCCCCGACCGTGGAAACGGATGTCGTCGATCACGCCGTCCTTGATCTGGAAGTCCATCCCCACCACGTCCCCACAGAGCGGGTTGTCCTCCTCGTGGCTGATGTCCGGGTGCTCGAGGCGGCCGAAGTTCCGCGGGTTCTTGTAGTGGTCGAGGATGTACTCGCGGTAGAACTGGTCATCCGCCGACATGGGCTTGCTCACGCCTTCTCCCGGGGTCCCCGCGAAATCGAAGATTTCGTGGGGAAAAAGATCCTCTGCGCCTCTTTGATGGAGCTTACGAGGCGGTCGATCTCCTCCTTCTGCGTGTAGACGTAGAACGACGCGCGAGCCGTGGCGGCCACGTTGAGCCTTGTCATCAGCGGCATTGCGCAGTGATGGCCGGCCCGCAGGCAGACCTGGTCGCGGTCCGCGATGGTCGCCAGGTCGTGAGGGTGGATGCCGTCGAGCGTGAACGAGACCACGCCCGCGCGCCGCGCCGGCGGCGGACCGTAGAGGGTCAGGCCGTCGATGTCGCTCAGCGCCTCGTACGCGTAGTCGGTGATCTCCAGCTCATGGGCTCGCACGGCGTCCATGCCGAGCGCGTTCAGGTAGTCGACCGCGGCGCCCAGTCCGATCACCTCGGCGATGGCCTGCGTCCCGGCCTCGAACTTCCAGGGCAGGTCGTGGTAGGTGGTGCCCTCGATGCGGAC